>Ga0302319_10006338_pt1 | contig 23505 bp, 12 predicted proteins | sample Bog_T0_2_FD_203319 | JGI IMG/M metagenome (GOLD analysis project Ga0302319, IMG submission 203319) | Peat permafrost microbial communities from Stordalen Mire near Abisko, Sweden - Bog_T0_2 | ecosystem: Environmental > Terrestrial > Soil > Wetlands > Peat | place: Sweden: Abisko, Stordalen Mire...
ATCATTCCCTCGCCCAGGTTGTGCAGCACCGTGTGCAACGTGTAATGAAGCAGATCGCTGCGGTCGAGCATGGGAATAACCTTCACACCCTCGGGCAGGATGTGATTGTTGAGCTCGTCCACTTTCTGGTGAATCGCTTCGAGCGTGGGGCTTTCTTCGGCCCCCTTGCGCATCAGCACGCCGCCCTGGATGACGTCAGGCTCATCGACAATGACGCCGTCCGGACGATGATCGGCTCTGGCCATGTGCCCCAGCCGAATTCGGGGGCCCCATTCGACGACCGCGATGTCCTTTACCCGGACCGGAGCGCCATTCGAAGTCGTCAGCACAGTATTCTCGATATCTTGAACACTGCGGAAAAGTCCAAGTGCGCGGACGTTCAGTTGCTGCAAGCCCTCTTCGACGAAGCTGCCGCCGGCGTTCACGTTGTTGATGGCCAACTGGTTCTCCACCTGGCTGATGCTCAAGCCGTAGGTGATGAGCTTATTGGGGTCCACGCGCACCTGATATTCGCGCGCGGTGCCGCCGAAGTCGCTCACGTCCACGACGTTCGGAACTTTCCTGAATTCCTTGTACAGAGTCCAGTCTTCGATGCTCCTCAAATTCATCAGGTCATACGCCGGATTCGTGCTCCGGATCGTGTACCAATAAATCTGGCCGGTGGGGCTCCAGTCCGTACCCATTTGAGGCAGCACGCCCGCCGGCATATTGACCTGCGTGAGCCGTTCGAGCACTTTCTGGCGATTCCAATCGTCGACAGAATCGTCATCGAAGATCAACGTAATCAGGGAAAGGCCAAAAATCGACTCCGACCTGACCGTGGTGAGATGCGGAATCCCAAACACTTGAATTTCGATGGGAACCGAGACTTGCTGTTCCATTTCTTCGGCGGAATGCCCGGGCCACTGGCTGATTACGTTCACGTAATTATCGGCGATGTCCGGATAGACCTCGACGGGCATGTTGTGAAACGACACCGCCCCCCAGAGGAGCAATAGCACTCCAACCGCCAGCACCACGTACCGGTTATTGAGCGCAAAATCTACGAGATTGCGAATCATCGATTCTTCCTCAGGCCTCGAAGTTGGGCGTCATTCATTGTCGATTACATTTTGGAGATTCATCGCGTTGGTCACGACCTGCTGGCCCGGCTGCAACCCGGATAGAATCTCCTGCATGTTGTTCGGCAACTGTTCGCCGCTGATGACCTGAATCCGCTTGAACTTCTCTTGCGCGGGAACGAAAACCCAATCGCGGTCGTGCAGATGAACGATCGCGGACGCCGGGACAGCCGTGTAGGCCCGCTTCTCCTTGCCGAACAAAGTGGCCGTGCCATACATGCCTGGCCGCATCATCTCGCCCGGATTGGCCAATTCAATACGAACCTTCGCTGTGCGGATATTCGGATCGAGAATCGAGCCGATGTTGCTGATCCTGCCCTTGAGAACCTTGTCCGGATAGGCGTTCAGCTTGATGTCGGCGGGTTGCCCTACGCGCACATTGGCCATGTCGCTTTCGTAGACGTCGCAGACGATCCACACGGAGGATAGGTCCGAAATAGTGAATGGGTTCGGCGTTGAGTAGGCCTGCACAAACGCCGCGTTCGTCACTTGCTGATCGGTGATCACGCCGGAAACGGGGGCGAGGATATCGACAATTCCCTTTGGGTCGTTGGGATCGGTGCCCAGCAGGCGAAGATGCTCGGTTGCGGTATCGAGGGTGGTTTTGGCGTCGTCTTCGGCGTCTTGCGCAACCTCCAGGTCTCCCAGCGCAATAGCCCCGTGCTCGTACAGCACCTTCGCTCGATCCAGTTGCTTGCGTGCAAGCAGCTCGTCGGAGACGGCCTTGCGGTAGGCGTCGAACCCTCCCGAAATGTCGTCGCTGCGAACACGCAGCAAGAGCTGGCCCTTCTTTACTGTGTCGCCAAGGCGAGCGCGGATGTCCACAATGCGGCCGGAGGCGAGCGAAATCACCGGAACATTTCGCGCGATGTCCGGAATTACAGTGCCGGTCACGAACAATTGCGACGGGGCCTGGTATTCGGTCGACTTTACGATCGGATACTGCTCCGGATGCTCGACCGCGAAAAAGGCGACGTCCACTCCGGAAATCACCTTGGCCGGCGGCGGCGCCTCCGAGTCCGCATTCACCTTATCGCTCTTGCAACCGGTGACGGTCATGGACGCGCCCAGTATTAAAGGCAATGCGACGACTCCCAATGCTTTGCTTCTCATATGATTCCCTGTACCTTTTTTGTGTCCATCGGCCTTCTGGACACCCAGATGCCTTCAAATAGCCCTAGCCGTTGTTAACACGGCCGTATTATGGAACAGGTCTCTTCTTGAAGCATCCCCTGCGCATTGCCGTGCGCAGCAGCTGCAGGAAGTAAACCAGCCTGGGGTTCGATCGAATGAGAGGAGTGGATCAGGCGGCGGGAGGCGGGCGATTCTGAATGGAGGAAAGAACGGGAACCTTCACAGTCAGGGTAAGGAGACTACCTGGCACAGCAAAGCCAAACGTATTGAAAGGAAGTTCCGCGGCAAGCGTGGGAGTCGTTGCCACGACCGGATGAAGTGCGACGTGCGCATGCGCGCCTAGATCGTCCTCGTGCTGGAAACAGCGTGCCTCGGCAGGATTCTGCGCCATTGCCATGTCGTCATACATCGTGATGACAGTAAACATCGTGAGGAGGACTATCGCCAGGGAGACGAATTGCGCCGAGCGTCCCCGGCCCTCGCGCCGCGCATGGCGCATCCACAGCCAGCACATCGCCGTGGCCATCGCCGTCCAACCGAGATTGAGGGCCAACTCCATCAGTCTTTACCTTTGCATTCCACTTTCATTCTGGTGAACTTGTGTCAGAGCTTATGAGCCGAAAAGTGGCCGAGCGATGTCTGCACCAGTGAGGTTGGTCAGCGCTGGGATCGGAAACAATCCCGACGTTGTTGCCAGCAACATTCAATAGCGATTCTTCAAGTGTGCATCGATTCTTACCAAATCCGCATAATCATTTCCTCAAGAAATCGTAGTGTTTGAGGATTGTTGAATTGGCAGTTCTGGCCTTTTCTGCAAAGGCCAGAACTGGCGGGAACAAGACAGCTAGAACCGGACCATGATCGCAATCGTGCTGACGGTTTGGTTAGTGCGTAAATCAGGCCACCAAAGAGCAGTAGCAGGATTGGCGCCAACCCCAGCGCAAGCCTGCGCCGCAAGGACCGTGTTGCCGTACCCAAACCCGGAGTCACCACCACCCGCGCATTGATAGTGTGCCGGGTTTCCGTTGTTTCCGCCCGGAGGTGTAATGCCCCCGCGGCCAGTCCAGTATGGTGCGTCTGAGTAGCGATAGCCGCTTTCAAGACGGAAGGTGATGAACTGTGCCGGCATGTAATCCAGGGTGATGGTCCCGTCGTGCATCTGAGCGCGATCGCCTGCATTCTCGGTGTAGTACGGTGTGCCGGTGATGGCCGTGGCGCCGTTAATGGGCGGAAGCAGCGTCAAGTAACGGCCCGGGTTATTCATCAGACCACCGCCAAGGGTCATCGCGAAGATGTCCTTGTTGAACCAGAAGCGGAGGTAGCTCATGGTGCCGATGAACATCTGCTTGGGCCTGCCGTTCTTGCTGTTGTGGCAATTTACGCCGCCGACGTAGGAATCGGCGGTTCCCATCTCCGGGGAAAATCCATGCGGATCATAGTAGCCGGCTGCAGGGCCGCCGCCGTACTCGCAACCTGCATCGCCCGTGAGCGTCCAGGCAATTTTGTCCATCATGTTCTTGGGGTTGTCGTAAAACTTGTATTGCACGCTATAGTCGGCGTGAACGCGCGAACGCCCGGGGTAGCCGGCGTCGTCCTCGCCCATTCCGTAGTTGTTGAAGACAACATCCAACTTGTTGGCGGGACGCCAGAGAATCTGTCCGCCCAACCCACCGTGGCCATTGTAGCGGGCATACGATTGCCAGCCATTGATGATCCATGGCTCGATCTTCAACTTTGCGGTCGGGAAATACTGGATGCGAAGACCGTTGAAGAACCAAGGTGTGTTAGATGAGACGAAAGAAGGCTGATAGGTCCAGTTGTCGAAGTTGTAGTAACTGAACAGACCGATGTAGGAAACGAAAATGCCGGCATCCACGTTAAGGCCATGGGCAACATCCCAGTGATAGCCGCCCCACGCTTCGGAGACGTATTTGTATGCGTTGGCCAGATCCCACTGGCCGCGATTGGGGCTTCCGTCGTTTCGCACGGTGGTCGTGGCGAACAGGCCATCCATGGTCAGGATGCGTCCGCGTACATTCTGGATGCGGATGTCTCCGCCGGCGCTTATCTGCTCCAACTGCCATTCGTCGGCGCGAAAAGTCTCTGTCGATCCGCCCAAACTATCGTCTTCGGGGTGATTGTAGTCCAGGGTGAAATTCGCGTCGGCGCGGAACTCCGGCGTGAAGTATTTGGTGGCCATCGGGCTGTCGACCGCATGCCCATTGCTGTTGAGCCATGTCCAGTCGCCGGGGAAGGGCGCAGCCTTGGTCGTAGTCTCCGCCGTGATCTCCGGAGGCGCGGGAGCTGCGGCCGCAGGAGGCGCAGGAGCCGCCTGCATCTCCGACGCGGATGAGCCGCCATCAACAGCAGTTCCCTCGGATGAGCGAAGAGCATTTGCGTCCCGCTCCGCACTTGCGGCGTCCTCTGAGCCGCTGCGCGCTTTGAGTTCAGCTTCGAGTTGAGCAATGCGAGCCTTCATCTCTGCAAGCTCTTTAATTACGGCGTCACTATTGAGCGGCAGCGTCACAGAACTTGCCGACGACGACGAACCGGATGCTGGGGCCGGCGTGGCAGTTACGGCGGTTGTCGCAGCAAGCGTGGCGGCGGCAGCGGTCGGATCAACCGGATCTGCGCCAGTTGCCGAAGCGATGAACTCTGTGGGTACTCCTACAGCCTTGCCGGAGCCGGCGAGCGAAGCAAAATCGACCTTGTTTGACTTGGCTGTCGTGCCCTGGGCATGGCAAGCAAGCTGCCCTCCAATGCCGAAGACCGCAATTCCTGTAAAAAGGGCCATCCTAAAATTACTCTTCATCGGTGTCTGACCTCCACGACGCCAAGCGTCGACGGGCTAAAAAAGCGTTGGCTCTCAATGAGGGATGCATAACTTGCCCCTCATTCCAAGTCTTATGCGAAGCGACATAAAAGAAATGCAAAGAAGATGCAGTGTTTCCCTTAACAACCCAGGGCGATGCACGCAATGTCGCGAAGAATCTCTAGCACCACTTACAAGCTCTTACCAAGCAGTGTTGTCTCACAGATTGACCAATGATTCTCCGAGTATTCATCGATCGGCATGAGTGCCGCATGAAGAGTCCCACAAAATCGCATGGAGAATTTATCCGAAAATCTTGCTTGGCAATGGAGCATCGAACGTGGCTACTCCTTTGTTCATAGGCTCAATCGCCCAGCCGCGACCGTTCCTTGCTCAGGCATAAGGAAAGGATTATTTCAATCAATAGGAGTGCCGACGTGAAGATTGCGTGTATGCATCGAATAAGGTTGTGAGTGTCATATAAGGATTGAATGAGTAAGATGTAAAAGCAGGATTTCTATTCGCGCCTCCATGATCGTGCAATGTGTAACCATTCCAACTTCGGCTAACCATAGCTCTTCCGGCCCTTAGTTAATCTTTATTCCCTCCGGGATATTATCTGCATTGATGTTGTCCGACTCAGAACGGATTTCCATTCGGAGAACCAAGGCAAGTTGGATCTGAGGTGTTTCTTCATTTGCAATGGGCGGTCCACTTGGAAGCTCCAACCGATCGATCTCGATCACGGAGGTTGCGAGGCGAGTCGGGGGTCCGTTAAACGGTGGCACGGCCACACTTGGGAGATCGGAGGTTTGCATGAGGGAAGCAAGTTATAAACGCGCGCTCTTCGCGTTGGTTCTTATCTGCGCCCGGGCGCGCTGTGCTGCGACTCCGGTATGGCAGGTTCATCAGGTTCCCGACCCAGATGGCGTCTACTATGTGGGTCCAGAAGTCACCGCGCCCAGGCTGGTTCGCACCGTATATGTGCCATACCCTGATGGCCTTTCCGGCAAAAACGTGCAGGGGATGACAGTTCTGGCCATGATCGTCCAAGCCGATGGAATTCCAGCGGCGATTCAATTACTGCACAGCCACGGTGACGCATTCGATCGGCTGGCCATTGCCGCGGTTAAACAGTCAAAGTTCGAGGCGGGGAGACTGGGAAATAAGCCTGTCCCCGTCTGGATCGATGTGCGCGTTGTTTTCCGCGCGAACAAGACCCCGGCGACACCTCAAGTTTTGATCACGGAAAGAGATTTGCCGCCCCCAGATGAGGCGCGGTTTGAAGACAAACGGCACAAACCTCTGCCGTATACAGAGCCCATTCCAATTCATACGGTCGATGCCGATTTCGTCGATCCGTTCGTCACCCACCCTTATGAGCAGGCTGCTATCGTCACGGTTTTGGTGGGAGTCGACGGATTGCCAAAGGATGTCCGTGTTGTGCGCGGTCTCGGGTTTGGGCTGGACAAGAAGGCGGAGGCCGCTGTCTGGCGTTACAAGTTTTTACCGGCCACCAAAAAGGGACAACCCATTGCCGGACAGCGAGAGGTCATAGTCAGTTTCGCAAAATTCTGATTCTTGAGCTTCGCGGCGTTCGCGGCCGGGGAGAGAGTATTGGAACCGCCGGCCCCCTGGTCCCGAGCCAGATTCGGCGGCTTGTTGAAGTGTGTTGCAATCGATTGAAAGTAACTGTTTTCGATCGGGCGCGTTTCGGCTATGCCATTGAAAGCTGTGGTTTTGAGTGGTTCAAGAGTGTTTTTTAACGCTACGATTTCAACTGCGTTCGCTGTGCCCCAATGCGGTGGGTTACTGTGAGTGCGATACACTTCAGGCCGTGGAGGACTTCCGTTGTTTGTTGCTCGCGCGCTTGCCATCGGCCTCCTGACTGTTCTTCTATCAACCCCCTCAATGTGCCGGCCGCAGCAGGATTCAACACAGGAAAAGGAGCCCCCGCCATCCCAGAACGGCAACATGGGAGGCAATGCCACCGGCGGAACCTTTGCCGCGGTTTATGACGATCAGAAGCGGCCCATCACCGCGGGTGGTTTTGTTGACGCAGGCACAGTGGTTTTTCAGGATGTGACCAAGGCGGCCGGGCTCTCCGGGTGGATCCACAAAATGGGCACGGCAGAGAAGAAACTCATCATCGAAGCGGATGGATCGGGCGTAGGTTTGATCGATTACGACAACGACGGTTGGCTGGACATTTACATGGTCAATGGGTCCACCTTCGATGCGATGGATGGTAAGGAATCAGCGCCTCACGCCGCCTTGTTCCACAACAACCACGATGGAACATTTACCGATGTCGCCGCCAAGGCCGGAGTGACCAACGACCGCTGGGGATTTGGGGTGACCATCGGCGACTATGACAACGACGGATGGCCGGATATCTTTGTCGCCAACTACGGAAAAAACCGCCTCTACCGTAACAACCACGATGGGACATTCACGGATGTGGCAGAGAAAGCCGGAGTGGCTCTTGGCGGCTGGTCATCGGGCGCAACCTGGGGCGATTACGACGGCGACGGGCGATTGGATCTGTTCGTTGCCGGATACGTTCGTTTCGATCGCGCCGATCCTCCGTTAGCGGGCACCAGAGCCGTAAACTTCAGTTCATGCCAGTTTCGCGGCACGCCTGTGATGTGCGGTCCGCGCGGCTTGAAGGGCGAGCCCGATCATCTATTCCACAACAATGGAGACGGGACTTTTACCGAAGTGAGCGCCAAAGCCGGCGTGGTCGACAAGAATCGCTATTACGGATTTGAATCCATTTTTGTCGACATCAACGGCGACGGCAAGCCCGACCTTGTAGTGGGCAACGACTCGGAGCCCAACTTCCTTTACATCAACAAGGGCGACGGAACCTTCGAAGACCAGGGCTACATGTCGGGCTTCGCGCTCAACAAGGATGGACGCGAGATTGCTTCCATGGGCATCGCGGCCGGCGATTACGAGAACAACGGCCTGATCGACTTTGCCGTCACCGACTTCTCCGACGATTACAAAGTGCTTTACCACAACGACGGGGCCCCCGACGGCCGATCTGTGGCCGGGGGGGTGGCTAACGATGGAGACGCCACATTTACCGACGTAAGCTACCGTGCGGGGATTGCGCAGACTTCAATTCCGTTTGTCGGCTGGGGCGATGGTTTCATCGACTACGACAACGACGGGTGGCTTGACCTTTTCATGGTCAATGGCCACGTCTATCCCCAGGTGGACCAGCACGGCTGGGGCACCACCTACGCGGAGCGGCCACTGTTGTTTCACAACGTGAAGGGCGAGAAAGGCCGACGTTTCGAATATGTGCCGCCGGTAAAAGGCACAGGGCTGGCAATCGTGACGCCTGGGCGTGGAGCGGCGTTCGGCGATCTGTTTAACGATGGCAAAATCGATGTGGTCATCAGTCCTATCGATGGACCGCCCACACTGCTGAGAAATGTAAACGACGACCACCATCACTGGGTGGAGTTGAAGCTGACAGGCGGACCGAAGAGCCCGCGTGATGCGATGTGCGCAACGGTCTTTCTGAAAGCAAACGGCATGCGTATGCGCCAGGATGTGCTTTCCAGCGGCAGCTTCATTTCGTCCAACGATCAGCGGCCGCACTTCGGGCTGGGCGACGCAACCGACGCGGGGACCGCCGAGATTCACTGGCCTTCCGGAGTCATCGAAACTGTAAAGCTGCCCGCCGTCGATCGGATCTATTCCGTTGCCGAAGGACGTGGAATCACCGCGGCGCTGTGCGGCGGAATCCCATGCAAGTCTTCCGGATCGAAACCATGAACCTGTTTGGCATGTCATCGGATCGCCGCGCCGTAACCGCATTCCTGTTGTGCGCTGGAACGCTTTCGGCCTCAGCGCAGATGCCGACGAAAGATGCGCCCGTGCCCATGAACAGCAGGGATTCCGAGAAGATGCCATCCGGCCTCGCGGCCATCGAATCCGGCTTGCGTCATGAATCCGAACTTCATCCGGATTCCGCGTCGACGCTCTACAAGCTTGGCCTGGTTCTGCGCCAGGAAAACAAGCCGAAGGAATCGCTGGAAATCTACACGCAGGCGGCTCATTTGGAAAAACCGAATGCCGAGCAGCTCCGCTCCGTCGCACTGGATTATGTCCTGCTCGACGATTACAACGACGCCATCCACTGGCTGCAGATCGCTGCATCCTTCGATCCTCAAAATGCGGATGTGTTATACAGCCTTGGCCGCTGCCTTTATTCGCAGAGCCGCTATCCTGAAGCCGAACAGATGTTCCTGCGTGTTCTTCAAATCAAGCCCGACCACTCGAAGGCGGAAGAAAACCTGGGGCTCATTTACGATTTCGCCAATCAACCGGAAAAGGCGGAGGAGGCCCTGCGCAAAGCTGCAACATGGGCCGGCAACGAAACGTCAGACGAGTGGCCGTTTCTCGATCTTGGCTCATTCCTGCTGGATCACGACAGGGCAGCGGAAGCTGTTCCGTTCTTGCGGCGCGCCTCGGTTATCGCGGTCCAATGCGCCGCGTGCCGTGAGAAGCTGGGTCGCGCACTCGTGGCAACGGGCGATGCAGGCGGCGGCGTGAATGAACTGGAGATCGCTGCCCAATTGGATCCCAAAAACCCCAAGACCCACTACCAGCTCGGGCTCGCATACCGCGCAGCAGGCGCTCTGAATAAATCGCGCGCGGAATTTGCGCTCAGTCAGTCTCTCTACGGTGAACACAGCCAGGAATGAGTTGTGCCCCACCCTGAGCAACTCAATGCTGCGCGGGCTTTCCTTGAAATCCGTTGACATATGACGAAGATGGCTCGTCCACCTGAATCTGCCGATCGCCCTGCACATGCGTGAGCGTCTGCACAATTCCGCTGGGCCAGCGAATTTCAATGCTGTCTGCGGCGGTGCTCGCGCCCAGGCCGAAATGCAAGCGCGGATCGCTTGCCGAGAGGTATCCGCTTGAAGTTGTCGCGGTCACCCACTGCGATCCCGCCACGGTTGTCAGCTTTACCACTGCTCCAATGCCATCGCGATTGCTTTTGTGTCCGGTGAGATGCAAGGTGATCCAATGGTTTGCGGTTGCCGTCTGATTGAGCAGAATGTGCGCGGGACCGCCGTTGGTGCTGACAACAGCATCGATGCGGCCGTCGTTGTCAATGTCGCCTATGGCCATGCCGCGCCCCACCCAGGCTTGATGAAAGACGGCTCCCGAAATCGGCGACACATCCACAAACTTCTTGCCATCGTTGCGAATCAAGAGCATCCGCTCGCGATAGCGAAGCTGTGGGGCGACCGTCTCGATAGTGTCAAGGTCGTGGCCTTGTGCGATGAGGAGATCTTTCCATCCGTCGTTATCGTAGTCCAGGAATCTCAAGCTCCAGCCGGAGTGAAACAGGGTCATCGCGCCAATCCCGTTCACGAGCGATGCGTAATCGAACGTGCCATCGCGATTGTTGCGATAGGTCGCGTATCTCTGATTGGCCAGGTTGGTCACCGCGATGTCCGGCCATCCGTCGTTATCGTAGTCCGCGAAGTCCACGCCCATGCCGGCAAACGTCTGTCCTTCAGCGTTGACGGCCACTTCCGATTCGAGGCCCACTTCTTCAAACGTTCCGTCGGACTTCTGATGAAAGAGAAACTCCGGCATCGAATCGTTGGCGACGTAGATATCCATTCGCCCGTCGCGATCGTAATCGGCAAAGGCGACGCCCAAAGCCTTGGCCGGTTTATCGAGCCCAAGCTTGTGCGACACTTCAGTGAAATGGCCGTTGCCATCGTTGTGATAAACAAGCATGGTGATTGGCTGAAACACATCTGGATGGCAGTAGCCGCGGTAGCCTTCGCGATGCTCGCCGCACCACACGTCTTCCCAATCCCACGTAACGTAACGATCCACCACCAGGTCGAGCAAGCCGTCATTATCGAGATCGACCCATGCGGCCGACGTCGACCAGCCGCTCCCGCCAACTCCGGCTTTTTCGGTCACGTCGGTAAAAGTGCAGTCTCCGTTGTTGTGGTACAGGTGATTTCCGCCATAGACGGTGACAAACACATCTTCGTAGCCGTCGTTGTCGTAATCGGCAACGGCCACGCCCATGCCGTAACCCACGCCCTTCAATCCGGATTTCTCCGTAACGTCTTCGAAGGTTCCATCGCTTTTCTGGTGGTACATGCGATTCCAATACTCTGGCCCGGTCTTTTGCGGAATAAAACCCTTGGGTGTTGGATCGCTGTAAGGCGCGCCGTTGACCAGATAGAGGTCAAGCCGTCCGTCATTGTCGCAGTCGAACAGCGCCACGCCGGAGCCCATGGTCTCGATGAGGTATTTGCGCGACGTGTGCGGCGCCTGGTGCAAGAAATGCACGCCGGCCTTCTCTGTGATGTCGACGAAATCGCCGGGGACAGGCGCTTGCGGCGCCGCTGCGCCGGCCGGCGCGGCGCTTGGCACCACCGATTGGGCCGCTGCAGCGATGCAAGCAAATCGCGCGCAACACAGGACCACAGCGAGAATGATGAAACGCGCCCGCCCAGGTCTCATTTTCTCAATAGCTCCGCATACGAGTGTTCATCCCATACGACTCATCGCGCGCCCCATCTCATCGGGACTCGCCTCCAGCGCCTGACTTGCTCCCTGCGCTCTTCAGTTTTTGCAGTTCGTCCGCTGCGCGCTTTGCGTCGTCACCGCGATTCAGCATCTTGTACGCGCGCGTCAATTGAAAATACGCGCTCTCTTTCATGAAATCGGAAGGGTCCTCGGCCAGGCTCTTTTCCAGCCACGATACTCCTTCGTCAGGATGCCCCGTCTCCACCAATCCGCGCCCCAGGTAAAACGAAATTGGCGCAGACGGTGCGTTCACTTCCGCAGCCTGACGCAACAGCGCCACGCCATGCTGTGCATCGCCGCGCTCCACTTGGATCTTCCCCAGGTTATAGAGTGCAATCGAGCTGTTTGGGCTCAGCTTCAGTTCCGTTTCGTACGCGTGCGAAGCGTTCTCAAATTGATTGAGGCGTTGATAGCTGTCTCCAATCGCCTCGTATAAGTCGGAGTTATTTGGCTGCCGTTCAATCGCCTTCTGGTATTCGGCAAGAGCATTTTGCCAATCCCTTGACTCGGAGTACACCTCGCCGAGAGCGCGATGCACGCGCCACGAATCGGGATCGAGCGCCGTGAGCGCCCGATAGCTCTCCTGCGCAACAAGCGAGTGCGCCCGCCCCCGGTAGTCGAGCACGTTCGGGTCTTTGGGGTTGAGCTGAGCCGCGCGATCCAGCGGTGCTACAGCCTCACTAGCATGGCCTGCGCCAAGTTCTACAATACCCAGCCAGGTCAGAGCCTCTACATTGTCAGGCTGCCGCACCAGTTCCTGCTTCAGCGAGCCGGTCGCCCTATCGAGTTTGTTCAACTGATATTGCGCAATGCCGAGGAACATGTGAGCGCCCGGCGCCTCGGGGTTGAGTTCGAGGGTTTTTGAAAAGGCTCCTTGCGCTTCTTCAATCTTTCCTTCGCGGAGCTCGGACATACCGAGACCCATGTAGGCATCCGGTAATGCAGGCGCCACTTGCGTTGCCTGCCGGAAGAACCCTTCAGCCTCGGCTGCCTTGCCCTGGTGCATGGCCGCCGCTCCGCTCTGCATCAGGCGCACTAATTCAGAATCGGACCCCGTGGGTGCGGTCTGCGCATAGAGACTAGAGGACAAGAGCCAACTCACCAGCAAGATCGAAACGTGCGGATACTGTCGTCTTCCCGAAGATGAAATCATGACTCGCTTCCGCTAAGGTCGAAGGGTAAAAGCCAAAGGTATCCGAAACGCTACTGGCGTGTCGCGCGCCTGGCGGACAGATTCATCCTAATTGACTCGAGGGGTTTTTGTGGCCGTGCCCGGTCGGCGCGGATACAATCCCTGAACATCAGGCTATTTGGAAAGTCCCACTCGCCGCAACAGGTCGTCGAAGCGAGGGTCGGACCGCAATGGATCAAGGCAAGGATCGATCTTTAAATAAACCAGGCCTACATCGTGTGCGTTATAGGCTTCTTCCAGCCATTTGAATGCTTCCTGTTTCTCTCCCAGGCCGGTATAAACAAGCGCAATCTCGTACCTGCCCACGCCATCTTTGGCAACATTTTCTTCCAGTTGCGCAATGGTTTTGCGGGCAGCGGCCGCCTGGCCTGCACGTGCATACGCGTTACCCAAATGGCCCAGCGAATCCGGCCCATCGCCCGACTTCAGAAACTCGCTGATGGACTCCGCATACATGCCCTTTTCCGCATAGACATCTCCCAGCAGAAAGCTCCAGTCGGGGGGATTGATATCCAGTCCTCGAACCGTCCTGATGAGCGACAGCGCCTGGTCGTACTGACGCGAAAAGTAATCGATGAACCCTTCAAAGTGAAATGAGCGTCCGGAAACAGGATCGAGATCCACGCCTCGCTCCACTTCGGCAAGCGCTTCCCGCGGCTGACCCGTGCGCACCAAGTAAAACGCGTACTTCTGATGGACAAGCGCCGAACTCGGGTTGAGTTCCAGGGCGCGGTGAAACTCTGTAGCCGCCGCTGCCCAGTCCCAATCCAAAACCATCGCAGTATTGGCCAGCTCGGCATGGCCTTCGGGCAACGATTCATCCAGCTCAACCGCCTTGGTCGCCTCCGCCTTCTGCTTCAAAAACGCATCCTTGTAAGCCATCCGTCCTGACTCGCCCAACCGGCCGTAGCAATTGGCCAGTGCCGCATGCGCCTCGGCATATCCCGGATTCCTGGCCACCGCCTGGCTGAAATAGTCGTTGGCGCTCTGACAGTCGTCCGCGTCCAGTTGGAGCATCCCGTGAAGGTACAAATCCTGCGCCTCGGAGTCGGCCGGGCGGCTGCGCGCAAGGCGCGCATGCTGCTGCGGCGTCAGGCTGATGCTGATCTCGTCCGCAATTGCCTGGGCCACTTCACCCTGCAACACCAGGGCGCTGGTCATATCGCGAACATAGGTATGAGCCCATATGGGACGATCCGTGCTGGCATCGATCAACTGGGCGCTGATCTGTACCTTGTTTCCTTCGCGCTGCACGCTCCCTTCCACTACCCCGCTCACCGACAGCTCACGGGCTATATCCGGCAACTTCTTCTTGGTGCCCTTGTAGCTCATTGCCGAGGTCATGGAGATCACGCGCAGCGTGGAAACCTGACCCAGGTCGTTGATCAGTTCCTCCGTCATGCCATCCGCAAAATACTCCTGGCCAGGATCGCCGGAAAGATTTTCCAGGGGCAGAATCGCAATGGAACGAATCTCCGGTCTTCCATGCAGTTGGCTATACCATCTGAACCCCGCGTAACCCACCGCGGCGACGAGGAGCAATCCGCCGACAGCCACAGCCAGAATGCGGTTCGTGGCCCATGGTTCCCGCACAGCATCCCGCGGCTCCGCAACGGCAGCGGTTTCGGGCTTCGCTTCGCTTCGCCCTTCAGCCCGATCCTCGCCGTGGCCGGCTTCGTGTGGGACTTCCAGCGGAATCACCTTGCCGTGCAGCTTGGCAATTGCCGGCGACCCCGCAAAGATGAACCGCGGCACATAGGATCCGCTCGGAATTTCAATCCGGACAGCCGGTTCGCGCTCTGTTTCGAGGTAATACTGGGCCAGCCTCTTGCGGACTTCCGTGGCCTTGACCCGAACCACCGCGTCCGTTCCCGTGTCGTAGTTGATGGGACGGCCGAACATCTCAGCCCCGATCATCCGCTCCCTGAGGCTATCGACGTCCCCAGCCAGGGCATGCTCCACGATCAACTGGAGGAAATCCTTGGTCCGTTTGCTTCCCGCAAAAGCATGGCTGTTGACGATTTCTTCAAGGTGGTGGCGCACTTCTCCGATCTGCGCAGCAGTGAGCACGCCCGGCCCCCAAGATGCGTTTGATGTAGACATGCGCGCTCAGATTCCTCGGCCCCCAACTATATCACCACGCCGGGCAAACGGGTCCGAACGGGGCGAAATCCACAAGTCCGATCTCGATCGTCATTTTTGGAACTGCATGTAAATGAAGGTGTTATTCCCAACAAACGTCCCAGCAAACCGTTAATAGCGTTGCACAATCCGAGCGCGAGTGTTGCAATGAGCACGCTCTTGAACTCGGGATAGTTTTATCCGCAACGAGCAAACGTTTACTGAAAATGACATCCTTGCTCGGTTTGAACGATTGGCGGCCCAGGTTTTTATCCGGATTTCCGGCCCGAAAGAGTGGGGAATTGAACCGGCAAGCGTTCGAGAGAAAGGGGATAATCATGTTGGATCTAACAGGACAATTTGAGAGCCCGGAGCATTGATGCAAAGAGAGCTTTAGGTCGCTTGTCACGAATATGGCATGCAAGAACAGCGATGCCGAACGAGCAGGTACGGGATTCAAACTGACGCGATTCAAATCAGAAAAAATGAGTAATCGTTTACTCCAGTCCAGCAACCGGCAAACGCCTTGCAGTACAAGTCGAGCGTATTCAAGCAATTAGTCGAGAAACGGTCTCAGGAGCCAAAAATGTTCGGGTTAACCAAGAAAGCGTCGTACCTTTTTCAGGAGGAAAGTATGAGCAAGCTTCTACGCAGAGACAGCCTGATGTGTCTACTGCTGCCGGCCATCCTGGCTATTTGTGTCGGGTCGTTCGCGCAATCCACGCGCGGCAGCCTGGCGGGCAACGTCACAGACACTTCCGGCGCTGTTATTGCGGGCGCTAAGATTGTCGCGGTCGGGATTGACACTGGAGTAACGAATCAGACCGTCACCACGTCTTCCGGCGTCTACCATTTTCCGGAACTCGCCATCGGACGCTACAACGTGACTGTGACCGCTCCCGGCTTCAACGCCGCCGCGGAAAAGGGCGTGCTGATCACCATCAACTCGACCACCGCATTGAACGTAACCCTGAAGCCTGGAGCGGTGACCGAGAGCGTGACGATCGATGCCAGCGCGCCTGTCATTGAAAGCGAGAGTTCGGATATCAGCGGGACCATTTCAAAACAGCAAATCGAGGACCTGCCGCTATCCATGGCTGCAGGTGTCGGCGGTCTTCGATCCCCGGAATCGTTCTCCTTCCTCGTCCCCGGCACCACCGGCCCAGGCACCGGAGGGGGACAATCCGTTGGCGGCCTCAACAACAACGGCGTGTTCTTCATGAAGCTCTCCGGCGGCCAAAGCTACGGCGCTGAGGTCATGCTGGATGGAGCCAGCATCACGCGTAGTGAGAATGGGTCTTCGTTTGACGAGACCTCTCCTTCCATCGAGGCCCTTCAGGAGTTCAAAGTCACTACCTCTACGCCTTCGGCGGAGTTTGGCCGCACCACGGCTGGTTTCGAGAGCTTTGCCACCAAGTCTGGTACCAATCTCTTTCATGGAACCGGCTTTACCATCATCAAGAATGCGGCCTTTGACGCCAATCAGTGGTTCAGCAATGGCGACTACAACTTCTATAAATGCACGGGCAACACCAACCTGAATGTTAGCCCGGGATGCCAGGGATACTTGAGGCAAGCCGACAGCAAATTCGATTACGGCGTCACGCTCGGTGGACCGGTTAGAATTCCCAATCCCTTCCATCGAGGAAGAGACTATTACAACGGCAAGGACAGGACGTTCTTCTTCTTCGCCTGGGAAAACTACAAGCTTCACCTCGGCGGCGTTTCTGAAGCCACAGTTCCGACCACGACGGGCGGAACGACCGGAATGGGGGAACAAGGAGGTGACTTCTCGGCTCTGTTGGTCGAGGGTGGTGGGCAGACCACTCAGCCTACGCTCAATGTGAACCCTTGCACCGGTCAGCCGATATTGCAGAACCAGATCTTCAACCCCGCGACGCAGAATTCAAATATCACGCCGACGAATCCAACGGGCATTCCCTGCGCTTTGCCGTTTGCCGGCAACATCGTTCCGCAAGGCCAGTGGAGCAACGCGGCAAAAGCGTTGATGGCTGGATTGCCCGCCCCCAACCAAACCCCGATCCTCAATCCTCCCTGGGGGTTCTACAACAATTACTCGCAAAGCTCCATCGCTCCCACGACCAACACCACCTACACGGTACGTATCGATCAGACGCTGACGGAAAAGAACAAGATCTACGGTTCCTATAGCTCGCGCGACAACTTCAGCGTGCACGGCTATGCCAACCTTCCTCAGCCGTTCAACAACTCGGCCTATCCGCAGGATTTTGAAACCCACTACACGCGACTCGGCTGGGATTACTCCATTTCGTCCACCTTGCTGAATCACTTGAATGTCGGCTACAACCGCACCAACAGCAAAAACTTCGCCCAAGCGATCGGAGCCGGACGCACTTTGTCGACCGCGGGGGCTCCGAACTTCTATTCCAACTCCTTCCCCATCGTCAATTTCGATGGCTTCGACAGTTATTCTCCCTGGATGATTGGTCAAGGCGGAGACAACATCGACAACGGCCTCAGGACCAACGAAATTGTCGATTGGCAAAAGGGACGCAACAGCTTCAAATTCGGCGTCGACTGGCGTCATCAGCAATACAGTGTAGAAGACGTCAATATTCCCAACCTAACCTTCTATCACGGTGAAACTTCGGCGGCGGCCGTAGGCGGCAACTTCCTGGCCAGCGGCAACAGCTTTGCCAGCTTCTTGCTGGGAGACGATGCCGTTGCCAGCCAGACCGTATTCAATCACAATCCGCGTTGGAATTCACACTATTACGCGTTCTTCGTTCAAGACGACATGAAGGTTACACCCAACCTCACGCTCAATCTCGGGTTGCGCTATGACGTTGACGTGCCTCGCCACGAAGCCTTGAATGACACTTCTAACCTGAGCCTCTCTACCGCCGATGCGGCGGCTGGTGGTTTGCCCGGCGCTCTCGTTTTCGGCAGCAACTGCCATTGCAACAGCGCATGGGCCGATACCTGGTACAAGGATTTCGGTCCTCGCCTGGGGTTCGCCTATGTGCTTCCAGGCACACAAGGAAAAATGGTACTGCGCGGCGGCGGCGCATTGATTGCCGGTCCCTTGCAATACGACGACTTTGGCGCCAGCATGGATGCCGGCTTCACGCAAGGCCGGCAGACCGGGTCATTCAACAACTTCACTCCTGCCTTCCAGCTCGACACCGGATATAACCTCTGGACGCCGCAGTATTTCGCCCCCAACACCGATCCCACGCAGCTCACCGCGCAAAACGGCGTGGGCACATTCACCAACGTCGGCGGCGAACTGATTCTGAAGAACTCAGGCCGACCGTCGATGACCAGCAACTGGAGCCTCCAGTTGCAGGACGAACTGGCTCAGGATCTCATCCTGACCATCGGCTACATAGGCCAAAGTGCGCAGGATCTGCACACCGGGTACATTTCGAACATCAACAACATTTCGATGTCCGACTTTGCCTATGGCGACCACCTGAACGATCCTCTCGAATACATCCCCGAGGGGGGATCAAGGTCGTTCACGCCGGAGGGCAGCGGCTCGCCGGTTACTGTCACCGCTCCTTACTCCACCTTTGCGGGCGTCATTTCGCAGGCCCTCCGTCCCTATCCGCAATACGGCTACATCGCCGACGATTGCTGCCTGGAGAATTTTGGCCACTCCTCCTACGACGCCATGATCGTCTCGCTCAACCGGCACTTCCGCCAGGGATTCAATCTTCAAGTCTCCTACACCTGGGCCAAGAACCTCACCGACGCCGACTCTGAAATTGGCCAGTACGACCGCGGCGCACAGAGCCAGAATGCCTTCAACTTCAAAGGCGAAAAATCGGTCAGCATACAGAACATTCCGCAAACTCTCTCCATCAGTTATCTCTACCAGTTTCCGTTTGGAAAAGGCCGCAGGTTCCTCAACCAGAACGGAGTCCTGAATGAGATCATCGGCGGCTGGGAATTCGGAGGTATCCAGCGCTATGAGAGCGGGCAGCCTCTGTCCTTCGGCTGCGCAACCGGAATCGCTTCGCTCGGTAACTACACCGGCGTAGGCGGTTACGACAACTGCTTCCGCTTCACCCAGAACAAGAGCGTGTCGCTGGCAAGCACCGCATTCAAGCAGAAGAAGAACGGGCCGAACTTCTTCAATGGCCAGTCCTGGTTCAATCCTGCATTTCGCGCTCCCGGCACCAATGGCGCCGCGGATCCTGGCGTTCCCATGGCCAGCGGTTCCCTCATCGACCAAAACCGCGAGGGCCCCGGATGGCTGCGTAACTTCTCACCCGGATGCGACAACGGAGCCTGTTCCTTCGATCCGTATTACTGGAGCGGTCAATCGCCCATCGCGGGAGGCATTCCGCTGGGGCGCGTGACTTCAGAAGTAACCGGCCCAATCTGGAAGTCGGAGGATTTCAGCCTGCTGAAAAACTTCAAGATCACCGAGAAGGTCACGTTCCAACTCAAGGGAGAAGCGATCAACGCCTTCAACCGTCACCGCTTCTCCATTCCGGATCTGTCTCCCGGAGACTCGGGCACAGCAACCGGCTTTGGAATTCCCACCGGTTCCGACTTGCTGGCGCGCAGCATGCAGGTCTCAGGCCGGGTCAACTTCTAACAATGTACCCCTGAATGAATGCATCAATGAGGGGCAAGCTCAGCTTGTCCCTCTCTTCTTCAACGTTCAACCTGCACGGCAAACAGCTCAATTCACAGTGCCGCTGCCCCATCGGGCGAGAAAGTCCGCAGGGATATTGCTAAGATTGCATCGTTCCATCAATCGAGCAATTCTTTCGCAGGCGCCATCGATGTTTCAACTTTCGGCAACACTCGCGCTGGTCATCTCCGCCGTGGGCCTATCCGGGGCAACGCCACCTCAAACCCCGCCGGCGGCAAACTCCGGGGCAGGTCTGCTGCAGTCGGGCAAAGCATCTGAGGCACGCGATGCATTCGAATCGGCCCTCGAAGTTGACCCCTCCAGCAAAGAGGCCCAGGAGGGCGAAGTGGCGGCAAGTGAGCAGTTGGCGCTTCAAGCGCGCAAAGAAGGACGCATGAACGATGCACTCACTTGCTTGGTCCGCGCACAGCAATTTGTGCCGAAGAATGAACGCTTGCTCTACGACCTGGGAATTCAGGAAGACGATATGCATCTTTACCAGGACGCCGACCGTACGCTCACCGCGGCAGAGCAACTGAACCCGGGCGATCCGAATGTGATCTATGCCGTTGCGCGCGTCAAAATGGATCTCGGCCAACTGTCAGCGGCGGAAGAAAAAATGGAGGCGTACCTCAAGCTTCGGCCCGGCGATGCCAGCGCTCACTACGGATTGGCGCGCGTCTATCAGCTCGGCTTGCAATTCGACAAGGCCCGCATTGAGCTCCAGCGGTGCATCGAACTTCAGCCGCTACAGACTGAGGCTTACTATCAATTGGGAGACATCGCGCTCGGACAAGGAAACTTTGCTGAAGCCATTGCAGAGTTTGCCATGACCCTCGCACGCGATCCTAAACACGGCGGCGCACTCACCGGTACAGGTCAGGCGTATTTCAAGCAGAAACAGTACGTCCAGGCGGAGGAGTTTCTTCAGCGGGCAGTCGCGGCCGCGCCGGATTATGAAACCGGACACTACTATCTCGGACTCACCTTGGCACGGCTGGGGCGCAAAGAAGATTCCGAACGCGAACTTACTCTTGCCACCAAATTAGCCGGCCAAGCCGCCAAGTCGGCACGGAGCGGAATTCAGTCATCTCTCTCAACTCCGAATCAGTAGAACACCGTTTCACCGGCGCCCAGTTGCTGCCGGATAAGGAGAGCTTTGTCATGCGTCCAATTTTCCTTTTGCCTTCCCTGCTGATACTTCTCCTCGCCCCGCAAGGCAATGGTCAGGAGCCACAGGCACTTACTCTGAACGGTGACTATGCTGTAACTCACGACCCTTCCATAGCGCGCGAGGGAGACACCTACTACGTTTTTGCCACCACGTCGAATGCAAAAGAGGGACAATTCCCAATCCGCTGCTCGCACGACTTATTGGCCTGGAAGCTCTGCGGATTTGTCTTTCCCGAGATCCTCGCATGGATTCACGAAACAAGTCCCAAAACCAGGGACCTTTGGGCCCCGGACATCTCTTTCTTTGCCGGCAAATATCATCTCTATTACGCTTACTCGACCTTCGGTTCCAATTCATCCGGAATCGCTCTGGCGACCAACGACACCCTCGATCCACAGAGCCCCAGATACCACTGGCACGACGAGGGCCTGGTCCTGAAGTCGACGCAGGGGGATAACTTCAACGCCATCGATCCCAACATCACATTCGATGAAAAGCGTCAACCGTGGCTTAGCTTCGGCAGCTTCTGGAGCGGCATCAAAATGCGTCGCATCGATCCAATCACAGGGAAGCCGTCTGCTTCCGATCTCACTCTTTATTCGCTCGCCACGCGCGCCACGCCAGACCTTCCCGAACCGCCCAAACCCGGTTTGCCCGCCGAGTGGCAGGCGGTTGAAGCCCCATTCATCGTGCGACACGGAGACTACTTCTATCTGTTTGTTTCCTTCGATCTTTGCTGCCGCGGCACACGCAGCAATTATCGAACCATGGTTGGACGCTCCCGCAATGTAACTGGACCCTATACCGATGCCGATGGAAAGCCGATGCTCAACGGAGGCGGCACTCAACTTCTCCGGCCCAACAGCCGCTGGATCGGGCCCGGCGGCGAGTCGGTCCTCCCCCGGCCCGAGGGCGACATCATCGTCTTCCACGCGTATGACGCAATTACAGGCAAGCCTGCACTGCAGATTTCAACGCTGACGTGGTCGAATGGATGGCCTCACGCAACGCTTGGCACTGCCGGTGAGTCGAAATAAGACCGGTCGCGCTGCTGATGCGATGTTAGCGAAGGAAAGCGTTGACTGAGTGAGTTAGGACAGGGAGGCGGAAATTATGGATGGATCGAGCAAGTATCGACACTGGACACTGCGCGGGAGTCTCGGTATCGCACTCACCGCGGCGGCCGCTCTGTGCGGATGCGGCGGGGGTAGCTCCTCCACCGCGCCGGCCAGTCCTGTTACGCCCACCACCCCCGACATGGGAACCGTCGTAAGCGTCGACGCCGCGGTGCTCTATACCAACCAGTATCAGATCAAAAATGCAGACAGTGGACTGGTCCTGGGACTCAGTAGCCAAAGCCAGACATCGGGAACCAACGTGGTGCAGGAGACCAACACCAGCTCTACCGATTCAATGTGGCATCTCGTGCCCAACGTCTACGTGGATAACCGCATGAACATTGAGAATATGTTGACTCATCAGGTCATTGGACTGTCCGCCACCGAATCCAGCGAAGGACTGCCATCCTCTTCCGCTCTGAACCCCGGCGCGCAGGCAGGCCAATATAGCGATTCAGGCACAGACGATGAGGACTGGGTCTTCTACCTGCTCAAAGACGGCAATTATCTGATCCAGAACCACTACAGCAATCTCTATCTGCAAGCCGATGGTGCGGCCACAACCGCCGCCGCAACCATTGATCAGGGCGCGCGCGCAACCAGCGGTTCGGGCTGCACGTGCCAAGAGTGGACTCTTACCGAAACAACCGCCGCAGTCTATCCCATGCCGCTTGCGGTCTCGGGCACGGGAATCTACGTTCACGATCCCTACATGCTTCAAGACCCGGCTACTCATCTCTACTGGCTCTACGGAACTCATCAGACCATTGCTTACTCCGCTGACTTATCCACTTTCACTTATACCAATCAATCCACACAGGACGGCGCGTGCACGGCAGCGCAAGGCACTTATTGGCTTACTGAAGCCAACCGTTGTCCAATCATCGGTCCCGATTTCGCGTCGTGGTCGGGGCTGCAGACTCCACCGTCTGATAACAAGGGGGAGAATATCGATACATGGGCGCCGAGTCTGCTGTATGCGAATGGGACTTACTATCAGTACTACGCCGTTCCCTACGAGCCCTCCACGGGCGCCGAGGCTGTAATTGGCCTGACCACAAGCGCCACTCCCTATGGACCATGGGCTGATCGAGGTTACGTCGTCACGTCCTGGACTGCGGCCACAACCCCTCCGCCCGCCGTCAATCCTTGGGGGTTCGTCCCGACAACCACCTGGAACGCCATCGATCCCGCTCCATTCATTGATGCCGCAGGAAACTGGTGGCTGCAATGGGGATCGTGGCAAGACGGCATGCACACCCTGCAGCTCGATCCAACCACCGGCCTTCGCCTGGCTTCCAATGGCACGATCTATAACGTCGCCTTCCGCTATTGGGGTGAAGAGGGGTCCTTCATCTATTACTGGAACGGCTATTATTATTACTTTGGGTCAATCAACCCATGTTGCAGCGCCACGAGCACTTATCGCATCGTCTATGGCCGCTCCACCAGTCCTACCGGGCCGTTCCTCGATCGTGGCGGACAGAGCCTTTCTGAAAACGGAGGCACAATTCTGCTCAGCACTCACAGCAATATTGTGGGCCCGGGCGGAGAGAGCATCTTCACCGATACCGGCGCCAATGGCAGCCAAGCCATTCCGACCATCGTTTACCAC
>Ga0302319_10006339_pt1 | contig 23505 bp, 31 predicted proteins | sample Bog_T0_2_FD_203319 | JGI IMG/M metagenome (GOLD analysis project Ga0302319, IMG submission 203319) | Peat permafrost microbial communities from Stordalen Mire near Abisko, Sweden - Bog_T0_2 | ecosystem: Environmental > Terrestrial > Soil > Wetlands > Peat | place: Sweden: Abisko, Stordalen Mire...
GCCACATATGACTAAAGGCGAGATCGTTGCTTTTGGTCAAGCTATGATTCTGAATAAATCCATGAAAATGGAAAAATCGTTAAATGGTCTCTTGGGACTGTTAAAAGACGAATCTAAGAAAAAATAGTATTGCTAAAAGCTATTGTTGTGATATAGTAGCTTTAGTGCAGTTTAAACCTCTGTACCCTGGAATGACTCGTAGGTGAGTGGAAGACCAGTAAATCGAGAGTAATAATTGCACTTCTGGAGGCAATATGGAATTAAATCTTCGCAAAGCTCGCAAACTTGAAGCTAAAATCCTTACACATTTAAAGTCTTTGTCCCTTTCTCCAGCTGTTCGCGTTCGCGTATTAGCTACAGACGAAGAACGCAGTGCGGCACTTGCTGCTGGTCGTACCAAATATCTATCGGATCTGAATACGGAAAAATCCCTCATTTTGGCACGTTTTGCGATTCGTCAAGATATTGCAAATGCTAACCATGCAGTAGGTATCAACGCTTTGATTAACAAGCGCGAAGCATTACAAGCATTGCTTGAAAAGTCTAGTTCCGGAGTAGATGCTCTCGACGAAAAAGAAGCTGCTGATTTGGCTATGTCCAAAAAGCTTCAACTTGAAGGCTCTGGAAGCAGAGCATATGGCGAAGCGTCAGTTACATTTCCATTGCCAGTAACTAGCGCACACGACGTAGCTGGTTTTAAAGCACACGAACTGTCATTGAAACGACAACTTGAAGAAACAGAAGACGAATTGTCCCAAAAGAATCTGGGAGCGAAAATTACGCTTCCAGCTGATACCGTTAAGTTGCTTCAGTCCGCTGGATTGCTGTAGTAGCAATCCTGTTATAGGGCTGGAGTCGAGTGAAGTGAAAGGGCATTACTACATGGCTGACTCAAATACCCATTAGAGTCAAACCTGTTTTGTCATTCTCCCAATATAGCGTCTCCCAAGGCGCGTTTGTTATATTATTGGTATTGTAGAGAATTTATGCGGGGCGTTATTTAGGGATTGCTTTTTATACATTGTTCGCCCGATCCTTCACTTACATAATTCGCGTGGTTGCGATAGGTGCTCGACTGCACTGCGTCAGAGTTCCACTTAATCCAGGGGAAAATGCAGCTAGTCACTGCTAGTACCCTGGAGGATTTTCTTGACGTTGTTTTTGAATAGTGGTAATCTTCTAGTTATAGGAACAAGTGCCGATTTGATAGCGCACTTTTCCTCCTAAAAACTCTCATACGAATATTTATGAGTGTTTAAAATAGCCGCAAGGCATTATAAACATTTTACATAAAGAGAATCGTATGAAGACCAAGCACTGTAACTGGTGTAACTCAGACCTAGAAATTTCAGCATTCGGCAAAGACAAGAGCCAAAAAGACGGATTTACTTTCTATTGTCGTTCTTGCATAAACGCCTATAATCGTGAGCATTCTAAAAACAACGAGAATGTTCGACAAAAATCCAAAAATCAATATCACTCAAATAAACGTAGACATAGAGACTGGGAGCTGAAGCGAACCTTTGGCATAACCATTGAAGACTACGAACACATGCTGGTTGGGCAAAATGGCCTGTGTGCAATTTGCATCGGCGAAGAACAACGAAAACACAAAACATTATCGGTAGACCACGATCATTGCACTGATGCGATCAGGGGTTTGCTGTGTTCTAACTGTAATCTGGGATTAGGAAATTTCCAGGACAGTATAGAGCTTTTAGAATCTGCTATTAGATATTTAAAGGTGTCCCAAAACAACCAACCAAAGGATACCGAATAAAAACCAAGATTTTAGTCAAATGACCGAAGACGAACTCTTCGAGCTACATTGTGACGCAACGCACGAAGTCGCAGGAATAACCGTGAGCATAGTGAATGCCCAGAAAGAAATTCGTAAGTTAGTGAAAACGCTTAATAAACTAGATTTGGAACTTGAATCCAGGGAAGCTAAGAAAATGGGTCTAGAAAATAAGTTGAATTAATTTCGAAAGCCTGGTAGTCTTTAGTTATGAAGAAGGAAAAATACCAACTTTCATATACCTTAAAGAAGCCAGGCGATTCCTTTTATCATTATAAGCTTTTCTTTACCAAGAAAGAAGCCGCCTCATGGATTAGTGCCAACAAATCTACGTTGTATTGGCACCAATTGACTGAAATTAGCCCAAAAAGCAACAGGCCCAAGCCTCTTATTCAATTTAAGCCAGATAGTTCTTTCAAAAAGAAAACTGGAACGCTACAGACTTATTTTGAAACTGGCATGGAATGTATGGGACTCATATTTTATGAGGATGGAGTACATAGCAGTCCTAATCTTCAATTTGATCCAAATAAGCCAGAAAGCAAGAGTAACTTCAGATATTTTTCTTCTCACGACGGCGTTACCTTCATTGCTAGTGGTCATATTATAGAGTTCGCCAACGGCGACAAGATTGGCATGGCCAAGGATCGTGAATTTGCTAGGAAAGACGGCTACAGGCTAAGTTTTTATCCTCAGGGATACACCAAGAAGGAATGGCTGGCCCTGTTTGAATCAGAAATGCTCAAGGTAACGCTCTGGATACCAGAAACCAAACACGAAAAAGATCTTAAAAAATTTATCAGAGGACCGTTTTGATATGGCCAAAAAGAGGCACCTGCGACTCGTAAGGGAAGGCGAAAGGCCTAGAAAACCCAAGACTCTTAAATCGGCGGTGGCCAACTCTGATGATGCTGTAAAGAAAAACGTATGGGATCTTAGCGATGATGAGTTTTTAAAAAGTCTTGGACTTAAACCGTAAGTAGGAATTATATGAAAAAGACCATGAACGTCAGAAACGAATTAGATCATATCAAGGAAATTAACGAACTTTTCGAGTCTGTCCCAGATAGCAAAATAAACTACAGCGACTGGTCCAACGTTGAGTTTAAATTTTCTAAACCAATAGATGTTCATTGCTTTACAGACGTTCATATCGGACATAGGTCTTTCGATAAACCTAAATTTCTAAAAGCCATTATAGAGGTTCAAAACAATCCAAATGCCTATTGTTTTTTTAATGGAGACCAGCTCGATTTCACTCCTAGCGGCCACCATAATGCGAGGAACGAACAGAGCATGACAAACGAAGAACAGGTTAAATTTTTCAATAGGCTACTGGAAAAATTGGGAAACAAAGTATTATGGATCAGACACGGAAACCACGAACTTCGTCAGGTGGACAAGGCGGCTAATCCTCTTTTCGACGAATACTGTAGGATATTAAAGGTGCCGGTATTGAAAACAGGAATGGATAGGTGTCACATTTACATTGGAAAGAAAAAATGGAGCATATGTAGCTCTCATGGAATAGGGTTAAACTCTCAAAAATGTCTTGAGAGGATGCAACTGGTGGACAAAGAATCTACCACCTTTTTCGTTGGACATACGCATCAGTTTTTTGAGGATACCAATTATTATGGTAAGTTTTACGATAAAACAAACAATAAAGATGTTAACGAACCTATATTCGTCATTTGTGGAGGCAGTTTTGAGAAATATGACGGCCACGCAATAGATAAAAATATGCGACCCACAAATACTGGGTACTATATCTTGACTCTTACGGAAACGGAAAGATTGTTGAGGAAAGTGTTATGATTCTTGAGCGAGAGACATTTAAGAAATTTGGTTACTGGCCAAAGGATCTCAGTAACGCGTCGGAAAGAATAATTCTGAGAAAATGCGAAGACTGTGGACAGATAAAACCTATAGCCAAAGCATACGCCGGTAAGCGGTGTGCTTATTGCGCAGCAAGAATTACAGGATTGAACCGCAGGGCAAAACTTACAAAACACAACTACGATCCACCGACCACTCTCGAATTGACATCGTTTTTTGAATCCGGAAATTTTTCCTACGGAAGAAATAATTTACTGGGAGGCGCAGTAATAAAGGGGTACGGAGGAGAGATAAAAAGGCGTCTTTCATCTGTCCATATGCTTTCCATGGTAAAAATGTTAGGCATAAAAACAAACGAAAAGAAGTTGTCAAAACCATTTTTAAAATCTCGCATAATAGAATTTTTAAGAAAACAGGATAATGTTCAAGAAATTTTAGACTATTATGTAGGCGAACATAGAACTCTTAGCAAAACATCCCATGGTAAACTTTGGATATTGAGCGATAAAGGAGGCATAATAAAAGCTCTTTTTGACGAACTGGGATATAAATGGAGACCAGAGGCGATGGGACAATCAGGCAGAAAGAATGCAAGAATAGTGGTAGAATATGCTTCTATGTACTTAGACGGAAGGTGGGTACACATTGGCTAAAGTAACGACAATAAAGGGTAATCTGTTTGATGCCCCTAAGGGCTCCATAATCATCCATGCGTGCAATACCAAAGGCGTGTGGGGTTCTGGAATAGCCAAGGCCTTCGCTCATAAGTTCCCCAAAGCTCGTGATATCTATGCTCAAGTTTGTCAAGAGAAAGGTGCGTCTCTAATTGGTACGTGCCTTCTTATTCCAGCTGGCGACTACGTTATTGGCTGTCTGTTCACGTCAAAAAGCTATGGACAATTCGTAGATCCTCCTGCTAAGATATTAAAAGCTACCGAGACTGCTGTGGCAGATTTGATTAGACAGAATGTGGATGGGAAACCGCTCCATGCGTGTAAATTCAATGCCGGTCTCTTCAGGGTTCCCTGGCCCAAAACCAAGGCTATCCTGAAAGCTACTGATTCTGAATTTGTAATTTATGATTTTTGATTTGTAGCGACGGACATGCGTATGTCCGACTCCGTAAAGACAGGGAGCCGATCACACTGTAACTCGTAATGGAGATAGTGCGGCACGGAGGCTGATTAAAAGTTTGGAACCTGACGATGCTTGAAAGCCACAGACACTCATGCGCTGAAATACGAGTACGTAGTATTTTGGGAAAGTGAGCAGGGTTTCGCTACATTTTTTTGAAGGGATTTGTGTTTTACTTATTTTTGATGGGATTTCTGTCGTTTATCGCAGGATCGGCATTGTCATATATGCCAACCCTAAAGGGTAGCCCATACTATTTTCTTATGTGGACTGCTGTCACCGCCGTGTCCACTCTCGCCTGGGCATTGCTTGCTAAGGCGGTTCCAGATTCAACCCGCCTAGTTGTAGTTGGCCTATATTGGGACACTCTAATGCAAGTGACCTATTTACTAATACCAGTTATGATCTTTGGCGCTAGATTGACCATGTTACAAACTTCTGGCATTTTGTTGATTTTCTGTGGCATACTAATGGCAAGAGGATAATATGAAATATTTACTTTTGTTGCTTATTTCGACTAATTGCTGGGCTGGAGAGTACAAATTTACGTTCAACCTCAAGGACGGTCGTCAACTTAAAGCTACGATGAAAGCTCCGGACAGATGGAAGGCTCTAGAAGAGGCTGGCGCATATTGTGGTAAGTTCTTTGGAGTTGGAACTAAGGAAATGTCAGAACAAGAGGCGGACGAAATTATTATATCGTGCGCCAATCCAGAATTTAATTAGACTACGGTAAGATCGAACTCATTAACGCCTTCAAGAGAAGCCATGAATTTGCCCCAAGTGTCTCTGCTGCTAGTAATCATTTGTCCCTGAGGACTCTGAGCAATCGTGGCTCCCATTAAGAGGCATCCTTCTGACGCAGATTCCCAATTACCCCAATGATAAAGGATACCCACGCAATTTGGCACTCCGGTAACTTCAAACGTAATAAAGTCTTCCGTCATGCCATGTAACCTATGAGGACCACGCACACATTTATAGGTTCCTAACGGAACTTTTGGCGCATAGCTACTGTCGTGCTGTAAATATGCGTGTTCCAGTATTTGAGCCACTATTTTACCGTTACTGTCACTAAGTTCGCTAAAAATTCCGTCTTCACGAAACTGCTTTCTGGTCAACGTGAACGAAACGACCTTGACTTCAGGCTTAATTTGAGGAATCTCAGGCTTTTCCATGACCTTAGGAGCCTGCTGTTTAAGAAGGGATATAATCTGCGGTAAATATTGCTTTAAAAGTTCTAGTATAGCGCCCATGCTTTCCTCTTGCGTTTTAGTGATACATGTACTACAGTAAGATTACTGGAGCGTGCCATGAAAGTAGCTATTTGCGATTTACAAAGTGAAAATTTCCAAGAAGTCTTGTTAAAATCACTAGTTAACACTGGTTTTGCGGTATTGACGCACCATGGCGTAGATTTCGAGTTGATCAAGAAAAATCAACAAGAATGGCGTAAATTCTTCAAAAGAGAACAAGTATATAAGAACCTGTTCATTAACGGCAACGACTCAAATATGGGCTACAAGGGCATGGGCACAGAAACCGCCGTTGGCGCTAAAGTTGCAGATATCAAAGAATTCTTTCACTATAAGCCTACAGAAGAAATCCCAGAAGCACTGGAAGACGTAACCGCAACGCTATTCTTCCAGTTGGAAGACCTAGGTATGAAAATACTAGCAGTTATCGATAAAGCTACGGGTAGTAACTACCGAAGCGACTGCGAAGGTAGCTCAAAGACTCTTTTTAGAGCACTTTATTATCCCGCACTAGCAAAAGCTGATCATCAGGAAGGTGCGGTACGTGCTGCTGCCCATGAAGACATCAATCACATCACTTTGTTGGTAGCTGCCAGCGCACCAGGACTTGAAGTGCAAGACAATCAAGGTAAATGGCACGCCGTCCCGCATGAAGAAAACTCTATCGTAGTGAATGTTGGCGATATGCTAAAGTTGGCCAGCAAAGGTTTGTATAAATCGACCACGCATCGCGTTGTGAATCCCTCTGACGACAATACGGATCGCATCAGTATGCCGTTATTTATTCACCCTAGAAGTAACGTGTTGTTGGCTCCTGGCTATACTGCCGGTCAGTTCCTCAAAGAAAGGATAGATCAAATCTACGGAAAGAAATGAAATTATCGTTAATTTTAGGCGACAAACAGCATACCGTTATGTGGGACAAAGATCTTAGCGATTTTCCTCATGTAGTGCAATACGATAAGAAGTATTGGGAATGGGTATCTTGGGATAAAGACCCAGATGGCCTAGTAGATCAAGTACTTATGTTCGGTGAGACTAGAGAATCTGCTCTACTTGTCAATATGTTTGGCATACTATTTCCAGTTCCCGATTTGGCACAGATGTTTCAACTTGATACGGTTTCTGGGCCTTGTGAGTGCGGTGCGGAAAAAACACATGGAAAAAATACCACGCATAGCCCTTGGTGTCCAAAATACACATGAAAACTTGCGTCAAATGTAAACTCCTATTGCCAATAACAGAATTCTGGAAAAATCACAGGGCTGCCGATGGACTTATGTACAGCTGCAAAAAATGTGCTCAGATAAGATCTAGTACGAATTATCGTAATACCATAGAAAATAGAAAAAGTTACTCAAAACGATACGAGATAGAGAAAAGAGAAAGACCTGCATCCTATAGTGTTAAAAGGAAAGACAGATTTAAAGCATATGGCATTACTAAGGAACAGTACGATTCTATGTTGACAGAACAAAGAAATAAATGTAAGATATGCAATGAGGGTAAAAAATTACACATAGACCATTGCCATGTTACTGGAAAAGTTAGAGGTCTTCTGTGTCAAAACTGTAATACGTTACTGGGACATGCTAAAGAGTCAAACGATATTTTATTGAACGCTGTGGCATATTTGAAAGAGAGTAAAACATGAAATTTCCAGTTCTTTACAAGAAGACTTCGACTGGTGCCATTCAGCAATGGGAAATTACCGCTGGTCCAAATTCTAACGGCACCGCATTCATTATGACACTACACGGTCAGGTTGGTGGAGCAATACAAAAAACTTCTGACACTATTTCTGAAGGGAAAAACTCCGGAAAGAAGAATGCTACTACTCCGCTACAACAAGCTGAGAAAGAAGCCAAAGGCAGCTGGGAAAAGAAGAAAAAGGGCGGATACGTAGAGTCCATCAAAGACGCTCAAGGTGACAAACTAGACGCCATAATCACTGGCGGTATTGAGCCCATGCTGGCCCATAAATTTACAGATCAAGGCCATAAGATAAAATATCCTGCATACATCCAGCCTAAATTGGACGGTATTAGGTGTATAGCTATAATCAAAGATGGCGCATGTACTCTTTGGTCGCGCACTAGAAAACCCATAACTTCGTGTCCGCACATCATACAAGAGCTTGAGGCAGCGTTTGAGACACGGGACATCGTATTGGATGGCGAACTGTATAACCACGATTTTAAGTCCAATTTTGAGCATATCGTTTCTCAAGTACGAAAAGAAGTACCTGGCGATAATTACATGGACGTTCAATACCATGTATACGATTTGATAAACGATGGAACTAACGATGAGCGTGTTTCTTTAATCGAACGATTGTTTGCAAGCTTTGAATTCTTTTCAATCAAGAAAGTGCAGACGCGCATTGTAAAGGAAGAAGATAAGGTAGCGGAATTATTCGATAAGTACCGTGAAATGGGCTACGAAGGCGCAATGCTACGAAATATGTCAGCCAAATATGTAAGCAAACGTTCATACGACCTACAGAAAGTTAAGGAATTTGATGATGCCGAATTCGAAATTACCGGAATTGACGAAGGACGAGGAAAGCTTGCTGGCCACGTGGGAGCGTTTATTTGCAAAACAAAAGATGGAAAAACTTTCCTTGCAAAAATGTCAGGGGACACGGGAAAACTGGCTGATTACTTTAGGGACCACAGTCTATGGCATGGTAAGCGTCTCACAGTTAAATATCAAGGACTTACAGGTAAAGAATGTGTCCCTAGATTCCCAGTGGGTATTGCCATCAGAGACTACGAATAAAGGAACTATATGACCTACATTCCTAGAAAATACATAACCAACAAAGCACTTGGACCATGGCTATGGTGGACGTGGAAACACTACAATTGGCATTTTATGACAGTTCAGACTGGTTTTAGAGTATTTGGGCTCGAATTTTATGGTCCTAAGAGAAGTTTGAACTAGGCCTTATATACAAAAGCTTTAGGGCTAAGTAGTTGATTTTAGATTGGAGTAAAAATGAACCGTTTTCTTATTGCCTTGGGCATTATCACCGTCTGGATCGGCTTTTGGGGATTCTATCGAATGGGCCACAAGGATGGCCTTTTAATAGGCCTAAATCAGGTCTCAGACAGCTTTACAACTTGTCCTAAAAACGACGATTCCAAAGAAGTGTTTCCAGAATACTTTCAAGCCTGTAAATCGTTATGCAATAGTCTTTATAAAGAAAAGCCTATCTGCGTATCATCTATCAATGGTGGAAGTGTTACCTGCGTTTGTGAACAAAACTGAACTGAAGTAACCCGCGATAACTAAGCGCCCGAGAAGCGAGGGAACATGCTGAAAGTCAGCGAAGATTCGCAGGATACCTTGAGGCGTCTCCAAAGAATACGAGAAGAGCCGAATAGACCTGGAGAAACCTACGTTGAGAAATTCAAACGTATTATGAGTGAACCCTCAAAGCCAAAATTGCGATTGATAAAATAACTAAGAGCCCATAAAACAAGAAGAAAGAAAATGAAAGACAAATATGATAACGACTTAAAAATCGGAGATAAAGTAATAGTAGAGGAAGACGCTGGAGCGCTAAAACAAAATCAAATATATGTTTATGAATGTGCTGCATCCGAAGAACTAGAAAAGGCCTTGAAATTGGCTACCGCATCTGTTACCATCAAGACAACCCTATAAGGAACTACAAATGATCAAGTTTTTACATTTTCAAAATCCGTTACCTAAAAGGGCGTCTGCTCGTCTTCAAAAGCTTTACCAAAGCCGCACGGTAGCAGTACAAGCTCCAACTCCTGAAGTAGTTGAATCATTAGCTACAGATTTCGTGAAAACTCATCCTACCAATCAATTCCTGATGCACGTTTTGCGTGTAGGCGTTACATTCGTTCATCCAAACGACAATTATTCCAAAAATGCTGGTCGGAACATGTCGTCTTCTAGAATGGAAGACATTCCACTCAAAGTAGTAGGAGTAACCATAACACCTACTCACGTATTCGTTCGTTTACAGACCTTCAAGGGTATGGATCTCAACCTGCGTATGAATAAGGCTACCAGATTTACTACAGTAACAGGAAAAGTGTCTAGCGGAGAAGAATAGCCCTTGCCTAGAGTTAAATGCGACAATTGTGAGTTGGTTGATTTAGGCGATGGTCCCCCAATGTGGGTATGTACCAGGAGATGTGTGAAAAAAGACAAGCTTACAAAACCCAGCGAAGGATGGTGGGCATGTCAAAGACAAATGATGTCTTCACTGGACGGTCGTTTGTTGGTCTTGTCTGAAAAGATTCAGAAAGCGATCAAATGGGGAAATTTTAAAGAAATTGATACTCTTCAGCTAGAATACGACACTACCGATACGATACGTAGACACCTTAAAAGTTCCTTACTCTGGGATACCACAAATGGCGAATAAAATTGTACCCTACAAAACTGACTGTCCTGACGGTATTTTACCCACTGCGTTAAATAAAGCAGCTAGAGATTTTGCTTCCATTATTACTGGCCACGAGTCGGCTGGTATGGAAAATGCCCTGTTCATTGAGACCTGGAAAGCCTGCTTTCAAGCTATGCAGGAAATGGGCATGGTTAAAGACGAATATATGCTATCTGAGAAACCCATTGACTTGGACGACGAATAAGAGTAATCTTATAGATCTGGGCATAGAAGGGTAAATGGTAGCCCCCTAGATCTGAGATCGCTAGAAGCCTGCGGGATAAATCTGGCTGAAAACCGTATCGTTAAACCAGTGGCTATTTTCTTTGTTGTGAGTAGAGATCGAATCCATCAGATTCGTAATCGAGTTTGCCGTTCTTATCAAATGTAAATCCACGAGTTAGATAGCTCAAGGTACAACGACAATGAGGATGCAATCCGAATGCCGAAGGCATATTCTCACCGCGTTTATGGTAGCCCTGCTTAAGTTCACTAAACTTGTAAAGCCTAGGCGTAGTACCGTCAGGCATCAAATGGAGTCTAAGACACTCCTTGCAAACAGAATTATCCTTAACGACGATGAAGAAAACGGTTGGGTCACTGTCACCAACACTAGCTGCCATTCGAGTTATACTCATTAAGGTGCCAATATTTCTCAGCTTGGTAGCCTCAGATTCCACAATGGCTAAAAGTTTAAATCTAGCCTTGTGCATTTCCTCCGTGATAGCAGCTTGAACTGCCGATTCAGACACCCTTTGGCCCAGAAGACTAGCTTCTTTGGTCAAACCATCAAGACGTTCAATTAAATTTGATTTTGTCGAATTCTTAACCGATTCAATATAGCCATCAGCGCTAGACAGAAGACCTTTCAATGCGTCCTGCTCAATAGAGTTGGGAACGCGATTTTCCATGGCTTGAACGAATAGGTGCGAAAGACCCATATTGGGAGACGTACTAAAAGCCATCGTCTTCTTGTTTTTGAATCTGGGTAGATTACCTAGGAACTGCAAGGCGATATTATCGAACATATTCTCGACGATAGCGCCAATGTTTTCCTTGCCAGAACTGGAGATCCCGTTCATGGCTTAGTCCTTCCTGGTGATACCTTGAATGCCCAATTGAGCTAGGATATCTTTGCCGCCACGAGCTTCCTCGTCTGCCCATTTGGACATAACGTCAGTTACGATCTTTTCTTGCATCGAAACAGCTTGTTTAGCATTTGAAGTCATATTGTGTTGACCTTGCACGCCGATTTTGAAAGAAGGACGGTGAAGTGCTTTGGCAATGCCAGAGATAGCTTCGTGTGACTTTTTCAGTTCGATTGCTTGAAGCTGTTTGCCACGAAATGCGCGTAAACCTTCAACAGATTTCATCATTTCAGAGCGTTCAGCAGGATCAAGCTCAGATTTACTCAACATGCTTTCGAGTTTCGAGATATGTTGGTCCAATTCGGAACCGTCTGGGTGCTCAGATTCAGCCATTGGAGCAGCTGCTTGGGGAGCTTCAGCAGGCGTAGCGCCGCCAGGCATAGGAGCAGCGGTGTCATCGCCAGGTTGAGTAGTCTCAGGAGGTTCTCCGCCCATTCCACCGCCAGGTGCGCCTCCACCAGGAGGCTGTTGCGCGGCAGCTTCTTGAGCCTGTGCTTGCTGTTGTTGAGCAGCATCTTGAGAAGCTTGTTTAGCGCCTTCTTCGAATCCTAAGCGAAAAGCCATGTCAACTGATTGCATGTACTTAGCTTTGAGTTCTTGATATTTCTGTTTGTAGTTGATATCGCCTGCCATATATACCTCTTAAATGTTCTCTTCGCCTTCGAGTTCGTCTTGGATCTGCATCCTCAAAAATTCCATAGCATAGGGACGAGGAGCTAAATATGCCTGTACCGCAGTAGGATTGACCGATGCCAAAAGTTGTAACCATTGCAAAAAGAAAGGATCGCGTTTGTAACGCAACAAAGGATCTACCGCTGCCGATGGATCGTTCATTAGCGTACCTAATAGGTCTCCAACGTTCTTGTACTTATCGACCAGTAACTGCCAACGTTCGTTGAATGGAAAGTTTCCACCAAGCACGCCGCCAATAGGTTGTTTATCTACTTCGTGCAATACTTCGTCGTAAGTCATGTGAACTACCATGTCTTGTTGCAGACGGGTAGTTTCTTGCTCTTTTGATTGAGCGTCAAGACCTGCGAGTTTGATTACGCAGATTTTGGCCAATAAAGGGTCAATGATGGGGAATAATCGTTGATTGAAGAAGTTTTGAAACTTCAGGATCAAAGGACGCAAACCAGAATCGCGTGAAGCGGTTAGTTTGAATTCGTTGTTCGATTCCGACAAAGTTTGGGAGTTAGTGCCTTTCGATAAATGGCCATACCCAGGAAGCTCGTCAGGAGACACGCCAAAAGCGGATAATATGTTACGAGCAATTTGGTCATACATAAACTGAAATTCATCGCCAAGTCCTTCGCCGACCATTGGAAGCCAGCTAACGTTGTCTTCAGTTCCGATACCAAAGATGGGTGTGCGGAAGCTGTTCGATACGCTGTTGATACCAGCGTTGAATTGAAGCTTCATATTGTCTAGAGTTTGTTGGTCAACTTCGTCCGACTGGATGACAAGCATTCCCTTTGTCGCACGACCGTTCTGGAAATACAGTTTCTTGTAAGCGTCAATACTAATATGAGTAGTAACAGAACTGACAACGGTATCGAGAGGAGAGATAGGATAACCGTTATGCTCCACATCGGTAGAAGGGAACAGAGTAAACACAAGCATCTCATCGTGAGTAAAAGCTTGTCGTGGAGTGCCATCAATAACTTGTAGCCACGCATACCGATCTTCCTGAAGCATGTTTATGTCGATATTGATTTTTTCGCCCGTAATGCTTTCTAATGCGCGGATAGCTGTAGCACGCAGGTTGTTACCTACGTATTCGCCTTTGCGGACGGCGCGAACGATAGTCGCAACGTCGATTGCTCTGAAGCGATGGAACGGGTAGTTACCATCTTCGTCAGGTGGAACAGAGCGATCATAGATAACTTCTGTAGCGAAACGTCCAAACGTCAAACCATTTCTAGCTTGAATGTCCATAAATTCGCCAAGTGTCACTTTCTCTTGGTTTTCTAGTTGATCGGTGTGTCCGCACTGGAGCAAGATCTTTTCAAAGCGCTTCATGCGTTCTTCGACTTTATCGAATTGCTCAGGAGTAAGGACTTTGTAAAATTCTGGTTTGATTTCGACTTCTAGACCAAAACCGAAACGGTCAGGGCGTAGGTCGCCGAACAAGGACATCATGTTGCCGCGACATCGTAATATTCCAGCAACTAGGTGATCTGTAATTCGGATTTGTTTTAGAACTTCGTCGGGCAGTGCGCGACGTTTGGTTTTGTACAAACCAAGGAAGTTGTCTGACGGTGCAGGATTTTCAGTAAAGGCTAAAGCTGGAGCACGCTTTGACTGAGCAGAACCGCTTGCTTGCTGCAATGCGTACATAAGAGGGCCTGCGTCAGACTTTTCAAAGCCAGACTTTTCAAGCTGCTCGTCCATATTTGGACCCATAGCGAAAAAGAGCTTATTTTTTACGGATTCGTTGATAGCATTGCTTGCTGCAACTGCTTCCTGGGCTCTTTGTTCTGGTGTCTTGTTGTCTTCTGCCATAATATACCTATATCACTTGTCTATTCGGCAGCTGCCAAAAATAGATTTGCTGGGGCAATACCGTTGTTCGTTACGCTCAAAGAGTATACAATAGCGGTTAGCAGTAACATGCCAGGCGTTGGATAGCCAAGGGCGGAAGTTGGTAGGCCAGTAGCACAGTTGATTACGTTGAATGGTTGAAGCTGAGAAGCCATTGCAACGCCGTTGACAGTCACGACAAGGTTTGCATCGCTTTCCATATAGATCAGCGATTTAGCCATTGAATAAATTACAACATTTGTCGTAATAGAGCTTTCTTGCGGCAAAACTGCCGTTGAAGAAAATTCAAGCGATTCTGCGTACACGGCGGTGATTTTGTAGCTTCCCCAAGTGACAGGCGAGAATCCGCTAGATATAACTAGTGTATCGCCGACCTGTACGCCAGCTGCGCTATAGATCTGAAGCTGAGACGCAAAAGTAGAACCCAAAGTGATCGGACCTTCAACTACAGCTAAAGGATTTACAACCGAAAAGCTATTTGCAGTGAGAGCTACCAGTTGGAATGTACCTTGGTTGCCAGCTGCGAACTCGCTGCCCAAAGTGACATAATCGCCAACTACAACGCCATTTGAAATCAGCGCTAGAGGAGTGGCCACAGTTCCACCAGTCAAGGTGATAGTGTCAGGAGCCTCACCGCCAGTCAAGGCAATAGGAGCAGCTGCATCAGGGACTTGTGAGCTTAGGCCAGAAGTTAGAGCGATCGTGTTGGATGGGTTAGCAGTATTCCATGCGGCAATAAGGCCTGCGATAGTAGAAGTGCCGTTGCCAGTCAACGTAATGTTGCCAGCGGTTCCAACATTGTCAGCAGAAATCATAACAGGAGTGGTAGCTCCCGTAGGAGTTCCAGAATACATAGCAAACGTGCCAGCGGCAGGAATTTGGGTTCCATTGCCTAAGGTCAACGAGATAGTATTCGAAGGATTGGCAGTGTTCCAGGCAGCGATTAAGGCGTTTATGCTGGAAGTGCCGTCAGCTGTCAAAACTACAGAATTTCCACTCACGCCGATGTTAGTAGCTGTAATAGTTACACTAGTGGTCATCCCAGTAATCGCTCCAGTGAACGATGCGGGAGTGCTAGTGCTCGAAGTAAAAGTTTCAATAGGACCATTTACAGAAGTGGTAATTTGCGTGGTAGCGTTCGCGCCAGTGACTCGTGGAGTGCGGAAGTTTGGCATAGTGCCAGAAGCCCACGAAAGAACATAAGTCGAAGTCTGCAAAGGCTTTAAAGCTATGGAATATTCAGTAGTTACGTCTTGCAAAAGAACGCGCATACCAGCAAAAAGGACCTGAGTTTGACCAGGAGCGATTGTATAATCTTCACTTTTAGGGTTACTTACGACCAAACCTTGCAGGTCTCTAGCCCATTTGATAGGATTACGTGAAGGCGCGTTTGAAGGCCTGTTATCGTCATAAGCGTTCAGAACTACGGAAAGATTAAGTTTACTCATTAATTAGACCTCTTTAGGCATTGCTTACCTTAAGATTGCCTGGGCAGGTAGGAAAAGGTCATTTTCTTGAAAGTTTTACGAACTCCGCGTAGAACCCTATGTATGGATTCATTTTTTGTACCAAACGAGTCCGCTGCTTCTTGTATGGACTTCCATTCTTGGCCTGTTTCGTTGCATCTTATAGGTCTTTTGCTTTTTTCTCTTTCATCAGATAGACCGGTTAAAACATAGGTTTCCAGTTTTCGTACCTTTTTAATTCTTTTCTTTACGGGCTTCGATTTATCTGGATCACAGTACGAAAAACTCATTCCTTTAAAATGATCTCTTTTACCCCTAAGAACCCTGTGTATGAATTCTTTTTTGACGCCGAATTCTATTGCGGCATCCGTAGCGGATAGATATATTTTTCCTGTTTCATTGCATACTATAGGCTTTTTCAGTTTATCAGATCTTCTTTTTATAGAATCTTCAGACATTCTAGATCTTCTGCCTCCGCTGGTAAGATTGTACCCATTAGGAAACATAGATTTGTATTTTTCTATCAATTTTATTTCTGCTTCGTCTAGGGCATCGAATAGCTCCTTTTTCGTATTTCTACGTATGGTTTCTTCTTCTGAAATCTTAAAATTGTCTATTCCATATTTATTTATAGCATTTTTCAAATATAAACATCTACTTTTCTTATATTGATGCAAATACATCCTTTTCTCTATAGCGTTTATGGTCTGACCAATATAGATTTTTCCATCTATTAAATTTTGAATTTTATAGATCGTACCAACTACTATATGTTCCAAAAAAATCCTCCTCTTTTCCCAGTAGAAGATCCAGTCAGGTTTCCACCTTCGCTAACGCGCCTTGAAATTTCCTCTCGCATTTGCCTATCTGTGGTAGGATTGGGGTTGTCTTCTGGGCTAGAACGAACGTCAGTCCAAGATACCTCTGGCTTACTAGATCCTTTGACTGGAAATAGATTTTGGCCAATGTAACGCGCAGCATCGGCAATATCCGCTATTCCACGTTCATCATCCGGTTCAGTAGTCAGGTTTCCTTGGCTGTCCATTTTGAATCTGTGCTTTTGGAGCGCAGATATAACCTTTTTGGTATTTTGCGTAGCTACGATCTTGAGATAACGTTTGCCAGTAGCACCTATGATTTTTGATCGGATAGAATCAATACCGCCAAGTACATCCTTTGTGAACTTAGGAGCTTTCATGCCGTTTTTGTTGAACGACTTGATAGATGACGGCATAGCTTGGTCACAAAACCACTTTTGGATAGAGTACTTATCTCTGTAGGCCATTGCAGTCTGGAGTACGTCAGAGAACTCTAGTCCAGGAGCAGCAAAACAATCAATGCACCAAATTTCACCATTAGGCATCTTACAAACGATCAGAATAACGGAATCATGCGTAAATCCCCAATCCACTCCAGCATAGAAAGGAATTTCAGCCTTTTTTAGCTGATATAGAAGATCAAGCTCAGTTACGTGTGGCTTGTGATTTCCAGTTAGGGCAAAGTAAGCCTCATTGAGTGTGATTACGTTACCCTTTTCTGGAACAGTACTAAAACGAGGATAAACTAGACCTTCAGACCCAGGCTTCCAACACATAAGCTGTGCTTCAGCAGTATCGGGATCATTCTCTCTAAATTTTTGAATGACAGAAACGATAGGCTTATAGAATCCGTCGGTCGCGTGGTCTGGTTTCATAGACAGACGTTTTTTACAGACAGGCAACAACAAGCAGGTTTTACAGCCCTCGTACACGTCTGGAACCAATTCATATTTGGTCTTTTCAGCGTCAGGAAGCAATGCAAATTCGTCTTTGTAGATTTGTTTAAGTGGCAGATTCTTGGCCACGTACATGTCTTCTTTGGGACCTTCAGGTAGATGGCGCTCAGGAGGACATTTCTCTGTAACATCTAGGATATTCCAGCTTAGAATCTTGTAGTTCATAGCTGGAGCTTCGTCGATGGCTTTGGTCATGTTACCAAAAGCATATTTACGAGTAGATAGGTAAACTTTGATACCATGGATACCCTTAGAGTATCCAGTGATGTTTTTGCCCTCTTTAATAGCCTTAGGATCAGCCAAATCAAGTTCGTCAAGTATCAAAATATTTGAGTGAAGACTGTTCATGCCCTTGGGAGTACAAATTACGATTTTAATGAATGGAGTCTTTCCTTGTGGAGTCTTAAACTTAGCGAGACGCTTATTTTTGGTTTTATTTTCCCATCCGGCTATGTCCAACAACGGTTGTATTATAGTGAAGAATCCTTCAATATAACCAAGAGCAATTGACGACTGATCCTCTGTCGCCGCTGCATGGCCCACTTCTAACTGAAAATGCAGCACAAGTAATACTTCTAGAATAGCGACGGAAACAGTTTTCATTCCTTCACGACAAGACATGAGAATATATCCAGGATTTTTGTCACCAGTGTTATGTTTTAAGGTGTTATAGACTTGGAAGACGCTGTCGAGAGGCGTGCTGGTGCTATCTGGATCTGTTATCTCTAGTGGTAATTCAAGACCAAGATATAGCTTAACCCAGTTTCTTATGTCTTCTGCCGAACTAAGGGGCATGAACATGTACTCAGCTAACTTCTTTTGTTCTTCATAGGGCAAAATACTAAAATCCATGTTTGCTATCCAAAAATGTCAGACATTTTTCTATGCATTTTTCTTTGTCTTCTATCCATTCCTTGTCTGTTATGTGAATGATCCTAATGCCTCTTGAAAAAAAATAGTCATCTTTTATTTGATGGTAGTTCAACACGTCTTCGTCTGGCCAACTCTTCTTTTTTGGATCGGATCGCATTTTTTCAAAAGAATGCCAATATGTACCATCAAACTCTATGCCCCTATTTGATTCAGGAACAAAAATATCGACATCAAAGCCCTTTATATGAGGTTTCGATTCTATTTTCACCTTTCTATCCCTTAATTTAATTGCGTTTGGATACTTCGATTTTATGAAAAACATCAAATCTTTTTCAGATACAGGCATCGTTTTGTCTTTTGACATATGTTGACAAATTTCGTCTAGCATATGACGCTTTCTTGCTGCTTGGTATGCCCCAAGAGACTTGTTTTCGAACTCAGCCCTACTTTTATATTTTAGCGCTTCCTCTTTAATATCGCAATCCTTCCACGGATGAGTTGGACTTTCTCCCATATGAACGCATATTTGGTCCAGTATTCCTCTTTTGTAAGCCGCTTGATATGCGACTCCACTTCTCATAAAATCTATTCTAGTAGAATATTTTAGAGCTTCCTTATATAAAGACGAATCGTCCCATACATACAAAGCGCTATTTTCTCCAGAGCTAATTTGCCATGCCGGTAGCATGTGAGAACAAATTTCATCAAAAATTCCACGTCTGGTAGAGGCCCTCGCAGCTGCTGCATTGCCGCTTCTAAACGCGCCACGAGTATTATATTTTAGCGCTTCTTCAAAAAGAAGCTCTTTAGTCCATTTTTTTCTCATATTTATTTTTTACTAGCGTCAATAGCTTGGCCTCTTTCTCTTGTAGGCGGTCTTCTTGACGGCCCTTGTGTTTTATAGCTTTCTTGATGCGTTTGCTACTTCCAGTACCAATACACATCTTGCATTGACAAGCTACCCGATATTTACCCTGAAATTTCATTATCCAGTAACCTCAAAGAAGTTTTCTTTGTTGCCTACTGATAAAATATCAACCCAGCAACCAGCTGAACAGCCCATTCTAGCGATTTTAGCTTCGTCGTTCACTGCTATCACAATGCGCTCTCTAGGCTTCAAAGAATCGCTGAATCTATCGAATGTATCTGCATCTAGGAGGACAAATTTTGGAAATTTGCCCACATTTAGTACGTATTCGGTTACCTTACCGTCGATGTAGCTTTGGTCAACCATTATCTTCCTCATTTTGATCGTCGTAGTACATGCTCATTCCTATGCCTATTGGAGCATCGTCGTAGGAACTGTTGTCAATACATTCTTCGCAAATAGCGATGCCTTCTCTGACAACAGGATTTTTCTTACAATTGTAACAAATATCCTAAGGACGATTATTAGCCTCGTTTTCATACTGCGTAGGATTTTCAACTGCACGAGTAAATTCACTATCTAAACGAGCCTCGTCGCGCTCAAACACTTCATCACGAGGATGGCAGACCATTCCGCCCATAGTCCCTAAGATGACTGCGATAGATACCGCATTTGATAAAGATTCAGAGACAGCCTTAGTAGCGTCAAATAAGCCTAACTCTTCGGCTTTTCCGAATTGTTGGTTCTCGATATCGTAGACCAAAGTGGGGTCCATAACCAGGGTTTTGAGTACTTCTTGTACTTCGTCTGATTTATAGCCAGCATTGTCCAGCAAGCGCAGCGGTAGTGCCATCAGAGCAGGAACCAACACTTCACGTGCAGGATCGCCTTCAGGAAGCTCAGCGCCAAGCTTTAAGGCTAGATCAATTGCGACACGAGCACCGCCAGGTAAAGCGCCGTGACTAATAGCAGCACGAACCGAGCACACAGCGTCTTCACAGCGGTCGTGCGCTTCCTTAAGTTCACCATTTGAACCACCGTAGATGGTGAGTTTTGCGATTCCATTCGTAATTTTCCCCAAACGTTCTTGAAGCCAGATTTTCTCAGCTTGGCTTTCACCGTTTTCCATCATTTTTTTCAAGTCTTCAGCACGTGCCTCGATATTGATAGGTTCTGGGTCGCCGATGACCGTAGTGCGAAAGCGGTACGATTCGATGCTAGTCATGCCAGTTCCAAGGTCTTCCAACGTAGCAGTTGACACTTGGTCTTTCATGCCAAATAACTTGGCTCCAGTAAACGCAGACAAATCTTGCAAGAAGTGCAGCTGACTGTTTACAAACTGAGCCATGGGAGTAACAAGCGGAAGTACGTTGATCGTATTTGGATCAGAGAAGTTGAACGCCAAATTAACCAGCACGTTCTCGCTAAATCCATGCGAAAAGATCACTAAATTCTTATACTTAGCATCTTTTTCGTTCATAAACTTTTCACCAAGGGCAGCTATCAGAGGCATAACCGCAACAAGGTCATTCATCTGTCCGTCAAATAAAAGAAACAGAGGGTTTTCTAGATAACAACGTTGATTGGCTTGATCGTTGATGAATGCGGTGTGCAATTTACCAATGGAGTCTTCGTAGCCCATCGGAATTGGGAACCCATCAATGCGCTCAACCGTATAATTTTTCTTGCCCGACAACTCACGAATAGTAACGTGTGAAGCATCTCCATAGCCAATCTCTTCGAATGCCTTGATAACAGCGTCAGCCATCTCTTCGTCGCCATTCGCGCTGATCTGAGCAACCATCTTTAGGAGGTTTTGGTTGGTTTCGTCGATCTTGATGCTTCGTTCGAGAATATAAGGAACTAAGATAGAATCTGTTACCTTAGCAATGCGGCGTGCGGCTTTCTGAGGACTATACTTTGGATTTTTTTCACAGAATTCAAATAGACTTTCGATGATCGCATGGCTAAGCACGGTGGCTGTGGTTGTTCCATCGCCAGCCTCAGAAGCGGTGCGCATTGCGGCGTCACGAGCTTGTTCAATGATAAGATGCTCGTATGGGTCCGTAGACCCTAAACTTTTGAATACGGTAACGCCATCTTTTGTATTTTTGTTAGGGATGCCAGGATAATCGCTTTCGATCAAGATATTCCGTCCACCAGGACCGAGCGTGCGACCAACGGCGCGAGATACGCGACTCATTGCGCTAAGAACCTTCTTTTTAAGGATCTTTTCGTCTACTTCAAATATCTTAGGGGCTGATTTAGCTTTGCGTGACGACATTATGTCTCCTTACTTTCTTTTGAAGCGCTTCGTGCGACTTGATCGTCTCGAATAGCCTTACCGATCCACATATAGCACTCTTCCAATTTGGTCATAGCTAAAGCACTGGCTCGACCAGGCTTCAAATTGGTTTCGATGAATGCGCGGACATCATCAACTCTTTTCACGGCGTCTTGTGAATGACGCGTAGCTTCTTCATCGTATTTCACGTATTCAAATCTGCCCATTATTTCTCCTTTAGGATTAGCGCGGCCTTTGGCACGTATCCCTTTTCTCTAATTACTGTGGAGCGACCCAGCTTATTAGGTGATTAAGAAATACTTTCCACTCAGATACTTTAATCCAATTGGCCCTAGGTTGCCGTTGGCTCCAGTACCGCGTATGATGTTTATATCATAGTTGCTTAAAGTGTGTCAACATGATACATTACATTATGCGATTTGAAATAGCCAGTCCTACCAAAGCCTTAGTACTTGACGCAACAGACCAAGAGATGGCCAAGTTGCGCGACGATCTTACCTATACTAACACAGCGGCAGCGCATGATGTCAAGCGTCATTTCAATAATAGATGGCTACGCAGCAAGAACAATGCCGCATGGGAAAGTCGTCTAGAATTTCTTAAGTCAAAGGTAAAGAATACACTGGTTTACGAGGATTCTGACGGTAAAACGTTCATAAGGCCTGGATCGATACCGTATTTGAGTCCATATGACGTAAAAAATAACGTAGTCTACCCAACGCCAAAGAAAGTGGCTTGGGCTAAGATGCTGCCATTCCAGCTTCATCCATATCAGACAGAAAGCATCGAAAAGCTCATTCCTGTAAAGCATGGAAACGTAGAATTATGTACTGGCGCTGGAAAGAGCGCAATCATCCTAAGTCTTTGTAGAGAGACAGGATTTCGCACTGTCATCGTAGCTCCATCGCGCAGCATCTTTAGGGAATTGATGAAGGCCTTCGAAACCTATCTTGGAAAAGATAAGGTTGGCGGATTTGGCGATGGCAAAAGAAAAATTGGTAAAAAATTCACCATAGCTATAAGCGATAGTTTGGTTAATGTCAAGCCTGGTACAGAAGAATGGGACTTTTTTAACAAAATGGACATGATGATCGTAGATGAAAGCCACACCTTTGGCGCTGAAACCCTTGAGAGTATTTGCCATGGAGTACTGGGAGATATACCGTGCAGATTTTTCGTGTCTGCTACTCAAACCAGGGGAGATGGATCGGAGAAATTACTTCAAAGTATTATAGGTAAAACCGTACATTCGCTGGGAACCGCAGAAGCAATAAAAGGCGGGTATATCTGTGACCATAGCTTTACGATTGTTCCAGTCAACTCTTCAAACCCAAATTATAACGATGAAGATGTTTTGAAGATGAAAAGAATACACTACTTAAATAATCGAAACATCGCCAACTGGATTGCGAAATTGGCGAATGCCACAGCGCCATCTGGCCAGCAAACGCTTGTTTTAGTTGAAGAATTGACGCAACTTAGTATGTTGATACCACTACTTAATGTTCCATACGCCTATGCTCATTCAGAGGCTAGCAAACTCAAGTTGGAACCCCTTGGCCTAGAAAAAGTTGACACTGATGAAGCCGTTGAAAAATTCAACCGTGGCGAAGCCAAAGTTCTCATAGGTACTTCTTGCATAGCAACTGGGACTAACATTTATCCAACGCATTTTGTTTGCAACTGGGTTGGCGGTGCGTCAGAGATCAAGACTAAGCAGGGCACGGTAGGTAGGGCAGTTAGAAAGGGCGATCAAAACCCGTACAAAGATAAGTGCAAGCCTAAGACGCTAGCTAAAATTTTCGACTTCGACGTACAAGATGTGTATGTTTTACAACACCATCTTGAGCAAAGAGAGGCATACTACGCCGATTCTGGTACGCCGATAAAACACTTGCCAAGATAAATAGCCGTATTTACATGATTATGTGATATATACTTCCGAGGCCAGGACAGGCCAAGGGAACCATATCATGCAGAAACCCAAAAAGCACGATGCTTCGTTTGATGATAGCTTTTACAAGCTTGCTGGCGAAATTGCAGCTGCACTAGCTAAAAATAAGACTGAGGC
>Ga0302319_10006341_pt1 | contig 23502 bp, 16 predicted proteins | sample Bog_T0_2_FD_203319 | JGI IMG/M metagenome (GOLD analysis project Ga0302319, IMG submission 203319) | Peat permafrost microbial communities from Stordalen Mire near Abisko, Sweden - Bog_T0_2 | ecosystem: Environmental > Terrestrial > Soil > Wetlands > Peat | place: Sweden: Abisko, Stordalen Mire...
GGTGGCACCCGCGCCGCAGGCTTTTCAACCTGCGCGCTTTCAACCGGCGTTGGTTTGTCCTGGTAAATCTGGCGGGCTTTCACGATGAAACGCTCGGGGGCCGAGCCGATGTAGTCGAACGGATAACAGGTCACCAAAGTGAGTTCGTTGGAAGACCCCGCTTTGAGGACTCCCACGTTTTCGGGCTTTACGATCTGCGTGCCCTCCACGGTATAGCGATAACTGCCGCGCTCGGTCTCAAACTCGATCAGATCGTCGTTTTGGATATCTCTCAGGGCTCGAAACAAAGTGTCCCGATGCGCCGCCATCGCCACATTACCTGTATCGCCAGGAAATGCGGTTCCGGGAATATGGCCTACGGCCACATCGAGCGTGCGCGCGCTCGTACCCTGCCTGACCATTGCTCTGAAACGAAGGCGGGGGATGAGAATTCGTCCGATCACCGCGTTGTCCGGGACGGCGCGGGGTGGCTGTTTCCCGGGAGTGAGAGTACTGTAATCGAACTCCTTGCTGTCCTGGTGCTGCGCCAGTTTCTCTCTCAACCGGGACCAGCCCCAGACCGCAATTCCCGCAATTCCGACGAACAGCAGGAAAGACTCCGCGAAGCGCAGCAACCTATTTCGACGAGTCGTCATAAATGTAGCTTCCGCGGGTGAGCACGTTTACTTTGGCCCGATTCGGCGCAGTTACGCTCACCTTGATTCTCCTGAGTGCGCCACCATTTTCTTTCGGCGGGACATAACCGACGGTATAGCGAGAACGCAGGTCTTTGGCAATTTTGTCGCATGCGTCCTGCATTTCGGCCCCGCTGTTGGGGAAATATGCATCTCCTCCGCTGATCTCGGTCAGTTGTTTGAGCAATCGGGGGTCCTGATCGAGATCGGACGTATCGAACAGGCCGATCGCGTAAACGGTAGCAGCGCTCGCCTCCAGCAAAGCAAAGATTTCTCGCCGACTGTGGCGGCTGGCCGTGTCGCCCCCGTCACTGATTACGACGAGAGCCCGCCGGTGCCGCTGACCAAGCTTTACCTCAGTGAGACCGTCTTCGATGGCGTCGTAGAGGGCCGTTTTGCCTTCCGCTTTTCCATGACGCAGTGCCGCCGACAGAATCGCGGGATTATCTGAGAACAGCATTGAGTGCGGAAGCCCAGCGGTAACACGGTCGTTGAAATTCAGGACAAAGAATTCGTCGTGCGGATTGCATTGCCGGATGAAACCCTGTGCGGCGCCAAGAATATCGCTGCGAATGGAGCGAGTACTGAAACTTTCGTCGATCAGGATGCCGACGGTTGCAGGAAGATCTTCCCTCTCGAACTCGCTGATGGATTGAATGCGTCCGTTTTCCCTCACTTTGAAGTCATCGCGCCGCAGGCCCGCAAGGTCCTCGCCCTTCTTATCGCGTACCGATATATCGAGTTGAACGAGCCGTACATCGCTGCGAAGGGTGAAGTCGTCGGCGACTCCTTTCAGTAATGAAGCGGCGCCGGCGCAACTACAGAGCACAATTGCAAGACGCCGCTTCATAAAGCTGCTCCCTTAGGCGGTCCGTTTCATGCGGAGCAGGGAGAAAAGACCCAGCGAGCTCAGACCAAGAAGGCCAAACAGAGGATACGTCGACCCGGTCTTCGGAAGCGTCGAAGGTGTGGTCTGTAAGTCGGACTGAGAGGTATCGGCAGCCGCGGGCGCGGGTTGCTCCGGAGCCGAATTCGTCGCTGTTTCCGTTGGGGCCGGTTCCGCGGCCGGCGGTTCGGGCGGAGTCACAGGTGCCGGTGTCTCAGCTATAGGCGCGGGTTGGGGTTCCGGCTGCGGTTCGGGCTGAATAGCCGAAGCGGATGGAGCTGCAGACACAACAGCCGCCGTCAACAGAGCAAGGTTCTTCGGATAGGTAAACTCCTGTCCAAAATTGTCTCCAGGGTAGAACCATGCGCGAACCGCCTTAGCGTATCCCGCGGGCGTTTCGTAGAACGCAAACTGCCGTCCTTCCGGTCGCATACGGTAATTGGGGATGGCGAGGATTGTGTCGATCAGATGCGATTGGTCTTCATTGAAAATCTGAACGACGTGCCGATCCGATTGCGAATCGATTAGTTTGAACACGTATTTGCCGGGCTGCAGCAGATCTCGGGTCACCTGGATCGGTTCGTTGACGGTAAGAATTGTTTTCTTGTTCCACTCATCGGCGCGGGCCGCGGGAATTGCTACGAGCGAAGCCAGGCCGAGAAAGCAAAGCGAATGAACCAGCGAGCGCGATTTATTAGATTTATTAAAGGATGAACTGGAAATCATCGTAAAAAACTCCTTCGCTGCAAGGGAACTGCAACCACCTGGCCACTGTGCCGCCTGCCACGATGACGTCGGAATTTCACACTGAGAAAATCCGTGCTTATTTCCACTGTTCTACTTGCAGCTCCTGCACCGGATTTTCGAGGCCAACGCCAGGACTCGCCCCCGCGATATCGCCGTTATATTTGGCCGCGAGATAATAACTTACGGGGAACTGGACGCTCGAGCGAACCAGTTCGCCCGGCATCTTCGCGGCCTCGGCGCCCGGCGCCGGGCGATCGTCGCGATGCTGATGCCGCGGTCGATCGACGCCTGCGTCTCGATCCTGGGCATTCTCAAAGCGGGCGCCGCATACCTGCCCATCGACCCGGCCTGCCCCGCTGAACGTATCGCATGGATGGTGGAAAATTCGGGGGCCTGCGCCATGGTCACTGACGCGGACCTGCGTTCTGCCGCCGGCCAGAGTTCCCAGGCTTTTCCCGCTGACAGTGACAGCGCCGATGCCGACGACTTGTGTTACGTGATCTACACCTCCGGATCAACGGGCCGGCCGAAAGGCGTGATGGTGGAGCACCGAAATGCCAGGCACCTGGTGCAAGCCGAGAGGCAGATCTTCGGAGTTCGGCGCCACGACCGTGTTTATCAGGGCGCGCCGCTGTCGTTCGACTTATCGGTGGAGGAGATCTGGCTTGCCTTCGCAGCCGGAGCGACCCTTGTAGCTGCAACGCCCGATATGTTGTGCGCCGGACCGGATTTGCCGAACGAACTCGCCGCAAGCGGGGTCACGGTCCTCTCGTGTGTTCCCACCCTCCTCTCCCTGCTCGATGCGGCAGTCCCTCTGCCTTCGTTGCGGCTGCTCATTTTGGGAGGCGAAAACTGCTCGGACGAGTTGATCGCGCGCTGGAGGCAGCCCGGACGCCGGGTCTTCAACACCTATGGGCCGACCGAAACAACCGTGATCGCGACTTACGCCGATGTCTCCGCGGCCACCCACATCACCATCGGGCGGCCGCTTCCGGGATATCGAATCGCGATTCTCGACGACCAGCTCCGGCCCGTTTCCGACGGCGCCGTCGGCGAGATCTGCATCGCGGGGGAAGGCGTGGCGCGGGGATACATTGGGCTTCCCGCCGAGACGCAAGACCGGTTTGTGCGGGGATCCGATGGCGCGCGCATGTACCGCAGCGGCGACCTGGCTCGCCTCAACCCCGAAGGCAACTTCGAGTTCGCAGGGCGAATGGACGGACAGGTAAAACTGCGTGGACTGCGCGTGGAGTTGGGTGAGATCGAGGCGGCTCTCCTGCGCGATGACAACGTCCGGGCGGCTGCCTGCGTTCTGTCGGAGAACTCGCCTGGAGATCCCCACCTCGCGGGCTATGTCATTTTGAAGGACGCCGCGCAGTGGGACGAGACGCGGCTCAGGGCGCACCTGGGCAACTGGCTGCCTTCATGGATGGTGCCGGCGGAGATCGGCGCGGTCGCGGATCTGCCGAGGCTTGCGAGCGGAAAGCTGGATCGCGCTTCGTTATGCCCGATTCCCACCGGCAGGCGAGAGCGGGCTCAAGCTGTCGCTGCGCCCGGCAATACCGAGGATCTGCTTATGCAGGTATGGACTTCGCTCTTTTGCTCCCGCCTGGTGTCCGTCAGCGACGATTTCTTCCTGGACCTGGGCGGATATTCCCTGCTCGCCGCTCGCATGGTATCGGAGTTGCGCAGGAACGAGAGATTCGCAACCGTTACCGTGCGTGACGTGTATCGCCATTCCACAATTTCCCGGCTGGCCGGCGAAATCGACTCTCGCGGAACTCCCGCCGAGCCAACACCCAGGGAACAACCTGCAAAAGCGACACGAACTCGCCTTGCGATTGCCGGGATGCTCCAGACTGCCGGCCTTTACTTCGTTTTCGCTTTCCGCGGCATGCAGTGGATCGCGCCCTGGCTGGTCTTCTTCCTGCTGGAACGAAATCACTCCGCGATGCAGTCGGCGTTATGGGCAGCGGCCACCGCCATCACCGCGCTTCCGATTCTCATCCTCATTGCGGCATGCGCAAAGTGGATTCTGCTCGGACGAATCGGAGCCGGCCGTCATCCCCTGTGGGGCAGTTATTACCTGAGGTGGTGGCTCGTCCACACTCTGGTTCGCAGCCTGCCGCTCAAACGTCTCGGCGGAACGCCGCTGTTGCCGTTCGTCTATCGGCTTTTCGGCGCGCATATCGGAAGCGGAGTCCAAATCGCGTCTGACTTGATTGCCGCGTTCGATATCACTTCGATCGGAGACGGATCGAGCATCGACGAAGGAGCGTCGCTGCTGGGCTATCACGTCACCGCCAGCCATCTGGAGATAAAACCGGTTTACGTGGGACGCGACTGTCTGGTGGGAACAAGGTCCGTATTAGCTCCAGGGGCGATTATGGAAGATGGTGCGCGGCTGGAGGATCTGTCGCTGCTCGCGTGCGGCGCGCCAATTCCCGCCAATCAGACCTGGACAGGTTCGCCGGCTCAGGAGCGCCGCGCATCGCCTGCCGATGCGGCTCCCCAACATCGGCCCCGTACGATCGCGATTACCCTGCTCTACTCCGCGCTGATTTTGCTGTTCCCGCTGTTCGAGCTTTCGGCATTCGTGCCTGGGGTCGCGCTGCTTGAGCGTTTCAGCCCTGGCCGGCCTCTGTTTTATCTTGCCGCGACCGCGGCCGGCGCGTCTTTCATCGTCTGCATGGCGCTTGAAGTGACACTCATGAAATGGCTGCTCATCGGCCGGGCGCGCGCCGGTAAGTGGCCGGTTCACAGCTGGTTCTACGTGAGGCATTGGCTGGTGGAGCAACTTCTGGCGCTGAGTGTGGAAACCGCCGGTCCGCTCCACTCCACCATCTTCCTGAAGCCGTGGTACAGAGCTCTGGGAGCGAAGCTCGGAAGGTTCGTCGAACTCTCCAACGTCACCACCAGTTCACCTGATCTTCTCGACATTGGCGACGACTGCACGATCGCCGATGAGGTTTCGCTTGGCGCCGCGCGCGTCGAAAGAGGCTGGCTGACTCTGGCGCCCGTCAGACTGGAGCGCCGAAGCTTTATCGGCAATGGCGCCGTGGTCCCCGCGGGAACGGTCATCGGCGAGGGCTCGCTGATCGGAGTCCTCACGGTTCCCCCCGAAGATAAGCGATTCGCTTCGCGCAAAGGCGCTTCATGGCTGGGGTCGCCGCCGATCTTTCTCGCCCGCCGTCAACCGGCTACAGGCCGTTCCGAACAGAGCACGTTCCGGCCGACGCGCCTGCGCCAATGGGCGCGCGGATGCTTTGAACTGCTGCGGATCTCGCTGCCCGGTGCTGGCTTTGTCATCGCCACCGTTGGGGTGATCGATGCGGTTTTGAGTTTGTGGGAGCCAATTGGACCGGCGGTCACGCTCTGTCTGTTTCCGGCGATCTACGCGTTTTACTGCGCGGTGGTGATCCTCGCCGTCGTGCCCCTCAAGTGGCTGGTAGTCGGCCGCTACCAGCCCTTCGAAAAGCCCTGCTGGAGCGCATTCGTCTGGCGCCTTGAATTCGTCAACGCGCTCTTTGAATTCCTCGCCTCGCCGATCGGACTGGAAACACTTGAGGGCACGCCGCTCCTCCCATGGTACCTGCGACTCATGGGTTGCCGCATCGGGAAAGGCGTCTATATCGAAACGACCGGTTTTCTGGAGTTCGATCTCACTGAGGTCGGCGACCGCGCGATGCTGAACAAAGCCTGCATCCTGCAGACTCACCTCTTCGAGGACCGGGTGATGAAGGGTTCAGGGCTTAAGGTCGGCGCGGACTGCGAGATTGGAACCGACGCGATCGTCCTTTACGACACCGAGATGAAAGGGGGCGCAAGGCTCGGGCCGCTGTCGCTGGTCATGAAGGGCGAGGTGCTTCCGGCCGGCCGCCTGTGGATAGGAAGTCCCCTCAGTAGTTCAACTGAGACCCTGGAAGTCGCCCGCCGAGACGCGGTGCCCGTGAAATCCGGGGCGGTGAAAGCGGGTTAGCTGGCTTCCGCATTTTCAACTGTCATTCTTCGAATCAAGCATGGGATAGATTAAGTGGATTGTGAACGGGCTGGGGGGAGTATCTTCTCCCCCCGTACAAATGTACCTTCAGGCGGGTACTGGTACCCATCCGCAGCGCTCTCACTATCGCATTTCTCCCCCTCCGCCGATCAACTACCCGTGCAAGGAAACGCACTTTGCAGGCAAAAGGTCCCGACTCGGGATCCGGCTGCCCATGACACAGGACTTCGGAGGAAAACACCGTGAAAACGATACATAAGCTAAAGAGAATGGGAAGGCAGCCCCTCACCGTGGCTTTGATGAGCATTGCCTTGGCCAGCGGTCCCGGGTGGGCGGAGTCAGGCTCCGCGGACCGGGTCCACCCCCAGTTCCGCCAACTCCATCAAGGCGAAGCAGTTGACGTCATCGTCATGCATCGCGCCGACGCGCCAAAAGGCGCCGGACAGCGAATCGAGGGGCGAAGCGGTATCAAACTCAGGAATCACTTCGACCAGGTGGGACAATCCTTCGCTCACCTCACAGAACTCGAGATCAACATCCTGGCCAACGATCCCGAAGTGGAATACATCGCTCCCGATTCGAAGGTAGAGGGACTGGGTTTGGATAAGGGACCCGAATCGGTTGGCGCGTATGCCGCGCTCGCGGCTGGCTACTCCGGCAGCGGAATCGGCGTCGCCGTCATCGACTCCGGCGTCAGCTACAACAACTGCGATTACTCGATGAACTGCGCCGGCTCCGCCCGCTACGTGAACCAGATCAGTTTCGTCAAAAATCTGAACGGGAGCACGACCGCGCCTGACAACGGCATGGACTACTTCGGCCACGGCACCCATGTGGCGAGCATCCTCGCGGGTCAGGGAACCTTCTCCACCAGCTATGTCAATCAGTGGCAAGTCTACCCCAGCTACTGGATTCACGGTGTCGCTCCGGAAGTCAATATAATCTCCGAGCGCGTTCTCGACCAAACCGGCGCGGGAACCGACTCATCGGTCATTGCGGCCATCGACTGGGCGATCGCCAATAAATCTCACTACAACATCCGCGTGATCAACCTTTCGCTGGGGCGGCCGTTCACCACCTCTTACAAACAGGACCCACTCTGCCAGGCGGCGGAAAAGGCCTGGAATGCCGGAATTGTGGTAGTCGTGGCTGCGGGCAACTACGGGCGGAGCAGCCCGGGCACGGAGGGCTACGGCACTATTTCGGCCCCTGGCAACGATCCTCTGGTGATTACCGTAGGCGCGGTCAACACACGCGGCACCACGGATCGTAGCCAGCACGTGGTGGCCAGCTATAGCTCAAAGGGGCCGACTTCGATCGACCACATCGCAAAACCCGACCTGGTGGCTCCGGGCAACAACGTGTACGCCACACAATGTTTTATGCCGTCCCCCACCAGCGGGGCGAGCGTGTCCTGCCCGCTCGTTGTAAGCTATCCGGCGAACAGGGTTACCGATACGGACTTCGCCTCGGTCGCCAGCCAGAACGGCGATAATACCTGGTATTTCAGGCTGAGCGGCACCAGCATGGCAACCCCCGTGGTGTCCGGCGCGGCGGCTATCCTTCTTCAGAAAAACCCAACTCTGACCCCCGACCAGGTGAAGGCGATTCTGATGGCCACGGCGACTCGGAGCAACTTTGTCCCGTCTTATGTCGCGGTCGATGCGACAACGGGAGCCACTTACCCGGTCACGCACGATCTGTTCACCGTCGGGGCAGGCGAACTCAACATAACGGCAGCGCTTGCCAACTCTAACGTGCCTTCGTCGCAGTTGTCCGCGGCATCGCCTGTGGCGAGAAACGACGGCGGGGGAGAAGTGACCCTGGTGACGGGATCGAACGTGATTTGGGGTTCGAATGTGATTTGGGGTTCGAACGTGATCTGGGGATCGAACGTAATTTGGGGTTCGAACGTGATTTGGGGTTCGAACGTGATCTGGGGATCGAACGTAATCTGGGGCAGTTCGGCAATGCTCGCGGATTCCGGCTCGTCCCTCGCCAGCGAGACGACAACCGCCGTGATTAACGGCGATAAGTAGCAGCATCGTCCAAATAGCAGCACCGCTCGCGCGGGCCGAACCGGGATTTTGTTCCCGCGGCCCGCGCGAACTTTTTACGTGGCTTCTTCCTGCAATCGTTTTTGAGGAACATGAGCAATTTATGGCTCCGCGCCGCAATCCCGGAGCGGCGCCAGACACAGGATAAAGAATTCGGCCCGATCTGCCGATAGACAAGTGCCCCACCCGGGCTCGACTGCTCCCAGTGCCTGCCATGAACTTTAAATCAACGCTCTGGATAACAGCTCAGACCGCCGCGGGCCTGATCGCCGTCGTCTATGCATTGGCGACGTGGCAGAGTTCGGGCGCGGGCGTCTTTCTTGTAGTTCTGGGGCTGGCGATCGCAACCGGAACCATGAAGATGGCTGTGCCCGGGATTGAGGGGTGTTTCTCCACCAGCTACATCTTCATCATTTGGGGACTGGCGAACCTGAGCCTGGGCGAGACGATCCTTATAGCCTGGAGCTCGGTTTTCGTTCAGGCCTTGTGGCGTCCCCGGAAAGCGCCCGTGCCGATTCAGTTCGTTTTCAATCTTTCCATGGCAGCGGCCGCCACATCGGCCGGTAGTTTTACCTTCAGCGCCTGCCGAAATCTTCCGGGCGGTCACTTCGCGCATATTCTGGTTTCCGCCGTGGTGTATTTCCTGGTGAATACGTTCAGCGTCGCGGTCATAATCGGGTTCACCGAGGGCCGCTCCGCGGTGAACGTCTGGACCTCGTCCTTTGGCTGGTCTCTGCCGCACTACGCGGCGAGCGCGTCGCTGGTGGGGCTGACGGACCTTCTCGGCAATTTCGCGGGGCGTGGAGTAGCTCTGACCATTCTGCCTGTGGCCTACCTGATTTATCAGACCTTCGTCATGCACCAAAACCGCATGAAGCAGGCGCTTCAACGCGCGGAACAGGAAAGAAAGCACTGCGAGGAAACCGCGAATCTGCACCTGCGAACCATCAGGGCCCTCGCGCTCGCCATTGAGGCGAAGGATCAGACTACCGGACATCATATTCATCGGGTCCAGACCTACGCGATGGAGGTAGCCCGAGACTTCGAGCTCTCGGGCGATGAGGCGGAAGCCCTGCGCGCGGCCGCAATTCTGCACGACATCGGCAAACTTGCGATTCCGGAATCCATCATTTCCAAGCCGGGGAAACTAACGCGCGAGGAATTCGGGAAGATGAAGACCCATACGGTCGTAGGCGCCGAAATTGTGGAGAGCATAGCCTTTCCGTTCCCGGTCGCCCCGCTGGTTCGCTCTCATCATGAGCGATGGGACGGTTCCGGTTATCCCGACGGACTTCGCGGAGAGGAAATCCCGCTCGGCGCCAGAATTCTGTCGGCGGTGGATTTCCTCGACGCTCTCAGCACGGACCGCCAGTACCGCAGCGCGCTGCCGCTTGAGAAAGTGATGTCCCTGATTGTCTCCGAATCGGGCAAGAGCTTCGATCCGCGGGTTGTCGAGGTGCTGGTCCGAAGATGCGACGAACTGCAGCGCCTGGCCAGAGAGAACATGCCGGCAGACTCTATTGTCCTGTCTACCGGCGCAGCGGTAGACCGAGGTTGCGGACCCGATGCCGGCTATGCGACGGGAAGTGAAGAGCGCGCCGAGCACATGGCCCCGGATCGGTTCGGACACGAGGCTGCGCTCCTGAGCGCGCTCGCCGGTCAAATCGCAGGGTGCACCGGATCTCTTGTGGACGATCTGGCGGCCATCGCACTGGCTCTTGGTAAATTGATTCCGTTCCGGACCCTGGCTCTTTATGAACGGCGCGGAAACCTTCTTAACTGCCGTTTCGCAGTGGGAGAAGAAGCTGAATTTTTTCGCGAATTGTACGTCGAATCGGGCGTAGGAGTGTCGGGCTGGACGGTTGTAAATCGGACTCCTCTTGTCAACGGCAACCCCGCTACAGAGTTTGGAATTTCCTCCAGCGTGCCTTCGGGTTTTTCGCTTCTGTCGGCAATCTCGGTGCCGCTGGAGTCGGAGTTCGGACCCCTTGGCGCGCTAACGCTCTACGACCAGTCCCCAAATGCCTTCGAGTCCAGCCACCTTCGGGCGATGCTGGCCGTCAGCTCGGCTCTCGCGTATCGGCTGCACGCTGAATCGATGTTGCCCGGCATCGCGGCCGATCCGGAATTCGCCGCCGGAACCGGGGACGTGGCGCGGCAGATCGCAGTTCTGGGACGCAGCCTTCAGGTCGAAGCGGCGCCGGTATCGCCTCGCTGCTTATAGCCGGTCAGCGCAGGGCCGAAGCGCCCCAATTCGGCTTAAATTTTCGCGGCCGCAGAGTCAGAAAGGGGGTACGGCGGCTCCGCCCACCTTCCCGGACCGTTCATGCCCTTCCACGGACATTCATGAAGGTTACGGGGCAAAGCGTTTCGCGCAAAACCGCAAAAGCGTTCCGGGTCGTGACCGTTCTCCCCGTACCAGTCCTCTGCAGTCTGGCGCAGAGTGGCGTCGAGGGCACAAGGCCCGGCCCAATAACCACCTTTTAGCGATGAGACCGTTTGCAGGGGAACGTCGGTAGTTATTACGTCACCAGCGGCGACTCGGCCAGTTGAACCTTCGGGCCGCCAGGCCATTCCAGATGAAGATCGCGGCAGACTTCGTCGAGCATGTCGAGGTTGATCTGGCGGCTCTCCATGGCAAACGCGGTCAGCAGAAGGTTGTCGCAGACCAGGTTGATGAGGCGGGGGATTCCCTGGGTGCGGCGGTGAATCTCCAGCAGGATCTTCTCGGGAAACACCGTCTGCTCCCTGAGCCCGGCTCTGCGCAGGCGGCTTGCGACGTATTCGACAGTCTCTTCGGCGTTGAAAGGGCGAAGGCGGCAGCGAAGGGCGATGCGCTGTTTGAGCTGGCGCAATTCCTGGGCCTCCAGCCGCTTTTCCAGCTCCGGCTGGCCCGAAAGAATGATCTGCATCATCTTGCCCCGACGGTTTTCCAGGTTCCCCAGAAGACGGATTTCTTCCAGCACTGCCCATTCGAGATTCTGCGCTTCGTCGACAATCAGCGCCGTAGTCTGATTGCGGTTGGCGCGTTCGAGAAGCATGTTATTCAGTGCGAAGAGCACCTCTGTCTTCGAATTGCGCGGGCAAGGCAGTTCGAAGTCGTACGCGATCATCTCAAAGAGCTGATCGGGGGTCATGCGCGAATTGAAGAGGAACGCGAAGGGCGTCGCATGCGAGTCCAGATGATCGCGCAGGCACTCGAGCATCGTGGTCTTGCCCGTTCCCACCTCCCCGGTGAGCAGAATAAACCCCTTACGGCTCTGAACGCCGTAAATCAGGTTCGCCAGCGCTTCCTCGTGCTGGGCGCTCCGATACAGAAACGAAGGATCGGGGCTGAGGTTGAACGGATTGGTGATGAGACCGAAGAACGCCTTATACATTTGAGGGGCGAAGCCTTAAGCGTATCATGAGGCCCCAGGGTCGGCAGTAAGAGATAATTGTTAGAAACAACCGAAAATCATGCAGGAAGTTCGTTACCAAACGCGCAGCGGCATAGGAGTGTCCAGAGTTGCCGCGAATCTGCCCTGGGAGCCGGGACTGAGCGCATATCTGCGCGAACTCGACGAATTCCGGGGCATCTATCTGTCCTCCGGCTACGAGTATCCGGGACGCTATTCGCGCTGGGACATTGTTTCTGTCCGGCCCCCTTTGGAGCTGGTGAGCTTTCAGCGCGATGTGTGGTTTCGGCCTTTGAACGACAGAGGCGTTGCCATCAATCGCATGCTGGCCGGCCTCCTGAAGAACCATCCGCACTGGGACGATTTTCGCGAGGAAAACAGTGCTCTGCACGGGCGGTTCAAGCCGATGCCGAAGCTGTTTTCCGAAGAAGAGCGCAGCCGCCAGCCTTCGGTATTTTCGGTCCTCCGCGCTCTGACCCATGAGTTCCGAACTGAGCTCGACGATAAGCTGGCGCTCGCGGGCGCGTTCGGTTACGATCTGCTGTTTCAGTTTGAGCCCATACCGCTCAGGCTCGAGCGGCGCATGCGCAAGGATCTTCAACTGTTTCTTTGCGACGACATCATTTACATGGACCGAAAGCGCGAGGTCGTCGAGCGGTTCTCCTATGAGTTCGAAAAGGACGGCGTGAGCACGTCGGGAATGGAGCGAACGGGCGAGAAAATCGCTCCCTGGCCGAAGCGCGAGCCGGGGCCGATCACCTCTGACCATACGCCGGAAGAGTACATGGCCAACGTGCAGAAGGTGCGCGCGGGCACCCGGCGGGGCGATTACTACGAGGTCGTTCTGCGGCAAACCTTCCATGCCCCTTATGCGGGCAAGGCCTCGGATCTGTTTCAGAAGATGCAGAAGGCCAATCCCAGCCCGTACGAGTTTTTGATTCAGTTTGGCGACGAACAACTGGTGGGCGCATCGCCTGAGATGTTTATCCGGGTAGAAGGCGATCGGGTGGAGACCTGTCCCATCTCGGGCACGGTGGCGCGCACAGGCGATCCGCTGCAGGACGCGAAGAATATCCGCGATCTGCTGAACTCGACCAAAGAAGAGTCCGAGCTCACAATGTGTACCGATGTCGACCGGAACGATAAGAGCCGCGTGTGTCTGCCGGGAACCGTCCAGGTGATTGGGCGGAAGCTGATCGAATCCTATTCGGGTCTGTTCCATACGGTGGATCATGTCGAGGGCTTTCTCGATCCGAAGCTCGATTCGCTCGACGCGTTTCTCAGCCATATGTGGGCAGTCACGCTGATCGGCGCGCCCAAGAGGGCTGCATCCATGGCGATCGAGGCTCTCGAGAAAACCGCGCGCGACTGGTACGGCGGCGCGGTGGGAATGCTCTCGCTCAACGGCGATATCAATACCGGGATTGCGATTCGCACCACTTATCTGCGCGACGGATACGCGACGTATCCGGCCGGTGCGACCCTGCTCTACGATTCCGACCCGGCATCGGAAGAGCGCGAAACGCGTCTCAAAGCCACGGGATTTTTCCGGCTGTTAGGGCCGCCGAAGGCCGCCCCTCAGGCGGAAGCCGCCGCGGAACCGATGAAGATGAAGCTGTTGCTCATAGACAACGACGACTGCTTCATCCATACGCTCTCCAACTACGCGAGACAAACGGGAGCCGAGGTCGTGACTTATCGCGCTGGCATGCCACTTTCGATACTCGATGAGGTGCGGCCGGATTTGATTTTGATTTCGCCAGGGCCGGGGCGGCCGGAGGATTTCGGGGTGCCGCAGCTGGTGCGGCATGCGGCGGCGGCGGGGATTCCGGTGTTTGGAGTTTGCCTCGGGCTACAGGGGATTGTGGAAGCGTTCGGGGGCGAGTTAGGCGTGCTCGATTACCCAATGCACGGGAAGCCCTCGAAGGTGCGGCATCGGAATACCGGCGTATTCGAAGGTCTGCCGGAGGAGATTGAGGTGGGGCGATATCATTCCTTGTTTGCAATTCCGGAGAAGTTGCCGGAGGTGCTGGAAGTGACGGCGGAGTCGGATGACGGGATCATCATGGGTGTCCGACATCGCGAATTGCCGGTCGAAGCGGTCCAGTTTCATCCGGAGTCGATTTTGTCGGCTCAGGGCGAGGTGGGGTTGCGGCTGATTCGGAATGCGCTGAGACTGGCGCGGAACGCAAGGCAAAAGGTCGTCGATTGCCCATAAGGAACAATGCTTCTCGTCGCCGCATCCGGCCCGCATAACTCAAAAGCCTGACAGGGCCCCGAACACTTCCATTTAGTCCCGAGCTTAGCGCCCAAAAGCCAATAATCTCAGCGAATCTGAGTGCATCTTAGGCAAAGCTAGAATACGGTAAACCTATGGACCAGGTCCTCGAACTCCGCGCCATCTCCAAACAATTCCCCAATCACCGCGCCGTCGACTCCCTCTCCCTCACCCTCCGGCGCGGAGGCTTCTACTCCCTCCTCGGCCCCTCCGGCTGCGGCAAAACCACCACCCTCCGCATCGTCGGAGGCTTCGAACAACCCACCTCCGGCGAAGTCCTCCTCAATGGCGCCGTCGTCAATCACCTCAAACCCTGGCGCCGCGACGTCTGCACCGTTTTCCAGAACTACGCCCTCTTCCCCCACCTCACCGCCCTCCAAAACGTCGAGTTCGGCCTCAAAGAACGCCGCATCCCCCACCCACAAAGCAAAGCCCTCAAAGCCCTCGAAATGGTCCAGCTCGAATCCAAACGCGACAGCTTCCCCGCCCAGCTCTCCGGCGGCGAGAAACAACGCGTGGCCCTTGCCCGCTCCCTCGTCCTCGAACCCCAACTACTCCTCCTCGACGAACCCCTCGCAGCCCTCGACCCCGGCCTCCGCAAAAAGATGCGCGCCGAACTCAAAGCAATGCAGCGCCACACCGGCATCACCTTCCTCTTCGTCACCCACGATCAGGAAGAAGCCCTCTCGCTCTCCGACAAACTCGCCGTCATGAACCACGGCCGCATCGAGCAATTCGGCACCGCCGAAGACGTCTACCTCCGCCCCGCCACGCCCTTCGTCGCCGGCTTCCTCGGAGCCCTCAACTGGTTCGGCGAAGCCGGCATTCGCCCCGAATCCACGCGGGTTTCGCGGACGCAGCCCGATGGCCCGTCCCTCCCCGCCACCGTCGAAAGCCTCCTCTTCCTCGGCAACTGCGTTCACCTCAATGCGCGTCTCGAAGACGGCACCCGCGCCATAGCCGAAATCCCGCGCGGCAACGAATTCGCCGAGGGAGAACGTGTCCATATTCACTGGCACGCCGAAGACGAGATCAGGTTCCAATGAACCTGCGTCGCCTCTGCCTGCTGCCCGCGCGCGTCTGGACGGCCCTCTTCATCGCCGCCCCGCTCGCTATCGTCTGCGCCTACAGCCTTCTGACCCGAGGCGATTACGGAGGCGTCGAACAACCCTGGACCCTCGAAAACTTCACCCGGCTCGCCGACCCCCTCTACCTCGCCATCCTCTGGCGTTCCCTCGTCATCGCGACCCTGTCCACAGCTCTCTGCGCCCTGCTCGGCTTTCCCCTCGCCCTCTTCATCGCCCGCGCCGGTCGCCACAAAAACCTCCTCCTGCAACTCCTCCTCCTGCCCTTCTGGACCAGCTTCCTGGTTCGCACCTACGCCTGGCTCTTCATCCTCCGCGACACCGGCCTCATCAACACCATCCTCCACACCCACTTGCAACTGCTCTATAACGACGGAGCCGTCCTCCTCGGCCTCGTCTACAATTTCCTCCCCTTTTTCGTCCTGCCGATGTATGCCACGCTCGAGAAGCTCGACCCCGCCCTCCTCGAAGCCGCGGCCGACCTCGGAGCCAAACCCTTCGCCACCCTCTGGCGCGTCATCATCCCCATCTCCGCGCCCGGCATCGCCGCCGGCTCGGTCCTTGTCTTCATCCCCTGCCTCGGCGCCTACCTCACGCCCGACCTTCTCGGCGGAGGCAAGACCGTCATGCTCGGCAATCTCGTCCAGAACCAGTTCACGACTGCCCGCGACTGGCCCTTTGGCTCCGCCGCGTCTCTGCTCCTCATGCTCGCCAGCGCCCTCCTTCTCGCCGCCCTCATGCGCAGCAGAGCCGCAAAGGAGCTGATGTGAAGCCCCTCAAGCTCTACGCCGCCCTCGCGCTTGCCTTCCTGCACGCGCCCTTGCTTGTATTAATAGCCTTCAGCTTCAACGCGGGCCGCTTCACCGTCTGGGAAGGCTTCTCGCTCCACTGGTATCAGGCCGCCTTCGCCGATACCCAACTCGCCGAAGGCCTCATCAACAGCCTCATCATCGCCATCGTCGCCGCGCCGCTCTCCACCGTCATCGGAACCCTCGCCGCCTATGGCATGTGGAGACGGCAAGCCCCCGTCCTGGCCGGAACCCTCTACCTCTCCCTCGTCACACCGGAAATCGTCACCGGAGTCTCGCTCCTCGCCCTCTTCCAGTGGCTCTTCCGTTTCCTGAGACTGCCCCTTGGACTCCACACTGTAATCGTCGCCCACGTAGCCTTCTCCATCGCCTACGTAGCCATCGTCATCTCCGCCCGCCTCCGCGACTACGATCGCGCTCTCGAAGAAGCCGCCATGGACCTCGGAGCCAGCGGATGGCGCGCTTTCACGCGCGTCACCCTCCCTGTCATCGCACCCGCCATCGCCGCCGCCGCGCTACTCTCCCTCGTCGTTTCCTTCGACGATTACGTCATCACCAGCCTCGTCGCCGGAGTCGATTCAGAAACCCTGCCCATGGTCATCTACGCGATGGCCCGCCGAGGAGTCAGTCCCATAGTCAATGCGGTCTCAGCCCTCATCGTGGTTGCCTTCGGCGTGCTGATCCTCATCTCCCAAAGGCTGCGAGAAAAATGAACCGCCGCAGCTTCCTCACAGCGTCCGCGACAAGCCTCGCCTGCTCAACCCGGCCCCGCCTCAACGTCTACAACTGGTCCACCTACATCGACCCCGCTATGCTCGAGCTCTTCGAGCACGAGCGAGGCATCCGCATCCGCTACGGCACCTACGAAAGCAACGAAGAAATGCTCGCCAAAGCCATCACCGGCAACTCAGGCTGGGACGTAGTGTTCCCCACCCACAGCCGCCTCGATCCCATGGCCCGCAACGGACTGCTCGCGAAACTCGACCATCGCCGACTGCCCTCGCTCGGCAATCTCGACCCGCGCTTCCAAAAACCCGTCTGGGATCCCCACCTCGAATGGGCTGTGCCTTACATGTGGAACGCCACCGGCATCGCCTACAACCGAACCCAGGTAGAACAACCAAGAACATGGAACGCCCTCTGGTCACCCGCCCTTAAAGGACGCCTGACGATGCTTGACGACCCCGAAGACGTCATCGGAGCCTGCCTGCAAAAGCTCCGCTTCCCCTTCGATTCGACCGACCCAACCCAACTACAAGCCGCCAGAGCCGAAGCCATCAGCCAGAAGCGCCTGCTCCGCGCTTACCTCAACGCAGAAGTCCGAGACCAGCTCGTAGCCGGAGACGTACTCGCCGCCCAACTCTGGTCCACGACAACCGCACAAGCCATGCGGGCCGACCCCAAAATCGCCTTCGCCTACCCCGAAGAAGGCTACCCCCTCTACTGCGACTGCGCCGCCGTCCTAAGAGAAAGCAGCCGCTACGAACTAGCCCTCGAATTCCTCGACTTCCTCCTGCAACCCAAAGTAGCCACCGCCAATGCCAAAGCCGCCGACACCGCCACAGCCAACGCAGCATCGGGACCAAGAGATCCCGTGCTCTACCCACCCAACGATATCTACCAAAGAGGAATCTGGCCGGAAGCCCTGCCCGCTAACGCGCAACGTTACCGAGACCGCCTCTGGACCGAAATCAAATCCGCCTAATGTTTCGGCATCCGGCTGGCCAACTGATAAACCCGCACGTACTGAATATCGAACTCAGCCGGAAACGTCGCCGTGGAATCCGGATACTTAGCCGTCAATCCCCCCACCGCCAGATTCACCGCCAAATACATCGCCTGGTGCGCCACCCCGCTAATCGACTCGAACACCTGCTTTCCATCCACTGTCCACACGATGTGCTTCTCATCCCACTCCGCCGACACCGTATGAAAACCATCCGCTAAATCCGGCACCGCCGAAGACCCGCTGTAAGACCGCTCCGTCTTCTCATCCCCCCATCGATTCGCGAACAATGCCTTCTTCGTCTCGCTCCCCACTACATCCACTACATCGATCGAAGGCACATCCCCCGAGGGCACCGGCATCAGCCAGAACTTCGACTCCACGCCCTTCCCCGAAGCCACCCGGCAACGAATCTCAAATCGCCCATAGGTCTGCGCGAAAGACCCATAAGTCGTCATCATCCCCGAAGTGAACTCCCGCCGCACACCGTCATAGGAAGCCTTCTCGCGCTTTGCCACAATCCGAGCCGTGCCATCCTTCACCTCGATCGCCTCAGGCAAATAAGCCTGCCCTTCGCGATTGCGCTCATGGCCCGACGAATCGCGCGGCGTCCACCTGGGAAAGCTCAACTCCTTCCCCTCGAACTCATCGGAAAACGTCAGAACCCACTCCGGCTTTTGTCCCCAAGCAGTGCCGGCCATCAAGAGAGCTAAGACTGTCCGATGCATCCGTCAAAAATGTAACAGATCGCCCTTTGCGTTAATCTGGATGCAACCATGCGTATCCTCGTAGTGGAAGATGAGAAACGAATCGCCGACTTCCTCGGCCGCGGACTTCAGGGGGCCGGTTACGCCGTCGATGTCGCGCCCGACGGAGCTACCGCGCTGCAGTTCACTCACGACACCGATTACGATCTCGTCATCCTCGACCTCATGCTCCCCGACATGGATGGCCTCAAAGTCCTCGAACGCATCCGAGGCCGCCGCACCGGCCCTCCCGTGCTCATCCTCAGCGCGCGCGGCCAGCTCGACGACCGCGTTAAAGGCCTCGAACAGGGCGCCGACGATTACCTCACCAAGCCCTTCGCCTTCGTCGAACTTCTCGCCCGCGTCCGAGCCCTCCTTCGCCGAGGCCAGCCGTCGCCCGAACGCCTCCAGGTAGGCGATCTCGTGCTCGACTGCACCCGCCGCAAAGTCCTGCGCGGCAATGAAGGCATCGAACTCGCCCCCAAGGAATTCGGCATCCTCGAATACATGATGCGCAACAAAGGCCGCCCCCTCAGCCGCACTATGATCGTCGAACACGTCTGGGATATGGATTACGACGGCCTCACCAATATCGTCGACGTCTACATACGCCACCTGCGCAGCAAGATCGACGACCGCTATCCCGTGAAACTGATCCACACCGTGCGCGGCATCGGCTACATGATTGAGGCAGCCGAAAAGACCGCGCTTTCGAAGGCCGGCACGGAAGCTCCCTTCGAAGCCTGAGGCGCTGCGTGCCGGAACGTAAGCACATCACCCGCAGTCTTCGCTTCACGCTTACCGCCGTTTACTCCCTGGTCTTTACGCTGCTGCTGCTGGGCGTGGTTCTCCTCTTCCGCGCGCGCCTCGAAAACAGTCTCAACGCGCAGGCCACCGACCAACTCGAAAAGCTGTCGTACGTGGTCCGGAGTTACCTCCGCATCGAAACCGACGACGGCAAGACCTTCAAAGCCGCATGGTTTTTCGATACCGAAGACAAGGAAGAAAACAACCTTAAAGCAACCGTGGAACATGTGATCTACATCGCGGACTCCCGGGGCCATCCGCTGGAGGAAAGCCAGGCATATCAGGCCCTCGGCGCCGATAGCGTGGACCAGATCCGTAAGGTGATCAACAAGGACACGCCGGAGTGGATTTACAAGAAGGACTACCTGATCCGCCAGTTCTACGTCTACGACGCGCACAGCCATACTCAAAAGTTTTTCGTGGCCATCGGCACTTCGCTGGCGAGTAACAACGCGGTGCTGACGCAGTTCACGTGGCTCTGTTTCGGCCTGTTCCCTCTCGTATTGATCACCGGTTGCGCCATGGGCTGGGTATTCGCCGGGCGCGCTCTTACGCCTGTGCTCGAGATCGCCCAGGCCGCACAGCGGATCAGCGGCTCTAACCTCAGTCTCCGCATCCCGTCGCGTAAAGCCGGCGACGAACTCGATTTCCTGGTCGAAACCTTTAATCAGATGATCGAACGCATCGAAGTCAACTTCAATCAGGTGCGGCAGTTCTCGACCGACGTGTCACATGAGCTGAGAACGCCCATCACCGTGGTTCGCGGCCAACTCGAAGTCGCGTTGTTCACGGCTCAAACCATCGAGCAATACCGCGACGCAATAGTGAACTCGCTCTCCGACATCGAACGCCTGTCCGCCATCGTGCGCGCCCTGCTCCTGCTTTCCCAGGCCGAGACCGGCCAGGTGATTCTCCAAAGGCAGCCCCTCGATCTGGTCGAACTTGCCGACGCGACCACCGATCAGTTTCAGATTCCCGCCGAAGGCGCCGAGGTCACCCTCACCTTCCACGCCAATTGCGACCGCTGCACCGGCGAGTTCGACCGAATCCAGATCGAGCGCATGCTCTCCAACCTGCTTTCGAATGCGATCAAGTTCACGCCGCCCGGCGGCACGATCGACGTGGCCGTGGAACGCGACGGCAATGAGGCCGAACTTCGTATAGCCGACACGGGTCAGGGCATTCCCGCCGAGCACTTGCCGCATATCTTCGACCGCTTTTATCGTGTCCGCGGACCGAACGAACAGGCATCGCCCGAAAAAGGACTGGGCCTGGGGCTCAGCTTTGTCGCCTGGATCGTTCGCGCCCACGGAGGAACCATCGATGTGCGCAGCCAGCCCGGGCGGGGAACCACCTTCCGGATCCGGCTGCCGCTTCAGCAGGGAGCGGTTGCGCGCGAAATCGAGGCGCCCACTCCCGCTCAGGTGCTTCCACTATCCTGAATAGAGTGAACCGGATTACATTCGCGCTCGCGTTGGCGCTTGTTGCGCCTGTGCAGTTTTCCGGCGCTCAGGATATTCCGCCTGCTCCCAAAGCCAAGCCCGCGAACGACATCTTTTCGGGCAATGTCACGGAGCTGAATGCGGAATCGGTCACAGTCGAGCGAACTGCGCTGCTGCGCGATACCGTGAAGCGCACCTTCATCCTGGACTCGCAAACCGTGGTGGAAGGCAAGCTCAAAATGAAAGCCCGCGTGAGCGTGCGCTACGCCGCCGATGAAAACGGTCAGTTTCACGCACTCCACATCATCGTGCGGTAGCTCCTGCTAATTGCCGATGGCCTTGTAGTACCGGCTGTAATATTTGCCGTAGTATCCGTAATAGTAATAACGTTCGCTCATGTCCGAGCGGACTTCATTCAGCGCAAGACCGATCACGTTGGCGTTCAGACGCTTCAGGCTCGAAAGCACGCTGGCCACGGCGGTTCGCTCGGTTTGACCCGCCAAGGCCACCACAACAACGCCGTCCACCAGCGCGGCAATCTGCAGCGATTCCGCAAATCCCAGTAGCGGAGGCGCATCGCAGATGATCAGATCGTAGTCGGTCTCGGCTTCCTTCAGCAGCCGCTTCAGCACCTCGCCGACTCCGTCCGCCGCACGCCGGGAAGGCGGACCCGCCGGCAGTACGTCGAGATGCGGCAGTCCCTCGGGCGTCTGCAGCAGGTCGCGCCATTCACCATCCCCGTTGACGACGTTCGAGAATCCGCGATCGTTGGAAATTCCCGCGTGCTGATAAACGCCGGGACGCCGAAGGTCGGCGTCGATGATCAATGTCTTACGTTTCTGCTGGCTGTGCACAACGGCCAGGTGAACGGCGGTCGTGGTCTTGCCTTCGCGCGGCGTGGCTGAAGTCACCAGCAGCGATTTCGGCCGCTGATCGCCCTTCGGCAGCAGAATGGAATCGCGCAGGGTTCTGACCGCCTCTTCGTACGTGTTGGCCACTCCGCCGCTGCCTCCGAAAAACGCCCGGCGTTTGCCGTCAGGTGTCGACGCCGAGGGAAGATGGCCGCGCCACTCCTTTACCACCGGCAGCGCGCCCAGCACTTCGGTTTGCAACTGGCGCTGGATCTCTTCGGGATCGCGCAGCGTATGGTCCATGCCTTCGGCGATGAACACGACTACGATGCCGAGAAACGAAGACGCCAGAAACGCAATGAGCGCATTAAACGTAATTCGCGGATACACGGGAGCAAGCGACGGCCGCGCCGTGTCGGCAATGCGGATCGAACTGCTCTGGAAGCCCTGATTAATACCGGCTTCTTTAACTTTCTTGGTGAGATCGTCGTAAATAGCCTTGTCGGCGTCGGCGTCGCGTTTCAGCGTTTTGTATTCCAGCGATTTCGTGCTCAACTGATCGAACTGAGCTTTGGTTTCGTTGACAGCGTCGTGCAGTTGCTTTTCGCTGTCCTGCGCCTCGCGATACTCGGCATCGACCCGCGAAACGATGGCTTTCTTCAGATCCTCGTAGCGCTGCGTCAGCTGCGCCTGCTGCGTCGCCGCCTGTTTGTAGATCGGGTGGTTAACGTCGTATTGAAGCTTGACCTTGGCAAACCTCTCCGACTGATCGGCCATTTGTTCTTCCAGCTTGCGAAGCTGCTCGCCCTGGCCGGAAGCCTCCAGAGCTTCCACCGATCCGCTGTGCACGGACTCCGCCGCCGCTTTCTTCTTCATCATCGCGGTCTGCGAATTCGTCCATTCGGTGTTCAGCTGCAGCAGCCGGGTCGACAGGATGTTAGTCTTGTCCTCCGGGTTGATCACGTCGAGCTCTTTCTCGAACTGATTCAGAGCTGCCGAAGACTGTTCCATCTTCGCCTGCAGTTCTTCGAGCTGCCGGTTCATGAACGTCTGCTGCCGAGCCGAATCCTGCAACCGCATGCTGTAGGAATGGGCGATATAGCTGTCGGCAACTGCGTTCGCCACAAGCGCTGCCAGTTTCGGGTCGGGCGACCGAAACGAGATCCTCAGCAAATAGGTTCGCGGCGGGCGCACCACGCTCAGCAATCCCAGTGAAACCGGCGCCTCGCTTCGGGCCGGATCCTTGCCATTCGCCGTGGCATCGCCCATCAGATGCAGTTTCAAAGCTACTGGTCTCAAAACCGCATCCGACTGGATGATCTGAGTCTGTGTGGTCAGAAACAACTCGGAATCGTTGATCGCCATGCGGTTGGCGGCGGCTTCCTGGCCGATCACGGCCTGAGCGGCGGTGCGATCTACGTCCAGGGTCACAGTCGATTCGTAAAACGGAGTCAGCCGTTTCGAAACCATCACCGTGGCCGAAACCGCAATTCCCACAAAGAGAAGCAACCGCCATTTGTGGCGGTTCAGCATCCACCGGTAATGCGCGAACGGAATCCCGGTATGAGCCGACTCGGGTTCGGACTGCGGCGCCTGATAGTAGGCGATCCGCTCCACCATCGTGGGCACGCCCGGCGCTGGTTCGGACGGCCGCAGCGCGAGATTCTTTTCCTGATTAGACATAAATGAAAATTGACCCGTTTTAAGGGGACTGAGCTATCTACTAAGCATAGGGCATTACCGCCCCGAATCGTGCGCTAATCGTGAAACAATTGACCTTGATCCTGTATTTCCGGCAGGTACAAAGCCTCACGCCTGCGATGCCGCCAGCCCCTGATCGAAATCGGCCGTGATGTCCTTTAGGTCTTCGATGCCCACCGAAACCCGGACATACTCGGGATTTACCCCCGCCGACCTCTGCTCGGCTTCTGTGAGCTGCTGATGCGTAGTGGACGACGGATGGATCACCAGCGTCTTGGCATCGCCCAGATTTGCC
>Ga0302319_10006342_pt1 | contig 23502 bp, 17 predicted proteins | sample Bog_T0_2_FD_203319 | JGI IMG/M metagenome (GOLD analysis project Ga0302319, IMG submission 203319) | Peat permafrost microbial communities from Stordalen Mire near Abisko, Sweden - Bog_T0_2 | ecosystem: Environmental > Terrestrial > Soil > Wetlands > Peat | place: Sweden: Abisko, Stordalen Mire...
GTTTCCCGCTAACGTGCACTTTTTTAAAACCATGCCATAATTCGAATAAAACCCTCATGAGAAGTTCCCTGTTCCATTCCGACCCGCTCACGGCCCATGAACCTTGTCACTTCGTCCCAGCATTCGCATGCGCCCAAGGTAGGGCGCGTCACTCCGTGCGCGCCGTCGTAGCTATGCCGATGGCCGAAGAAATAATGCGGATGACCGATCGCCGCTCCCTCGCCCCTCAACCGGCAGAGGTTCATGAAAAACCTCGCCGATCCCAACTCTGCTCGGCCTTCACCCAGTCGGTTTTTATGGGTTCCACCCTCGTAAGGTGCGGTTGGGACGCCGCCATCGGATTCAGCGTCACGCTCGTCGCCGCAAAGCGTTTTGGACTGCTGCGGTGCCCCGCCGCTTTCGAACCAGCAGCGACGAAGGTCCTGCAAGAATCATCCAAAAATGAAAGTGACGCCATCGCGAGTTCCGGATCCCAACGTGCCGGGCAGGATTCCGTGCGCACCGCCACCGATCGCCTCCACCCGTCCGTCAAAGTCCCCTCCCATCATCCAAGAACCACCCCGCGTAAACCCCTCATTTCAACCAATTTCATTTGAATTCAAGCGATTTTAACCATCGAAAAAATAAAAAGGACGACGATGTCTGCTCATTTATCTTTAATGGCAACCACGACCACCGTTTCCGCCAAGGACAGCAATCGCTCTCAACGATGGAAAAATTTTCTTCCCCACCATCTGTCCGCCCGCGTCGTTAATTCACTTTACTCGCAAGGAGATTTCCTTATGCTGACTCCCTTGGTTTTTCAACCGAAAGAATGATTTATGGCAAAACTCACAGTCCGTGATCTCGATGTCCGTGGCAAGCGCGTTTTCCTGCGCGTGGATTACAACGTCCCGATGGAAGAAAAAGATGGCAAGATGGTCATCAACGACAATACGCGTATTGTCGAAACCCTTCCCACCCTCAAACTTTTGATCGAAAAAGGCGGCCGATTGATTTTGACCGCCCACCTCGGCCGCCCCAAGGGCAAGCGCGAAGCCAGCCTGTCCCTCGCTCCCGTTGCCGCCAAACTGTCGGAACTCCTCGCCAAACCCGTTGCCTTCGTCGATGATTGCATCGGTGAAAAAGTGGAAACCGCCGCCGCCGCCCTCAAAGATGGCGACGTCTTGCTATTGGAAAATGTCCGTTATTACAACGAAGAAGAAGCTAACGACCCCGCTTTTGCCGAAAAACTCGCCAAAGTCGCGGATGTCTATGTGAATGACGCTTTTGGCGCCGCCCATCGCGCCCACGCTTCCACCGAAGGCGTGGCCCGCTTTGTTGCCAAACGCGGCGGCAAAGCCGCCGCCGGCCTGCTGATGGAACGCGAATTGAAATTCCTCGGCGATGAACTGGAAAAGCCCGCCCATCCGTTTGTCGTTATTCTCGGGGGCGCCAAAGTTTCCGACAAAATCAAGGTCATCGACAATTTATTGGAAAAAGCCGACACCATCCTCATCGGTGGCGCCATGGCGTATACCTTTAAACTGGCCCACGGTGAAAAGACCGGCAAATCCCTCGTGGAACCCGATCATAAACAAACCGCCATCGATGCCGAATCCAAGGCCAAGCGGCTTAACGTTAATTTCCAATTGCCCACCGATACCGTCATCGCCACGCCGGTGGATTCCGGCAAGCTGAACAAAAAAGGCAAACCCGTATTTGACCTCGTGAACGTTCGCACCGTCAAGGGCGCGATCCCGGATGATGCGGAAGGTTTTGATATTGGCGCGGAGACCACTGCGAACTACGTCAAAATCATTGGCAGTGCCAAAACCATTTTGTGGAACGGCCCCATGGGCATGTTCGAGGACCCCCGGTTCGCCGCCGGCACCAATGCCGTGGCCCAAGCGGTCGCCGATGCCACCCAAAAGAACGGCGCCAAAAGCATCATCGGTGGCGGTGACAGCGTGAAAGCCATTAACAAGGCAAAACTCGGCAACCAGGTTACCTTCATGAGCACCGGCGGCGGAGCCAGCCTCGAATTCCTGGAAGGCGCTGTCTTGCCCGGCGTCGCCGCCCTGAGCGAGAAGTAAGCAACCCTCTAACCCCATCCAATTTCATGAATAAAGAACGCAAGTTAATTATCGCCGGCAACTGGAAGATGAACAAGACCGTGGCCGAATCGCTGGCCCTGGTCGCGGATCTCAAACGCGAACTCGCCGGTATCAAGGAAGTGGATATTGTCGTCGCCCCGCCCTATACCGCCCTGGAATCCGTATCGAAAGCCATTCTGGATTCCAACATCCGTCTTGCCGCCCAAAATATGAGCGAAAACGGAGTGGGCGCTTTCACCGGCGAAATCGCCGCCGTGATGCTCAAGGAATTCTCCACCCGTTACGTCATCCTCGGACATAGCGAACGCCGCCAGTATCAAAAGGAAAGCGACGCGTTGATCGCGAAGAAAGCTCTCGCCGTGCATGCCGCTTCGCTCAAGCCCATCGTCTGTGTCGGCGAGACGCTCGCTGAACGCGAAGGGAACCTCACCGAAAAGGTGCTCGATACCCAGGTCCGCGGTAGTCTCGCCGGTTTCACCAAGGAACAGGCCGTTGAAACGATCGTCGCTTATGAGCCCATCTGGGCCATCGGCACCGGCAAAACCGCCGCCACCCAGCAGGCGCAGGACGCCCATGCCTTCATCCGCTCGGTCCTCACCAAGATTTTTGACGAAGGGACCTCCAAGCGGGTCCGCATCCAATACGGCGGCAGCGTCAAACCCAACAATGCCAAGGAATTAATGAGCCAGCCGGACGTCGACGGCGCCCTGGTCGGCGGGGCCTCGCTCGAAGCGAGAAGTTTTGCTGACATCATCAAGAATTCCATATAATCTACGGGTATGAGTTTTTTTGCAGGTATCCTGACATTCATTCTGATCATCAACTGCCTGTTGCTGATTTTGTTGATCTTGGTGCAATTGCCGAAGAAAGACGCGGGGTCCGGTCTCGCCTTCGGTGGCGGCGCCGCTGACGCCTTGTTCGGAGCGGGCTCCGGCAATGTCCTCACCAAAATCACGAAATGGGCCACCATCGTGTTTTTGGGCATGGCGATCGTGCTCGGCATGATTGAAAGCAGTTTGCATAACCGCAACGGAGTCAGTGACTTTGAAAAACGTGTTTCGCAATCGCCTCAGCCCTCGCTCACGATGCCGCCCTCCAGTGCGCCGGTGAAACCATCCGTCTCCCTTGCCACCAACCAACCGCTGTTGTTGACTCCCGGAACCCTCTCGAGTTCCAATGCACCCGTAGTGCCGGTTCCGGCGAAGTAACGTGATGTCTCTCTTTCAACGCGCCCGGCGGATTGATTCCCGGGCGCGTTTTTTCGTTACACTTCTTTTACTGGTCGGCCTCGTGCTTTCCTCCGGCTGTTCGCAGACCGAGCCGCCAGCCGATCTCACCATCATCAACGGCGTTGAACCTGAGTCGCTGGATCCGGCCATCATCACCGGTCAGGCCGATGGTCGTGTCGTAGCGGGCTTGTTCGAGGGCTTGACCCGCTTGAATGAAAAAACCGCTCGCGCCGAACCCGCCATGGCGGAAAAATGGGAGATCTCTCCCGACGGACGCACCTATACTTTCCATCTCCGCACGAATTTGCTTTGGTCCACCGGGGAACCCATTACTACCGCGGATATTGTCTACTCTTGGATCCGGGCTTTGGATCCGCTCACCGCTTCCGAATACGCTGGCCAACTCTTTTACGTCAAGAATGGCGAGGCTTTTACTACCGGGAAAATTAAGGACCCATCGCAGGTGGGTGTCCATGCTTTGGATCCTTACACCCTGCGCGTGGAATTGGAGCACCCCACGCCGTTCTTTTTAGACCTCTGCGCCTTTGAAACCCTCACCGTGGTTCCCCGTCAGACCATCCAAAAATATGGCGACCGCTGGTTGATGGCCGACCCCTTGCCTTGCAGCGGACCGTATCGCCTCGGTTACTGGCATCTCAACGATAAGATCCGTCTCCTGAAAAATACCAACTATTGGGACGCAGCAAATACCCAGTCCGCCATCGTCGACATGCTGCCGGTGGGCTCACCCGACGCCGCCTTGAACCTCTACATCCATGGTCAGGCGGACATTGTGTGGGACAAGAGTCTGGTCCCCACCGACTTGATCGATTTGCTGTTGCAGCGCCCCGACTTTCACTCTTTCAGCTATCTCGGCACCTATTTTATCCGCTTCAACGTCACGAAGAAGCCCTTTGACGACGCGCGCGTTCGCCGTGCCATGGGTTTAACCATTGATCGCGAAAGAATTGTCACCAAGATCACCCGCGCCGGCGAACAACCAGCCTACAGCCTTGTTCCGCCAGGAACGGCCAACTATTCGCCCCTCGATATCACTAATTACGATCCCGGACTCGCGCGGAAACTGATGGAACAAGCCGGCTACAAAGATGGCAACGGTTTCCCGACTTTCGAATATTTGTTCGATGCACCCGCCGGCGGTTCGGCCAAAATCCACGAAGACATCGCCGTCGAACTGCAACAGATGTGGCACGACAACCTCGGTATTCAGATGAACATGCGCCAGTTGGAATGGAAGGTTTATCTCAGTGCCCAGGCCCAACTGGATTATCAGGTGATGCGTTCGAGCTGGATCGGTGATTACAACGATCCCAACACGTTTCTGGGGATGTTTACCAGCACTGATGGCAACAACCACACCGGTTGGAAAAGCCCCAGCTACGATGCCTTGATCCATGACGCCAATCAGGAGCCCGATGCGCGTAAGCGGGCGGAAATTTTTCGGGAAGCGGAAAAAATGCTGATTGACGAGGATGCCCCCATTATTCCGCTCTTTTATTACGTCGGCATCAATTATTTTGATACCAACCGGATTCAAGGGATTTATCAAAACGTGCTCGACATGCACCCCTTGCAGACGATTAAAAAAATCAAGCCGCCCCGCTGATGTATTTTGTAAAACGCCTGATGTATGCCGTCCCGCTGTTGTTGATCATCAGCGCGCTCGCATTCGGTTTGGTGCGCATGGCGCCGGGCAGCCCTTTTGACCGTGAACGGGTGCCGGCTTCGCCGGAAATCGAACGGCAGCTCAAGGCCAAATATCATCTGGATGAACCGGTTATAAAACAATATGGCCGCTACCTGAATGACTTGTTGCACGGCGATTTTGGTGTCTCAACCAAATACCGCAACCATACCGTCAATGACATCATCGAACAGGCACTGCCAGTATCCATGTTGCTGGGCGGTTTGGCGTTTTGCTTCGCCATGGCCATCGGCTTGCCCGTGGGCTTTATCACCGCCGCTCGCAAGGGCCAATGGCCTGATGTTATCGGCGGTTTGTTATCGTTGTTGACGGTTTGCATACCCAGTTTTGTCATCGCACCGCTCCTGATCCTGGATTTTTCCGTAAAATGGAATTTGCTTCCGGTGGGCCTGTGGGGAACTCCCGCTCGCATGATTTTACCCACGCTGGCCTTGGGCATGTTCTTCGTCGGCAAGGTTGCCCGCCTCTTTCGTGAGGGAATGATCAGCGCCATGCAATCCGAATATGTGCGGGCAGCTCGGGCCAAGGGGTTGGGTGAAACCACGCTGCTGCTCAAACACGCCTGTCGCCTGGCGATTTTGCCGGTCGTCTCCTTCGCCGGTCCGATGCTCGCCGATTTGTTGACCGGCTCCTTTATCGTGGAAAATATTTTCCAAATTCCCGGCATCGGCATTTTCTTTGTCAACAGCACCTCCAATCGTGATTACACCATGGAGGTCGGTCTCGCGTTGCTCTATGCAATCCTTCTGGTTTTGTTGAACCTGCTCGTGGATTTCATTTATACGTTGCTTGATCCCCGTGTGAAATATGAGTGAGCCGGAACGTCAACATCTGACCCCCAACCAACGCGCCTGGCGTCGCTTTCGCGCCCATCGGGCTGCCGTGATCAGTACGTGGTACCTGGCCTTTCTGCTCATTGCCATCGTCGCGTGGCCCGTCGTGCTCAAATGTTCCACCGCCAATTTCGCCCACATGCATGATCCCGACCAGCTTTCCGATGCCCAATTCGTGCATCCTTCTCTCCAACATTGGTTTGGAACCGACTTCCATGGCCGTGATCTATTCTCCCGGGTCCTGTACGGAGCCCAAATTTCACTGATGGTCGGCATTTTCGGCGCCGGTGTCAGCCTGGTCATCGGTGTCCTATGGGGCGCAGTTGCGGGTTACGTGGGCGGTCGATTGGACGGCTTTTTGATGCGTATTGTCGATATTCTGTATTCGTTGCCTTCTATCATCTTTGTCATAGTTTTGCTCAGCACCCTGGGAGAAATCTTAAAACAATCCCATTACGTGACGTCGTCGCCCAGATTGGCCGGACAATTGCGGGTGATCCTGCTCTTTGTCGGTTTGGGCGCCATTTCCTGGCTTACCATGGCGCGAATCGTCCGGGGTGAAGTGCTGTCGCTCCGTAGCCGGGCTTTCGTCGACGCCGGGCGCGTCTTGGGCGCCGGCAATCGCCGGATTCTATTCTGGCATATCATCCCGAATATCATGGGGGTGGTCATCACCTACCTCGCGCTGACGATGCCCTCCATTATTCTGTACGAATCTTTCTTGAGCTATCTAGGCCTCGGCGTCCAGCCCCCCATGGCCAGTTGGGGTACGCTCATGGTGGAGGGCGTCTCCCAGATCAATCCCATTCGCATCTACTGGTGGCTGATCCTTTTCCCCAGCGGCGTGCTGGTCACCACCCTCATGGCCCTGAATTTCCTCGGCGACGGCCTCCGGGACGCCTGGGACGTTAAAGGCAAATAGCTTAAATGCCCCTGTTCCTCAGGTCTTTTTGAGATCGGCCACGGACGATGAACCATAGCCAAAGCACTCGCGTCCTGGAGTGCGGCGGCCCTCCACCGCTTTTGGTAGGCCTGCCGTCAATCGTGCCGCGGTAACAACCACCGTGATGCTGGCCTCCGGAATTTTTCCTCCCTGAATTTTGTTTTCCCCTTTCCCTTTTTTGTGCCACTATTGACCTGTCATCCGCGAAGCCTCCCGATGATGCCCCGCGGATGTCATTGCACATGCCTAATCTCCAAAACCTATTTGCCAGCAATCGCGCGTGGGCTGCACGGATTTCCCAGCAACACCCGGATTTCTTCCACAAACTCTCCCAGCAACAGCGCCCGGAGTATTTATGGATCGGATGTGCCGACAGCCGCGTCCCGGCAAATGAAATCGTTGGGCTGATGCCCGGAGAACTTTTCGTGCACCGGAACGTGGCCAATCTCGTGGTGCATACGGACTTGAACTGTTTATCCGTCATCCAGTTCGCCGTCGATCTCCTTAAAGTCCGCCACGTCATCGTCAGCGGTCACTACGGGTGCAGTGGCGTTATGGCCACCTTGCGCGGCGAACGTTTGGGACTCAGCGATAATTGGCTCCGCCATGTTCAAGACGTCCGCCAAAAACACCAAAAACGGCTGGTTGATTTGCACGGCGAAGTTCAAACCGGCAACCGCCTTTGTGAACTGAACGTGATTGAGCAGGCGCTAAATGTTTGCCAGACCACCATTGTGCGGGAAGCCTGGGAACGTGGCCAGGAGCTGACCGTGCACAGCTGGATCTATGGAATCCAAGACGGTCTGCTGCGCGATCTAAAATTCACCGTCGACAACTCCGCGGATGTTGTCGAAAAGTACGAAACTGCATTGGCCTGAACTCCTGCGGCGACCTATGATGCGTGTGAACGTGGCATGATTAGTTTGGCCACCAAGCCGCTCCACCCCGTTTGATGCGGCGCGCCGACTCCCCGTCCGCTGTCGCCATGAAAATATTCGTGAAACAGGATGTAATCCTTAAAAAACGGATCGGTCGCCAGTTTGGGGTGATACTTCAATACCGGGCGTTGACCGTCCGGCCCCGGCTGAAAAATCTTGATTAGGCGTTGCGACAGTTCCTCGGCAACTTCCTGAATGGTCAGGTAATGGTTCGAACCATGCGGGCATTCAATTTTAAAATCGTCCCCGTAGTAATGATAGAATTTCTGCAGCGATTCAATCAGCAGATAGTTCATGGGAAACCAAATCGGCCCCCGCCAGTTTGAATTGCCGCCGAACAGGCCGCCTTCGGATTCCGCCGGCCAGTAGCGAACCTCGTGAATGGATCCACTGCAATCGAGGCGGTACGGCTCCTTTTCATGGATCTTGGAAAGCGCTCGCACTCCATAATCGCTCAAAAACTCCGTTTCATCCAATGCGCGGCGCAGTAGGCATTTCATTCGGTGACCGCGCAATAGCGAGAGTAAATGCCGCTTTCCGACCCCGTGTTCCTGCCAGCGGGAAACCAGGTTCGCCAGATCGGGGCGATGAGAGAGGAACCATTCCATCCTTTCGGCAAAATTCGGAAGGCTCTTCAACATTTCCGGCTCCAAAGTTTCGACGGCGAAGAGCGGGATCAAGCCAACCATCGATCGAACCTTCAGCGGGATCTTTTTCCCGTCTGGTAGACAAAGTTCGTCATAGTAAAACTCGTCGGTCTCGTCCCACAACGCTAATCCCTCCTCATGAATGGCAGGATTGCCATCGCTGATACCGTTAATGGCTGCGGCAATGCTCAGAAAATGTTCAAAGAACTTCGTCGCGATATCCTCGTAAACCTTGTTGTGCAGGGCCAGCTCCAGGGAAATCCGGAGCAAATTCAGACAATACATCGCCATCCAGCTCGTACCGTCGGCCTGATTGATGAAGCCACCCGTCGGCAACGGCGAGCTGCGGTCAAATACGCCGATATTGTCCAGTCCGAGAAAGCCGCCCTGAAAAATATTCCGGCCTTGGGCGTCCTTCCGATTGACCCACCAGGTGAAATTCAAAAGCAATTTGTGGAAAACTCGTTCCAGGAATTCCAAGTCGCCCTTGTCGTCTTCATCAGTCTCCCGCCGTTGTTTGCGGTCCACCTGAAATACCCGCCAGGTGGCCCAGGCGTGTACCGGCGGATTCACGTCGCTGAACGCCCATTCATAGGCAGGCAGCTGGCCATTGGGATGCATATACCATTCGCGCGTTAGCAGATCGAGCTGGCGTTTGGCAAATTCCGGGTCGACCAAAGCCAGTGGCAGGCAATGAAATGCCAGATCCCAGGCGGCATACCATGGATATTCCCACTTGTCGGGCATGGAAATAATATCGGCGTTGTTTAAATGCGACCACTCCGAGTTTCGGGCGCGCTTGCGGCCTGCCGGTGGCGGCGGTTGGGCCGGGTCGCCATTGAGCCAGGTGCGAACGTTAAAGTGATAAAATTGTTTCGACCAGATCATGCCGGCCAGCGATTGCCGTTGGATGGAGCGCAAGTCCGCATCCGGCACGCCATGCTGCAAGTCCGCGTAAAACTCATCGGCTTCGGCAATGCGTTTGGCAAATACTTCGTCAAAATCAGCAAATGGTTTTGCTTCCGCCCGCCGCCCTAATCGTAACCGGACTTGTCGCGAACCACCCGCCGGAATATCCAATTGATAATGCGCGCACATTTTTGTGCCCGAGCGTTTGGGATTTACCGCCGTATGGTCGCCGCCAATCAAATAATCGTGAAACGCGTCTTTGAAGAAACCCGTGGTGTGATCTCCGAAAATGCGGGGACCGTTCGTTTCGTTTTCACAAAAGAGCAGCTCAGGCAGGGTGACGCCATCCTCCAGCGGTCCGGGATAGAAATCAAAGGTGCCGATTTCCTCATGTTCCACAACTACGGTGGAGCCACCGCGGACGGCCCGCAGCTTGGGTTTATGGTGATCCTTTTCCCAAGACCAGGTGTTCCGAAACCAGAGGTGCGGCAGCACATGAATTGTGGCCGTTTCCGGCCCGCGGTTGTGGACCGTGACCCGCATCAAGATGTCCTCGGTCGCGGCCTTCGCATACTCAATAACGACATCAAAATAACGGTCATCGTCAAAGATTCCGGTATCCATCAACTCGAATTCCATTTCCGCCTTGCCGCGCTGGGCGTTTTGCTCCACCAATTCCTGATAGGGATATTCCCGCTGGGGATACTTATAGAGCATTTTCAGGTACGAATGCGTCGGGGTGGCATCGAGGTAATAGTAGACCTCCTTCACGTCTTCGCCGTGATTGCCCTGGGCGTTGGTGAGTCCAAAAAAACGTTCCTTGAGAATCGGATCCTTGCCGTTCCATAAGACCAGGGCGAGGCAAAGCCGTTGCAGACCGTCGCTAAAACCCGCAATGCCGTCTTCGCCCCAACGGTAGGCGCGGCTGCGCGCATGTTCGTGGGGAAAATATTCCCAGGCGGTGCCATCCGGCGAATAATCCTCCCGGACCGTGCCCCATTGCCGCTCGGAAAGGTAGGGCCCGAAAAATTTCCAACGCCGCACACAGTGCTTGTCTTCGGTTAATCGGACTTTTTCAGCGATATTCGCACACATTACTGCGCCCTTTATTAACGGATTCTCAGCGTGCAGCAAGCGCAGAATGCTTTCTTGCCCCGTAATTTTCAATGGATTGGAGCCAATTTGCCTTCGCGATGTTCCCTGCCAGCGAAAATCGTGCGTAGCGGTGGATAGGGCGCTTCACTCCGTGCGCGCCGTTGTAGGGATTGCGAAGACCGCTGTGGGGCGACAGCCCGTCCAGGTGAAAATGTTGTGACTGGGTTTTGGTCTTGGGCACTCGCCATTTTCGCGCGTGTGGTGACCGATCCACAACTTGCTGCGACGGTGTGCCGGATAGCGCCCGCCTTACCACGGGCAAACGGGAAACTCGTTATTTGGCCGCTTTCTCCAGAGCATTGAGGACGATCCCCGGGGTCAACACTTCGGGTAGCACAATCGGGCTTTTCTCCAGGTCTTTTGGATAAACGAGAACCAGAGGAACACCCGCCCGTTTGAAACGAGCCAGTTCCTTGATTATGCTATCGGGAACCAACGTATTGTCGCCCACTAAAGCTACAAAATTCAGCGAACTAAGTTTTGAACGAACCGCTGGAATCTCGATGCTGGTCTTTTTATTAACCTGACACGTAAAGCACCAGGTAGCGGTAAAATCTACCAAAACCGGGTGTCCGGCGGCGCGGGCGTCAGCCACGGCTTTCGGTGACCAAGGTTGCCAGAGAATGCCGCCCGGGATATTCTCGGACGTTCCACCGCCCGCCTCCGGTGGTTGCACCTTGCGCCATTGCAATTCTTCCTCCAAAGCGTACGCATAGCCGCCCACAACCAGAATCAAAACAGCGGCGAGCGCCAGATTGACATGTTTGCGGCCCCGCTGAAAGAATTCGCCAAAAACCCAGGCGGCGGCTGCAATAATAACCAGAAAAATTCCGAGCCATAATGTGTGCCTACCATAACTGCTTACCGCAATATTAACGAGCCACACAACCGTTGCTAGCATCGGAAATCCCATCGCGATCTTGAATTTCTCCATCCAAATGCCTGGTTTTGGTAAAAATTTTAACCATGCGGGATTCCAACTCAAAATTACATACGGCGAGGCCAGCCCGAGCCCGACAGTTAGAAAGAATAATAAAATAACCGGCGCACTTTGGACAAAAGCGAAGCCTAGTGCTGCACCTAAGAAGGGTGCGGTACAGGGCGTGCCCAATGCGGTCGCCAGCACGCCGTTGAAGAAGGCACCCGGCGCACCTCGTTTCGAGGCAAGCTCACCGGCCGAATCCATTACTCGGCTGCCGAGATTAACTTCAAATATTCCGAACAGATTAAGCGCGATTAGGGTTACCAAGGTGGCCAGGCATACGATGAACACAGGATTCCCGAATTGCATTCCCCAGCTAATTTGATGGCCGGCGGCTTTAATCGCAATGACTATGGTCGCTAGCGCAGCAAATGAGAACAGAACTCCGGCAGCATAAATTCCGCCGAGGACACGGACGTGTCCTGGGGAACTGCGAGCCTCGCTTACGAACCCGAGAATCTTCAAGGCGATCACAGGCAAAACACAGGGCATGATGTTTAATATCAACCCCCCGATAAAGGCATACACGAGCTTCAACCAGAGTGGCTTTGAACCAAAATCGGAGCCATCCGTTTCCGAAGAAACCGACATTTCCGCGGGGGGCGCCGAGGCGGCGACCGGAAAGGAAACATCCGTTCCGCCCATCGCGTTGCCAATTTCAAGGGCGAGCGTGCCCGTGATGTTGGTTGGCCAATCGCCATCCAATTTCTTGAAAGGCTTTCGAATGGCAAAATCGAAATTAGGAACCTGCGATTTTTCGATCGCGCCATCGATCTCATAATGGTCGTTGGCGTCCGGATAGAAATCCACTTTGCCCAAAGTCGCGTTGCTTCCCAGGCCGGACAGATGACGTCCAGCTATAATGAGGGTGCGTTCGTCGGCGTTTGTGGTTGGTTCCCACCACGCGCTCACCGTCCAATCGGACACCTTCTTGGGAACCTTGCCTGCCCAGGTTTGGATGACTTGCGCCGATGAAGACGGCTTGGTTTCCGACCCGATATTCAATGTGGTTTTAACGGAGGTCTTACCGGGTACGCACTGCTCCTTGCATTCCAGCCAGGAAAGGTCCGCGCTTAAATCGAGCGGCCCGGAAGGGAGATTGCTCGCGAGGGTCAGGGGAACGATCAACACCACTTCATCCTCGAATCCATAAGCCGTCAAATCGACCGGCGGAATTTTCTTCGGCAATGGCCATTGAATTTCGCCGGCCGAAATTCCCGCAGGCAAATGCCATTTGATTTCGGTGGGAATACCGGCGCTGCCGGGATTTTTCCAATAGATATGCCATCCCGCGTCCATTTTTAGGTCCACGCCCGCCAGAATCGTGTCGCCCGGCTTGGCCATATCCGAGGACAAAATCACGGTTGCCTTGGTGTGGGGTGAAGCGTCACCAAACGAGGACAAGTCAGTTTGCGCCATGGCAAAGCGACTGCCCCCGAGCACAAGGCAGAGGCATGCCGCGATGATGGTTCGAATTCGTTGAGTGATTTCCACTTTTTCTGGAGACATCAATTTTAGTTATAGCAATAGTCTCGTCACGGAACAATTTGTATCCGGTAAAACTGGTTGCTGTTGTTGATCTTGTCAAAGACGGTGATGGGATTTGTCGTGGCGGGGGGGGGTATATTGGTCAAGACTCCCCAAGTTCCCGTCGCCAGGTTCGCGCTCATTTGTACTGTGTTTGTCAATCCGGCGACCGGGTTGAAGGTGAACTGAAAGAGTCCTCCGGTCACAGTGGCAGATGTTGAAGTAATCGGCGGGGCTGCTGGGACTGTGACGATGAGTGGTGCGACCGAGCTGGTCACGGCGCCGGCGGCATTGGTGACGATGACGAAATAATTTCCCGCCTGGCTCAGATGAATACTGGTAATGGTAAACGCCGGACCGGTGGCATTCGCCAGCAGCGCGCTGTTAAATAACCATTGATAGTTCAAAGCCGGAAAGCCGCCTGAAACAATGCTAAAGCTGGCTTGGCTTCCGGCCAGATTCGTCTGGCCCGCAGGCTGGCGGGTAATCACGGGCGGCTGCCAGACGGTGAGCTGTGCCGGGGTACTGGTGACCGCACCGCCGGAGCCGGCAACGACGACGTTATAAAAACCAGCCTGGCTTGGCTGCACATTGGTCAGCGTCAACGTGGAATTGGTCGCATTTGGCAGCGGCGTATTGGTATTGAAAAACCAACGGTAGAGCAGGGGCGGAGGCCCCGCCGTGACACTGAACGATGGATCACGGGCAACTAAATTGGTCGTGGCCGCCGGTTGATTGGTAATAACCGGTGTGGGTATCGTAGCTGGGAGAATGACAATCGTCACGTCAGTCGAAATGATTGCACCTCGGCTTGGGTATTCCATGGAGATTGTGAAAATATTGGTTCCGGGAGTGGTTGGTATTCCATGAATGGCATCATAAACCGGGCTCAGCAGGTTAACGTCAGCCAGAAGTTGCAGTGCCAGCCCCGGTGGCATGGCAAAGTTGGTGCTTTGCCCAAAGGTCGACAAAACCGCCGAAATTGAATTCGTCGTGATCACCGCCAGCGAGCTACCAACCGATGTTGTGTTTGCGAGCGTGATATTATTCGTAAATGGCACAGCGACGGTACCGGTGAACGTGTTGGCCGAGGTGAAATAGGCCGTTGTTGCCCCTGAGACCGCGTCCACCGCGCCGACTGCGGTGGCGGCGCCGATTCCCCAACGCAGGACAAAGGCAAAGCCGGAGGACGCGGTCGGATTGATGAAAAAAGCGCGGACGATTGGCAGAAGTTGTAACAGCGCCGCCAGCAGAATGGCCTGTCTTTGAAAAATGATCTTCATGGGTTGTTTAGTTTCAGAATGTGTTGAATAAATTAGTTGCAGCCGCAGCCTCCCCCACCGACACCGGCCCCGCCATTGGCCTCTTCACGCGAAAACCAGATGTGCTCCGCTTGGCCGTCTCCGACCGGGTCGCGGTCCGACCGCATGGTGTAGTCGGCCAGATTCTCGCGTTGCCACGGTTTGACGTTGGCACAACCTCCGCCCGCCAATAGCACCGTCGCCGCGGCAAACAGAAAAGTCAGGTTGTTCATAGTCTATTTCAGCAAGGAATCAATTTCTTTGATGTACTCATGGCGGGTCTTCTCTCCGTAAAAGCCGTTGTGCAGAAAACACACCTTGCCGTTGGGATCCAAAATGAACGACGTCGGCATTGTTTCCGGCGAAACGACTTCCACTAATCTTTGTTTGCCATCACGGACCACGGTGAACGATACGGAATGACTTTTCAGAAACTTATCCATGTTCGCCGCTTTCTCATCGACGTTCACCGCCAGGACCACGAGCCGGTCTCCATATTTTTTCTGCAGCTCTTCCATCGTCGGAAAGGATTTGGCGCAGGGCAGGCACCAGGACGCCCAAAAATCGACGATTACCACTTTGCCTTTCATCGCATCGGGCAACTTCCCTTCGAGTTGGAAAGTGGAGATATCCGGCAGCGAATCTCCCACTTTTAATGCCGCATTCGCGGTGAGCAAGGATCCGATCAATAGCGCAACTGGAATCACTTTTTTAAGCGGGGATGTATTCATGGAATTTACGGGAATAAAGTTTTTTGGCATTGGTCGCAATCGCCGCTGCCGCCTGAGGATGCATTTCAACCAGCTCCATGCCATCTTTGGCGCCCAGCACACAAATGCTGGTGGAAAGCAGTCCGGCCATCGTGCAACTTGGGGCAATCACATGCGCAGCCCGGCACTCGTTCAATGCCGGATAGCCGGTCCGTGGATCCAGGATATGGCCGTAGCGAACGCCGTTGACGGTGAAATTGCGAAAATAGTCGCCGGAGGTGGCGATCGCATGGTCTGTCACGGCCACGCCGGTCCAGCATTTGCCGGGCATCAAGGCGTCTTCCAGGCCGATCATCCAATGCGCCTTATTCGGCGCATGGCCCCGCACCCGGACGTCCTGGCCGAAATCCACCAATGCATTGGAAATCCCGCGCTCGATGGCCAGGTTCATGACGCAATCGACGGCGTATTCCTTTCCGATCCCGCCCAAATCGATGGCCATGCCTCGCTGGGGTAGAAAGATGGCACCCGGTCGGCGCTGAATTTTGTTCCAGCCTACCAAGGCTTGCGCAGTTTCGATGGCATCTGCGAGTGGTAGCTTCGCCGGCTGTTGCTTCCAGTTCCAGAGCTGGATGAGCGGTAGCGCAGTCGGATCAAATGAGCCGCGGGTAAAGAAAAACAGCTCCTGGCAAAGGCTGAACAGCCGTTCGGTTTCGGGATCGATTTCCACCCAATGTTCGCCCGCCGCCGCATTGATCCGGCTGATGAGACTGTCGGGAATGAACCTTGAATAACGCCCTTCAAACCGGCCTACCCATTCGACCGCCGCGCCTTCAAAGTCTTTCACTGCGGAGTCGGCTGCGCCATGCACTTTGACCTGACAGGCTGTGCTCATCGACCGAAAATCCAATCGATGCACACCATTGTCCACGAAAGACCGTGCCGACTGCTTCACGCGGTCAACGGCTTCGGCGGCGCTGCCCGGGCTGTTCATTACCATAATATCGAGAATCCGATTGTGAATACATGGGCTTTGGGATACATCGAGCTCGGAGTCGAGCTGTCCAATCCATACATTTCGTAGCGATGATAGCCGGCAATGATCCGGGTATTCTTGTCGATGACGAATGTCGCTTGCAGCCCATAATCCAAGGTGTAAAGCTCCGACAGCCGGTAGTCCGAGGAATAAGAGCCAGGCGGAGGCGCGCCCGGATTAAAGGTGCCGGTGAAATACGTGGTGTAAAAATCTGCGGCAGATTGCTCGCTAAAACGAAAATGGGGCTCGATGATGACATGCGACCCAAGCCACTCGTGCCAGCTCAAATCTATGGTGTGGCTGAAGACACCGTAAGAATCGTGAAAGAAGCGGTACGAACCCTCAATGCTGGCATGGGCCGGCGCCACGAAGTATGTCAGCGAAGTGAAAAGTACTTCCTTGTTCCGGTGGCTTGGGCGGTTGTCCGGCTCGGCAACGACAAATCCTGGGCCAAATGGGTAAAAAGCCGCCACCCGGTATGGGTCGCTCAAATACCCCGAATCATTGCCAAAGGTAAAGGCGGCCGTGAAGATGGTCTTCGGCGAAAGCAGTTGGGAAATTCCAATGATGGCTTCCGTCGATTGTTTTTCCTTCCATACCCGCGGTGGATTCACCGGGCTGCTAAGTGCCGAATCAAAATTATGGGACACACCATACTGAAGCGTCGTGTTCTTTTCGTTAAAATCAATCGCATCGCCCAATGAAACCCCGTAGGACTCATAGTCCGATTCCAGGCTGTGGGCAAATCCGGGCCTCAATGTATGGTTTCCCAGCTTGGCATCGACTTCCACGCTTTCTGCCCGGCGAATGTCCTTCAAGTTGGCGATATACGGTTTGCCGGTGGGATCGGTGATCCCGTTCGGCGTGGCTCCGGAAATTCCGTCGTACGTCAAATCTCCCCGCGCAACAATCGAATCTACGATCTGCTGCTCAAAATGGATCGAATGGGTTTCGATCGTCATCCGGCTGTTGTCTTCTTTGTAATACTCGTACCGGTAATCAAGCTGATTTTCGCCATGTGCCATCTGCCATCCTCCTAGCGCTAGGCTTATCGGCAGGAACCGGCGGCCATATACCAACGTGAGTGAACTGAAGACGGACTTTTCCTGATTGGGCACTAATTCTTGTTTTGCCATCGTTTCTTACGGTTAACGCTAACTTTTACGTCTTGTACTATAGACCAGCCATAATGAAAGAGGGATTTAAAAAAGATGAAAAAACTATTTTTCATCTCCCAGACCGGTATTACTGTCCGTTTTTTGTAGGTAAGCGGAGTTGGGGATGCGCATTCCAAACATTTTCTCAGCTAAATTGATATTCTGGACGGGCTGGGTCGGGCTAAATATTTGACTGGCAAATGGATCGGCGATTTGGTGGGACGTGTTTGGGCAGCATATGCAATCATTTTCCTGTCATTAATTCTCGGGGCAATACAAAGACGTCCAAATCTCCTATTTTAGTCGAACTCAACACCGGATCGCTCGTTTTTTAGATGAGCGAGCCCATTAATAACGACCGAACCCACGAATAATTGGAAAAATGATCATTTTGAAAAGAAATATTGCCACACTCGTGGCAATGTTTGCCGCGGCTTCTCTGTCGGCCGCCAGCGTGCCGCCCGTTCTCCTGAACGAGCCGGTGGATATCAGCGCCGATTTTCATGCGTTCGAAAATTACTATTACCTCGCCGACCACTTGGCCGGCTTCGATCCGGCGACCAAGTCCGGGCAGATCGTTTATCAACGCGCCCAGTTGGTTCCCTCGCATTCGTTTAATCACGACGTCGCCGCCGTCACGCCCGCCAAACCCAATGAATTCCCGGCCAACGAATACGCGGCGAATCCCACGCTGCCGTTTTCGATTTCATTTGTTTCGCCCCGCGCCTTTCGGATTCGCATGACCAGCGGCCCCCAGTTTCACCCGGCACAGGAGGAATTAATGTTGGCAGGTGAAGTGCCGGCCGATGAATCTTGGCAATACTCAAAAATTGACGGTGGGTGCCGTTATGCCAGCGCTGCGGGTTCCGTGACGATTCTCGAAAATCCTTGGCATATTGAAGTTCGCGATGCTACCGGCAAGCTGCTGACCGCCACGGATAATAACGTGGATAATCGCACCTCGTTCACTCCCATCATGCCGTTCGCGTTTGTGCGCCGCGCTGCCGATTATTCGCGCAGCTTTAACGCGGCGTTCACGCTCGCGCCCGGCGAGGGGATTTACGGGTGCGGTGAATCTTTCACCTCCCTGAATAAACGGGGCCAAAAACTGGTGCTGTGGACGGATGATGCCTGCGGTGTGGAAAGCAAATTGATGTATAAACCAATTCCATTTTTCTTGAGCAGCCGGGGTTACGGCATGTTCATTCACTCCACCACCCCGATTACCTTGGATTTCGGCCATAGCTTCAGCGGCGTGAATTCCATGATGGTGGGCGATGACGAACTCGATTTGTTTGTCTTTCTCGGTACGCCGAAGGAAATCTTGGACGAATATACCAAACTCACAGGGAAATCACCCGTACCTCCGTTGTGGTCCTTCGGACTTTGGATGAGCCGCTGTACGTACAATAGTGAGAATCAGGTGCGCGAGGTGGCCACAAAGTTGCGCGAGAATCGGATTCCCGCGGACGTTCTGCATCTCGATACCGGCTGGTTTGAAACCGATTGGCAGTGCGATTATGAATTCTCGCCCACCCGCTTTCCCACTCCCCGGAAAATGCTGGGCGATCTTAAGGACGAAGGTTTTCATGTATCTTGCTGGCAGTTGCCTTACTTCGTTCCCAAAAATAAATTGTTTCCTGAAATCGTGGCTCAGAATCTAGTCGTTCGGGACGGCAAGGGGAATTTGCCCGAGGAAGATGCCATCCTCGATTTCTCCAATCCCAAGACGGTCGCTTGGTATCAGGAAAAACTGGCGAACCTCTTGAACCTTGGTGTGAGCGCCATCAAAGTCGATTTCGGTGAAGCGGCGCCTGCCAATGGAATTTACGCGGACGGCCGTACCGGGTTTTACGAGCATAATCTCTATCCGCTGCGCTACAACAAGGCGGTGGCCGATATCACGAAAAAAACCACCGGCGATAATGTTATCTGGGCCCGCAGCGCGTGGGCGGGAAGCCAGCGCTATCCGCTGCATTGGGGCGGTGACGCGGAGAGCACTGATGACGGCATGGCGGCGGAGCTGCGCGGCGGCCTGTCGTTTGGGCTGTCCGGTTTCTCGTTCTGGAGCCACGATGTCGGCGGATTTACCGCCGACTCCGTGGCAGAAATGGACAAGGATTTGTTCGCGCGCTGGCTGGCCTTCGGGATGCTGACGTCACACAGCCGTTGCCATGGTGACGCCCCGAAAGAACCTTGGAACTACGGGACCGAGTTTATGGATAAATTCCGGAGCATCGATGAATTGAAATACCGCCTTCTCCCTTATGTCTACGCGCAGGCCAAGGATTCGTCGGAACATGGATTGCCCATGGTCCGGGCGTTATTTGTCGAATTCCCCGATGATCCGGGTTCGTGGTCGGTGGATGACGAATATCTCTTTGGCGCGAGTATATTGGTCGCACCGCTCCTGCATCAAAACGAAACGGGTCGGAATGTCTATTTGCCGCCTGGTGCTTGGACGGATTATCAGACCGGAAAGGCGTATGCGGGCGGTTGGCAGAAAATTGAGGCGGGAAAGATTCCGGAAATTATCCTCATCCGCGACGGCACAGTCATCCCGCAAATTGCTCTGGCGCAATCCACAGCACAAATGGACTGGTCGAAGCTGGATCTTATCGTCTATGCCGAGAAGACAGCGACGGCTAAAGGATCGGTCTTTTTGCCGGGCGACACTGATTTGAACGAGTTAGACCTGACGAACGGCGCCAGCGGTTTTCAACTGGCCCATGATCCCTCGGGGGGCAAAGTGACCTGGAAAATCTCCCCAGGGAATCAGTGACGTTTATGCTGATCGAGTTTCGCTGAGCGTTTCTTTCGTTCGTCGCCAGTTGGCGTAAAAATCTGCGATTTGGTTTTCCGGAACGGGCTAATTTACTGATTCGGCCTTTTTCGTGGTCTTTTCTTGTAATGAGCAAGATTCCGCGGGGAATTGTTCTCAAATATTTCAACCCGTACTTTTGGGAAACAAATTTTGTACTTGATCCTCTTATGTCCACGTCAGTTCTGAATGCTCATATGCGAAATAATCCAGTAGAAGTCGGCGGCTTCGCCCGGCGGTGTGGCGGGAATTTGGACCGGAAGATTCGCCGCGTAGGGCGCCGGCGGGGGAGCAGTGGTTGTCTTTGACCATCGGTGCAAAGAAGCATGGCCATCGGCAAAGGAAAAGGCCGCGGCAAAATTATGGTAGGACGCCGGCAGATGAAGCCATTCGTATGAATCGTAAGAACCATAGGCTCCGGTCCAATCTTTGTTGAGAAAATATCCGTCGTTAATGCTGTCCGGGTGCTCGTCAACAAATATAAAGATTTCCGTCGGCTGCGGGATTTGAGTGGCCTTGAAAAATTGTTTGTAGCCTGGATTGTTGACATTCGCCCCGCTGGCGGAAAAGGTCCCGGCATTGCCTACCATGGCATTCATGGAATAACTTCGGAGACGGTGATCCCACCCGGCAGCAATTTGAACGCCGGTGAGCGCGTGGTCGGAAGGGCAATGAAAAATGCTGGTCGCGCCGCTAACGTAGGAGCCCAAGCTCGCAGCGGTAATGGTGGCGGGATTGGTGTTGTCGGGACTGAGATCCCAGGTCATGACATTGTTAACCCAATTGATATTGGTTCGAAAGGAAGATCCGGCCATGCCCAAATTATAAGGTAATACGCCATCGTGATCATCCCCGTAAAGCTGCCATGCCAATGTAAGTTGGCGGGTATTGTTCAGGCAGAATATACCTTGAGACCGCATCTTGGCTTTGGAAAGTGCTGGCAGAAGAATTGCCGCAAGAATGGCAATAACGGCGATCACGGTCAACAGCTCGATCAAGGTAAAGCCGCTCCGCCGTGCGAACCATGGCGAATATGGCTTTTTCGTGAAGTGCCAGAACCTCATGGTCATAGTGATAACGTCAATTCGAGACCAAATCAAAATTAAATTACCATTATATTCCGGGGGATTCCTGACAAAATGTTTGAACGGCATTTTTGTCAAGTCCTGAAAAAATGTTGTTTTCGAAACCTGCGGCAGCGGGTAGTTTGGAACCACTGTGAAACCTCATGCATTCCTCCTCGGCATTGTCGTGTCCTTAGCGGTTTTTTTATTCGCATTCCCAGCGGCGGCCGGTCCGCATGAAATCAAACCCCTGGTGATCTCTGGCGGGTGGCAGTTGCAGGATTCTGCCAAGGTGCGCGCGACCGGTGACGCCATCTCGGCAGTGACCTTTCCTGCCGCGGACTGGTATGCCGCCACGGTGCCTGGCACCGTCCTGACGAGCTTGGTGAATGACGGGGTTTATCCCGAGCCGCTCTACGGCGAGAACAATCGCCCGGATAAAATTCCCGAAAAGCTCTGCCGCACTTCCTATTGGTACCGGACGGTTTTCAGCGTGCCCAAGGACTATGCGGGAAAAAAGATCTGGCTGAATTTTGATGGCATCAACTATAGTGCGGAAGTATGGGTGAACGGCCATGATCTGGGCGCGATCCGGGGCGCCTTCACCCGTGGAATTTTTGAAGTTTCCCCCTTGGTGGCTCCCGGGGAATCTGCCGCCGTGGCGGTGCTGGTAACCCCCCAGCCACATCCCGGCAATCCGCATGAACACACGCTGGCCAATGGCATGGGATTGAATGGGGGAATCACCGCCATCGATGGACCGACGTTTCTATGTACGATCGGTTGGGACTGGATTCCCGGTATTCGGGACCGCGATTCCGGCATCTGGCGGAAAGTTTTTTTGACCGCCACGGGGCCGGTTCTCGTCAAAGACCCGCTCCTGACCACGGATTTTCCCGGCTCGGATTTGAAAGTTGCGGATGTGACCATTCAAGCGACCTTGGAGAACGTCACCGGCCAGCCTGAGTCCGGCGTTCTGAAAGGAACTTTTGGTAACGTCAGCTTTGATCAGCCGGTCGAGATTCCGGCCAATTCCACCACCGTGGTGGCGCTGAATCCGACGAATCAGCCGGCCTTGCGTCTCAAAAATCCCAAGCTATGGTGGCCGAACGGTTTCGGGCCGCAAAACTTGTATGCTTTGAAGCTGCGATTTGTCGTGGACGGCCAAATCTCTGATCACCATGAGTTGAACTTCGGGATTCGCAAAATCACCTATCAGGTGCCCGATTCCGAAAATCTCACCCTCTCGGTCAACGGCGTTCGGGTTTTTTGCAAGGGCGGTGATTGGGGTATGGACGAGGCCATGAAGCGCATCCCGCGTGAAAGGTTGGAAGCGGAAATCCGAATGCATCAGATCGCCAATTATACGATCATCCGCAATTGGGTGGGTCAAAGCACCAGTGAGGATTTCTACGATATGTGCGACAAATATGGGATCATGCTCTGGGATGAATTTTTCCAGCCGAATCCCAGTGACGGTCCGAATCCGACGGACCTGGATACCTACATCGCGAATGTTCGCGAGAAGATTTTGCGCTACCGCAATCATCCGTCGATAGCGGTGTGGTGTGCGCGCAATGAAGGCTTTCCGCCCAAGGAAATCGATGATCGATTGCGGCTCCTCATGAAGGAATTGGAGCCGGTTCGCCTCTACCAGCCCAGTTCCACCTCCGGTCACGGAGTCAATTCCGGCGGACCTTATGGCGCTGGCCATCCCCCGCGCTCCTATTATGATTTTGGTGAAGCGTTCAAGACGGAAATTGGCAGCGTTTCCATTCCGACCATCGAATCCATCCATGGCATGATGCCGGAAAAGGATTGGGAATCGATCAACGATGATTGGGCCGAGCATGATCTGGCGAAGGGAGCGTCGGGTGGGGAAGCCATACGCAAAACCATCGAGGACCGTTACGGCCCAGTCAAGAACCTCGCGGATTTCGTTCGGAAAGGCCAGCTGCTGAACTACGAAACGTTTCGCGCAATTTATGAGGGACGCACCGCCAAGATGTTTCATCCTAGCACGGGCGTCATCATTTGGATGAGCAATCCGGCCCAGCCCAGTTTTGTCTGGCAGATCTATCATCACGATCTGGAGGCCAATGCGTCGTTGTTCGGCGCCAAGGAAGCGTGTGAACCGGTCCATATTCAATTGAACGAAAAGACGGGTAATCTTCTCGTTATCAATAATCAGCCGGTGGCGCAGGCGGGTGCCATGGCGCAGGTTTTCATTTATAATCTCACGGGCGAATTGGTGGCCACCAATCGCCAAGCCGTTATTGCCGCCCCCAGCGCCGTGACCGACCTGGGGCCGCTCAACCTGCCGGAGCATCTTTCTTCAGTGTACTTTGTCAAGCTGGAATTGAATGATGCGAAAGGCAAGTTGTTGTCCCAGAATCTCTATTGGCAAGCCACAAAGGACCACCAGGAT
>Ga0302319_10006344_pt1 | contig 23500 bp, 21 predicted proteins | sample Bog_T0_2_FD_203319 | JGI IMG/M metagenome (GOLD analysis project Ga0302319, IMG submission 203319) | Peat permafrost microbial communities from Stordalen Mire near Abisko, Sweden - Bog_T0_2 | ecosystem: Environmental > Terrestrial > Soil > Wetlands > Peat | place: Sweden: Abisko, Stordalen Mire...
GCAGCGCGTTCCGCGCAATAATAAAATATTGTCGGCGAAGCCGCAGCGCGTTCCGCGCAATAATAAAATATTGTCGGCGAAGCCGCAGCGCGTTCCGCGCAATAATAAAATATTGTCGGCGAAGCCGCAGCGCGTTCCGCGCAATAATAAAATATTGTCGGCGAAGCCGACATGTGTCCGCCGAAACGCGACCCATTCGGGCGGGGAAAAAATGGCGACACAGTGCGTTGTCGGCTTTGCCAAGGCGACCAGCCTTGGCTGCAGCCGCCGCCTGCTGTGTCGCCATTTTTTCCGCCGTGCTGACGGTGTCGGTGTGGGAAATCCGGGCTCACGACCGCCATAACGAGCCGCCTGCGACCGGGCAATAACTGCCCGGCAGGGGCTTCCCGGAGTGCCGCCAAAACCGGTCGCCACCAGCGGTCAAAGCTTGACGCGGCAAGGATATTTTCAGTTGGCACGGAAGCTGCAGATAACTTTGGCGAAAGCTGAATGACAGCATGGCGGGATCCGGGGTCAAACCCGGAACCGGCATTTTTGGGAAGCTGAGACCAATGGACAACACGTCTTACGTAGCCTTGTCGCGCCAGAACGCCCTGTGGCGCCAGTTGGAGGTGGTGGCCAACAACATGGCCAACCTCAACACGCCCGCCTTCAAGGGCGAGGAAGTGATGATCGCCGAAATCGACGTCAAGACCAAATCGGACACCACCCCCTTCGGCCGTCAGATCGCCTTCGTGCATGATCTCGGCACAGTGCGCGACCCGAAGGACGGACCGCTGCTGAAGACCGACGCGCCGCTCGATATCGCGATTCACGGCCCGGGCTATTTCACCATCGACAGCCCGGCCGGGCCCCGTTACACGCGAGCCGGTCATTTCCGCCTGGACGAGAACGGCATGGTGGTGACTGCCGCCGGCTATCCGGTCCTGCAGCAGAACAAGACGCCGATTGTCATTGCGCCCAACGAATCGCAGATCACGATCGCCAATGACGGCAGCGTCTCGAGCGAAAACGGCACCATCGGACAATTGCAGGTCTCGTCGTTCGCCAACGAACAGGATCTCAAACCGGCCGGCGACGGCACCTATATCACCAGCGCAGCGCCCACCACGGTGGCGCGTCCTTATCTTAGTCAAGGCATGCTGGAGCAATCCAATGTCGAAGCGATTTCGCAGATGACCGAGATGATGACCATCATGCGCAATTACCAGAGCGTCCAGAACATTCTGGACAGCGAACAGGACCGCATCACCAAGGCGATGCCGGTACTGGCACAAACCCAGGCCCAATCGGCCTGACGGGAGGATTAGACCATGCGAGCCATGAACATTGCCGCCACCGGTATGCAGGCACAACAGACTAACGTCGAAGTGATCGCCAACAATATCGCCAACATGAACACCACCGCATTCAACCGGCGACTGCCTGAATTCACCGACCTTCTTTATCAGAATGCGCAGCGGGTCGGCGCCTTCTCGTCGGACAACAATACCATCACGCCATCCGGCATCCAGCTCGGTCTGGGCGTCAAGACCACCTCTATTTACCGCATCACCGAGCAGGGATCGCTCAGCAACACCAACAACACGCTCGACCTCGCCGTTCAGGGCAAGGGCTATTTTCAGGTGCAGCTGCCCTCCGGCCAGACCGGCTACACCCGGGACGGCACCTTCCAATTGAGCCCGCAGGGGCAGATCGTCACCGGCGAAGGCTACCAGGTGCTGCCCGGCATCACCGTGCCGTCGAACGCGGTGGGTGTCACCATTAACAATTCCGGCCAGGTGTCGGTCTCCATCGACGGCCAGACCAACCCCACCATCGCCGGCCAGTTCACGCTCGCCAATTTTCCCAACGAGGCCGGTCTCGAGGCGCAGGGCAACAATATCTTCCTGCAGACCCAGTCGTCCGGCAACCCGATCATCTCGGTGCCCTCCAGCCCCGGATTCGGTACCGTGCTGCAAGGCTATCTGGAATCATCGAATGTCAATGTGGTGTCGGAAGTAACCAATCTGATCAGCGCCCAGCGCGCCTATGAGATGAATTCCAAAGTCATTCAGACCACCGACAGCATGATGCAGACGACGTCGCAGCTGAAGGGTTCGTAAGGTGGTCGCCCGGCACGCCGCAAAACTGCCGTTACTGGCGCTGCTGCTGTGGTCGGGCATGGCGCCGGCGGCCAGCGAGGCGCTGTTGCGCCCGCGCGTGATGGTCGATGGCGACAGCGTCACCTTGGGCGATCTTTTCGACAATGCCGGCGAACGCGCCGGTCTGGTGGTGATGCGGGCGCCGGCACCCGGCCGGCGGACCTCGGTCAACAATGACTGGCTGGCACATCTTGCTTTGGTCAACGGCATTTCCTGGCGCCCGCGCGGGCTGTTCGAGGATGCGGTGATCGAACGCGCCGGCGTCGCGGTCGACAACAAGCAGTTGATGGATGCCTTGCAAGACTCTTTGTCGCGCCAGGGCGCACCCGACGATTGTCTCCTCGAGATCGATGGCGGGGCACCGCCGCTGGTGGTCGCCACCACCGCCAAACCTCAGATTTTGGTCAAGGACTTGTACTATGACCGCGACCGCCAGCGCTTCACCGGCACCGTGACGGTCACCGACCAGGCGGGCGAGGCCAGCCCTGAACTGGCGCGTCAGCCGATCAGCGGACATCTGTTCGCGACCATCACCGTGCCGGTGCTGAACCAGTCGCTCGGCAAAGGCGACATCGTCAAGCCGCGCGATCTCGGCTGGCTCAGGCTGCGCCCGGAATTGGTGCGCGCCGCCACCATCACCGACCCCGATCTGGTGATCGGCATGACCGCCAAGCAAAGCTTGCGCGCCGGCCAGCCCTTGACCGTCACCGATCTGCAGAAGCCATTGGCGGTCACCCGCGGCGCGCTGGTGACCTTGCTCTTGAACCATGGCGGCATGGTGCTGACGGCGCAGGGCCGTGCCGACGATCAGGGCGCGCTCGGCGACGTCATTCATGTCACCAACACCCACAGCAATCAGATTATCCAGGGCACCATCATCGGGACCAGCCAGGTGCGGGTAACCTTGGACGGTACCATCGCGTTCGCCAATTGAGGATATCATCATGAAGAAGCATCATCGATCGAGCGTGCGTGCCCTGGCCCTGGCCAGCGTTGTCTTGTCCCTCGGCGGCTGCGACTTCCTGCAGCATCTTTCCGAGGTCGGCGGGCCGCCGGCGGTATCGCGCATTCAGGATCCGACCGAAAGCGCCAACTATAAGCCGGTCAGCATGCCGATGCCATCAGCCGTCGCCCCCAGCGCCGGCACCAACTCGTTGTGGCGGCCAGGCGCACGGGCCTTTTTCAAGGATCAGCGCGCGACCGACGTAGGCGATCTGTTGACCGTCTCGGTGAACATCAACGAAAGTGGCGTGCTGTCGAACAAGACCGCCACCGCGACCGCGAATTCCGAAGCGGCCAACCCCAGTTTCACGATGTTCGGGCTGGAGAAAGTGCTGGCCAAGATCGGCGCCAGTTCGACCAATCTGTACAGCTTCGGCAGCACCAGCGGCGTCACCGGCACCGGCACCATGCAGCGCCAGGAGCAGGTGGTGATCAATCTCGCCGCCACCGTGGTGCAGAAACTGCCCAACGGCAATCTGGTGATCTCGGGCAAGCAGGAACTGCGCATCAATGGCGACATGCGCGAATTGTCGGTGCAGGGCATCATCCGCGCCGAGGACATCTCGACACTCGACACCATCACCTCGGACAAGATCGCCGAAGCCCGCATCACCTATGGTGGCCGCGGCACGCTGTCGGACGTGCAGCATGCCCGCTACGGCCAGCAGATCTTCGATCTGGTGGCGCCATTCTAGTCTCGGGCGAGCAATAGCCTGACGCCGGCAGCGCTGCTGCCGGCGCTATTTGCGCTCTACGACGTTCAGGAAAAGTGGATTTGGCGAGGCTCCGGTGTGCTGTTCGCACTACCGATGCTGTCACTTCAGATGACCTATCCGCGCCGACGCCGCAAGGTGGTCGGCGGAGGGCCACCGCCGGCGATATTCGCGGTTTTCGTCGTGTTCGGTTCCGCTGTGACACTGGCGATGCTTGGCTATGTTTTAGTCGGCATCCAATATGGCGCCGCGGCCTACATCACGGCCTTGACGATCGATTTCTTTACGGTCGCTTTCGCCTTTTTGACCGCGCTCGATGTGATTATGCAACAGCCAATGGAAGTGTCGGAATCGCAACGGGCATGACTCTGCTGAAAAAGGCGATCCGCGGTAAGCAGCCCTTAAGGCAGCAAGCGCTCCGGTGCGCGAAACTGGATGTGGCCGAGACTATTCGCGTCGGTGGAAAGCTCTCCTGTCCCGGACGGAAAGCGGTTTTTCTCCAGGATGAAGGCAACAAGATCGACCGATTCCGCGCTGCTCAGGGCGCCGGGCTGATGCAGCGGCATGGCCCGGTTCACATAATCGACCAGACGATCGAGCGGCGTGCCGGCCCAACGCGCAACGAAGCCGCCGGTCAGGGACGGAAATTCGTAGCTGCCGCTGAGGCTGGCGCCGTGGCAAAGGGCACAATGCAGCGCATAAAGGTCGGCGCCGCGGCGGGCCTGCGCTTCGTTGTAGACCCCGCTCAGAGTCGTGGTATCGGCCGAGGCGACGGCGGACAGGGTCGCGGGCAGGGCGATCGCGATCCAGACGGCATAGCGTGTGGTCATGGTTTCTCGCTCCCTCAGGCCGGCAGTCGGGAGAACAGCTCGGCGATGATGCGAACCGCATCCTCGGTGTCGGCGCGGTCGGGGAGCTCGTTGCTGTCGCCCAGCCCATAGAGGTCGCCCATGTCATTTGGGTCGACATTGTGGATCATCACGCCGTCGCTTTTCGGCAGGACCATGACGCCGCGATATCGCAAGGCGTAAGTCACTTCGGGTTGCGGCACCAGCCAGCCGGTCTGGCCGCGGATCGGGATCAGCGAGCTGTCCCGCCACAGATCGCGCGCCGCATAGCCGGGGCAATTGATGATCACAGGCTCCGGGAGGCTGGCCAATTCGGAGGGGTCATGGAATTCGCGAATTTCGATGCGGCCGCCAGCTTCGCGGAACTCCGACAGCAAGACATGACCCATGCTGCTGAAATTGAAAAACATCGTGCTGCTCTGGACGCCGCTCTGCACCGGGAAGGGGTTGTCGGACGCGGTCAGTCGATGGCTGCGCGGTTCCACATCATTGATGCGCGCAGTGTAGTCGGCGAATTCACTTTGATGCTGCGGCATGCCGGTCGAAGCGTAGTCCCCGTCGCGTTCCTGATAGCGCCGCGGCCGGGACTCGCCGGGGGCCAGATCCGAGAGGAAATAACTGTCGCAGAAATCGACTGGGCGATCCGCCAGGCCGAGATAGCTGCCATAGGTCTTCCAGGAAAAGCGCGCCATGCGTTCCCACAAATCCGCGAAGTCGGGCGCGGCAGCGGCGGTAAGTGCGATACGCGAGCTCGGGGTCCACCAGCCGCTGGCGCGCACCGAGCGGGTACGCGGAAACAGGTCGCGGGCATAGATGGTCACATCGAGCCCGGCGCGCTGAGCGGTGATGGCCGAGGTCAGACCGATGATGCCGCATCCGATCACCGCCATCCGGCGTGGCAGGGCAGTGCGCGCCTTTTCCACAGCGACATCGGCGGATCCCCAGCTCAACGACCAGCCGCTGCCGCTATGGCCGTAATTATGGACAACCAGCTTGTCGCCGACCCTTTCGGCGTCCAGCCGCGGCCCTTGCGGCCGAAAGGGGCGAATGCAGCATTTGATGTCGATGATGCGATCGGGACTGGCGCGATAGGGCATCAGCAGCTTTTTGCCGAAGCGCGGTGGCGGCAAGGGCAAGGCGACCCGGTCGGCACAGGCGGCGAGCCCGGCAATGCCGCCGCAGGCCAGGGACGCTTTCAACAGAGTCCGACGATTCAACCCTTGATCTTCCGTGTCTCTTTCCCCCATGCCGCAGTGCCCGGTCCCACCGTCCGGCTCGGTGACGACACGCAGTTCCTTGAGCATCTGCGCATTTTGCAGGCAATGGGAATAGAACCAATTTCGTCGGTGATAGATCAACGACAAAAGCAGATTCTGACTGAATTTCCGCCCGCCGATCGCACAGCGGAAATTTTATTACAGATAGGTTACCAGGCTCAATTTGCTGATGGTCGCCACCGCCATATAGGACGCTTGCAGCTGGGTCTGATAGAGCTGCACCTGCGAGGCGGCCTGAGCAGCGTCTACGTCCTTCACGCCGGACAGAGAATTCTGCAGATAGGTGACGAAACTGGTCTGGGTGGTTTGCGCGCTGCTCAGCTGATTCGAGGTGTTGGCGACGTTTTCCTGCAGTTTGGCAAGACCGCTTTGCGCCTGGTTCGCCAGCGTCAGGCTGTTTTGCAGCAGTGAGGTCAGCTGGCTCGGCGAGGTGCTGGCGCTCGCCAGGCCGAGGCCGCTATTGTCGGTGACGGCCAGCGCGTTCATGCCGTCGCTGACCTGCAAATGATAGGCGCCGCTGCTGTCGGGCAGAACGCTGGCGCTGATGCCGCTGCTGCCGGCCTGGCTGTTGATCGAGGTGGCGATCTGATCGAGCGACAGGCCGCCGGCGATATTGAAGGTTTGATTGTTGATCTGCAGCGTACCGCCGCTGGCAGAGCTGGGAGAGGTGGTATCGGTGGCGGTGAGGGTGCTGTTGCTGCTGACTTGCGCCGCTTCGACCACCGATTGCACGGCCCGCATCGCCGCTTCGATGGCTGGATCCTGGGCCGTTACACCATAGGTGATCGATTGCTCGAGATTGACCTGCACCGACTGCAACTGGTTGTCGCCGGTATAATAACGGGTATCGGCGGTATTGGGATCATAGGCGTTGCTGCCGGCATTCAGCGTTGGATAGTGCGCCAGGCTGACCGGTGGCACCGCGCTGTTGGATCCGGCGAACAGATAACTGCCGCCCACCTGCTGATTGGTTTGGGTCAACAGCTCGGCACGAATGGCTTGCGCCTGATTGAGCAGGTCGCTGTTATTGGGCGACGACATCGCCTGGGAAATCAGCGTCTGCACGCTGTTCACGGCGGTGTCCATGTTGCCGATGGCGTTGTACATCGCCTGGGTGGTGGCGCCCACTGTCTGGGCCTGGCTCGACCAGCCTTGCGCCTGAGCGATGTCGGACTCGAAATTGAGCATCACGCGCGACCCGCTGCCGCCCAAGCCGCCGAAATCCTGCGAATTCAGGCCGGAAGCTTCCTGGGTCTCGGCGGTCGACAGATTGGTCTGGACGGTCAGCGCTTCGTTGATCGTCTGGGTATAGAGCGTTGCGGTGGAAACCGGTTGCATTTATTCCTCCGTCGTCATGCGGTGCCGCCGACCGCGGCGATCAGTGCATTGAACATGGCGGTGACCGTGGTCAACACATGCGCCGAAGCGGCATATTGGTCCTGCAGGGTCGATAATTGCGCCAGTTGCTGGGTGGAATTGACCCCCGACTGGTTGCTGAAGCTGCTCTGCAGTGCGGTCAGGGTGGTCTGGGCCGAAGTCTGACTGGTCTGGGCGGTGCTGGCCCGGCTGGCAACATCGGCGATCAGATTGCTGGCGAAGACGCCGAAGGTGGCGCTGCTGGAACCCAGATAACCGGTCGGCGAACCGCTGAGGCCGAGGCCCGACAGCACGTCGCCGGACGCGCTGCCGAAGGTGAGGTTGTTGCCGCCATTGGTCACTTGCAGCTGATAGATGCCATTGCCGACCACGCTGGCCGACACGCCGGTGGCGCCGGCGCTGGCGGCGGCGCTGTTGATGCTGGCGGCGATCTGCGCCAAGGTCTGATCGGCGGTCACCGACACCTGCACCGGCTGGGTCGCCCCTTGAATGACGAAGCCGCCGGCCAATCCGGCCGCCTGGCCTGGGGTGGGAAAGGTGATGGTACCGGTCGCGGTGCCGGTGGTGAAGGTCTGGGTGCCCAGCAAAAGATTCGACATGGCATTGGCGGTGCTGCCGTCGCCGGCACCGACCCCGGCGAAGGGAAGGTTAGGTGCCGGCTGCGTGCTGTTCAGCGTGCCGATCGGCAACAGGCCGGAATTCTTCTGCATGGCCGGATTGACGGTGATGGTGCTGGCCGAACTGCCGCCTGTCACCACATCGTTCAAATGAAAGAAACTGGAGAAATCGGTGCCGTTCAGGCTACCCGCCAAGGTGCTGACGGCGATCCCCTGCCCGGCGGTGGTGGAATTCAGCACCAACTGCCCGGCGCCGTTGAGCGAAGCAACCGGCGGCACCGGGGTGCCAAACGCAGTGTTGATATCGTTCATGATATCATTGACCGTGCTGTCGGTGGCTTGGAACGACACGTCTTGGGTGCTTTGCGCCTGTCCGGCGGCATCCACCATGGCGATTCGCACGGTCAGCGGAAAGCTGGGAGTCACCGGGTCGGTGCCCTGGTAGCTGGCAGGCACTGCGCTGGTCAGGCTGGAGGGCGGCGGGCTGGCCGATCCCAGATTGCTGGCCGCATTGAGCCCGGCCGACAGAGTCTGGGCCAGAAAATTGAGGGCATTCTGGGTGTTGGGTAACTCGGCGTCGCGCTGGCTGATCAGCGCGGCAACGCTGCCGGTGGTGATCGAGCCGGTGATGTCATTGCCGCCGACCATGATTCCGGTGATGCCGCCGCTCGGGTAGCTCATCGTATTGGTGACGGTCACGGCGGTATGGGACAAGGGCGTAACGGTGGAATCGACCAGCAGCGCCTGGCCGGAGGTGGTGAAGATCTGCATCGCGCCATTGGCGTTGGTGAAGTAGTTGACACCGATATCGGCGGTCAGGCTTTGCAGCGCCTGGCTGCGCTGGTCGGACAGGCCGGCGGTCGGCTGGCTGTTGGCCTCGGCCGCCTTAATCTGACCATTCAGGCTGTTGATGGTGGTGAGCTGTGTATTGGCGTCCGTTACCGCCTGGGTGATCTGCTGATCGGCGTTGGAGCGCAGCTGCTGGATCTGCTGTGACATCGAGCGCAGATTGGCGGTCAAGGCGCCGAGATCGGCGACGCTCTGATTTCCCAGGGACGAGTTCTGCGGTGTGGTGGCCAATTGGCTGAGCGAGCTCTGCAGGCTGGCCAATTGCGAGGATATGTCGTTGCCGCCGGTGGTGGCGCTGGTAATCTGCCCCATCACCTGCTGAAGATTCTGATAGTAGCTGCTGAAACTGGTCGCCTGAGCCGCTGTCGCGTTGGCCTGCAGCACCTGCGCCTGCAAGAACTGGTTGACATGGTCGACGGTACCGAGGTCGACGACCCCGGTGCCAACGCCGCCGGTGACACGTTGGGCGGTCACTTCCGATTCGGCGGTGTAACCGACGGTGTTGGCGTTGGCAATATTATTGGAGATCACCCCCATCTGCTTTTCCAGCAGAAGGAGCGAGCTGACCGATGCGGACAACGAGACGCTGCTCATCGGGGGAACTCCAATCCTGCTTCGCTTAGCGGGTCGGCTTGGGTTTGGCGTCGGTCGCCGCGGGGGCGCTGTCCCGCACCGCCTCCATCACGCTGTCGACGCGACGGCGCGACGCGGCGATGGCGCGCTCCAGCAGATAACGGTTTTCCAAGCCCATCTGCTGCAATTCCTGGCCAGCGGCGACCAGCTTGCCCGGCAGTTCGGGATCCGCCAGCAACTGGTTGACGGCGGCGTCCAGCACCTCGCCGCTGAGCGCGCCATATTGGCGCGACAGCTGGTTCTTGCGTTTGGTGGTGGCCAACAGGGTGGCCGGCAGGCCGCGTTCGAGGAACTCGTTCTCAGTCTCGATGATGGCCTTCAATTTGTCCATCACGCCTACGAAATCCTTGAAAACGGCGGGGCTGAACGGAACGGCGGTGCGATCCATGATGGTTCTCCTTGGTCACAAACGGGCGAATCCGGGGCGAATCGTCCCCGGAGCTTGGCGATAGGCGGCGGCAGCCCGACTGTGGCGGGTCACCTTGGTGATCTCGTCGGACAGCAAATCGAGTTGCTGCACCATCTCGGCGGTCAGGCGCTGCAGTTCCGTATAGGCCACCAGCGCCCGCTTTCGCAGTCTTTCCTGGGCGGCGGGCGACAAGCCGTCCATATGGCGGCCGGCCTCCTGCTGCAATTGCTCGGGCGAAATCTGCGGATCGACACCGGGCGCCAGCAATTGATTGATCTCGGCCACTTTGCCGGCGACCCGCGCCTGCAGCAGACTCAGCGAATGATTTTCGTATCTCTGGGCATTCATGGCTCAAACCCCAATGCCGTTACTGAACGACCTGGATCAGCGAGGTCCACATCTGCTTGTCGGTGCCGATCACCTGGGATGCCGCCGAATAGGCCTGCTGCGCGGTGATCATGTTGGAAAATTCCGTCGAGGTGTTGACGTTCGACGACTCGAGCGCCTCGCCGGTGATGGTACCGGCGCCGTTGGTGCCGGCAGCGTTCAGGGTATAGGTTCCGGACAGCGTGCTCTGCTGATAGACGCCCTGGTTCAGCGGCGCCAACCCGTTCTCATTGGGAAAGGTCACCACCGGAATCTTGTAGATCGGCACTTGTTGGCCATTGTTGTAGGTGGCGACCAGTGTGCCGTTCGCGGCATTGATCGCAACCCCGGTCAGCTGGCCATATTCGACGCCGTTCTGGCTGGTGGCCTTGACCGAGAGGGCCGGCGTGGACTGGCCGGTGTCATATTGCGACAGGCCATTGGTCTGGCCGACACCCAGAGTGCCGGCGGTGCCGAGATTGACGACGATCGCCTGGCTGGTGCCGTAGAGGGCGGACTGGGCGCCGTCGAGAAAGGTGGAGGACAGGATCGGTTCGTTGTTGGGCGTGGTGGGCGCCGCCGCAACGGTGCCGCTGGCCGACGGCGCGCCGCCGGTCGGCAGCCCGGTCACGCTTTCGAGCGTGCCGTCCGTGTTGAACGACACATTGTAGCTGTAGGAGGACACCGGATTGCCGGCGGTGTCGTAGAGCTGGCCGGTGGTGTTGGCGCCGGCGGCGTCGGTCGGACTGCTGACCGTCATCAGCCACTGATTGTTGCCTTCCGCCGCCCAGCTGACCGGGAAGGTCTGCTGCACGCCGAGACTGTCGAATACCGACATCGAGCTGTTTTGTGAAAAGGGCGTGCCGAGACTGGCCCAGGTGGTGGGGTTCGCGCTCAGCGTACCGCCGCTGACGATGTCGGAGGGCAGAAAAGTTGGCAGCGTCAGGCTGGAGACGCCGGCGGCCAGAGACGTGCTGGTGGTGCCGGACGGATCGACGATCTGGGTGACGTTGCCGCTCGAATCGACCGTCACCTTATAGAGCAGCGGTTGGCCGGCGGTGCTGACATCGGTGGTGCCGAGCAGGTCGGTGCCGGTCACGGTGGCGGTCGGGTTGGAGGTGGTCACCCCCATCAGATAGGTGGTGGTGTTGGGCGAGACTGCGGTGTTCTTGGAGATCTCGGAATAGCCGATCGAGAGATTCTCCTGCACCGGCGGTGTCGCGGCATTGGTGTAGGTCAGCGTTGTCGCCTGGCTCTGCGCCTCGGCCGGCAGGTTGGCCTGCAGGCTGTACAAGGTGGTGGCGGTGGCCGAGTTGTTATATTTGTTGATATTGACGTTGGTCAGCGAACCGACATTGTCGGGATTGGTGGCTTGCACATTGCCCTTGGCGTCGGTCGGCCAGCCCAGCAGATAGTTGTTGGTGCCGGACAACACCAGATTGCCTTTGGAGTCGCTGTCGAAAGCGCCATTGCGGGTATAAAGGTCGTTGGAACCACCCAGCCCGGAGCTGACCGCGAACATGCCATTGCCGGTGATCGCCATGTCGGTGGTGGTGGTGGTCTGCTGCACCAGACCCTGGGCGAGAATATTCTGCCGCGCCGTGGCGGTGACGCCGCCGGCGGGATTGCCGGGCGCTTCCTCAGTCAGCAGGCTGTTGAACTGGGTGGTAACGGCCTTGTAGCCGGACGTCTGGGAATTGGCCAGATTGTCCGACACCGTCGATAGCGCCGATTGCTGCGCCTGCAGCGCGGATACCGCCGAATTCATTGCTGCGTTCATGGTCTACTCCTTTATCCGGCGCGCTATACTGGCGCCACTGCTCGGGTCCGACGCGCCGACGGCGCGATTCAGTTAGTTTATTTGGCTGACACTGGTGACCGGCACTTTTATGTCGCCGACCAACAATTGGGTGGTGGTGCCGGTACTGTCGACACCGGTGACCTGACCCGTCAGGCTGGTGGTGGTGGTCACCGCATTGCCGCCGGCGTCGGTGGCGGTTACCTGAAGGGTATAATCGCCGCTGGTTTCCGTGGTGCCGCTGCTGGTGGTGCCGTTCCAGCTGAAATTGTGCTGGCCGGCAGTGGTATCGCCGCTCGCGGTGAAGACGGTATTGCCGCTGGCATCTTTCACATCGAGCGAGACGTTGGCGGCGTTCGAGGTCAGACTATAACCCCATTGCGCCTGGCCACTCTGCAAGGGCGTGGTGGCGCCGGACGCGGTGACGGTCTTGCCGACATAGCCGAGCCCATTGGCCTGACTCATCGCGTTGAGGTCGGTCGACATCGATGACAGCGTCGAATTGGTCTGCAATTGCTGCTCGACGCCGGACAACTGGATCAGTTCCTGGGTGAAGGTATCGGTGTTGGTCGGGTTGAGCGGGTCCTGATGCTGCAGCTGGGTGGTCAGCAGGGTAATGAAGGTGTTATAGGCAGTGCTGACCGCGGTGGCCGCGGACGAGGTGCTGACCGCCGCGCCGGCTGCAGAACTGCCGGGCGCCTGAGTCAGGGCAGCATAGGGATTGCTGCTGGTCGCTGATGTCGCTGTGGTCATCTTGCCTTTACTCCACTGCTCCCGGCAAAATCTGCCTAGGAACTTTTTTCCCTCGCGCCGTCCAAAAACCGCTCTGGGCACTCCGTCTGCGAGGAAACGCGCGGAACACCAGATTGTTCGGACTGTACATATGCAGGATACGTGCCAACTTGGTCTGCGGTCTGATTTGGGCGGCCGGCCGCCGCCAATCGACCGGGGTCGGTCGGCGCGGTGACACTCGGTAAATTATTGAATCTCTGGATTTTTTATGTTTTTGAAGGTCCGAAAATCGCCATTGTCAGACTTGTCGGAACTTCAAAAGCGTACCGCGCGGTGGCACCCGCCCGCCGGTGAACCGGTGGGCGGAGGTGGTCGGTGCGAGGGATCTGCCGGGATTGGCGGATGGTCAGGTCCGGCGCACTCCGCGCTATGTTGGGAATGACGCCGCGCCAGACAAAGATCTCAGGACAGCAAGGGCATCCCGGCGATTTCCGCCCAGCTGTTGCGGGTTTCGCGCAGCCCGCTGGTGAGGATGTCGCAGGCCTCGCCGGCGCTGTCCTTGCCGATCGAGCGCAGCAAAGCGCGGCTGACGGATTCGTACATATCGCGCAGATTGAGCGCCACCTGGCCGCCCTGTTGCATGTCGAGATGGCGGTTGAGACCGTCGATGATGCGGGTCGCCTTCATCACTTCGTCGAATTGAACCTGGAAATCGCCGCGGCGAGCGGCGTCGCCGGCCCGGCCGACATGCAGCAGAATGGTGTCATAGAGCTGCACCACGGCGACCTTGTTGATGCCGGTGTCGGCCGGCTCCGAGTAAATTGCGGTATCCATCTGAATTGCTCCGATTGGCGCGCCTCGAGCGATGGCATGGGCTGCCGCACCGCCGGGCAATGCCAGAGAGTGCACAGGGTCTTGTTAAAGAAGCGTTACGGGGCGACTCACACACCCTTTATTAAGGCCCGGTGGTGCAAGGCTGGACATCAAGACGCTATTCCCTGTCCATCGAGTCGATTTTATTGTCCGAATCATTGCTTGATGCCGAAAAACTGTTTCGAGCCGGCGACTATCGGCTCTGCGCCGCCCTATGCCGGACTCTGCTGACCTGCAAGCCTGCGGATATCGCGCTGCGGCATTTGCTGGGCGTGGCCCTCGCGCGCGCCGGCGACGGCGATGACGGCGCAATTCTCCTGCAACAGACTTTGGCCGATGCCCCGGACAATTTGGCTTTGCGCATGGATTGCGCGCTCAGCCTGGACGGAATGGGGGATGGGACCGGTGCCGTCCGGGTGCTGGCCGAGGGTTGCCAGTACCACCCTGGCGACGCCGAGCTGGCCGCCCGTCTGGCCCGATTGCTGAGCGCGCAAGACCGCCATGAAGATGCCCGCCGTGTCCTCGAGGCAGGCTTGGCGGCGCGCCCGTCGCAACTCGACTTGCGGGGGTTGTTGATTGCCGAACTGGCGGCGGACTTAAGTCTCGGGCCGGCTCTTCGGCATCTCCGCATCCTTGAGATCCTGGTACCCGGCCAATCGCCGATTTACGCCAATATCGGCGTCTTGCTGCAATCGCAAGGCGATCTCGATGACGCCATCCACTATTACCGTCGCGCCATAGCGCTCGATGCCGGCAACCATGTTGCGCATGTCAATCTCGGCACCGCGCTGATGACCGAGGGCCAATTCGGCCAGGGCTTCGTCCATTATGAACGGCGCCTCCATCTGCCGGACATGCCGCCGCCGCCCGTCGCGCTGCGGTCCTGGCGCGGCGAAAAACTGGCCGGGTGCACAATGCTGGTGACGGCCGAGCAGGGTTTCGGCGATATGATTCAGTTCGTCCGCTTCCTGCCGCTGCTGGTGGCGCAAGGCGCCCGCATCTGGCTCGAATGCCCGGTTGAACTCAAGAGACTGCTGGCCGCCCTGCCCTTCATCGAGGGCGTGGTCAGCCCGGGCGATACTCTGCCGGCGGCCGCCGACTGGACGATACCGCTGCTCAGCCTGCCCGGTTTGCTGGGTTGCGGGGATGACCTCAGAAGCGATGAAATTCCCTATCTGAAGGCGGGCCCGGGACCGCTGCTGCCGCCCGATCAGCGCCCGAGAATCGGGCTGGTGTGGAGCGGGCGGCCGGCCAAGGGCGAATTGTTCATCCGCCGCAGCCTGGCGCGGCGCTCATGCCGGCTCGATGAGCTCGAAGCGCTGTGGCGCCGCCAAGAATTTCGCTGGTTCAGTTTGCAATTGGGCGATGCGGCCGCGCAATTGGCGGAGCGTCGGACCCCGATCACCGATTTGGCGCCGCTGATCGGCGATTTCGCCGACAGTGCGGCGCTCATGGCGCAGTTGGATCTGCTGATCTCGATCGACACCGCCAGCGCCCATCTGGCGGCGGCGCTGGCGGTGCCGACCTGGGTGATGTTGGCGCCGGGCCAGGCCGATTATCGCTGGAACGGGACCCGCGGCGGCTCGCTGTGGTACCCGAAAGTAAGGCTGTTTCGCGCCGGAACCGGTGGCTGGCCGGCCGTTACCGAAAAAATCGGCGCGGCTTTGAACGCTATCAGGTAATCAATTCGGCAAACGGCAGTCATCATCCATCGGCGGGTCGATTTCGAGGGCGACGGCGACGATCCGGTCGACAATGCAGTGCGGCGCTTTCGGACCCAGAGTGCGCAATTGTTGGCGCAGTCTACGGGCCTGGGCGATGATGCTGCGCGCCTCGACCGAGGAGTCCAGCAATTGCTCGGCTGGCACCCGGATTTCCGACGGCCATATCGTCAGGTCCTCCCCGAAGCGATCGACCAGATCTTGCAATTCCTGTGGCGACACGATGGGGTCCAGATCCTCGCTGTCCAGATTGTCCGCGTCGGTCGGCTCTGCCGAGATACCGCCGATCGGACGAAGGAGATCCATAAACGAGTTCGCGTCTGGCGGAAACCCTTTTCGCGAACCGCGCTCGCTCATGCGCTTCCCATCGGCGCGTAATTGGGCGCCGCCTCCAGCCGCGGCTCAGGATTGCTATCCATCCCGGCGATTTCGGCCCAGGCGTCGCGCAATTCGCGCACTGCCAGCACCAGGCGGTCACAGGCCTCGGCGGCGGTTTCCTTGCCGACCGAACGGAACAGGCAGCGTGCCACCGCTTCGTAGGTCTCGCGCAGATTGATCGCCACCTGGCCGCCGCGTTCCATATCGAGATGGCGGTTGAGACCGTCGATGATGCGGGCCGCGCTCAAGACATATTCGAACTGCTTCTGGTAGTCGCCCTTGCGCGCGCTGTCGCCGGCGCGGGTGATGCGAACCAAAATGCCGTCATACAACATGACCACGACCTTGAGGGGCGGCAGCGTCCGTTGCGCCGCCTGATAGGCGGATATCGCGTATCGGCTTTGGTTCATGTTCTTATCCTTTACCCGTTACCGTATTGTGCCGTAAACAAAGCGTTCAATGTATTTAACGTTTGTCCATTATTCTGAATCTGGGCCGTAAGTGATGAGTATTGCTGTAGCAAGAAGTTCGTATAATTGTTGGCTTCCGTGACCCACGTATTATAATTTGCGGTCAGACTGGAGTTTTGATTTTGGTCTGACGCTATCAAGCCTTGTATGGAACCGACTGTCGGGTCGGCATAATTGGTAGCTTTGGTATAGATCTGGTTGGCCATTCCCTGCGTCGAGGTGACGGTGATGGGTGAGGCGCCGGTGCCACTGCCGGTGTAGGTGAAATAGAGGCCGGCATAGGGACTGCCGGCAGCCCCGGAAATGCTGGTGCCGGAGAAGGTGAAATCGCTGGCCGGCGCCGCCGAGCCATTCAAGGTGAGGGCGCTGATGTTGCTGCCGCTCATCGAGACACCGAGCGTGAAACTGCCGGCGAAGCTGCTGAAATCGGTGGTGGAGGGCTGCAGATCGGGCGAACTCGCCGTCACCGAGGACTGGAAGAAATTCGCGGCCGTGGTGAAATCGGTGGCCAGCACTTGGCTGAGCGTGGTGCTGTTCACCGTCAGCTGATTGGCGCTGCTGAGCGAGATGCCGAGCGCGCCGAGCGCGGTGCCGTTGATGTTTTGCGTGAGAGCGCTGTCGACATCCAGGCTGGCCTGCCGAAGGGTGGCGTCGCCGAACAGCACCGCGCCGGCGGCGGCACCGCCGCTGCTGGAAACCGCTTCGTTCTGCGCCACGAACCCTTCCCAATTGTTATAGGCGGCGACGAAATTGGTGACGGCGGTGGTGGCGCCGGCAGTGTCGGGCGCGATCTGCACGGTCACTTGCGTGGTCGGCGCCGCCTGGGTGAGGGTGAGGGTCACGCCGCTCAGCACATCCGATACGCTATTGCTGGTGCGGGTCACGCCGCTGACGCCGTCCACCGTCATGACCGCCGCCTGGGGCGCCGTCACCTGCGCAGCGGCGCCGCTATTGGCGAGTCCCAAAGACGACAAAGCCGTGCCGCTGATGCCGCTAAAGGACAGCGGATCGCCGCTGGCGGCGGTGATCACCAATTGATTGTTGGCATTCACGCTGGCGGCGATCTGCGTCCCCATTGCCGCGGTATTGATGTCGCTGGCCACCGTGGCGAGCGACTCGCCGGCGGTCAGGGTCACGCTGGCCTGGGCGCCGCCGGCATTGATGGTGAAGCTGCCGGCGCCGACGGTCGGATTGGCCATCGAACCGGTCAGGTTCGAGGAAACCACCCCCAGAGTCTGCAAGATGCCCTGCGAGGCGCTGTCGGTGAAATTCAGTTGCTGGTCGGGGTTGCTGCCGCTCAGCACCAGAACCTGGTGGCTGGCATCGACATTGACCACCGAGGCGCTGACCAGATTGGTCGCGCTGGTGGCGTTGATGGCGTCGGCCACGTCGGCCAAGGTCATGGCGGCGTTGATCGCTACCTGGACCGGATTCTCGGCGTCGGCCTCGGCGATGGTGATGCTGCCGTCCCCCGGATAGCCGACCAGATCGCCGATCAAACCACTCGATGCCAAAGGCAGCGTGGCGCTGGTGTCCGACTCGGCGGTCGCCAGCTGATTGACGATGAGGGTATGGCTGCCGGCGGTGGTGCCGGCGGCGACGCTGGCCGACAGAATCGTGCTGGCGGCAATCGCGCTGTTGGACGACAGATTGGCGACGCGATTATTAAAGGCGCTGGTGCCGGTCAGCGGTTCGTTGGTCAGATTGGCCACCGACGACTGCAGGCTTTGCAACAGGCTTTGCATGCTCTGATAGGCGGCGATCTGGGTCTGGTTGGTGTTGATCTCGGTCTGGATCGCAGTGGCATGATCGATGTAAGGCTGGACCTTGGAGGTCACCGATTCCGCCAGCGACAGGTTGATGCTGCCGGATGTCAAGCCGGAAACGTCGGTCGCATTGCCGGTATTGACGGTGGGCGCGGTCGAGCCAATGGCGCTCGTGCTCATGTCCTGATCTCCCCTGTCCTCGGCCTCGTCGACCGGCGGGAGCGCGCAACCAATAGTCCGGTTCCGCGATCCCGCCCGCTTCAAGGCCGACGGCCTAGGCTCCGACGCCGCCGGTCTCAGCCGGTCCGTCCAACCATGACGGATCCAGCATGCCCTGCGTTAGACGCTATGGCCTTACGACTGTATCAACCGCAGCAATTCCTGCGGCAACTGCGCCGCCTGGGTCAAAGCGGCAACCGCGGCTTGCACTTTGACGTCGGTCGCAGACAGACCCGACTTCACCTGAGCCACGTCGGCGTCCATGATGGAGGACGTCGCAGCCTGGGTGTTCTGCACGTTGGTGGCGATATCCTGACTGCTGAAATTGAACTCCGACTCATAGGCGCCGATCTTGGCGCGGGTCTGAGTCACTGTCTGGATCGCCGAGTAGATGGCGTTGATCGAGGTCAGCGCCAGGGCCGAGGTGGTGACACCCAACGAACCACTGCCCAACAGGGTATTGGTCGAAATGGTGTTGACCGAGATGGTCAGCGTGTTGGCCGAGGTCGTACCGACCAGGAATTTCACGTTGGACAGGAACGACCCCGACAACAGCGATTGACCGGCGTAGGTCGTGCTGTTGACGATCGAGCTGATTTCAACTTTCAGCTGGGTATATTCCGTCTGGATGTCCTGGACGCGCTGGGTGTTGGTGACCTGACCCGAAGCCGCTTCCGTGGCCAGCGACATCATGCGCTGCAACACGTTGCTGATCTGGGCCAGAGCGCCGTCCGCCGAGGCGAGAATAGAATTGCCCTGCGAGACATTGGTCTGGTCCTGCTGGAAGACCGTCGAGGTGGCCTGCAGCTGGGTGCCGATCGCAAGTCCGGCGGCGTCGTTCGACGCCGAGACGATGCGGGAACCACTCGCCAACTGGGAGAGCCCTGTGGTCTCCTGTGCCGAGTTGTTGTTCAAATAGTTCAATGTCGCGTTGGCGGCATTATTGGTTGATATAACGGGCATACTGACCTCCAACTGGTCTCTAAGTCACGCCCCCGGAGGAGGGCGCAACACGGCTACTTCTCGACCGTGTTCAAGCATTTCAACGGCGCTGAAACCGAAACCGGGCGATAATATTCTCGGAGGTCATTCTGGGGAGTCATTCCGCCAGCCCCACGCGAATGTCGATTTCGACGCGACGCAAGAGTTCCCTTAGCTTTTTGCGTCCCCGCTTGAGCAGAGACTCGACCGCGCTGATGGTGGTGCCCATCACTTCCGATATCTCCAGATTGCTCATGTCCTCGTAATAGGACAGCACGATGGCAACCCGCTGCTGGGTCGGCAACCGATGCAAGGCGTCGTCAAGGCTGCGATAGACCCGCCCGCGATGGATGTCGCCGACCGCATCGACATGTTCGGCGGCGGGTTCCTCGACATCGTCCAGCCATTCCGCTTTCGGCAGCCTTTGCAGATCGATGCAGCGGTTGACGATCACGCGATAGAGCCAGGTCGAGAATTTCGCCCGTCCGGCGTCCAAGCGATGGCGGTTGACCCAGGCCTTGACGAAGGCGTCTTGCGTCACGTCTTCGGCGTCGGCGGGATTCTTCAAAACACGCATCGCCACCGCATAGGCGTGGTCGATGTGTCGTTCAACCAATGTGCGATAGGCATCGACGTCATCGAGGCGCATGCGCTCGAGGAGTGCATCATCGCCGGTCCGGACGGATCCGGTGACGTTCATCGGCGTATCGGCGACTGCAAGCATCTTGTTCATGGCGTCGTCCATTTCTCTACCTAAGTGATCCCCGCCGACCCAAACCAGGCCACAACGGGCATCGAGCCCAATAAGAACATCCGTTCGAGATACTCTCTGGATGCACGACAATAAAAGACATGAAAAAGAACAAATATCAAGAACTTTTTGCTAGGAATATTTTACCTACTAAAACAAACGTGGTAGGAAAATTTTGCCTATAAGTAATTATAGTTACATTTACTTGGTTATTATTTCGTTAAACTGGGCTTCTTTACTTTAAAAGGCTAATGCATAACGTGTCTTCGACAGGCCATAGGCTGCATTGCCACGAAAACTTCATGGCAGGACTAGGTGGGACGAGGCATTGGGGAGGACCAGGATGCGCGCCAACTTTGCCGTTCCGCCGTCAAGACCGTCGGCGGAGCGTAAAGCGGCCGGCTAAAAGCGAGAATTAGTCGTCGAACAGGGGAGTGAGCAGGACCGTGACGATGCCGATGTCAGGGCGGAAGTCGGGAATTCTCAGCATCAAAAGCGCGCCCTCGCCGGCGGCCCGGAAATATCTGCCGTCCAGAACGGCATTGACCGCCTCGACGATCTCGGGTTTCAGCAATTCGCCATAGCGGGTGGTGGTGGCGAGACTCGCCGTTTCGCCCCCTTGCAGGATCACCGAGCGGATCACTCCCTTTAATATCGGCGGGTGCAGCGGCAAGGCGATGATGCAGTCGCCATCCTTGTTCAGCACCGGTATCCGCAATCTTACGTCGCCGAAGGGCGTCAGGCTGCGCGACACCGGCAGCGGCACGACCCGCTCGCCCTTGACCAGGATCGCCTCGCCGTCGCCGATTTCGACATCGTTCAAGAGTCCGTCGGTGGGCAGACCGAGGCCGGTCACGGCATAGGCGAGACCGGCCACCCCATTATAGGAGGCGAGGCTGCCACCCAGCCAAACCGGCGGGTGATGGATCGAGCATACCGTCGGGAACGGCAGGGCCCCCATCAGATTGCGGATGTCGGCGGTGGTGATGGTGGCGATCAGGCCGCGCGAGCCCAGCGACACGTCATGCAAGAGCGGGCCGAAGGTCTGGCATTCGAGCCGGGTCGGCATCATGACGAAACGGGCCAAGATCGCCGCCGTCCAGGCGCGATAGTTGGCGAAGTCGGCCAACGGGTCCAAATCGAAGCGGCGCCGCTGGCGCTGAAATTCATCGAAATAGCGGATCGTCTCATCCTGCATTTCCAGACAGAAGGCGATTTCCGCGGGCAGCCGGACTTCCTGCTCGCGCACTTCGCGGCCATCGGCGTAGCCCTTGGTCGATCCCACCGGAGCGCAGCAGAATTCCTCGATCAAGGGGGCATCACGCATCAGCGCGCGTTTCATCGCCGGTGTCAGCACGGTATCGTCAAGATAGCCGCAAACGCTGTCTTGGCCCGGCAGATCGACGAAGGCTTCGCCATGCGGCATAAGATAGAGTCCGTGCAAGGTGATATCGAGCCCTTCGAGATCGAACACCCGACGCAGCCCGCGCTGGATATTGCCGGTATAGCCGATGTCGGCCAGCAGAATGTCGGTGATCTGTTCCAATGGACCGAGAATGCGGGTCAAATAGTCGATCAGCGCCGCCCGCAGACTGTCGGAAACCCGGGCCAGCACCTTGCGCCCGAGCAGTCGCGGCATGGCCTCGGCGAAATCCGCACCGGGGCACAGCAGGTCCGGGTAGTCGTCGAAGAAGGCGCGCGCCTTGCGGGACAGTTTGATCTTGAAGAAATCCTCGATCGAGCTGGGCCGCACGAACGGCATGGCGCGGAACAGTCCCTGCACGGTGGACAGGCCGCCTTCGCCGCTGGTGCCGGCGACCATGGCGATACGGCGGTTGAGCTCGACATAGTCGGACTCGCCGGCACCACTCGCCTGCCACAGACGCATCGGCAGATAGCCGTCGCGCGCCAGGAACACCAGGCGCGGCGTGCGGCCCGCTTTGCTGAGTTCCGCCACCCTTTGTTCGATCTGGCGCTGGAAACCCGTCATCAGCGGACCCAGCACCGCCGCCGCCACGCGATGATGCGTCTGGCCCGGCCGGTTCACCGCCAGGGTGGCGTCGCGCAGCAGCTGCAAGCCCCCGTCGAGACGCCAATCGAATCCGGTATCGGCCGAGCGCAACAGCCGGGCGGCGGCGATTTCGCGGCTTTTCTCGGCCTCCCAGATGTCGGCTGCGATCGGCAAGGCCGCCATCGCCAGCCCTTTGAGCGGCTGCGGCACGGTGTCCTGGTCGACGCCGATATGCACCGCCTGGGACGGTTTGAGGCCTTCCGCCGCCAGATAGCTGGCGAACAGTCCGCCTTTGGCGCCGGTGCCCGGATCGGCCGAACTATAGATGAAATCAAAGACGAGATCGTGGGCGGCGGCGGCCAGAATGGCCGTGATCTGCGCGCTCGACCAATGCGATTCGGCGACGATGCCGACGCGCTTGCCGGCGGCCCGCGCGGCGTCGAGCAGTTGCTTCACCGCCGGATTGACGATCGCCAATTGCCGTTCGGCCGCCAGCTCGGCGGTCGCCAGCTGTGGCCGTAGCGATGGCGACAACCCCAGCGCATGCACCGCGAACTGGTCATAGATGGCTTCGATGGTGACGCCCGAGACCAATGCCACGCTCTTGGCGGCATCCTGGCCGATGCGCAGCCGGTTTTGCGCCAGATTGCGATGTTGAACAAAGGATTCGGCAATCTCTTTGACTCGCTCCGGCACGGGTGCCAGCTGCGCGGTCCGCTCGAACAGTCCCTCGAGCCCCTGGCAGCGCCGCAGCAGCACCGTGCCGAACAAGGCGAAAGAGACCGAGACGGTTTTTTTCCGCGCGATCAGTGCCGCGGGTGACAGAGGAGCATCGGGATGCATTACGGAAACACTCCGGGCGGGCCAAAGCGCCAGTTTTGCCTTACCACCGTAAATTCCCGGTTAACCTAACCTTTATATCTTGCGGTCATGGTGCAATGTGTGACTCGAAAACGCCGTGGAGCGGGACATGTCGGTTCTGACCGGCGAGCAATCGATGCAGTTGGCCAGCCAATTATACGCGATCGGCGATTTCGACGGCGCGCTGGCGCGGTGCGATGAAATCCTCGCCGGGGACCCCGACCATGAAGCGGCGCGCCAGCTCGCCGCCACCCTGCATTACCGCCGCGGCACCATCACTGCTTTTCGCATCAATCTGCCGCAACGCACAGACCGGCTGGCGGAATGCCGCAGCAATATGGCGGAATTCGGCTATCCCGACTCATTCACTACCCTACTGCCCGCCGTGCTCGACACGCAATTCGGCGCCGTCGGCTGCGGCAAATCGCACATTTCGGCGCTGATCGACTTCTTCATTCGGGGCACCGGCGCCTGCTGCATGGTGCTGGAAGACGATTTCGATTTCCTGCAGCCGGCGGCCACGCTGATCGACAATCTCCGCAAGATCGCGGCGCATCAGCTGAGGTGGGACGTCATATTGCTTACCGGCAACGACGTGCTCCCTACCCAGCAGCCCAAACATCTGCCCTTTCTGCTGAGGATTTTCGAGGCACAGTCGGGGGCCGGCTATCTGGTGAACCGGCCCGATGTCGCCCCCCAGCGGC
>Ga0302319_10006345_pt1 | contig 23497 bp, 16 predicted proteins | sample Bog_T0_2_FD_203319 | JGI IMG/M metagenome (GOLD analysis project Ga0302319, IMG submission 203319) | Peat permafrost microbial communities from Stordalen Mire near Abisko, Sweden - Bog_T0_2 | ecosystem: Environmental > Terrestrial > Soil > Wetlands > Peat | place: Sweden: Abisko, Stordalen Mire...
CCGTGACATCGATGTTCTGAATATACGAGTATTTACCGTCCACGGGCGCCTCGCCGAAATAGCTCAGCGAATTGCCGGGGCCGTAGCCATAATATTGCGACAGGTAATTCGCCACTTCGTCGAATGGCTCTATGTAGTCATTGGCGTCGCGCGATTCGTTGTGCTGGTAATAGCCGCCGATCACCCAGGACAACCGGCTGTCTGCCCCGTCCTCGGATGCCAGACGCAATTCCTGCGTCCAGTTCGATTGGCGGGCGCGAAAATAGCCGCTCGACAGATAGTTTGGGTAACCCGGCAGCGTGATCCCGCCATCCGGCAGCAGACCGGATAATTCATAGGACGTGGCGTCGTATTTGTCATCCAACGCGCGATGGAAATACGAGGATATCGATTTGAACGTGAAATCGCCGAAATCGTAACCGACATCGAGGCTCGGCAGGATATACGTATCTTCGTGCGGCTGCGGGATTTGCGCCAACGAATTGAACGGACCTACTGACTCCCAATAGAAATCGCGGTCGTCTGCTGTGGTGCGCTGGAAGAACAGTGACGGCTCGACCCGCAAATCGTCGGTTGCCTGCAGCAGCAGGGCCGCGCGGCCGACCAGTGAATTGGCGGCGTTGGCGTTGCGGGCGGCCACCTGGTCGGTCACCGGGTTGATACGGTCGATATAGCCGCCATCCTGGCGGTCCCATAGGCTGACGCGGAAGCCGAGCTTGTCCACCACGATCGGGCCGCCCACGGCGCCGCCCAGCTCGTAGCTCGGATCGCCGCCCGCGGTGAAGGCCAGTTCGCTGCGGAAATAGCCCGAGTAGGTCGAAAGGCTTGGCTGCGGCGTGATGAAGCGCACGGTGCCGCCTTCCGAGCCGGCGCCGAACAGCGTGCCCTGCGGGCCGCGCAGCACTTCCACGCGGTCCAGATCGAACACTTCGGGATACGGATTGGACGAGACGATTTCCTGGCGCGCCTGCACCGGCGTTTCGTCGACATACACGCCCGTGGTTTCAGCGCCGGTGTTCGAGACGATGCCGCGGATTGAGATATTCGTGTTGCCGAGTTCATCGCTGGCCGAAAGATGCAGGCCCGGCACCAGGCGCGCGACGTCCTTGACGTTGCGCACGCCCTGCTTATCCATTTGCGCCTTGCCCAGCACGGTTATGCTGATCGGAACCTTGCGCAGGTTTTCACTGCGCTTTTGCGCCGTGACGATGATTTCCTCTAGCCTGGGTTTCGGCCCCGGGGCATCGGCGGCGGCGGCGGAACCTGCCACGCACGCAAGCAAGCAAGCGCTTCTTTTTGAAAAAAGAAGCAAAAACTTTTGCGGGGCTGTCGCGGACTTGCCGGCGAGTCCGCGATAGCCTCGAAAAAGTTTTTTGGTTCTTTTTTTCAAAAAAGAACGGCTTTCTTGCTTGCCCTCTGGCGTGCGCGAATTTCCATGTAACGCGGCCCTTTCATCAGGCGGAGAGTTTTCGCCGCGCGGTGCCGGCGGAGACGGTGGTCTCGACGGCTGCCTCGAAGCCGCGCAGCGTATCGGCGAGACAGGATTCATCGTGCGCCGCACAAACGAACCACGGCTCGCGCGAGTCGGGCTCACACAAAATGCCTTCGTCGTGCAGATGCTGCGCCAGTTCGTTATAAAAACTGTAGTCGCTGGTTTTCCAGTCGCGATAGGTGCGCGGCGGTTTTTCCGCGAAATACAGCCCGCTCATGGAAGGATGGCCGACGAAACTATGCGGAATGCCGCGCGCACCCAGCACGGCACTCATGCCAGCGCGCAACTGCGCGCCGTAGGCGGCAATCCGCTCCAGCGCGTCGGTATCCTCCAATATCTGCAACGTGCGGTCGGCGGCGGCCAGCGAAACAGGGTGCGCTGTATAGGTGCCACCATGCGCCACGCCGCGGCCCAGTTTGCGCATGATGTCCTCGCGGCCGGCCAGCACTGATATCGGGTAGCCGTTCGCCACCGCCTTGGCGAAGGTGCAGATATCGGCGTGCACATCGTAAAGCTGCTGCACACCGCCGCGGGCTACGCGAAAGCCGGTTTTCACCTCGTCGATCACCATCAGCACGCCATATCGGTTGCATAGCGCGCGCGCCGCGCGCAGGTAATCGGGCTCGGCCGCAATGCCCAGGCAATTGCCCATGATCGGCTCGATCAGCAAACACGCGATCGTGCCTGCGTGCTTCTTCAGCACATCTTCCAGCCCATTCGCGTCGTTGGCCTGCACGAAATGCGCCAGACTGCGCGAACTAACCGGAATGCCTTCGCTATAGGGTGTGACTTCAGGTTCGCCCACCTGGCTCCAGGCGTGCATCGGCACATGCCACATCGCGGCGTCGAACAGGCCGTGATAGCTGCCTTCCAGCAACACGTAATTATCCTTGGCCGTGTAAGCACGCGCCAGACGCAGCGCCGCCATCACCGCTTCGGTGCCGGAATTGGAAAACCGCACCAATTCGGCCGCCTTCACCATGCGGCTGATGCGCTCGGCCACCTGCAATTCCATTTCGGTGGATAGCGCGAACACACCGCCCATCGCCATGCCCTGGCGCGCCGCTTCGTCCACGCGCGCATCGGCATAGCCCAGGATCGCCGGGCCGTAGCCCAGGCGGTAATCGACGTAGGTATTATCGTCGATATCGGTGATGCGGCCACCGCGTCCGGACTTGACGTAGATTGTCCGTTCTTCGCCCCAGTAGCGGAAGTTCGACGCCACCCCCAGGGGCAGGCGCGTCACCGCGCGCTGGAAATGCGCGCGGCTGTTGACGAGCGATCTAACCATGCATCCCCGACCCTCTCGCATGGGAGCGTATCAGTGGAAAACCGGGGGGTCTACGGAATTCTATATGGGTATTCAAATTTTTTAAACGGCCCGAAGTAAGGCCAGGGGCGATGCCCCTGCATCCGGCTGAGGACAAGTCCCCAGACCCCATTAGTTTGAGTTTTATCAAACAGATCGGGGCCTGGGGCCCCCGGCCCCCGTGGGGTCCAGGGGCAAAGCCCCTGGCCTTGCCTTGCGCTTTTTCCTTGCTCAAACACGCCCACCAACGCTACTTTGAACGTTCATTCAGAAACGCAGGGCAACCCCCATGAGCGCGGCCGTCACGACGCAGTGGCCCGATGCGGTCGAAGCCGACACCTACCCGCGTGGCCTGCCGCCCTGGACCTACAACAACGCCACCATCACCAAGCTCGAGCACGAGCGCGTGCTGCTGCCAAGCTGGCAGATCGTCTGCCATATCAACGACATCCCCGAACCGGGCACGTTCATAACGTTCGATCTCGGCCCGGAAAGCGTCGTCGCCCTGCGCGACCGTGAAGGCGGCATCCGCGCCTATCACAACGTATGCCGCCACCGCGCCGCGCGGCTGCTGGAAGGCGAAGGCGCCTGCGGCAACTCCATCACCTGCCCGTATCACGGCTGGACCTACAATCTCGACGGCTCGCTGCGCGGCACACCGGTGCGTGAATCCTTTCCGGGTCTCGATCGCAGCCAGCACGGCCTGCTGCCGGTGCGCATGGAAATCATGGCCGGCTTCGTGTTCGTCTCCCTCACCGGCGACGGCCCGCCGCCGTCTTCCATGTGGGGCGACATGCTGGCCGATTTCGCGCCCTATAATTTTGAACAGATGCAGCCACTGGCGCCGATGTATGACGAAGATTGGGACGTGGACTGGAAGGTAGCCATGGATAACTACCTGGAATCCTACCACGTACCGATTGGCCACCCCGGCCTTTCACGCATGTTCACGCCGGATTACGATGACCAGCTGAACCTGGCCAGCGGCGTGGCCCGCGGCGTAGGCTGGATGCGCGAAACGCCGTCGCCAAAATGGTCGGAGTGGCGCTACCAGGCCATGGTGCAGGGCCTGACGCAGCACTTGCCGGAAGCGAACCGGCGCTGCTGGCGATTCTATTCCATGCTGCCCAATCTCGGCATCGATGTGTACCCGGACCAGATGGATTTCTTTCAGGTGCTACCACGCGGACCCGGCAAATGCACGATCCGCGGCGGCACGTATGGTCTGCCGGACGACCGGCGCGAAATGCGCTTGCTGCGCTATTTGAACGCGCGCATCAACCGGCAGGTGCAGCGCGAGGACGACGATTTGTGCCGGCGCGTGCAGCGCGGGCTGGCCTCAAGCTTCTACAAGCCAGGGCCGCTATCGACGCATGAGATTTGCATTTTGCAGTTTCATGATATGATTCGGCAGCGCATTCCAGAAACGTTGCGGACTAAGCCGCCGGAAGAATTCAAGTAAAAGAAGTTCTTTTTTGAAAAAAAGAACCAAAAAACTTTTGCAATTCTCTCGCCGGCTAGTCCGCGACAGCCGTGATAAAAGTTTTGCTTCTTTTTTCAAAAAGAAGCACTTTTTCTGCCGCCGCCCCGCGGGACCGGAGGAGCCGCCCTGAAAGAGCAGCCCGGCTGACGCCGAAAGATGAACGCGCCTACCCGATCGTGGGCGCGCTTCCTCCTGTCCCGATCAACCCGCGCATGCTACCACCTTGAACCATGAGCTATTGGGGCAAGGTCGTCGGCGGCATGGCGGGGTTCGCCATGGGTGGGCCGATTGGCGCCGTCATGGGCGCGGCGTTGGGGCACGCAGCCGACAAAGGCGGCGCGCCGTTCTCGTTCGGCCAGAACTTCCTGGACCCGACGAACTTCCATCCAGCCCGCATGGCCGCACTGTTCACGCCGCGCGAACAGCTGTTCGCCCTCAGCATCGTCTCCCTGGCCGCCAAGCTGGCCAAGTGCGACGGCCCGGTGAACCGCGCCGAAATCGACGCGTTCAAGCGTCACTTCCGTATTCCACCCAGCAACGCCCAGAGCGTGGGGCGTTTATTCGACCAGGCCCGTCTCTCGCCCGACGACTTCGAGCCCTACGCCATCAAGCTCGGCGAGGCCTTCGCCGACAACCGCGGCGTGCTGGAAGACGTGCTGGCCGGGCTGTTCGGCATCGCCCGCGCCGATGGAACCGTGAACGACAAGGAGCTGAAATTCCTGTCGCTGACCGCGCGCGGCTTCGGGTTGGACAAGGATGCCTGGGAACGGGCCCGCGGCGGCACCGCCCGGCCTTCCGCGCCCAGCCCCGGCGAGCCGGACGCCTACAGCGTGCTCGGCGTGAAGAAATCGGACTCCGACGACGCAATCCGCGCCGCCTGGAAAAAACTGATGCGCGAAAACCACCCGGACAGCCTGGCCAGCCGCGGCGTGCCAGCCGATTTCATCGCCCGCGCCAGCGACAAAGTGGCCCGCATCAACGCCGCCTGGGACCGCATCAAGCGCGAGCGTAAGTTGTAGGCAGTAAGGCCAGGGGCTCTGCCCCTGGACCCCGTTGGGGCCGGCGGCCCCAAACCCCGATCTGTTTAGTCGGGGCCTCGAGGCCCCAGCGAGGGTCCTGGCCTTCCTTCCCTCACCCACCTTCCGTATGCTTCGTCCCAATAAACGGGGGCGGAAACCATGCTGACCAAGGCGGACGATTATCCGATTCACCAAACGCCGGAGCCGGCGGCGTTTGCGGGCACCGACCGCAATTTCTACGATCGCTATTTTTTCAATGGTTATAACCCGGACGGCAGCGAGTTCTTTGCGCTGGCGTTCGGCGTTTATCCCAACATCAATATCGCCGATGCGCATTTCGCCGTGTTGCGTGATGGCATGCAGCACAATCTGCATGCGTCGCGCGTGCTGCATATGGAGCGCATGGATTTGCGCGTGGGGCCCATCGGCATCGAGGTTCTGGAGCCGCTGCGGCGCCTGCGGCTGCGGGTGGATGGCGAGGGCATCGTTGCTGAATTGCTATTCGAAGGGCGCGCGTTTCCGGTGCAGGAACCGCGCTTCACGCACCGGATCGGGCCGCGCGCGTTCATGGATTATACGCGCCTGACGCAGAACGGTCGCTGGACCGGCTGGATCGAAGTGGATGGCGAACGGTGTGTGCTGTCGCCTGGCGCGATCGGCACGCGGGACAGAAGCTGGGGTATCCGCCCGATCGGCGCCGCCGATCCGCAGCCAGTTGTACCAGCGTCGCGGCCAAGTTTTTTCTGGTTGTGGGCGCCATTGAATTTTGCATCGTTCAGTGTGTTTTTCCACCTCAATGCCGACGACCGCGGCCGGCCGTGGAACACCCACGCCGTGCTGTGCCCCGATGGCGCCGGACCCGAGGCGATGGTTCATTGCGATGCGCCGGCAATGCAGGTGACGTGGCGTGATGGCGAGCGCCATGCCACCGCGGCCGAACTAAAGCTCGATTTCGCCGGCCGCGAAATGCGCGTTTCTTTCGCGCCGCTGGGGCGATTTCAAATGCGCGGCATTGGCTATGTCGGCTCGTCCTGGCCGCACGGCGCCTATAAGGGGGAATTTGCTGTGGCGCGCGAGGATTTCCGGCCCGATCAGGCCGATCCAGTATCGATCGAAAATCTGCATATCCAGGCGCCAAGCAAGGTCACGCTGCACGAGGCGGCCCACGCGAACCGGCACGGTATCGGCGTGCTGGAACAACTCGTGCTTGGCGCCTATGCGCCGTATGGATTTGTGTAATGGCGCGCATCGTGCGGCCGGAGGATGTGGATGCGGCGTGGCTGACCGGCGCATTGCGCGAGGCCGGCGTGTTGCGCGACGGTGCGGTGACCGCAGTCACGCAACGCGGTATCGGCAACGGGCTTGTCGGCACCAGCATCCGTTTCGATCTGACGTATGACGCGCTGGAGCCCGGTGCACCGCCCAGCGTGGTGGGCAAGTTTCCGGCCACCGATGAGACCAGCCGCCAATCCGGCGCCGGCCTGCGGCTATATTTACGCGAAACCAGTTTCTACCGGCACATCGCCCCCGCCGTGCGCATCCGCACGCCGCGCGTATTCGTCAATGAATTCGATCCCGCGACGCATGATTTCCTGCTGCTGTTCGAGGATCTGACGCCGGCGCGCGGCGGCGACCAGTTGGCCGGCTGCGGCGTGGACGATGCCGCGGTGGCAATGCGCGAAATCGCCGGGCTGCACGCGCCGTTGTGGGGCCACGCGGCCGTGGACCGGTGGGATTTTCTTGGTCTGCCACCAGAGGAGACCGCGCGCATCGTGCAACTCGTGGCGCCGGTGGCTGGGCTGTTCCGCGAACGCTTTGCCGATGTTCTGGCAAACGAGGTGATGGACGCGGTGATGCGCCTGGTGAAGCTGGTGGACAAGCTGATGCACGATGCGGCGCCGCAACGTACCGTGCTGCACGGCGACTTTCGGCTCGACAATGTGCTGTTCGATGCCAAGGGCGGCGCCTGGCCGTTGGCCACGCTCGATTGGCAAACCATCGGCCGCGGCTGCGGCACGCAGGATGCCTCCTATTTTCTTGGCGCTGGCCTGCGCGAGGAGGACCGCGCGACGCATGAGGCGGATTTGTTAAGGCTGTATCATGAGGCCCTGTTGGCGCAGGGCGTGTCGGATTACCCATTGGCGCAATGCTGGCGCGATTATCGCAAGCACAGTCTGAACGGCTTGTTCATGGCCATGTTCTCGGCCATCAGCGTAGCGCGCACCGGACGTGGCGACGAGATGTTCCTGACCATGACACGCCGGCATGCGTGTCAGGCTTTGGAGCTTTCGGCGTTCGAACTGTGGGAACCGTGATTCCGATTGCTTTCTATGCTGTAGGTTATCCACCAACGCCAAGCCGCTCCCGGAAAAACCCAATCACCTCATCCACCGCGCGCCGCGTCGGCTCATCCGGCGCGTCGATCAAATCGCCAGTGAACACCGAATGCGGCGGCCGCCCATGCGCGCGCAGTCCATTTGGGTTGCCAGCCGAATCCGGTAGCACGGTGCCCAGAAACGCATCGCCCAGTTCCCGCCGCAGCGTGGCGAACCGCGCCTCGGTGCTCATCGGGTCGCCATCGAACCGGTACGCCCGCACACACAACCCTTCGGCCAGCGTGCGCGCCTTCACAACCGCCAGATCGGCCGGGGAAATATCCAGCCCCGCCTTGGCCATCGGCGGCATGCTGGGCTGCGACAGAACCGGCGCCAGCACGGATTTATCCACCGCCATCGACAGCGCGAAGCTGCCGGTGAGGCACATGCCGATGGCACCCACCCCGGCCCCGCCGCATTCCGCATGCGCCTGCCTGGCCAAACCTTTGAGCCAATCGGTAATCGGGCTGCTGCGGTTGGTCGCGAACAACACGAATTCGCGTGACACACACAGGCCAGGCATTTTGGCCAGCGCATCGCGCGGGCGGTCCGGGTTCGTGGCATCCGGCGTGCCCACCAGGATCGGGGCATAAACCCGAAACCCGGCATCGCGCAGCCAACGGCAGAACCGCGCCAGCGGCGGGGTAAAGCCGAATATCTCGTGAATGACGATGATCGCCGGCCCGCTTGCGCCGGTTACCAGAACGGGTTTGCGTTTGCCGTCGAATTCCATGTCGCGGCGCTGGAAATCGGCGATGTCTGTGCTGAGGCTCATGTCGGGATCATGCGCAGCGCGGGCCAAACTGGCAATGAGGAAGGAAGCGCTGCTTTTTTTTAAAAAAAAAGCAAAAACTTCTGCGCGGCTGTCGCGTACCATCCGGCGACAGCCATGCAAAAGTTTTTTGGTTCTTTTTTTCAAAAAAGAACCCTTCCTTACTGCAGCCCACCCCCGCCAGCCGCATAAAATGCCGCCCGGTCGCGCAGCGGCGCAAAAACATCACTATCCGTCCCGGTCAGCAGCGCCGGCCCGGGCAAGGCGGCGATCGCTTCGACCAGCGCGGCGCGGCGGCCGGCATCCAGGTGCACCAAAGGTTCGTCCAGCAGCAGCACCGGGCTGGCGCCGCGCGTCTCGGCGATCAGCGCGGCGTGGGCCAGGATGATGCCGATCAGCAACGCCTTTTGCTGGCCGGTGCTGGCCTGCGCCGCGGGCAGGCCGGTGGCGGCTTCGGCGATGGCCAGGTCGGCCTTGTGCGCGCCGATACTGGCGCCGCCCGCGGTCGCATCGGCGGCGCGGTTGGCGGCCAGCTGGGCGCGCAACCAGTCCTCCACCGACAGGGCCGGTTGCTCGGCCAGCTGGTCGGCGATCGCATCGACCAGCGTCAGATGCGCGCGCGGAAACGCGGTGGCCGGCAACGGCGCCGCGTTCAACCGCTCCACCACACCCTGGCGCGCTGCCGCCAAAGCGACGCCGTGCCGCGCCATGCTGTCCTCCAGCCCCGCCAGCCAGGCCGCGTCGGCGCCGCGCCCTGCCAGCAATTTGTTGCGGCTGGCCATGGCGGTGTCGAAGGAAGCCGCCTCGCGGGCGTGGGCCGGTTCCAGTGCCCAGACCAGGCGGTCCAGAAAGCGGCGGCGGCCGGAGGCGCTGTCCTGGAACAGGCTATCCATTTGCGGCGTGAGCCAGACGGTGCTGATGCGCGCGGCGATATCGGCTTGGGTGCGGGGCTCGGCGCCATCGAGCCGGAACTGGCGGCGGTCGGCCGGGCCATCGCCGAGCGTGCCGGTGCCGAGATCGAAGACAGGCGCCTGCCCATTTTGCAGGCGGGCCGCCACGGCCCAGCGTCCTGATCCGCCCAGCCGCGCCAGGCTGGCAATGCGCGCGCCGCGCAGTCCGCGGCCGGGGGATAGCAGGCTGACGGCTTCCAGCAGATTGGTCTTGCCGCTGCCGTTCGGGCCGGTGATCACACAGACCGGCGCCTCTGGCCGCCACGTGAGCGCTGCGTAGTTGCGAAAATCGGTCAGTGTGAGGCGGCGCAGGGCGAGCATTGCGGCCATCCAATCCCCCAAGCCCGGCGGCGGCGCAACCGGGGACCGATGCCAAACAGGCACACATGTTGCAAACAAACGTTCCCCAGAGGCCGCACAACCATCCGGGTACTTGCGCCGGCGCGCATGCATCGGAAAGGTTGTGGGCAATCGAAAGGGGAGTTTCGGGGTGCGAAGCAGGTTTTTAGGCGCGAGCGTGCTCGCGATCGTGGTGGCACAGGCGGCGGCCGGAGCCGCACGTGCGCAGACCGCGGCAGCGACCACGGCCCCCGTTCCGCAGGCGCCGAAGGGCATCGAGGAAGTGGTGGTGACCGCGCAAAAACGGTCCGAAAAGCTGCAGCGTGTGCCCGAAAGCATTCAGGTGTTGGATGCCAAGGCGCTGCGCCAGTTGAACATTACGCAGTTCCAGGATTTCGTCCGCTACATCCCCAGTCTGCAGGTTCAAACCTTCGGGCCGAACCAGACCACGCTGTATCTGCGCGGCGTCAGTGACGGCGGCAACGCCAACCATTCCGGCCCGTTGCCGCTGGTGGGCAGCTACCTCGACGAAATGCCGACGACGACGATCGGCGGCACGCTGGACGTGCACCTCTACGATATCGCGCGCGTCGAAGTGCTGCCGGGACCGCAGGGCACGCTGTACGGCGCCAGTTCCGAAGCCGGCACGGTGCGCTACATTACCAACCAGCCAAATCCGTCGAAGTTCGAGGCGGGTTATACGCTGGAAGGCAATGTCGTTGATCACGGCAGCGAAGGCGGCGTGGCCGAGGGTTTTGTTAATATTCCGATTAACGACAAGGTGGCGATTCGGCTAGTTGGCTACGACGAGCACGATGCCGGGTATATCGACAACGTTTATGCCACGCGCACCTATCCGACGGCCGCCAGCATTTACGGGCCGCAGGCGGCGACGGTCAATAACGCCGCGTATGCCAAGAACAATTTCAACCCAAACGACACGTTTGGCGGCCGCGCGCAGTTGCGCGTGGACCTGAACGACGATTGGACCATCACGCCCGAGGTGATGGCGCAGGATAACCGCAGCAGCGGCATTTTCGCCTATGAACCGAGCGTGGGCGATTTGCAGGTGGAGCGCTTCCAGCCCGATACGTTCCATGACCGCTGGGTGCAGGCGGCGATGAACGTGGTTGGGCATATCGGCGATTATACGCTTACCTATGCCGGCGGCTTCTTCGTGCGCGACGTGGTGACGCAGAGCGACTACACGGATTACTCGATCTTCTACGATGCGGCGTACGGGTCGGGCGCGTTCTGGCAGGGCAATAACGGCCAGCCGCTGAAAAATCCGAGCCAGGAAATCGACGGACGCGACCATTTCAATAAGGAGAGCAATGAGCTGCGCCTGGCATCGCCCGCCGATGACCGGCTGCGCTTCATTATCGGCGCATACCAGGAGGACCAGGGCCATCACATTCTGCAGGATTACGTAATCAATGGCTTTTCGGACAGCCTTGCCGTACCCGGCTGGAAAAACACGATCTGGCTGACGCACCAGCAGCGCGAGGATAACGATCTCGCGGCGTTTACCGAAGTTTCTTACGACGTAACGCAGAAATTTACCGTCATGGCGGGCGTGCGGCCCTATTACTATGACAACTCGCTGCAAGGCTTCTTCGGCTTCAGCCAGGCTTACGATAACTTGACCGGCTATTCGTCCGGCATGGTGACGTGTAAGGCCAACTCCACCTTTTCCGGCGCGCCGTGCGAAAACCTTTATAAGAGCGCTGTGGGCTCAGGCGAAACCCACAAGGTTAATCTGACCTATAAGATCGATCCGGAGAAACTGGTTTATTTCACCTATTCGACCGGGTTCCGCCCCGGCGGCGTCAATCGCCGCGCCGATCAGGGGAATTACCAGGCCGATACGCTGAACAACTTCGAAATCGGGTTCAAGAGCAGCTGGCTCGAGAACCGGCTGATCTGGAATACCTCCGCCTATATCGAGGACTGGAACCAGTTCCAATTCTCTTATCTTGGCCAAAACAGTTTTACGATCATCAAGAACGCGCCGAACGCGGAAATCAAAGGCACGGAGACGTCCGTGACGTATCGGCCGTTGGACCCGCTGACCATAAATGGCAGCATGACGTTGACCGACGCGCAACTGACACAGGATTTCTGCACCGACAATAGCGGCAACGTCATCAGCAATTGCAGCGGGCCAAACTTCAACACGGCGTCACTGGCTTCGAAAGGCAATGCGCTGCCGTATACGCCGAGCCTCAAGGGCTTTGTCATGGCGCGGTACACGTTCCCGCTGATGAATGACTGGACCGGCTATCTGCAGGGCGACGTGACCTATCAGAGCTACTCGGAGGCCGCGCTGCGTAACCAGGACCGCGCATATCTGGGCGGCATGCCGTCCTTCGGCGTATTCGGGCTCAGCACCGGCGCCACCAAGGGCAATCTGAGCGCGGATCTGTTCGCCAAGAATATCGGCGACGAGCGCGGGCAGGAGAACCGTTTTACGCCCTGCACGATCGCCATCTGCGCCGCTTCGGTGCCTGGCGTTCCCCGGGCGATCTATGTCGTGCCGATCGCTCCCCTCACGGTGGGGTTCAGGGTGACACAGCATTTCTGAGGCGCGCTTTCGCAGATGCCGTGCTAGGCGATCCAGGGTGGCGGACATAATCCGTCCGCCCTGGACCGTACGCTGAGCCAAGCCCCGATGCCGCCGGCCGCCCCTGAAGTTCTAGCCCCCGTGGCCCAGGCGCTGGCGCATGCCGGCAAGCTGCTGGCGCGCGCACCGGCTTTGGCCGTGAAACAGGCGCGGGCGATCCTGGACGCGGTGCCCGGCCACCCCGAGGCCACGTTGATCCTGGGTTCCGCGCTGCGCCAGCAAGGCGATTATCCGGGCGCGCGCGATGTGTTGCAGGCGCTGGCGCGAACGCAGCCAAGATCGGCGCAGACGCAATACGAGCTGGCACTGACGTGGGCGGCCCTGGGTGAACAGGCGGCCGCCATGGATGGGCTGCGCCGCTGCACGGCGCTGGCGCCGCTGCACGCCGACGCCTGGCGAACGCTGGGCGACATGTTGACACTGGCGGGCGATGCCGAGGGTGCGGATGCGGCCTATGCGCGGCATATCCGCGCGGCGGTGCACGACCCCGAGCTCATTCGTGCCGCCGATGCGCTGTGCCAGGGCCAGCTCGATATTGCCGAGCGGGCGCTCAAGGCGCGGTTGAAGCAGCACCCCACAGATGTGGCGGCCATCCGCATGCTTGGTGAGGCGGCCATGCGTCTGGGGCGTTACCGCGACGCCGAAGCGCTGCTCGCGCGCTGCGTGCAGCTGGCGCCGAGTTTCGTGGGGGCACGACATAACTATGCCACCGTGCTGTACCGGCAGGGCAAGGCGGAGGAGGCCATACCGCATATTGAATTTTTGCTTGGCCACGATGCGCGGGACCCAAGCTACCGCAACCTGATGGCGGCCGCCCAGGCGATGATCGGCGAGTTCGGCAAATCGATCGAGATTTATGAAAACGTGCTGAAGGAGTATCCGCGGCAGCCCAAGGTTTGGCTCAGCTACGGCCACGCGCTAAAAACCTCCGGCCGCCGGGACGACAGCATTCGCGCCTACCGCACCTGTATTGATATCGCGCCGTCTATGGGCGAGGCCTATTGGAGCCTGGCGAATCTGAAAACCTCGCCCTTCACCGGCGATGATATCGCGGCCATGCGGGCGCAACTGACGCAGGATACGCTCAGCGCGGAGGACCGGTTTCATTTGCATTACGCGCTGGGCCGCGCGCTGGAGGACGCGGCGGCGTGGGCGGATTCGTTTACGCACTACGCCGAAGGCGCCCGGCTGCGGCGGGCGGAATTGCGATACGATGCCGCCGAGACCAGCGCTAAAACGCGCGGCGCCCAGGCCTTTTTCACGGCGGATTTCCTGGCATCCCGCGCCGGGGCGGGCTGCCTGTCGGACGCGCCGATTTTTATTGTCGGCTTGCCGCGATCCGGCTCCACGCTGATCGAACAGATCCTGGCCAGCCACTCGGCGGTGGAAGGCACGATGGAATTGCCGGAGTTGGCGCTTATCTCCCGCGCGCTGGCTCATGAAAGCCCCGGTAATCGGCAATATCCCGAGGCGCTGGCGGAACTGGCATTGCCCATGCTCGCCGAACTGGGCGAGCGTTTCCTGGCCCGCACGCGAATTCACCGCAAGCTCGGGCGGCGTTTTTTCATCGACAAAATGCCGAATAATTTCGTTCATGTTGGGCTGATTCAGCTGATTTTGCCGAATGCGAAAATCGTCGACGCGCGGCGCAACGCGATGGCCACCGGATTTTCCGTGTTCAAGCAGCATTTCGCGCGCGGCCAGAATTTTTCCTATGACCTGGTTGAAATCGGCCGCTACTACCGCGACTACGTCGCCCTGATGGCGCATTTCGACGCGGTTCTGCCCTGGCGCGTCCATCGCGTCATGTATGAGGATATGGTGCAAAATACCGAGGCGGAGGTGCGCCGGCTGCTCGATTATTGCGGCCTGGCATTCGAGCCCGCGTGCCTGCGGTTCCACGAAAACGACCGCGCCGTGCGCACGGCCAGTTCGGAGCAGGTGCGCCAGCCGATCTTCCGCGAGGGGATCGACCATTGGCGGCATTACGAGCCGTTTCTGGGCGAACTGGCGGCGGCGCTGAACCAGGACGATGTGCTTTCTTGAAAGACAGAACCAAAGAACTTTTGCGCGGCTGTCGCGGACTAGAGTATGGTCGTTTGAAGGTGAGTCGGCACCGGCCGCGTTAAATTTTTTACGTCTTTTCTCAAAAAGAAGCGCTTTCCTTAGTTACCGGTCCCAACAGCACGCCGTAACGACCCAGCATCGGCGAAACCCAGCAGGCGCGCCGCCTCGGCCACGCGCGTGCCGGGATGCGCGAACAACTCCGCCGCCCGAGCGGCCCGTGCCGCGGCCACCTCCGCGCGCAAACTCGTTCCCTTCTGAAGCAGCCGGCGCTGCAGCGTGCGCGTCGAGACGCGCATCGACCGTGCCAGGGCTGCGACCGACAAATCGCCATCCGCCATATTGATCCGCACCGCGCGGCGCACCGCTTCCAGCAGATCAGGCGGGTCGCGCAGACCCTCAGCGACATGCGCCAGGTGGTCGCGCAATATGGTGAAGAGTTGTGCATCATGCGTCGGGATTTTTATGTCCAGCATGCTGGCGGGAAATGTGATCGTGTTGGCTCCCGCAAGAAACGAAATCTTAGCGCCGAAGGCAACCGCGTAGGGAGCCGTATCCGCCGGTGGCGCATGCGCGAACGCAACTTCGTTCGGGCGTAGACGCCGCTGTGTGATGATACGCATCGCGGTCAGCAAAAGCGCGAAGGTGAATTCGGCATCCTGCGCCCGCCAGGCCGGCGCCAGGCCGGCCGCTTGATACGTCACTGCAATCGCGTCCGAAACCGCCGCGACGGTGAACGCGGTGCCGCCCTGCGCCACGGGCTCGAAAGCCAGTCCCATCGCCAGCGCCGTGGCGACATCGGGCGCGCTGAGCCAGCAATAGCCAAGCGCACCGAGATCGCTCGGATGATGTGCAAGGCCTAGTTGCACACCGAAATCGGCGCGGCCCGAAACCTCGGCGGCACGCGTCAGCAGCCGCCCGCTCGTCTCGATGGGGAGCCTTGCCCCGGCTCGCGAAAAATCCTGCGCGTCGATGCACGCCTCACGCAGCAGACGGCCTACTGGCAGGCCTAACCGCTCCGCCACACGCGGGAATGGGCGCAACACGCCGGCCAGCACGGTGACGCTTAATGCGGGCATGTGGCGCATATGGCAGCAAAATTGGCGCGTTTGGCAAGACCGGCGTCCCGGCTGCTGGACCAAGGTCGGGGCAACATACACCGTCGAATGCTGGGACAACTTTGCATGAACACCAACGCCTTGATTGGCCGCCGCGCCGCCTTGGTCGGCGCCGGCCTCGTCGCCGCATCCCTGGTGCCGCTGGCCAACGCGCAAGCGCCCGCGGTGCAAACCGCGCCGGCGCCGGAGGAAGCCGATGTGCTCGTGCTCGGCGCCGGATTGTCCGGCCTCTGTTGCGCGCGGCGACTGCACGATGCCGGTCGGCGCGTGGTTGTTCTCGAAGCGCGCGATCGCGTCGGCGGCCGCAACTACTTTGCTCCTGTGGGCGACCATCGGCTGGAATTGGGCGGCCAGTTCATTGGCCCCACGCAATCCGCCGCACGGGCGCTGATCGCTGAATTGGGCCTGAAGCTGCAACCGGTGTTCACCGATGCGACGCGTATCTGGGAATTGGCCGATCAACGGCTGGAATTCGGCAATGCAAGGCCGCCGCTGCCCTGGGCCGCGCTGCTCGATATGCCGCATCTGATGGGCCGCATCAATGCGCTGGCCGACGACGTAGGTGCCACCGCGCCATGGGCGCACCCTACCGCCGCGGCGCTCGACGCCGTCACAACGAGCACATGGCTGGCGGAGCACGCCTACACAAAAACCGCGACCGATCTCGTGGTTTGCGGCCTGCGCGCGATATTCGGCGCCGATCCGGCGGAATTCTCGCCATTGTTTCTCGCCAATTATGTCGCCCAGGGCGACAGCTTCGAAATGCTGACAAACACCAAAGGCGGCGCGCAGGATTCCATCATCATTGGCGGGTCGCAGCAAATGTCGCAACGCCTCGCCGCGATGGTGGGCGATGGCGTGCGCGTAGGCGACGCCGTGGCGCATGTCGAACAGCTATCGGATGCGGTGCAGGTCACGACGCTTGCCGGCAGGCAATTCCGGGCCGCGCGCGCGGTGATCGCGATGCCACCCTATGCCGCGAACAAGATCGTCTTCACGCCCGATCTGCCGGTCGCGCGGCGCGATTTACAGGCGCGGGCCGGCATGGGCCGCTACTATAAACTCATTGTCACATACGAACGGGCCTTCTGGCGCGAAGCGGGATTTTCCGGCGAGGTGGCGTCCGTCCGCGGCCCGATCGTCGCAGCCTACGACGACCAGGCGGCGGACGGCACGCCGGCCATACTCGGATTTATCGGCGGCAACGCAGCCAGCGCGTGGGCGGCCTGGGACGAAGCCGGGCGGCGGGAGGCGGCGTTGCGCTGCCTGGCCCGGTGGTTCGGCGACGCGGCGATGCGGCCCCTGGCCTTCGGGTATCACGATTGGTGCGCCGATTGGCGCCAGGCCGGCGCGCCCGTGATGGTGTTGCCGCCGGGCGTTTTGTCGCGGTCCGGCGCCGCGCTGCGCGCGCCCGTTGGCCGGTTGCACTGGGCCGGCACCGAAACAGCCGAGAAATGGACCGGCTACATGGATGGCGCGGTCCGCGCCGGCGACGCGGCGGCGCACGCCGTGCTGGCCGCGTAGCCCCCTGGAACCGCGCTCGCGCCAGCCTATGTTCGCCACGGCTTACGTTACCGTGAGGAACCCTCCCCCCATGCCGACCCTGTTCGACCCCATCCGCCTCGGCGCAATCGAGGCGCCTAACCGTATCCTTATGGCGCCGCTGACGCGCGCCCGCGCCACGCGCGAGCACGTGCCCACTCCGCTGATGGCGCAGTATTATGCCCAGCGCGCCAGCGCCGGCCTGATTATTTCCGAAGCCACCGGCATCAGCCGCCAGGGGCTCGGCTGGCCGTTCGCGCCCGGCCTCTGGACGACGGCGCAGGTGGCGGGCTGGCGCCCGGTGACCGAGGCTGTGCACGCCGCCGGCGGCCGCATCGTGGCGCAGCTTTGGCACATGGGCCGCATCGTTCATCCCAGTTTCCTGAACGGCGAACAGCCCGTCTCCGCCTCGGCCACCACGGCGCCAGGCAAGGCGCACACCTACGAAGGCAAGCAGCCCTACGCCGAAGCGCGCGCTCTGCGTCTCGATGAAATACCGGGCGTGCTGGAAGATTACCGCACCACCGCTCGCCATGCGATCCAGGCCGGCTTCGATGGTGTGCAAATCCACGCCGCGAATGGCTACCTGATCGACCAGTTCCTGCGCGACAATTCCAATTTCCGCACCGATGCCTATGGCGGCAGCGTGGATAACCGCGTGCGCCTACTGCGCGAAGTGGCCCAAGCCGTTTCCGAGACAGTTGGCGCGGACCGCACAGGCGTGCGCCTGTCGCCGAACGGCGATACGCAGGGTTGCAACGATAGCGATCCCGTCACACTGTTCAGTGCCGCTGCCGCAGCGTTGTCCGAAGTCGGCATTGCGTTCCTGGAACTGCGCGAGCCGGGCCTCGACGGTACATTCGGCAAAGGCGAAGTGGCCCCGATCGCGCCGCATATCCGCAAGCACTTCAAAGGACCGCTAGTCCTGAATTCGGATTACGACGGCCCGAAGGCGCAGGCGGCACTCGATAGCGGCGTGGCCGATGCGATCACCTTCGGCCGCACGTTTATATCGAACCCGGATCTGCCTGCCAAACTGCGCGCCGCGCTGCCGCTGGCGAAGGATCATATGGCGACCTGGTATACGCAGGGGCCGGAAGGGTATGTCGATTATCCGGTGGCGGAGCTCGTTTCGGCGTAAGTAAGAGTTCTTTTTTGAAAAAAAGAACCAAAAAACTTTTGCACGGCTGTCGCGGACTACTCCGCGACAGCCGTGCAAAAGTTTTTGCTTCTTTTTTCAAAAAGAAGCGCTTCCCTACCCCACCCCTCGCATCACCGGAATTTCGAGGTCACGGATTTTCTTACGCAACGTATTCCGATTTAACCCCAACATGGCCGCCGCCTTGATCTGATTGCCGCGCGTGGCCGCCAAAGTCATGCGGATCAGCGGCCGCTCAACCTCGGCCAGCACCTGATCATAAATATCGCGCGTCGGAATGCCATCCGAGCTACCCGCCAGCAGCACGCGCAAATGGCGTTCCACCGCCGCGGTCAGCGTTTCGCCCGGGCCAAAATTATCGGCCACCACCTGCGCCACCGGACTGGATGGGCTCAGTTCGGCAGTAATCACCTCGGCGGTAATGGTTTCCTGCGGTGTCAAAGCAGCCAGGCGCCGCATGACGTTTTCCAGTTCGCGCACATTGCCGGGCCAGCGATAGGCGTGCAGCGCCTCGATGGCGCCCGGGTCCAATGTCTTGAACGGCAGCCCGGCGTCGCGCGCCACTTCCAGGAAATGCCGTGCCAGCAGGCCGATATCCTCGGCGCGTTCGCGCAACGGCGGCAGGCGGATCGGCACCACGTTCAGGCGGTAGAATAGATCCTCGCGGAACTGGCCGGCGCGGATCGCCGCGTGCAAATCGCGATGCGTGGCGGCGACGATGCGGACATTGGCGCGGATCGGCGCGCGGCCGCCAACGCTGGTAAATTCGCCTTCCTGCAGCACGCGCAGCAGGCGGGTTTGTGCTTCCGGCGGCATGTCGCCGATTTCGTCCAGGAACAGCGTGCCGCCGGCGGCCTGTTCGAAACGGCCCAGGCTGCGGTTATGCGCGCCCGTGAACGCGCCGCGCTCATGCCCGAACAATTCGCTTTCGATCAGCTCGCGCGGAATGGCCGCCATGTTGATGGCCACGAACGGGCCCGCGCGCCGGCGCCCGTAATCGTGCAGTGCGCGCGCGACGAGCTCCTTGCCGGTGCCGCTTTCGCCGTTCACCATCACGGTCAGGTCGGTCGTCGTCAGCCGCGCGATCGTGCGGTAGATATCCTGCATGGCCTGGCTGCGGCCGATCAGCGGCAGTTTTTCTTCGCCGTCACGCGGTTCGGCGGCCACGTCCGCGATCGGCATCGGCACCGCCAAAGCGCGGTCCACCACCGAAAGCAGCTCTTTCAGGTCGAACGGTTTCGGCAAATATTCGAATGCGCCGCGCTGCGCGGCCTTCACGGCTGTCATGAGCGTGCTTTGCGCGCTCATCACCACCACGCGCAGATCCGGGCGCAGCCGCTTCATGCGCGGCAGCATGTCCAGCCCGTTATCGTCCGGCATCATCACGTCGGTGATCACCAGATCGCCCTCGCCTTCCTCTACCCAGCGGAACAGCGTTTGCGCGTGGCCGGTGGCGCGCACCTGGTAGCCATTGCGGCCCAGCGCCTGCGTCAGCACGGTGCGGATCGACCTGTCGTCGTCCGCGACCAGCACCGTGGGCGGGGTGGTCATCAGCGCAGACCCGAGCGCGGGCTCTCCTGATCCTCGTCGAAGATCGGCAGGAATATGCGGAATTCGGTCCGTCCCGGTCTGCTGTCCACTTCGATCAGGCCCCCATGGTCGCCAATTATCTTAGCTACCAGTGCAAGCCCCAGGCCAGAGCCGGTCGATTTTGTCGTCACGAACGGATCGAATAAGTTCTTTTCCACGTCTAAAGGAATGCCCGGCCCTGTGTCGCGGACTGTGACAACCAGCGGCAGGTGAATGCGCGGCCCGCCACCCGGCGCCGTGACCCGCACGCCGTGCTGGTAGGCCGTGATCAGGGTGATTTCGCCATCGCCCTGTTCGCTGGCGATCGCCTCGGCGGCGTTCTTCACCAGGTTGAGCAGCACCTGCACCAGCAGGTCGCGATTGCCCCATACCGGCGGCAGGGACGGATCGTACGCCTCGGTAATGCGCAAATGCGCCGCGAAACCGGAGAGCGCCAGGCGACGCACGTGCTCCAGCACACGGTGGATATTCACCCCGTCGCGCTCGATCGGCTTTTCCCCGAACGCTTCCATCCGGTCCACGAGGCTACGGATCCGGTCGGCCTCGTCACGGATCAGTTCGGCCAGTTCGCGGTCGCTGTCGATGGGGGTATTTTCCAGCAATTGCGCGGCGCCGCGAATGCCGGAGAGCGGGTTCTTGACCTCATGCGCCAGGATCGCCGCCATGCCGGCCACCGAGCGCGCCGCGTGGCGGAAATTAAGCTGCCGATCCAGCGCGCGGGCGGCGGACCAGTCGGAAAACGTTAGCATCACGGCGCCCGGCTGTTCCGGCAGGGGCGCCGCCTGAATCGCCACGCCGCGGCGCGACAGCCGCGGCGATTGCAGCGTCAGGTCGCGTTCGGAAATCGTCACGCCGTGACCGCGCACCTGTTCCAGCATCAGGAACACGGGGTTGTCGGCCGGCACCAGATCGCCGAGCGCCAGATGCCGCAATTGCGATTGCGAGAGGCCGAAGAACTGCTCGGCCGCCGGGTTCACGGCGCTGAACCGGTCGTTGGCGTCCAGCAGCGCGCAGGCTACGGGGATGGCCGCGAATAGCAGGGCCGGATCGGGCGGCGCGCCCACCAACGCCAGGCGATTCGGGGCGTAGGCGGGGCGCGCGCTCATGCCGCCAGGGCCTCCGGCTCGGTGGAATCCGGCGCCATGTTCAACGGGGGCGGCACCGCGCCGGCGTCGATCAGCGGGTCGTAAAACGCGTGCACCGCGGCGATCACCGCCAGCGGCGAGGTCATGCGCATCATGTTGGCGCGGAACTCGGCTGAGCCGTGCAGGCCGCGCGAGTACCAGGCGACGTGCTTGCGCGCCAGGCGCATGCCGGCGTCATGGCCGAAATGCGTCAGCATGTCCTGGTAGTGGTCCAGCAGGATGCGCTTCTGCATGTCGAGCCCAGGTTCGGCCAGGCGATGCCCTGTGCTCAGAAAATGGGCAATATGTGCGGTGGCCCACGGACGGCCATAAGCGGCTCGTCCGACCATCACACCATCGGCGCCACTGAGCCGCCGCGCCTCCGCCGCGTCGTCGGCGGTCAGGATATCGCCGTTCACGATCACCGGTATCCGCACCGCCTGCTTGACCCCGCCGACGAACGCCCAGTCGGCTTTGCCGGTGTAGAATTGCTGCCGCGTGCGGCCGTGCACGGTCACCATGCGGATGCCGCTCTGCTCGGCGATCTGTGCCAGACGGGGCGCGTTCAACGAGGCGTGGTCCCAGCCCATGCGCATCTTCAGGGTCACCGGCACATCTACCGCCCGGGCCGTAGCTTCAAGAATCTTCGCCGCGGCGGTTTCATCGCGCATCAAAGCGCTGCCGGCTTGCTGGCCCAGGGCAACTTTACGCACCGGGCAGCCGAAATTGATATCGATCACCTCGGCGCCCGTGTCGGCGCACAGCCGTGCCGCCTCGGCCATCGCACCGGGTTCGCAGCCGGCCAGCTGAATGGCGCGGGGCCCGTTGCCCTCGTCCAGCGCCGCCATGCGCAGCGTGTTCCGGTTCTCGCGAATCATCGCCCAACTGGCGATCATCTCCGAAACGACCATGCCGGCGCCAAGGCGTTTTGCCAGCCGCCGGAACGGCAGATCGGTGACGCCGGACATCGGCGCCAGGATCACCGGACAGGCGATGCTAACCCCGCTACCGAGGTCGATCGGCTTCAACGAAGCCGATGAATGCGGCGGTATGTCAGCGTCATTGCCCATCATTTGTGCAGATTACCTAAGGGTGTGCGGTGCTGCAACGCACAACCGACGATAGGGTGAAAGTTTTTTGACGGATTGACGCAATCGCCACGGTAGCGCCAAAGCCACGCCATGCGCATCGCCGCCATTCTCGTCGCCGCCGGATCGGGTAGCCGCTTCGGCGGCGCGCTGCCCAAGCAATTCGCGCCAATCGGCGGCAAGCCGGTGATTCGCTGGGCCGCGGAGGCGTTGGCCCACCACGCCACGCTGATCCAGCCGGTGGGCGATGCCGCGCTGATCGAACCGGCGTTGGCGGGCATGGCGCACCTCCCCAGCGTGCAAGGCGGCGCTACACGCCAGGACAGCGTGCTGGCCGGGCTGGAGGCGCTGGAGCCGTTCGCGCCCGATATCGTGCTCGTGCACGACGCCGCCCGCCCCTACGTGCCGCCGCAGACCGTGCCCGCGCTACTGGCGGCGCTGCAAGACTACGAAGGTGCCATCCCGGCGGCACCCGTGGCCGATACGCTGAAGCGCGGCGCCAACGGGGTGATCGCCGGCACGGTGCCACGCGAGAACCTGTTCCGCGCGCAAACGCCGCAGGCCTTTTCGTTCGAGACGCTGCTGGACGTGCACCGCAACGGCATCGGCCTGGAGGCCACCGACGATGCCGGCCTACTGGAACGCGCCGGGCACCACGTGGCGCTGGTGGCGGGCTCAGAGGAAAACATCAAGCTGACCTATCGTGAGGATTTTTCGCGCTTGGAACGTTCACTCGTCTCTCTTCTACCCCGGGTGGGCACAGGTTTCGACGTGCACCGCCTGGCGCCGGACCGCAAACTGATGCTGTGCGGCATCGAGGTGCCGCACACGCTGGGCCTGGCCGGCCACTCGGACGCCGACGTCGGCATCCACGCGCTGTGCGACGCGATTTACGGCGCGCTGGCCGAGGGCGATATCGGCCGGCATTTTCCGCCCAGCGAGGCCAATTGGAAGGATGCGGATAGCGCGCGTTTCCTGCGCCATGCGGCCGAACGCATTTCGGCGCGCGGCGGTGTGCTGGTGAACGCGGATATCACCCTGATTTGCGAACAGCCCAAGATTACACCTCACGCGCCGGCGATGATGGCGCGGCTGGCTGAGTTGCTGGGAGTGGAGTTGGGCCGCATTTCGGTGAAGGCGACAACGAGCGAACGGCTGGGATTTACCGGGCGCGGCGAAGGTATTGCGGCGCAGGCGGTGGTCAGTATCCTGGTGCCTTAGTGCGAAAGTAAGCAGTTCTTTCTTGCGCGGATTCAACTCTGAAACGCATAAAGCGTAAGCCTGCCAGGCGCGGCTAAGTGCCGAAGAAGACCTCGTTTGGCGACTTATAACCTAGGGTTTTGCGTGGCCGTGAATTCAGTAGGTTCTGCACGCGGCGCACGTCCCTCTGGGTGACGGTAGCAAGGCTGGTGCCCTTTGGGAAATATTGGCGAACCAGGCCGTTGGTGTT
>Ga0302319_10006346_pt1 | contig 23488 bp, 24 predicted proteins | sample Bog_T0_2_FD_203319 | JGI IMG/M metagenome (GOLD analysis project Ga0302319, IMG submission 203319) | Peat permafrost microbial communities from Stordalen Mire near Abisko, Sweden - Bog_T0_2 | ecosystem: Environmental > Terrestrial > Soil > Wetlands > Peat | place: Sweden: Abisko, Stordalen Mire...
ATCGTCCATGGCGGCGGTGAGGAGGCGGATTGCGGCGGGATCGACGATGCGCCAGAGGCGGTGCAGGACGCCGTACTCGTCGGTTACCTCGGCTTCAGCGGGGCCGTTGCCGTCGTACAGTATCTGCTCCACGCTGCCGGCGGGGTCAGAGTAGAGCATGAAAATCTGGCCAAAGTGGGCTCGGGTGGCTTTGAGCAGGTTGAACCGGTCGCTTTTGGGCTTGGAGAGGGTCTGCTCGTGGCGAAAGACGACATGCTCTTCGTAGTCATGGAGCTTGCCGAGGGCGATGAAGCCGCGGCGCTCTTTGACGATGTCGGTTCCGGGGACGGTGAAGCGTTGAGAGTAGGCAAAAATGCAGGGGTCTTTTTCCTGGAGGAGGACGCCCTGCTCGCGCCAGTCGTGGAAGTCGCGGGCGGCACGGGTGTAGACGCTTTCTCCGCGCTCGGCATCGAAGAGTTCAGGCAGACCGAGGATGATGCGGACCAGGTTGTAGGGGCTTCGCTGGTAGTAAGCCTGCTGCATGGAGGGGGAGATCTTGTCGTAGGGTTGGGTGACGACGTCGTCGAGCCGAACCGAGGAGGGATTGTAGCGCCAGGCGCGAAATGGATAAATGCGGGCCATACGGAAGGTCTTGCTCCCCGTCAAATAACTAGATTTGCGCGCTGGAATCCAATTCTGTTCGATGGAGGGCCGTTACGCGCTTAGGGACGATTGTATCTCAGCAGAAATGACGCGCCTTGGATCTCGGCGGGAAGAAAGGGCGATTGAGTGTTGACAATGCGATGACAAGGCGGTGACGCCAGCGGAGTACGAACCGTGCTAATATCGCCATCAATCTTTGGTGTTTAAAATGACGAAGTTTCCAATCGCGCGCAATCCTGAAAGCGGGCGCGGCAACCTGCGGGTGCTATGCAGCCGGATATGGATTTGCGGATTGGCGGCGGTATTCTGCGTGGCGCAGGCCCAGGCGCAGGACCAGGAAGATCCGCTGAACAAGGTACACGTGCCGCCGCCGTCGACAACGACTGCGACACCGGCCGCGGGAGCGCCCACAGGGGCCGAGGCACCGGCGGCGACGGGACCCGAAGCGCTGAAGATACGCCCGGGCGCATTTATCCGGATGAACGTGGACATGGTGCTGGTTCCGGTGACGGTGACCGACCCAATGAACCGGCTGGTGACGGGGCTGGAACAAGACGACTTCCAGATATTCGAGAACAACGGGAGGCAGAGCATTGTGAGCTTTGCCAGCGAGGACGCGCCGGTTTCGATCGGGATTATCTTCGATCTTTCCGGTTCGATGAGCTCGAAGCTGATCAGGGCGCGGGAGTCGATACTGCAGTTCATCAAGACGGCGAACCCGCAGGACGAATTCTTCGTGATCGGGTTCAACGACAGGCCGGAACTGATTGAAGATTTCACGAATTCAGTGGAAGACATACAGGCCAGGCTGGCGACGGTGCGCAGCGGGCACAGGACGGCTTTGCTGGACGCGATTTACTACGGGCTGGCCAAGATGAAGGACGCGCGGCACGAGCGGAAGGCGCTGCTGGTGGTTTCGGACGGGGGCGATAACCGGTCGCGGTACACCGAGGGCGAGGTGCGGGCCGAGGTGCGTGAGGCGGACGTGGAGATGTATTCGATCGGCATCTTCGACCCGTATGCGGCTACGCCTGAGGAACGGAGCGGTCCGGGACTGCTGAACGATTTGAGCGAAGAGACGGGCGGGCGGCTGTTCCGCGTGGACGATATTGCGGAGATGGGCGACATAGCGGAGAAGATTTCCACCGAATTGCGCAACCAATATATGATCGGCTACCGGCCCAAGGACCTGACCCGCGACGGCAAGTGGCGTAAAGTGAAGGTGAAGGTCAATCCACCCCAGGGATTGCCTCCGCTGACCGTCCATGCTCGTACCGGCTACTATGCGCCTTTGCAATAACGCGGTTCTCGGGATTTTTTTGTGCGCAGTAGCGAATGTGCTGCCGGCGCAACAAACGCCCACCCAATCTGCTCCCGCACAGACACCCTCGGGCCAGTCGACCCCTCTGACGATTGACCGGGACCCGGTGCGCTCACCGGACGCGGAGCCGCCTGCGAGCGCTGCCGGGCCGATGCGCAAGGAGGGTGGGGGCTTTATTCTGCACACCGACGTGGAAGAGGTGGTGCTGAACGCGACGGTGCTGGAAGGAAATCGGCTGGTTCCGGACCTGAAGGGGGATAATTTTGAGATTTTCGAGGATGGGGTCAAGCAGAGCCTGCTGAGTTTTCAGCATACGGATTTGCCGGTTTCAATTGCAATTGTGGTGGATAACTCCGGGTCGATGTCGCGGAAGCGGCCCTCAGTGAACAAGAGCGCGCTGGACCTGATTGAGGCGTCGAATCCGCAGGATGAAGCGTTTGTGGTGAACTTTTCCGATGAGGCGTTTATCGACCAGGATTTTACGTCGGACGTGAACAAGCTGAGGGACGGGCTGGGGCACATTGAATCGCGGGGTGGGACGGCGCTTTACGATGCGGTTGTGGCTTCCGCCGACAAGCTGGTGGCGGACGCGAAACGGCCCAAGCAGGTGCTGATCCTGATTACGGACGGCGAAGACAACGCGTCGACGCTGAACCTGGAGCAGACGATCCGGCGGGTGCAGCAGCTTTCAGGGCCGGTGATTTATTCGATTGGACTGCTGTTTGGCGACGAGATGAGCCACGCCGAGGTGCGACATGCGCGGCGAGCGCTGGAGATGCTGTCGACGGAGACGGGCGGGATTGCATTTTTTCCCAAGTCGATAGAGCAAGTGGATGAGATTGCGGCCGAGGTGGCGCGCGATATCCGCAACCAGTACACGCTGGGCTACCACTCGACGAAGCCGACGACGGAGCCCGGATTCCGGCGGGTGCTGGTGAAGGCCGAGGCCAAGGGGATGAGCAACCTGAACGTGCGGACGCGGACTGGGTACTTTCCGGTGGTGCGGGTGGCGAAGAAGGAAGCGGCGGGGAAGAAGTAGGTTCGCCGGCCGTGCGATAGACTGAAGCTGCCATGGCCGTTGCAATTCCAACCAATCCCGCTCTGCGTGTTTCCTCCGATATAACCCAATTGGTGGGGCACACGCCCATGCTGCAACTGACGCGGCTTGCGCCTGAGCCGGCGGCGAGCGTGTTTGCCAAGCTCGAGTTTCTGAACCCTGGCGGGAGCATCAAGGACCGGGCGGCGCTGGGGATGATTCTGGACGCCGAGGCGCGGGGGCTGCTGCGTAAGGGGTCGACGGGCCGGGCTGGAACGACAATTTTGGAGGCGACGGCGGGGAATACCGGGGTAGGGCTGGCGCTGATTGGCGTGAATCGCGGCTACACGGTGAAGCTGTTTGTGCCGGAGGGGTTTGCGGAAGAGAAATGCATCCTGATGCGGGGGTTTGGCGCGGAGGTGATTCGCACTCCTGAAGACGAGGGGATGGCGGGAGCGATCCGGCGGGCGCGGGAGGCTGGGGCGGCGATTCCGGGGTCGTTTACCGCATTGCAGTTTGAGAACCAGGCCAATCCGCAGTTCCACCACGACACCACGGCCGTGGAGATATGGGAGCAGATGGAGGGGCAGGTGGACGGGTTTGTGGCCGGCGTTGGGTCCGGTGGAACGTTCAGCGGCGTGGCGCGGTTTTTGAAGGAACGGAACCCGGCCGTGGTGAATGTGGCTGTCGAGACCGAGGGGTCGATTTTGCAGGGCGGCGCGCCGGGGAAGCACAAGGTTGAGGGGATTGGGGTGAGTTTTATCCCGGGGACGTTTCACCGCGATGTGTGCGATCGGGTGGTGGCCGTGACGGATGCAGATGCTTTCGCGATGGTGAAGCGGCTGGCCGCAGAAGAGGGGCTGGTGGGCGGGTCGAGCTCGGGTGCGGCGGTGTTTGCGGCTGTGGAGCTGGCACGGGAGCTGGGCGCGGGGAAGCGGATTGCGGTGATTATTCCGGACTCGGCGGAGAGATATTTATCTAAAAGGATATTTGAGGGTGGGGTTTAGGGCTGTGCAGCGGCTCTCGTTTTGGGTCGGGACCTCCCTGGTTGTGGCTGCATTGTCGCTGCCAGCGCATGCTGTAGTTGAGACCGTCGTCATAGAGCGACCATCCCGTGCTCACAAGCTGGCTGGATTTGCTGTCGACCCTTCCAGTGCCGCCATCGCCGGTGCTGACGTTGACGATTGCGATTCCACCTTCAGTCGTGTCCTGGGTTCCGTGACCTCCGATGCGGATGGCCACTTCGCATTCCCGCGGGCAAAGATCGGTTCTACACACTATTTGTCCATTCATGCACGCGGGTTCAACCCCCTTCGGATTACGGTGAAGCTGCGCTACTTTGCGCGACCACAGCTGCACGTCAAACTCCCGATTGGGGGGTGACGCTCCTCTTAGGTAGTTTCAGGAGTCGGGGTGGGTACGGATCGCTTCGCGGTGGAAATCGTTTACAATTCTGTGCGCGGTGAAGGCGGCACGCGGCGCGGGTGGCTACGAGTGCTTGCGCAGGGCGGAGCGGCGCTTCGGTGCGGATCATGGAGGTTTACCAGGATGCGAGTAAAGCTTAGTGGGAGACGTGCGCTGCGCGTAGTTATGGAAGGCGCGGCAGGAGTGGTTTTGTGCCTGTTGCTGGCGACGCCGGCGTTTGGGCAGGGGCTGGCGGGACGCTGGATCGCGTTGGGGAGAACGCTGGACAACGGGGAGCAGCAGAAGTCGATTCTGGAGTTGAAGCAGGACGGGAACGCGCTGACGGGGACGGTGAAGACGCTGGATTTCTCTGCCGATGTGAAGGGGACGGCGAATGGGAACCACTTCGAGCTGTTCGGAAGCTGGGATGCGAAGAGGCCGTTTCTGGTTGGCGACCTGGTGAATGGCGAGTTGCATGGCATGCAGGGACGCCGCGCATGGGTGGGCAAGCCCGCCGCGCCCACCGACGATCTGCCGACTGTGAGCTATATCGAGCCTCCGCCGTTGCACAACGTGCTGAGTGATGGGTTGGCGAAGACTCCGCCGATGGGGTGGAACAGCTGGAATCTGTTTGCGGGGCGCGTGGACGACCAGACGATACGGACGATGGCTGATGCGATGGTAACGAGCGGGATGCGCGATGCGGGCTATATCTACGTGAACATCGACGATACCTGGGAAGGGGTTCGCGATGCCCAGGGAAATCTGGGAACGAACCACAAGTTTCCGGACATGAAGGCGCTGTCGGATTATGTGCATTCGAAGGGGCTGAAGCTGGGGATCTATTCGGGACCGGGGCCGCGGACGTGCGCGGGGTATCCGGCGAGTTATGGGCACGAGGAGCAGGATGCAAAGACGTTTGCAGCGTGGGGTATCGACTATCTGAAGTACGACTGGTGCAGCGCATCCAGGATCTACAAGGACGAGCAGTTGCAACCGGTGTACCAGAAGATGGGCGACGCGCTGGCGGCGACGGGCAAGCCGATTGTGTACAGCCTGTGCGAGTACGGCCGGGGCAAGGTGGAGAAGTGGGGTCCGGAGGTGGGCGGAAATCTGTGGCGCACCACGGACGACATTCGCGACTCGTGGGAGAGCATGATTGGCAATGTGGAAGAACAGGTGCCGACGGCGCCGTATGCGGGACCGGGGCACTGGAACGATCCGGACATGCTGGAGATCGGCAACGGGCACATGACGGACGACGAGTATCGCACGCACATGAGCCTGTGGGCGCTGGTTGCTTCGCCGCTGCTGGCGGGCAACGATGTGCGCACGATGACCGACGCGACCAAGGCGATCCTGCTGAACAAGGAAGTGATTGCGATCGACCAGGATGCGCTGGGCAAGCAGGCGTCACCGGTGAAGAAGGGCGACCTGGAGACGTGGATCAAGCCGCTGGCTGACGGCGGCGTGGCTGTAGGCGTGGTGAACTTGGGAGCAGCCGCGGCGCAGGCCACGGTGAATGCCGCCGACCTGGGAGTGGGCGGCAAGGTGAAGAAGGCGCGCGATCTGTGGGCGCATCAGGACGTGAAGTTTGCGGATGGGGTGTATACGGCGACGGTGCCGTCGCACGGGGTGCTGCTGCTGCGGGTTAGTGCGAAGTAGGAGCAGATTGCGCGGTGATCGCGATTGCGGACACCGCGCAATCTGGAACCCAGGTAAAGGGCGACACGATAAGCTAGAAGCTAGAAGCTAGGAGCTAAAAGCTGACTCATGTCTGACTACAAATATTCGACTCTTGCTGTGCATGCGGGGCAACAACCGGACCCACTGACGGGTGCGGTGAATGTGCCCATTTATCTTTCTTCGACATTTGAACTGACCGGGATTGGGACGGATCGTGGGTGGGATTACTCGCGTGCCGGGAACCCGACGCGGGACCGGCTGGAAACTGCGCTGGCGGCGCTTGAGGGCGGAACGAGCGGCCACGCGTTTGCGAGCGGGATGGCGGCAATCTATGCGCTGGTGGCTACGCTGCATGCGGGCGACCACGTGATCTGCTCACACAATGTGTATGGCGGGACGCAGCGGCTGTTCAACGAAGTAGTGCGCCATTACGCGATCGAGATTGAGTACGTGGACACGGGCGACCTGGATGCTGTGGCTGCGGCGATCCGGCCTGCGACGAAGCTGATTCACGTGGAGACGCCGACGAATCCGCTGATGTCGCTGAGCGATATTGCGGCGGTGAGCGAGATTGCGCATGCGCATGGCGTGGAAGTGAGCGTGGACAATACGTTCATGTCGCCGGTGCTGCAAAGCCCGCTGGCACTGGGTGCGGATGTTGTGATGCATTCGACGACGAAATTTCTGAATGGCCACTCGGACGGGCTGGGCGGGGCGCTGATTGGATCGAAGCCGGAGCACAAGGAGCGGTTCAGCCTGGTGCAGAAAGCAGCGGGTGGGATTCTGTCGCCGTTTGAGTGCTTCCTGGTGCTGCGCGGGATCAAGACGCTGCCGCTGCGGATGAAGGCGCACGAGGAGAATGGGCGGGCGGTGGCGGAGTTTTTGACCACGCAGACGAAGTTGAGCCGGCTGGCGTATCCGGGGCTGAAGAGCCATCCGCAACATGAGCTGGCCGTGAAGCAGCAGAAGGGTTTCGGGTCGTTGATGAGCTTCGACCTGGGGACGCGGGAGGCTGCAGGACGGTTCCTGGGGGCGTTGAAGATTATTCTGAGCGCGGAGTCGCTGGGAGGGGTGGAGTCGCTGGCTTCGCACTCGGCGACGACGACACATTTTGCGCTGAGCGATGAGGACCGGGAACGGCTGGGGATCACGCAGGGGCTGGTGCGGCTGTCGGTGGGGATTGAGGATAAGGAAGATTTGATTGAGGATCTGGAGCAGGGGTTCGGGGCGGTTTAAGGGAGTGATCGATGAATGATTGCTCCGTCGATATCAAGCGGATGCAGCCCGTCGATTCGATCGAAGGGGACTCGATTGATGATACGAAGCTTCTCCGGAAAATGGCGACGGAAGCTTGTGAGTTTATGCGCGAACAAGAATGGTGTGAGCGCATCGACCATCAATATTTGGCTTACGGAGTTGGTGGAGTTGTTGCCATTTTTCTCTTTCAAATTACACCGCGCTTTGAGGATGTCGACTCGTGTCTCTGGGTGATTGTCGGAGATATTCCGCCAGCCTATATCGTCGTCGACGATAATCCGACAGTGGCCGACGCTCTGGATGGTTTTTGTTCCGAGATGGAGGCATGGGTCGAGGCAGCGGAGGCGGGTGAAAGCGTCGAAGACTTAATTCCCGTCAACGCGCCGCCCACTCCTGCAAATGTTGAGCAACTCAAGTGCAGGCTTGGATTCTTGCGGTCTCAGATATTACCTCTAATTAAAGCTTATTGATTCGGTCGCCTCGAAAGGTCTTGTTCCAATGATGTGTCGATCCATTTTGAGATTGCTCGCGTTGTTCCTGGTATTTGGCTGGGTCGCGCCCAGCTGTTTTGGCGCGGACAAGGTGGATCGGGCCGAAGTCAAAGACGCGGTCGATGCGGTGATTGTGCCACTCATGCGGGAACAGAAGATCCCGGGAATGGCAGTCGGGGTGACTATCGATGGACAGAGCTACTTCTTCAACTATGGCGTTGCTTCGAGAGAGACCCAGCAGCCGGTTACGAGCGACACGTTGTTTGAAATTGGATCACTCAGCAAGACATTTACTGCGACCTTGGCGTCATATGCGCAGATTCAGGGCGACCTATCTCTAACTGACAGCGCGAGCAAATACTTGCCCTCGCTTCGCGGCAGCAGCTTCGATCATGTCAGCCTGATCAACCTGGCGACGCACACTGCGGGCGGCTTGCCGCTGCAGGTTCCGGGCGAGATCAAGAACACGGATCAACTTATGGATTATCTTAAGCATTGGAAACCTGCTTATGCAGTTGGCACGGACCGGACTTACTCGAATGTAAGCATAGGCATGCTGGGATTGATCACTGCACAGAGCATGCACGAGAGCTTCGAAGACGCGATGGAGAAGAAATTATTCGCCGAGCTGGGAATGAGGCGGAGCTATATCAACGTGCCGGCAGATCAAATGAAGCGCTACGCGCAAGGCTACACGAAGAAGGATGAGCCGATCCGCGTGAGCCCCGGGGTGCTGGACTCCGAGGCCTATGGCGTGAAATCTACCTCGGCAGACATGATCCGATTCATTGCCGCCAATATGGATGCGGACAAACTTAACGAGAAGCTGCGGGGCGCGATTGTTGCAACCCACACGGGCTACTTCACATCGGGCGAACTCACACAAGACCTGATCTGGGAGCAATACCCCTATCCAGTTGAGTTGAAACGGCTGCTGGATGGTAACTCGAATTCGATGATTTTTGAAGATCGGCCGGCGACCAGTTTGACCGAGCCACTGCAGCCGCAAGCGAATGTGTTCATCGACAAGACCGGCTCAACTAATGGCTTTGGAGCGTATGTTGCGTTTATTCCAGCAAAGAAAATGGGCATTGTGATGCTTGCCAACAAGAGCTATCCGATTGACGCAAGAGTGACTGCCGCATTTGAGATATTGACCCGCCTGGATGGACTTGTGGTGTCCAAGGCAGCGAATTGATTCCCAATTAAAGAGTGGAATGCAATGCGGTTCGGCCGCGCTTTATCTCAATGCGCCATCGGCGCCGGGCCGGCTTTCTTTGGTCTGTTCATCAGGAACGGGATGGGGATGAGCATCGCCGTCAGCACAACCATGATCCAGATTACATCGACATAGGCTAACAGGCGAGCCTGGATCTGGGCCATGCCGTAGATTTGTGCGCCGGCGTGTTGCATGGCGTCAGGACGGGCGTTGCCGCGCTGCATCCAGGCGTTGGCCAGGCCGGAGCGCATGGCGTCAAAGGGGCCGTTGCCGGGGACGGTGTGGGCGCCGATCATGTTGAGGTGCTTCTGCGTGAAGCGGGCCAGCAGCGTGGTGACGAAGCTGATGCCGACGCTGCCGCCGAGATTGCGCATGAGCGCGGTGAGGCCGCTGACCTCGTTGTACTTTTCCTGCGGTATCCCGGAATAACAGAGCGTGTTGATGGGGATGAACAGGAAGGGCAATCCCAGCGCGATGAACACGCGCCAACTGACCGCCATGCCGAAGCTGACGTCGAGATTGATGCCGGTCATGCGGAAGAGGCCGAAGGTGGTGATGACGAAACCCATGGCGACCAGCTTACGGGGATCGAATTTGGGCGCGAGGGCGCCGGCCACGGGGAAGAGAAACATGAGCGCCACGCCGCCGGAGGAGACGGCCATGCCGGCCTGGCGGGCGGAGTAGCCCATGATCTCCTGAAGGAATTGCGGGATCAAGACGGTGGACGAGTAGAGCGACATGCCGACGACAAACATGACGAACTGGGTCATGCCGACGTTGCGCTGGGCGAAGAGGCGCAGGTCGAGGATGGGATGCTCGACGTTGAGCTGGCGATAGACGAAGATGGCCAGCCCGACGGCCGAGACGACGGCGCAGGTAATGATGAAGTTGGAGCCGAACCAGTCGTCTTCCTGGCCCTTGTCGAGCATGGTTTGGAGGGCGCCGATGGTGACGACAAGGAGGCCGAGGCCCCAGTAGTCGATGGAGAGGCGGCGCTTGCGAACGGCGGCGAGATAGGGCGGGTCTTCGACCACGCGGTTGGTAAGGTAGAGCGACAGGATGCCGACCGGGATGTTGATGAAGAAGATCCAGCGCCAACTGTAGTTGTCGACGATCCAGCCGCCGACGGTGGGGCCGAGGACAGGCGCCATGACCACGGCCATACCGTAGACGGCGAAGGCCATGCTGCGTTTGGCCGGGGAAAAGGTGTCGGCGAGGATGGACTGCTCACTGGGCTGAAGGCCGCCGCCCGCCGCGCCTTGCAGCACGCGGAAGAACACCAGCATGCCGAGGGTGGGGGCGAGGCCGCAGAGCAGCGAGGCGGTGGTAAAGAGCGCGACGCAGGTCATGTAAAAGCGCTTGCGGCCGATGCGGTTGGCGATCCAGCCGCTCAACGGGAGTACGACGGCGTTGGCGACGAGATAACTGGTGAGGACCCAGGTGGCCTCGTCGCGGCTGGCGGAGAGCGAGCCGCCGATGTGGGGCATGGCAACGTTGGCGATGGAGGTGTCTAGCGCCTCCATGAAGGTGGCGAGGGTGACCGTGATGGCGATGACCCAGGGATTGGCGCGGGGCCGCCATGTGTCGTGGAACGATGGTGCGGCAGCGGCGGCGGTGGCCAAAGGGGTGGTCTTCTCCTGTGCGGCTTGTTGGCCTTCGGTGGGCGTTGCTGCCTTCGCATTTTGGGCAGCGCAGGGCGGCCCGTGGTTCACGGTAATGCCTTCAACAGAGTAACGGATGCGGGAGGGATTGGGATGGGTTCAGGGTGAACACGGGCGTCGGGGCAAATTGCCAGCTGCGGTTTCCAGAAATGGCTGGAGGCGCTGCGGGTTTCTACAGCGGAGCCAGCGTGGCTGCACCTCGAAAGCACGCCAGTCAAGCGGCCTCTTCCTCAACCGGTGCCCCCGGCGATAGGGCCTTGTCACCAGGGCGGAAGTAAAGTCTGGAACAACCCCTGAAACACCGTGCCTGCTCTGGTTCCTCTTTAAAAGCTAGCTGGGGTCGACCAGCCGGTGCATCCCAAATCCATCCGCGACCCCACGGTCGAGGCCAACCCGAAAAGTCACATCACAAACACCACATTTGTAGGCAATGTTTTTCTCGTAACCTACTAAAACTAAATAGCTTAACAAGAGACGTTGCGTCTTCTCCAAAAAATGTACTCAATTCTCGGCAACCCTTTGCCTCCAAAACCTCAATTCTCAGCAACCGATTCGCTCCCATGCATTGTCCACAATTCAAAGGCCTCGAAGAAATGCAAACCTATAAGCAATCATTTGCCCCTGTTTCCACATTTGTAGGCAACCTATTCGCGCTGTCAACACCACCTGTGAGCAGTCATTTGGCGGCCGGTATTGCAGAATTCCAGCCGGGCGTCGACCTCTTGATATCGCTCTAAGGCAACTGGGGGCTGGCGGCTTCAAGAGTCCTGGCGATCCAATCGGCGTGGGGAAGGCCGGAAGTGGAAAGAGCTTTGAGTTCCTGATTGAGGTCGTAGTCGACGCGGCGGATGGTTGGCGTCGCATCATCGAGCAGGAGGTAGGAGGCGCGGCGATCTCCGTCATAAGAGAGGCTAACGCTACCGGTGTTGACGACCAGCATCTCCGAGACATAGCGGATGTACGAGCGATGGATATGCGCGTAGACGGCGATGGGCTGGCGGAGCGGACTGTAAGTGGATTCAAGGACGGCGTCTTCAGCTTCCGGCGCGGGTGCGTGCCACAGGATGTTGGGACTGGCGTGGACCAGAGCCAGGGGTGAGTGAATCTGCGTTGGAGGGAGGGCGCGCAACCAGGCGAGTCGCTCTTCACCTAGTGCTTCGCGGGTTGCAGCGGCCATCTCTTCGATGACGATGAAGAGGGGTTGCAGTTGCGGAGAGGTCCTTGCGAAGTTCTGCAGCGACTCGGGCATGAAGAGCATTTCATCGGTATTGCCGACGACGCCTTGCCAGCCCAGGTCGCGGATTCGATCGACAATGTAGGCGGGACTTGAGCCGGCGTCGGCGAGGTCGCCGCCGTGAAGGATGAGGTCGGGAGAAGTTTGCTTCAGGTCGGCGAGGACGGCTTCAAACGCGGTTCGATTGCCGTGGATGTCCGAGACGATGGCGATGCGCATCGGGATTCGAAGTGTGCAACCTCTAGGCCAGGGCGAGGTTCATGTTATCGATGGCTTCGTCGATCTCCTGCGTGCTTTTGAAGCCGACGGTCGCGCAATCGATGCCGGCGTTCTTGAAGGCGAAGCGCATGGCGGCCTGGCGGTCTTCATGGCGGGTGAAGGTGCCGTCGCCGACGAGCTTCATGCTGATAACGCCCATGCCGTCTCTCTTCACCTGTTTGACGTGATCGACGACTACGCTTACCTGGTCAGGGTGATCGCCTTCGTCGTAGCTGGGCCCATCCATACGCGTGCCCTTGTGGTTCATGCGGATCATTGCGACTTGAAGCCATTTGTTGCCGGGCATCTGGCGGAGGGCGGGTTGGCCGTGGACCGATGCGCCACGTACACGGATGGTCTTCTTCGCCTGCGCTTCGAGAATGCCGTCCTGCCAGCGGCTGGTTTCGGAAACCCAGTCCGACCTGTGTTGCCAATGGAGGAGCATGATGTCGAAGTACTCGGTCTGCGACGTGCGGCGCATTTCGTCAAAGCGCTGTTGTGGATCGACGCCTTCGTCTGTGGTGACCTTGGACATGAGCTGGTAGCTGTCACGGGGGAAGCTTTTGAGCGCCTGGCCCAGCATGGCTGGGGTGGAATAGGACTCAGAGGTCTCAAAAAAGCGGATACCGCGTTCGTAAGCGTAGTGAATGATACGGGTGAATTCCTTTTGGCCGAGGGCGGCTTGCACCTGGCCGCTGTTGCTGCCTGTACCGAAGGCGAGGCGGGTGACCTGCAAGCCCGATTTGCCAAGGGTAACTACGTCAGTGGCCTTGGGGGGCGCGGCGTGCAAGGGAAGGGTGCCGATACTGCTGACGGTTCCGACGGCGAGCGAACCCCGGAGGAATTCGCGACGGGAAAATGGGCTCATGAGGACCTCCTGAGCTGGCTGGGCGGCATTGGGGGACGCCCTTTGCGGAGATAGTATCACGGGGCGGGAGTCAGGAGGAATTTTGAATTTGATGGTGAATGGCACGAGTTAAAAACTGGTCCCAGGAGCTGAGAACCGCGAAGAGATGACGCAGCGGACGCGGGTGAAAGTTACTCCGGATCTGGAGCGGAGCGTTTTGCCTGTGCCTTCAGGAAAACCTCGATGCGATTGGTGGTCCAAACGGCGACTCCGGTTCCAAAGAAGTCAGTATCTTCAGACCAAATGGGGCATGCCAAAGCTAGAGCAACCGCGAGTACCGGCCAATCGTCCTCATCGCGACCGCGCAAACGAAGCCGCGCTTCTTCTTCGAAGTCGCCATAGGTTTCGGAATCGATTGGCTCGACAAGTAATTGAAAATACTTGAGCGACGAGGGAACTGCGTCGGCGGGTTTGCCTCTTTTTTCAAGCAGAGCCGGCAGATATTTCTCGGCATCGCGAATGCGGCATTGGGGGCGTAAAAACGAATCTCGCGGCTCGCGTATTCCTCGAGAAGGTGTCGAACGCGGCGGCCTAGACCGGCTCTGATCAGAGTGTTTGCGTCGAGCACGATCATCTCAGCGAACAGCGATCTTGTTCTGGCGCCGGAGTTGCTTGAACTCCGCAACCAACTCCTCTTCGTCAACGCCGGCCAGCATCGCGGCGAGCCGGTCGGCGGCAGCTTTGATGTCGCCCACGTCGGCGGACTTGATCTGTTTGCGGGGGGGTGGGGACGTAGACGCCGAGAGTCTCGCCGCGGCGGGTTACGGCCACGGGCGTATCTGACTCAAGGAAACGCGCAATCTGTTCCCGAAACACACGTACGCCAACTTCGATTGCGGGCATTGGCTTTCTCCATGCGTACGCATATGTGTACACAATTTGGAAACCCGACGCAAGTTCAATCCGCCTGGCTGGAAGCCGCGGATGAGTGTGTGTCATGCTGAGAGGTTATGGATAGCGGACACAGCATTTCGGTGGGGTTGGGGCAGTTTGGACGGCTTCTGCTAGCGATCGATACGTGCGGGCCGTTGGGGTCAGTGGCGCTTGGAAGGCTGGCGGGGAGAGACCTGGAAGTTCTGGGCCAGACGGAGCTGGAGGGGCGCAGTTACTCGGCTACGCTGGTGGCGGCGGTGGGCGAACTGCTTGCGGGAGCGGCTGTTGGACTGAAGGACCTGGGCGGGGTTGTGGCGGTGAATGGGCCAGGGAGCTTTACCGGGGTGCGCGTGGGGCTGGCGGCGGTGAAGGGGCTGGCTGAGGGCGCAAGGATTCCGGTGGTTGCGGTCTCGCGGCTGGAGGTTTTGTCGCGCAAGGCCCAAGTGCCGTCGGCGGCGCTGGATGCGCATCGGGGCGAGGTGTTTCTGAGGGTGGAGCGGGTGGGGCAATCGCCGAAGGAATTGCTGGCTGGATTGCGTGAATTGGCGGGGCTGGCGCCAATCAGGGTTGCGGTTTGCGACGAGGCGGCTGCAGCCTTGCTGGGGGATGCGTGGCCGGAGACGCAACTGGTGAGGTGCGCGGCGCCCGTTGCGGCCGATGCGCTGCGGATGGGCGAGGCGCGGCTGGTAGCTGGTGCGGTTGTGGATCTGGCGCTGCTGGATGGGCATTATCTGCGGCGGTCGGATGCGGAGATTTTTGGAGAGGCGGCAACGACGGGGTTGCGCGGGGCATGAGTGGCTCGGACGCGGCGTTGCGGATTCGGCGCATGACGGCGACGGATGTGGAGCGGGTGGTGGAGATTGCGGCGAGCCTGCGGGATGCGCCGCATTGGCCAATGGCGGCGTACCTGGCGGCGCTCAATCCGGAGGGTGTGCCGGGGCGGATTGCGCTGGTGGCGGAAAGCTCCGAGAGCGGGGTGGTGGCGGGATTTGCCGTGGCCAGCCTGGTGCTGCCGGAGGCTGAACTGGAGACGATTGTTGTGGCTCAGGAGGGTCAGCGGCGCGGGGTGGGAAGGCGACTGCTGGTTGCGATGACGGAGGAGTTGAGAGCAAGGGGGGTGACGGAGGTCATTCTGGAGGTGCGAGCCTTGAACGGGGCGGCACAGGCGCTGTACCGGGGACAGGGATTTGCCGAGACCGGTCGCAGACCGGGGTATTATGCTGATCCGGTTGAAGATGCGGTGCTCATGGGAATGCGGCTCTAGCTTACAGTGCGCTCCTGGTGCGATTGAAGCCCTTGGCTCCTTCTGGGAATTTTCAACCAGAAATCCACAGTTTCCGGTGACTTTCGTCCAATTTGGAGCTGTTTGGCTCTTGCCGTTTGCGCGTCAGGAGCGATATATGTAATTGTTCCTTAACACGGGAGGTGCTTGATGGACGAAGTACACGATCCCACGCTGAGCGAAGAATTAGATCGCCTGCATGCCGAACATCATCGCTACGCTCAGCGGCTGGAAGAACTGGTTCAGAAACCTTATCTCTCCGAGGACGAACAGCTTGAGGAAGTGCGCTTGAAGAAGCTGAAGCTGCACGCCAAAGACCTGATTTTTGCCTTAGAGCGCCGGACTCCGGCGATCGCTTAAGGCTGGTTGAGCGTGGCCGGCTCAGGCTGAAGGACAAGGGCAGGTCCTCGGGTCGGCTGTGCTTGCTCGGGATGAGAGTGTGGTGTGCGGGCAATTTGCGAGGCGGTGGCCACAAACGCCCCCGATGCGGAGAGTGTGCAGCTGAAAGCATGTAACGGCGACAGGGCGCGGTAAGCGAGCCGAATGACCGTATAATCGTTGGGGACGATGGTTCGTGACGGTTACATCTACGGTTTAAGCTTGCTGGCGGTGGCGGCAGTGCTGGCGTGGGCTACGGGCAACTGGGCGTGGGGGATTGCGCCGGTGTTGCTGGCGGCCTTTTTTTTGTGGTTTTTTCGAGATCCGGAACGGCTGGTTCCGGCCGGCGATGGATTGATTGTTTCGCCCGGGGACGGCCTGGTGACGGAGACGGTCACGATTGCCACTCCCGAAGGACCGCGGCAGCGGATCAGCATATTCCTGAGCGTTTTCGATGTACACGTGAATCGCTCGCCAATCGGCGGGCTGCTGACGGGTGTGCGCTATCAGAAGGGCCAATATCTGAACGCCATGAATCCGGCTTCTGCGGACCACAACGAGCAAAACATTGTGACGGTGCGCGGCGAAGGCATGGAAGTGACCTTCAAGCAGATCGCGGGATTGCTGGCGCGGCGGATTGTGTTCGTGCCCAAAGCCGGCGACAGGGTGGAGCGCGGGCAGCGGGTGGGGTTGATCAAGTTTGGTTCCAGGGTGGACGTGGTGTTGCCCGCCGAAGCGGTGTTGTGGGTGAAGGTGGGAGAACGGGTGAAGGGCGGATCGAGTGTGCTGGCGGGGATGCCTGAGGCTGTGGCGGCTTTGGCGATGCCGGCGGCGGAGAAGGAATTGAGCGCCAGCGTGTTGCCGGACCTTAGTCCTGGAGAAGCACTGTGAACGGGCGCGACCCCGCTCTGGCGAAGGCCAACGCGAAGGCGCGGCTGCGGCGCGGGATGTACCTGCTGCCTTCGCTGTTTACGGTAGGCAACATTGCGGCGGGTTATTTTTCGATTACCGAGACGATCAAGGCGATCAGCGGCGACGCGCAGACACACCTGGATTGGGCGGCGATTGCGATTATCTTTGCCATTCCGTTTGACTCGCTGGACGGACGGATTGCGCGCATGACCAATACCACAAGCGAGTTTGGCAAGGAACTGGATTCGCTGGCGGACGCGATCACCTTTGGGGTGGCGCCGAGCCTGCTGGCGCTGATCTGGGGATTCCATTTTCTGCCGGATTCAATCAACCCGCAGTTGCACCAGCACCTGGCGCAGGCGGGGGCGTTTATCTGTTTCCTGTTTTTGATCGGCGGGGTTTCGCGTCTGGCGCGGTTCAACATCAGCCACGATGCGCAGCCGCGAAATCCGGGGCGGCCGGGGCGCAAGTATTTTGTGGGAATGCCGATTCCGGCGGCCGCTGGGCTGCTGGCGGCGACGGTGCACTTCTTTTACGGGTATCCGGTGCTAGCGTGGTGGATTGCGATTCCCTGGCTGGTTCTGGTGGGGTTGAGCGGGTACCTGATGGTAAGCACCTGGCGGTTCTGGTCAGGCAAGGAGATCAACTTTTCGCGCAGCCATCCCTTCCAATTGCCGGTTGTACTGGCGATTGTGTTTTACGTCATTTTGCGATATTCCCAGGTAGTGCTTTTCGTGTTTGCGCTGACGTATATGTTCTCAGGCATCTGGGCGCGGGCGGCATACTCGTGGAGCAGGCGGCGACGCAGAAATCCGAAGGACGCGCCGGTTCCCGAAGCGTCCGCGGCAGAACCCGATCCGCTGAGACCGTTGTAGTTTTCCGATAGACCCAAAAAGGACGAGCGTGTACAAGATCGCTATTGCCGGGGCCTCAACACTGTTGGGCCGCGAGTTGAAGGAAGCTCTGACCGAGTCGCCCCTGGCATCGGCTCAGGTTGTGCTGCTTGACGACGATGAGGCGAAGGGACTGCTGGACCAGGTGGGGGACGAGGTGACCTTTGTCCAGGCTATCGACGCAGAGGCGTTTGAGCGGGTGGACTTTACATTTTTTGCCGGCGCGGAGGCTCTGACCTGCAAGCACTGGCGGGAGGCGCTGCGGGCGGGCTCGACGGTGCTGGATTTGTCGTGCGCGCTGGACCGGGAGCCGGGGGTGCTGATTCGGGCTCCTTGGCTGGGTTCAGGGGGGCTGGGTTCAGAGGCAACAGCCGTAGACCTTTTTACGCCGGCGGTGGTTCCGGCGCATCCGGCGGCGCTGGCGCTGGCGGTGGTGCTGGAGCGACTGCAACAGGCGGCGCCGGTGCGGTTTGCCGCGGTGACGGTGCTGGAGCCGGCGAGCGAGTTTGGGCGCGCGGCGATGGACGAACTGCACCAGCAGACGGTGAGCCTGCTGAGCTTTCAGAACATGCCGCGGGCGATTTATGACACGCAGGTGGCTTACAACCTGCTGAGCGGGTTTGGCGAGAGTGCAACGTTGAGCCTGAGCGCGGCGGAAGCGCGGATTCGGCGGCATTACGAGGCGCTGGCGGGTGGGCGCTGGCCGGCGCTGGCGCTGCAGGTGATTCATGCGCCGGTGTTTCACGGGCACACGTATTCGATTGCGGTGGAGCTGGAGAGGGCGGTGGATATTTCCGCGCTGGAAGAGGCTCTGAGCGGGGAGCACGTGGACCTGGTGCTGGAGGATACGGATTCGCCATCGAACCTGACGGCTACGGGGCAGAACGATGTGCTGGTGCGGCTGCGGCCGGAGACGGCTGGATCGCGGAATCCGAATCAGGCTTCGCGGCTGTGGTTGTGGGCCGCGTCGGACAATTTGCGGCTGCATGCGCAGAATGCGGTGGAGTGTGCGCTGGATCTTAGACGGTTGAGGCCGCAGGGGACGGTGCAGTAAACGCCGCCCAAATTACTTCGGTCCTGGCCGGTGCGGTCTTGATGTGCAAGATTGCCGCGGTTCGGGAGACACTCAGAACATGGCTGAAGAGGAAGCAAGACCTGCCGAAGGGTGCCCGGTTGTGAGAAGGGTGTTGTTGCTGAAAGAAAAGCTGCAGTTGATTGACGAATTGCGCGGCCTCAATCCTCGTAGGGAAGGTTGTCGGGGTGGACTCCGATATAGTCGGGTTTCGGATCACGGACAAAGCGCACAGCATCGACGTGATCGAGACCCTGCAGGAGCGCCTTGCAAACACGATGCATTCCATCCATAACGCGACCATTGCTGGAAAGAATGATTGGAAACGCGAGATCCGATTCCAGCATCAGGCGAGCATGATCGACGATCTCACGGCAGGTGAGTTTCTGTTTTTCTCCACCGGTCCAATATGCTTCGTCCAATTCACGAATCGCTGAGAGCGGCACGTGCTCGCGGGCAAGATCTCTGGTCAGATCGACAAGACGTTGGATGCTCCATGCACAAAGGCCCTCTGGTGAGTTCCTGAAATGATATTGCGCACGCATTGGACCTCCCTCAATGATGATTCGACGATGGGCTTAACCGGCTGATTCAATGCCCGCCGCAGCGGCGCCACGCTTGCTCGATATAGCTGTCTGTCATGCCGGCGATGTAGTCGGCTACGGTGCGGGCCAGGCCCTGGGTGGGGATTTGTGCCTGGTGGTCCGTGGGAAGCTGGGTGGGGTCGACTATCAGGGCCGCGAAGAGATCCTCAACGACTTGGGTGGCGTGGATGTGGGCCTCTTCCATGATGGGGGAGTTATAGAGATTGGCATAGAGGAATTGCTTGGCGACGACGCGGGCGGCTTCAACTTGCGGGCTCAGGGATGCGAGGCGGCGCGGAGCGTTGCGGATGCCGTCCAGGGTGGTGGCGCCGAGGGCGGCGACGCTGGTGTGCACTTCATTCAATAAATCGGATACGAGGGCGTTGAGAACGCGCTTGAGAGCTTCGTTGACGGTGAGCTTGGGCGCGGCGGCGGGATACTGCTGGAGCACGGCGTCGTGGAGGCCGCGGAAGAGGGGCACACCGTCCTGGACTTGCGCGAGGGTGAGGATGCCGGATTCGAGGCCGTCGTCCAGGTCGGCGGTGAGGTAGGCGATTTCGTCGGCGAGGTCGATGAGCTGGGCTTCAAGGGGCGGGAACTGGCCGAGGAAGTATTCGGCGAGTTCGGGGTGGGTGGCGGCGGAGTAGTCGCGGGAGTGCTTGACGATGCCTTCGCGGACGGCGAGGGTGAGATTGAGGCCGCGAAAGGCGGCGTATCGCTCCTCAAACCAGGTGACGATGCGGAGGGCGTGGAGGTTGTGGTCGAAGGTGAGGTTATAGGGGTGGAGGCAGTGGTCGAGGGCCTTCTCGCCGGTGTGGCCGAAGGGCGGGTGGCCGATGTCATGGGCCAGGGCAAGGGCTTCAGCCAGCTCGACGTTGAGGCCGAGGACGGCGGCGAGAGTGCGCGCGATCTGGGTGACTTCAAGCGTGTGGGTGAGACGGCTGCGGAAGTGGTCGGAGGGGGAATCGGCCGGGAGGCGGGCGAAGACCTGGGTTTTGCCGGCGAGGCGGCGAAAGGCGCGGGAGTGGAGGATGCGAGCGGCATCGCGAGCGAAGGGAGTGCGGTAAGGATGAGGCCGCTCGGCGTAGACTCGGCGGGTGAGTTCGTCGTCCTCCTGGCCGGGGACGGCGATGCCTGGGGGTAATGCCGCGGCCGGATTGGTGTCGTGACACATCATGATGTGGATGCGAAAACAGGGGCTCACGTCTGGTTATACCGCAGTTGGGGATGATCGCAACGTGACGGGGCTCTAAAGTGTTGCCTGTCACCAAGGATGGGGTGGGCGAGTGGTATAACGTTGCCCATACGGTTGAGATTGGACAACGCTAATCCAGCGGTAGTACCATCCACCGGAAAATTTTTGAAGGGCAGGCGCGGGGACGAATCCGGCGCGTGAGGCGAGAAATATCCCAGATTCTGGGCAATTTCATTGGGAGGTAAGCATGAGAGCGATGAAGACGGCTGCATTGGCATTGCTGGCGGTGGGAGTGGTGTTTACGTCGGGCTGTGGCGAGAGGCACTCGACGAAAGAGGTTTACTACCTGATTGCGACGAACGTGAATCTGCCGTATTGGCAGTCAGCGGCGGCGGGGTTCAACAAGGCTGCGGCGCAGTACAAGGTGACGGCGAAGGTGGTGGGGCCGGACACGTACGATGTGCAGGCGGAGGTGGCGGCGCTGCAACAGGCGGTCGCGTCCAAGCCGGCGGGAATTCTGATATCGGTGGCCGATGCCACGCAACTGCAGCCGGCGATCAATGCGGCGGTGAGCGCCGGGGTTCCGGTGATTACGATGGACTCCGATGCGGCGGGGAGCCGGCGACTGTACTTCATCGGGACAAACAATCTTGAGGCGGGGCGGTTGGGCGGCCGGCGCGTGATTGAGAAGCTGGGCGGCACGGGGAACGTGGTGTTCTTCACGATTTCAGGCCAGGCGAACACGGAGGAGCGGCTGAAGGGTTTCAAGGATGTGTTTGCCGGGCGACCGGGAATCAAGATTGTGGATGTGGTGGACATCAAGGGCGATGCGCGGACCGCATTCGACAAGACGCAAGAGTACCTGGCGCAGACGGGGCCGAAGAAGATTGATGCGTTTGTCTGCCTGGAGGCGTCATCGGGCAAGGTGGTTTCCGACGCGATCAAGCGGGGGGGCGGCGGGCGCGAACTTGTGGCGTGGGACGTGGACCAGGATACGCTGGACGAGATCAAGGCTGGAACGATTGACGCGACTGTCGCGCAGAAGCCGTTCACGATGGGCTACGCGGGGTTGAAGGCGCTGGATGAGGTGTTCCACGCGCCACCCAAGCAACTGGATAAGGACTACAGCGCAGACGCCTTTGCGCCTTACCCGGTGTTTGTGGATACCGGCACATCGCTGGTGGACAAGAGCAATGTGGATTTGTACATTGCCGGTGCGGCGGAACAACAGAAGTAGATCGATTGGCGGGCGGCGCAGCGATCCCGGAGCGGGCGCTGCGCCGTTTTGTTTCTGGGGATGAGCCGGGTACAAGCTGGCGGGTTAGCGGTAGTAATGGAGCCAATGACGCAGCAGGTAGTACTCATTGATTGGCTGGTCATCGCGCATCGCCGGTACGCGAGGGTCCTGGGCGACAAGATCTTCCAGCTTCAGCTCGCGGGAGATGACTGACTCGAACTGCTGTTGAGGAGTCGCATCCGGGCCCCATTCAACAAAGTCAGACGCGGCGGCAGAGGGCATGCGCGCGGCGAGGACCGAGCTGGTGGGGACGGGGATTGGGTCCATGCTGGCGAGGAAATGAATGCCGAAGCCATCGTAGGACCAGAAGGCGCGCACGTAGGGGAAGGACTGCATGAGGGCCTTGGTTACGGAGGCGGTGGTCGCCGCATCGCCACCCGCTTCAGGGTACCAGGCTTGCAGAATGCCGTCCTTGCGCAGATGCCTTTTTACGGCGTCGTAGAACTCCGTTGAGTAGAGCAGGCTGGAGCCCGGAGCTTCAGGGGGCAGAGGCGGGTCAACGACGATTACGTCGTAGGACTCAGCGGAACTATCGAGAAAGCGCCGGCCATCGTCAATGGCGATGTGCGCCCGGGGAGAACTTTCCACCTTCGCGGCATTCGCATGGAAGTAACTGAACAGCGCGGGAACGCTCGGGACCAGGTCGACTGAAGTGGTGGGGATTCCCCAGGAGAGCATGGAGCGGAAGCTGGTTCCCATTCCAAAACAGATGACCAAGCCGTTCTGCGGAGGCCTGGACATGAAGGCGAGCGGCAGGTGGGCGATGTATTTGGTGATCGGCGTCAGTCGCGTCATGCCGACGCCGTTGACGAGGAGCCTTCGGTCGAAGCCTTGTCCTGTTGCAATGACGCTGGCGGTGTAGTCTCTGCGGACTTGCCGGTTGGAGTAACGGGTTTCGTAGTCGTGGCTCAGGCTGAAAATGAGGATTGCGACAACCGCGACGAGGGCAAACCGGACCTTTGGATCGAGGCGGGTTTTTGGGAGCGGCGCTTCAGAGGATGATCTTCGAAGCGCGATGAGGGCGGCTATGGCGAACAAGGGGACTGAGAAGACGGCGATGGACCAACGTTCGCCGATGGAAGGCAGGAGCAGGAAGCCGGCGATGAGCGGCCCGACAATGGAGCCGGTGATATTAACGGCGTATGCGGTGCCAGCCCGATCGGGATCGCCGGATGACCAGGAATCCACGAGCAGCGGGGTGAGATAACCGGCCATGGCGCAGAAGAGCGCGATGGCACTGAGACGCAGGCCGGCGGATTGATCGCCTAACGGCAGCAGGGGATCGGCAGCGATGACGGGGATGACGGCGAAAATCGCGAGCAAGCTCCATGCTGAGGCGCTTTGGCCGGGAGGGGTGGAGGAAGCGCGGGAGCGGTAATCGTGCGAACCAACGAGTGTGGCCAGCAGGTAGACGGCGAGAATTCCGGCGAAGGCATAGACGACATTACCGAGATAGGGAGTGAGCTGGCGGATCCAGACGACCTCCATACCCATGCTGACCAATCCGGTGGTGAAGAGGAGAAACAGCGCGGTGTGTCTGGGGAGCCCATAGAGGCGTGGGGGAGGGATTGGCACGGCAGGCGCTTTCTTAATTGAGGGCGTTGACGCTGCGGAGAAGCTGAGCCGGAATGCGAGGAGGGCCAACATTGCGTTGAGAGCGCCAGCGACGTAGAGCGTTCCCTGGAACCCCGCCAACTCAATGATCACGTAAGCAGAGGCGAGGGTGCCGACCAGTGCGCCAAGGACGTTGGCAACGTACAGGAAGCTGAAAGAACGATCCGATGTGGAGCGGGCCCCCTGCCGGATGAAAGCCATGAGCAGAGGGAATGTGGCACCCATACAGGTACACCAGGGCACCAGAGTAACGGCGACCCAGATGCCGGCTA
>Ga0302319_10006348_pt1 | contig 23486 bp, 16 predicted proteins | sample Bog_T0_2_FD_203319 | JGI IMG/M metagenome (GOLD analysis project Ga0302319, IMG submission 203319) | Peat permafrost microbial communities from Stordalen Mire near Abisko, Sweden - Bog_T0_2 | ecosystem: Environmental > Terrestrial > Soil > Wetlands > Peat | place: Sweden: Abisko, Stordalen Mire...
GATGGAGTCAGCGCCGTCACAGCATTCGGCATGTTCGTTGCGATTTGCGTCTCGCAGACCGGCTCGCTGTTCTCGGCCGACTCATGGCATGACATCACGTTTGTGGCCGGCGAGGTGCGCAATCCCAAGCGCAATCTTCCCCTCTCACTGGCGCTTGGCACTTCGCTGATTTGCGTGCTTTACATGCTTTGCAATCTCTGCTATCTCGCGGTGCTTCCTCTGCATGCTATTCAAACCGCGCCAAGCGACCGCGTAGCGACCCTGGTTGTGGACACCGTGCTGCCCAGTTTCGGAAAGCTGGCCATGGGGCTGTTGATCATGGTGTCGACCTTCGGCACCGTGAACGCGCTGACTCTGGCTGGGGCGCGAGCGTGTTACGCCATGGCGCAGGACGGCCTGTTCTTCAAGCGCGCCGGGGAATTGAACAAGGCGCAAGTTCCTGGATGGGCGCTGATGATCCAGTGCGTGTGGTCGCTGTTTCTGGTGCTGCCGCGCACTTACGATGCGGCCACCGGGAGATACGGAAATCTCTACAGCAATCTATTGGACTATGTTATCTCCGCGGCGCTGCTGTTTTATATTCTTACCGTGGCCGCGTTGTTTCGTCTGCGCCGCACGCGCCCGGATGCTCCGCGTCCCTATCGCGCATGGGGCTATCCATGGCTGCCGATGTTATACATTGTGGGCGCCAGCGTTGTGCTCGGTGTTTTGTTCTGTTACCGGACAGCGACGACGTGGCCGGGTTTATTGATTATTGCCAGCGGCATTCCTGTTTATTACTTGCTGCGGATGAAATCGAACGCCCGCGCTGCGCTTTGACTTATAAAGTGGGTCCACTCCACTTACCATTCCACAGGCGCAAAATGCCCAGTGGGTTATGGTGTTGTAACTCTGGTGGAAGAAATGCCTGCGGCACTCCCTGGTACGCCACCGGCCGTGCAAAGCGATAGATGGCCTGGCTGCCGACAGAGGTCGATCGACCATCGGACGTAGCCGGATATGGACCTCCGTGCACCATTGCGTGACATACCTCAACCCCCGTTGGAAATGCATTGAAGATCACGCGGCCCGCTTTGGTCTCCAGGATCCGCAGAAGGCTCTCATAGTCGCGAAGGTCCTGCTCGGTGCCGAAGATTGTCGCGGTCAAATGTCCTTCGAGACCCCGCGCTGCCTCAAGCATCTGATCCGCTCCACCCATGTGAACGAGCAGGGTGGTTGGTCCGAAAACCTCATCTGCAAAGGCCGGATCGGCGAAGTACTCGCTGCCCGTGGTCTCGAGCAGCATGGTCTGCGCCGCGAATCCCGCAGCACCCGTTTCGCTGATCGACGCTCCCGACGCCGTTCGCAATTGCTCGCGCCTGGCCTGGGCGTCCGCATAGGCCGAAGCGATGCCGCGGGTCAACAGCGAGAACTGCGGCCCGCTTTCCGTGGCGACTCTGAGGCGTTGCACAAATGCAGCGCTTTGATCCGACTCTGCAAACACGATTCCGGGCTTGGTGCAGAATTGTCCTCCGCCCAGGGTGAACGATGCGTGCAGCCCGGTTGCAATTGCCTCACCGCGCTCGCGAAGCGCGCCGGGCAAGAGGAACAAAGGGTTCACGCTGCCCATCTCGGCATACACGGGAATCGGCTGATGACGCCTGGCGGCAAGATCCATCAAGGCGCGCCCGCCTCGAAAGGAACCGGTGAACCCCACCGCGCGAATCGCGGGATGCTCGACCAGCGCCGCGCCCACCGTGTATCCGCCATCGAAGAGCAATGAGAATATTCCGCCAGGCAAGCCGCTTGCCTCGACCGCTGCCGAGAGCACGCGCCCCGCAATTTCGCTGACGCCGGGATGCGCCGGGTGTGCCTTCACGATAACCGGATTGCCCGCGGCCAGCGCGGAAGCGGTGTCCCCACCGGCCACCGAGAATGCCAGCGGAAAGTTGCTCGCTCCGAAGACCGCGACTGGACCCAGTGGGCGCAGCATGGAGCGAATGTCCGGCTTGGGCGGCGTGCGTGCCGGATCGGCCGTATCGATGCGGGCCGTGACCCACGAGCCTTCCTCCACCACCGACGCAAACAGGCGCAATTGGCCGCTGGTTCGCGCAACCTCACCGGTGAGGCGCGGGCGCGGCAGCGCCGTTTCGAGATGCGCCCGATCGATCAATTCCTGAGCCGCAGCGTCGAGGCCGTCCGCCATACTCCGCAACAGTTGTCCGCGCTCCCGGCCCGATGTGGCTGCGAACGCGGCCGATGCTTCTTGCGCAGCCTTTGCAGCACGGTTCAAATCCTCTTCGGCCGCGGAATAAAATGTTGGTTGTAACTGGCTGCCGTCCAACGGATTGTAGCCATGGAACGGCGAACCTTGTTGCCCGGTAACTTGCCCACCTATTAACGAGCGGCCCAGTAATGGATATTTTTCCTGCATACCATCGCTCATAACTCAAGCCTCCTTCAAAGGCGGAAAGGTGGTGGATTGAACCGCCGGCCGATTTGCCAAAGCGGTACTTAGTATCCTTCGCGCATCCGCCAATTCCGTTCCCTCCAACTCAAGACGCGGAGGGCGAACCCGTGCCGACCCGGTGGCGGTTTGACTCTGAACCCACTTGATAAGCTGCACAAACTTGGCCACCGTATCCATGCGCAACAGCGGCAGGAACCAGCTATAGAGCGCGAATGAATCTTCGTGGCGGCCCGCCTGCGCCAGATTGAAAAGCTCGACCGACTCCGCCGGGAACGCATTGGCGAGACCCGCAACCCAGCCTTGCGCTCCCGCGTGAACTCCTTCAACGATTGCGTCATCCACGCCAACCAGAATAGTGAGCCTGTCTGAGAGAATCGCACGAATCGCCGCAACCCGCCTCACATCGGCACTCGACTCTTTTATCGCCTCCAGGTTGGCGTGCTGCGCGGCTAACTCCGCAATCTGATCGGGAAGAAAGTCCGTCTTATATGCAACCGGATTGTTATAGAGCATGCAAGGGAGACTTGTAGCACCGATAACTGCTGAGACATGATGCTTCATCTCTCGCCAGTCGGACGCATAGACATAAGGGGGGAGAACCATCAGCGCGTCGCATCCGGCATTCTCGGCTTGCTTCGCAAGCATCACGGCATTATGCGTGGAGAGCGACGAAATGGTAGCAATCACAGGGGTTTTTCTCGATTCAGAGGCACGCACGGCGGTTTGAAGCACCTGTATCTTCTCAGCGTGCTCCAGCGTGGCGCCTTCGCCGAGGGACCCAAGCAGGACCAGGCCGGCGCATCCATTCCCGAGAAGCCAACCTGCATGTTCAGCTAGAAAGGGGTGATCGACTTTAAGGTTGCCGTAGAACGGCGTCGTGATCGCGGGAATAACTCCAAACCAATTCATAACATCTCCGGATAGGTTAGTAATAACTGATGAGGGCCCGGGCCTGAAGGCCTTGTCGATTTGCTTCGGTTTCAGGGGGTTGAAACCCCCTGCTCCCTCCGGAAAGGCTCATGCTACCTCTGGAAAGGCTCATGCCACCTCCGGAGGGGCTCATGCTACCTCCGGAGGGGCTCCTGCTCCCTCTGGAAAGGCTCCTGCTCCCTCCGGAAAGGCTCCTGCTACCTCCGGAATTCCCGCTCTACAAGGGTAGTATCAGGCATGGCTTGGCGTTTTCGAGAAGCGCGATGGTAGAAAAGGCGTTCGGTCGATCTCAGAGGCGCGGCTCAACATTTCGTCAACCACCAGGCGCGCTGCCGCTGGAGCGCTGGTGATACCGAACCCTTCAAAGCCGACCGCGAGGAATATTTCAGGATCGAAAGTTGAGCCAATCAGAGGCAGGTGATCCGGCGTGGCGGCGCGAAACCCCGCACGGGAACTTATGGCGGACATCTGGGCAAGCGCCGGCATATAACTCTTTGCGCGCTCAAGCATGCTTTCGAGCACCTTCGGCTCAACCCCTTCGTCTTCAGACAAATATTGCCGCGACGCACCAATGATGATTTGCCCGTTGGGCCGCGGCTGAACGTTGAACGCGACCGAATCGGTAGTTATAATGTGCGCGCTTTTTGTGTAACCCAATTCCACCAGTTGATGATGCAGAAACCCGGGGTATCGATCCGTGACGATAAGGTGCCCCTTGCGCTTTTGAATCGGAAGCCATGGCAAGAGGTGTGTTTCAACTCCCGTTGCCACAACGATTTTATCCGCAGAGTAGCTTGTGCCGTCTTTCAGAGTAACTGTCCCGTCGGCAATGCGCTGGGCCGCCTGGCCGCACTGAAGAATAGCTCCGCCGCGAATGGCCTCGGAGAGAAAAAACTGGGCCGCGGCGGGTGGATGAAGCACGCAATCGTGCGGTACCAGCAGTCCGCCGGCAAGCCCGGGGCGCAGATTCGGTTCTGCTTCCGCCAGTTCCCTGCTGTTGAGCACCTCGGAATCAATTTTGGCAGCGGCCAAGGTCTCGCGTTTGGCATAAACCTGCCGCATCTCGTCGTGGTCAAGCGCAACCCAAATTGTGCCGCGCGGTTCAAATTCCACATCGGGGGGAAGATCCGGCGCCAACTCCGACCACAATGACCGTGAATAGTTTGTCAGGGCCAGTTGCGCGGGCGATCCGTCCAACGCAACCACATGGCCCATTCCCGCCGCGGTTGCGCCGCTCAATTTCGCATCGCGTTCCACAACGGCAACGCGCAGGCCCGCACGGACGCACTCCATTGCGCAGGCGCTGCCGACGATTCCCGTGCCCAGAACGATGACATCGAAGGCGGGCATTAGAAGCGAACCCCCTCGCGAAACGGATCGGACTCGTCGAACAGCAGCGTCGATTCGGCGGTAACCCAGGCGCGGCCGGTGATGGTGGGAAGAACGCCATCCCGGTGTGCCACCACGGTGCCCTCGAATACCGTACCCAAGATTCCTTCCTGACGCCACACGTCTCCTTCGGCAAGTTTCCCGGCAGCAAACAGGCAGGCCATCCTGGCGCTGGTGCCGGTTCCGCAGGGTGAGCGGTCAAAGGACGCTCCCGGACAGAGAACAAAGTTGCGGCTCGAGTTTTCGGCGTTCCGGGGCGCGGAGAAGAGCTCGATGTGATCGATTGGCTCCGCACCTTTGCCGGTAATCCCGGAATCCGCCAGCGCATTTCGAATCGCGGTGGCGAGCGCGATCAGACTGTTGCGGTGGGCGAGTTTTATTTCGGCGATTTTCGATTCCGCCGGGTGATCGGAAACGAGGAAAAACCAGTTGCCTCCCCAGGCAACGTCGCCCACAAATCGGCCATAACCCGGCACATCCACAGCCACGCCGCCACGGTGTAGATAACTTGGCACATTGCGTACAGAAACGCTTCCATCGGGATGAAGGTGCGCCTCGACGGTGCCGACTGGCGTTTCGATCGCATGGCTGCCCGCGCCGATTCTGCCCAGGTGAGCCAGCGTTGTGACCAGGCCGATGACGCCGTGTCCGCACATGCCGAGGTAGCCGACATCGTTGAAGAAGATGACTCCGGCCGCGGCTGCCGGATCGACTGGCTGGCACAGCAATGCCCCGACCAGGGCTTCAGAGCCGCGCGGCTCGAATACCACGCCTGTGCGGAAGGCATCGTGGCGGGTGCGCAAAAGGTGGAGGCGGGTGGCCAGGTCGCCGCGTCCCAGGACCGGACCGCCGGCGACTACTACGCGCGTCGGCTCGCCCGCGGTATGGGAGTCGATCACCTGAACGCGGCGGATTTGGTTGTCACGGTCAGTCATGGTCGCTCTTCTTTGGGGTTGATCGTGATGGTCGAATTCCCAGGTAGTGGGTCAGTTTGAAGAGGTCTTCCCTGAGGAGCTAAAGCTCATTGCTTTTGCGGGTCTTGCGGCACGACTGAAGTCGTGCCCTGACACAGAGCCTTCGCAAAACGCGTCGGGGTCGAGATGCCCGAAACCGAAGCCGCAGGAGCCAAAGCCCATTTGATTCTATGGCAAACGCGGCACGGTCGAAAACTGAGGCCGGGCGCGGGCGGAAACGCCCACGCTACAGCCAGCCGGGAGGCTGGCGCTACATCTTGATGGGGAGTCGTCAGTGAGGACGGCCGGGGAGCACAAAATGTTCGGCGCAGCGCGGTTCGTAGGAGTCGCCGGGCATTTTGATGGAGCTGGCAAACGGCGCGGGCTGTCCTTCAATGAGCCGCTGCGAGTAGAAGGCGCGGTTGCCGCAGGCGCAGTAGGCAATGCATTCCGTAATGCTGCCGCCGTAAGCGCCCACAAACCACGACAGGTTGAGCATCTCTCCAAATGGAAGCGCGCGAAAGTCCAGGTCGAGGCCCGCGATCAGCACGTCGTGGTTTGCGTCTAGCAGCCATCGTGTAAAGGCAAAGAGCCCCTCTATAAATTGGCCTTCATCGATCGCGATGCATTCCACTTTCTTGCCAATGTCCTTCTCTTTCGCGGCGATAAGGGGAAGAACTTCCCATGGGTCCTGCGACCTGAATTCCAGGGCATTCATCTTTCCGTGGCCTCTCGGATTCCGGCTTTCAACCACGCCGGGCCCGCCCTTGTTATCGTCGCTGGGCTTAAGCACCAGGACATGCTGGCCAGCGTACTGGCGGCGCATATCCGCGCGGCGCAAAAGCTCGGCCGTCTTGTTGCTTCGCATCGGTCCCAGCAGTAACTCGAGCTTGCCTGGCATGATTTCGCCTTCCCGGAATTCGATTTCTATGCTTCCGCCGCCCCGACGGGGCTGACGGACTATTCCTTTCCCTTTTCCCCACGCTGAAGCGCGGGGCTAACTAACACTGCGCCTCCGGCGCGCGAGTGATGGGAACCAATTGGATCAACAAGATCGCTTCTCGCGACTCCTTTGCCGGCATTGATTCATGCGATTGCTTCGCCTGCCGCTGCATTTCCATGTCAATGGGGATGCAGCAGAGTATCGAGCCAATGATGGTTCACCGCATAGTTAGCAAGCGCGCCCAGGCCAGCGAGACTGAGCAACCAAATGGCAAGAACGCCAATTTTCTTGCGTTGGCGCGGCGGCGTAATGGCAACCGGAGGCGCAACCGGGGGCGCGCTAACCCGCACCAGTTCGATCCCAATGTTGTCGTGGCCGCCGGCGGCCAGCGCCAGGTCCAGCATTGCTTTTGCAGCGCCATCCACGGAGAGGTTGGGGTTGGCCGCCACGGTTTCGATATCCTCCTCAGCTACGTACCCCCACAATCCGTCGGAACACAGCAGGAGCGTATCGCCGGCATTCAGCACCACCGCCTCGACGTCGATCTCTACCGTGGGGTGATGGCCCAGGCAGCGCGTAAGCACAGAGGCGTCAGGATGGCTCCCGGCCTCTTCCGGCGTAATCAGTTTGCTCGAAATGAGCAACTGCACCCGGGAATGGTCGTTGGTTAACTTGCTGATGACGCCGCCACGCACCAGGTAGGCGCGGCTGTCACCGACGTGGCCGATCCAGGCGCGAGTCTCAAAAGCATCCTGTTGCACCAGCGCAACCACCACGGTGGAGCCCATGCGGCGGTGCTGCGAGCCGGGCACACTTGCCGCCACAAGGATATTCCTGTTGGCGAGCGCGGAAGCCTCGCGTATTGCAATGTCCGGGGGGGAGTCCGCGCCCAGGCTTGCCAGATGCTCGTTGAAGCTGGTGACTACGATGCGCGATGCAACGGCTCCTCCTTCGTAGCCTCCCATGCCGTCGGCCACGATGGAAATCTCGCCGAGCGCGGTCCGGAATTGCAGCACGCTATCCTGGTTCTCCTTGCGCAAGGTGCCGGGATCGGTTACCTCGGCAAAGGTAATGATCGGCTGATCCGGGATGGGAATCTCATTCATGCTTGAACCTCACCTTCTGAGACACATCCGGCGCTCCGGGTCAATTTAAAAGTGGAACCATCAGGGGCTGAAGCCCAACTTCATTTTATTGGCTTTATCGGCACGACTAAAGTCGTGCCCTGACACAAAGCCTTCGCATATTGCGCTGAAAAAGAGTTTTTCCGCAACCCGTTAAGTCGTACCGCTGATTTAAAGCCTGTTTGAAATGGGCTTTTCCGCAGCCTGACAAGCCCGTACCCTTCCGTGAATCCCGCACGTTCATTGCGGATCGTTATCGCGCTTGCGAAGAATCCCGATGACGGCCGCAGTGAGCATAAGGAGCATTGCCCCCAGCACCAGCAACGATTCGCTGAACTTGTGGCGATAGGCTACAGCGTTCTTTTCCGTGCTCAGGGCGGGCCTTTCAATGGCATCACCGGCGTGGTTTTTGGCATCGACAACGTAGCTTGGAATGTGATGCGACGCGAAGTCGGTGGGGGGAATCTCCGTCGGATCCGGCGCTCCCGGCATCTGGTCCGCCGGCAGTGCCATTGGCGGCTGGGCTGGGAGGTTGCTAACCGGCAGGCCAGCGGGAGGATGGGGAATGGTGCCCGGAAGGGGGAATTTCGGTTTCCATTCCTTGGCCTTGGCTTCGTCCAGCAGATTGGCCTCAAAGGCCCACCGGGAAGGAATGAGCCCGCTGATGTACTGGCCAACCTTGGGCATCTGGTAAACCGGGCGCATGCCTCCGCCAAGGGCGATGATGGGAAGCAGAATCACGGGCAACATGGCAATGGCAGCTTCGTTGGTCCTGGCAACGGCAGAGACGCAAAGTCCAAGTCCCGCGCCGATCATGGACGCCATCAGCAGGACAAGGAAGCCGGAGAGGAAGTTGCCTTGCAGCCCGAGGAACAGATAGACAATTGCGAGCATGGAGCCGCACTGGAAGATACACAGCGCCAGGAGCACGGCGAATTTGGAGAACACATAGGGGAGCAGCTTGAGAGTGACCATTCGCTCGCGCTTGTAGATGGTCCACTCGCCGACAATGTCGCGGGCAGCATTGTTGCATCCGAACCAGATGGCCGCCACCACCATGAGGAAGTGAACAATGGGAAGCTTCTCCATGAGGCCGGTAAAGTCGTTGGCGCTGATGGGGTGGGCGATGATGCAAACCAGCACGGCGAAGAAAGGCGCCTGACCGAGCAGAATGCCTGTCTGCACACGGTCCTGCGCCTTGACCATGAGGTTGCGCTTAACCAGGGCGAACCACTGGCCAAGGCCGAATTGGCGGCGCGGCTTTTCCTCTCCGGTCTTGTCGGTGACCGCGGCCTGTCGGCCGGAGCGGTTGGTCACGAACTCCTGCTGATAGTGGGATCGCAGGAAGCGCTGCCGCCAGGTCTCGGTACGATTCGCCGCGGGCACGGTGTTCATGCCGGAGAAGAGCATCTCAGGATTCAAGTCCTGAGTCTTGTCGATGGTGGTTCCCGCGGCTGGCGCCGTAGGGTTGAAGAACTGAATGGAATCAGGAAATGCAGGGCCGAAGTAGACCAGCGAACCGGGAGTGTCGCCCATATCGCGGGAGATCATGAGCAGGTTATCGAACTGCTTGTAGACCCGTAAGCTGGGCTGATGGATGGTGGTAAGGATGGTCTTGCCGGTCTTGGAAAGATTCTTGAGCAGGTCAATGACCGACTCCGCGTCATAGGAAGAAAGGCCGGAGGTAGGCTCGTCCAGAAACAGCACGGGTGTGTCGGTAATCAGTTCGAGCGCGATGTTGACGCGCTTGCGCTGGCCGCCGCTGAGGGTTTTTTTCTCTGGGGAGCCAATCACGGTGTCGATTTTGTCGGGGATGCCGAGGTCTTTGAGCACCCTCTGGGTACGCGCTTCAATCTCCGAGTCGGTAAGGTCGGTGCGGAGGCGGGCGGAGAAGTAGAGGGCCTGGCGGACGGTCAACTGGGGATGCACGATATCGTCCTGGGGAACGTAGCCCATCATGTGGCGATAGAGGTCGTAGTAGTCGTACAGGCTTTGGCCGCGAAACAGCACGGTTCCCTGCACCGGCCGCGTATAGCCGTTCAAGGCCTTGAGGAGGGTAGTCTTTCCGGCGCCGGCGGGGCCCATGAGGGCCACCATCTCATAGGGGAAGATGGTGAGCGAAACCGGGTTCAGCAGGCGCTTGCCGTTGGGCGAATTCACGACAATGTCGCGCGCCTCGATGGTGACCTTGCCGTTGTAATCCCGCTGCGCCAGTTCGCCGTTTTCCAGAAGCTGGAAGCGAATGCTGCCGAGGCCGATCTCCTGTCCCGGCTTGACCAGCACCTTTCCGGTAACGCGGATGCCGCCGACGTAGGTTCCGTTGCGGGAGCCCAGATCTTCTACCAGAACGCCTTCCGCGACGCGGGTAATTCGCGCATGACGCCAGGAAACCATTGGATATTGCAGGGGAATGTCGCACTGCGGGTCGCGGCCAATTTCCATCGCCTTGCCGCGGAAGGATATTTTGTTGAATGCGGCTTCGCCGATTTCGACCTTGGTTTCAAGGGAGAGAAGCTGGGATGCGGCAATCTTGTAGGACCCCAGGTAGACTTCCGCGTTGGGGTCAAGAACGGCCCTGGTTATGCGATTGTTCAATTCGCCGATGGCGGTGCCATTGCGCGAGTTGCGGTCTTCAAGAATGTACTGTCCGTTCTCCATGGTGATGATGGCGTGATTCCAGGAGACATTGGGCAGGTCGATCTGGACGTCGGACTCCGGAGAACGTCCGATGGTGATAGGCCTGGCACCGGCAGCGCCGCCCAGGGAACGTCCGGAACCGGTATTCATATTGGGGCTGGGGGTGGGGAGAGGGCCGTTTCCTGCGACTGGCCAAGGCATCTCCACCAGGCGACCGAGGGTGACTTTTGCCCCGTGCGCAACCCTCACGGGTTTGCCAGGCTCGAGCTTTACACCATCGAGGTAGGTGCCGTTGGTAGAGCCGAGGTCTTCAACAGTAAATCCATTGCCGGCGTGAGCTAGCCTGCAATGGTGGCCGGAGACGGTATCCTTGGGCACCCTGAGGTTACAGTCTTTGGCGCTTCCAATGATCCACGAGGCTTGCGGTTTGGGCTCTTCCACGGGCATAAGAAATATTTTCGGATTCCCCACAGCGTACCACACGAACGGTGAGAACAAGCAAGCGCCCAAAAGTTGCAGAACGTGGCGCGGAATTGTCCCGCTTTTTTCTTAATTGAGACCGATTCGATGCGCGGCGGATTGCGATTGGCCTTTCCAAGGAGTTCATCGGCCGAATTGCGGAGAATCTTCACACTGGTTTGGCGGGGTTGGGGATGATGGAAATCCATCGCGGAGGCGAAGTGTGGTGAGGGTGAAGTACGTCGAAGAACAGGCGCAGATCCTTCGACTCACCACCCCCAAGCTGAAGAGCGCTTGGGGCCCCTTTCGCTCAGGATGACGGCCAGTTTGGTGTTGCGTATCTCGAACTCAGGGCAGAGCCGCTTTTTGAACTTTGCCGTGGCAATGCGTTTTTAATATATTTTCATGGGACTCCATGTTACGTTGGCGAAGGACCACGAAAAGAAATGACCGATAAAATTGCGAGACATCTCAGACTTTCCCTGCTGCGTTCCATTTCGGCATTGGCGCTTGCAGCTTGTGTGTGCGGACTGACGGCGGCCGCAGCCCAGGATGTGTCGCAGCTCTACGGAGTGCATGGCGTAAGCCCGCTGGCGGTTCGCCAGGGCATTCTCGGCACCTGCTACTTTCATGCTTCTCTGGCTGAAGTGGCCAAGGTTGCGCCGGACACGTTGCGCAACGCCATCACCGCGAATCCCGGGGGTGGTTATAAGGTGCATTTCTTTCAGGGACCCGACGAAACCGTATTCGGTACGGACATCGATTATGGCCGCGCGCACAGCTACGACCACTCCGAGGGGTCGTGGGTTCTGGTGCTGATGCGCGGATATGCGCAACGCGCGCTGCGCCAGAGCATTGTTCGAGCGATCAACGAGTCGGCCGTAATTCCCAGCTTTGTTAAGCCCATGACGCTGTCGTGGCTGGATCAGTCCAGCGTGTTCCTGGTGGCTTACGACCGCGCCATTCGCGCGGTTGTAAGCCAGGACGGAGATATTGACAAGGCGGCATTCAAGACCAAGCTGGCCGCGCAGGCCGGGAGTTTGGGAATTCCGCCTGCGCAGGTTCTGGCGTTCACCGGTTTTCTGGACGAGAAGGGATATTTTGACCAACTGGCGATGACTGTGCGGCAAAACGGCGAGGTGTTTGGAGCCTACAAGAGCCTGGGCGAGGGCGGGATTCCGGTGCGGGTCATCGAATCGTTTCTGGGCGGCGCAAGTGCCGCTCAGGTGAGCGACACTGGGCCGCTTCTGGAGCAACTTCGGCGGCTCCACCAAGGCAGCGTGGCAGTTGTGGCCGGTACCAAGAACGCTGCTCCGAGCGCGGACTTTGAGGCCCAGAACAAGAGCTGGTGGGTGGATGCGCATGCCTATTCTGTAATGGACTTCGACGAGGCCGCGCAGACGATTACGCTGCGCAATCCATGGGGGGCGAGGCCGGGTCCGGACGGGGTGTTCACGATTCCGATGGCTGTGTTTTTGCAGTCGTACGATGCGTACTCGTACTCAAAGCCGGCGACGCAGTGAGCCGCTGACCGCCGCTCATCCGTAATCCAAGTCCCGATTTTGACCAGCGGCTTCGGTTGCGCAGGCTGCGGCAAAAGTCGAAACCTGGGATGAATTGGGTGGAGAGCATCCCTCGGGGGCTGAAGCCCACGTTGATTCTGTTGCCTTTGCGGCACCACTGAAGTCGTGCCCTTTCAAAGAAATCGGGCTTTACGCAAACGGTGAAGCTCGTGCCGTTCAGATTGACCCACTACCCCCGAATCTCAGTTTTGGGGCTCGCTTCCCTCTCCACTTGCGTCGCGGACCCTTTCGAGACCTGCACGCGCGCGGGCGGCGCCTTCCGGGCACGGAAGCACCTCGCCATATAGGCGTCTGGCAGCGGAATAGTTGCCGCTGCCAAGAGCCTTGTCTGCCCTGCCCAGGTAACTATTGATCTGGCCGGAGTCGATGTCGCACCCTTTGCTGGAAGCTTTTGCGCTACGGTTATCAACAGGCGGCGGCGGAGCGACAGTTACCGGGGTCGGCTTTGGCGGCTGCTCTTGGGGCGGCGTGGCCGCAGCTGCCTCCTGCTGCTTCTCCTTTTTCTCCTTCTTGTCATTTCGGCTGGGCTTTTCCCTGGCCGGCTGATTGTCTGTTGGGTGCGTCTGAGTGGGAGTTGTATTCGTGGCGCTGGGGCCCTCTGGAGGGGTTTGCTTGAGTTGCCCGCCCGGTTCGGCGCCATTTTCACCGGAGTTTGCTGTGTTCGATGGAGTTTGGTGTGTATCCGCCACTTGCGTGGTCTGCTTGTCTCCAGACCGAGTAAAGAACAACACTGCCCCGACTGCAAGAGCTGCGGCCAGGACGCCGCCGATCGCCCAGCGGACTTTCGGGCTGGACAACCCGGAGCGGGCCTCATGGTCATCCTCGGCGCTCGACTCCGCTTTCCAGGGCTGATCCGGGGCCTCCGCGTGCACAGGTGGTTCGGATAGCTGCTCTTCCAGGCCTTGCTGCTGAATGTAATTGGTCAGCCACTGTTCATCGAAGGAACGGGTTGCGTGACTCTCCGCACTGCGCCACTGGAGTTCGCGCAGACCGGTCCCGTCCAGCGTCTGGGAGGCAAATCCGGGCAAATCCTCAAAGAACTGGCTGGCCTTTTCGGTGAGAAGTATCTGTCCGCCGGAAGCCTGGTCCAGAGCGTTGCGCAGGGCATCGCCTGCCGGCCCGGTGGACAGTTCTTCGGCTGAGTGAACCAGGACAACGACGGAAATCCCCTGCAAATCCCTGCTTTCAGTAAAGCCCTGAATGGCCCACTGGAGGCGGCGGGCAGCGGAAATCGCCACATGATCGGAGTGAAAACTGGTAACCAGGACGCCGCCATTGCTGGAAACCGGTTCGCCACCCGAAGCGGCAATGAGGTCGGCGGTAAGGCAGACCGCTGGCGTGCCGCTGTCCCAATACAACGGCACAAGCTGGCCGTTCTGGCCGGTGTTCCAAAGGCGAATGGAGAGAAAAGCCTCGGGATTTGGCGGGTTTCCTTGCACCAGGGTGACCCTTTCGGTGGCAGCCTGGCCGAGCGTTCGGGTTTGTTTGGAGACGTGCATTTTTTCCGATATGGCCACTTTACAGGCTCCCCTTCCCTGTTTCGCAAAAAAAATTGCAACCTTCAGGGGGAAGTGATAGCGTAGCAGAAAATGCCAGCGTGCATAAAACTTGATTTTAATTTTCCGTAGACGCAGTTCCGTTGGGACGCTGGAACGGGTCAAGATATGTCCGGCTGGCATAGAGGCGCAAGCGCGCCGCCCGTTTTTGCACTTTAGCGAGTTGCCTTTCTCGACGTAGTTCTGGGGATATCATGGCATCGTACGATTTGGATCACAAAGTAACGGCCAGGCGGCTCACTCCGGCCTGGATTCTCGTGCTGGCGGGTTTTGGCCTGGGATGGCTTGCGCCAACCGCGATGGCCAAGGAACCTTCCCTAACCGCCATCGAACTCTACGATGGGCCTTCCGGCGCTGCCTATGTGCAGCTTACGGACGTGCTTATCAACACCAAAGCGGAGATGAAGAACTGCACTCCGTATCAGCAGGCGTCCGTCGACCATTCCACCTATAACAAGATGGAATTGGTGCATCTGGCTGCCGGTGGTGTGCTTGAGCGCGGAACCGACGGCGTAATGCGCTACACGGAAAACGGGGCGGGATCGGTCTGCGTAGTACCCTTGAACGCCAAGTTTGAGCATGGCGCGTCTTTTTCGCTCTCCGAACTTGCCGATCAAGCCAATTTGACGGGACCCGCTACCGGTCCAGGCGGGGGAGGGGCTCAGAAAATCCTGAAGGGCGTGAAGCTGGTAATCGTTCCAGCCCCCAACGTTGAACTGGCAGAGTTTCTGCGCGCCGAGAGAGCCAACACGATCGAGGTTTGGCAAAGATACCTGGCGACAAATCCTGCTTCGCACCCCGCGCACAATTCAGCCGCCGCAAAGACGGCTCTGGCTACCCTGTTTGTGAACGAGGGCGAAGTCTCCGTGCAGGCGTACGAAAAGACCCAAAACCTGGATACCCCTTCCTACTCCGACCTGAAGGCCGCCAAGGGACGAGCGGATCAGGCGCGCGCCGTGTGGCCGGACCTTGTGGAACTGAAGAAGCTTGACGGCGAGGTTCACAAGGATCTTACTGCGATCACGGATAAGGGAAGCGCCCAACTGGATGACTACCACACCGCGCTGAAGAGCAATACCGTCGGCTATAGCCACTTGCTGAATGCGAAGAAGTACAGCGACATCCTGAGTGGGATCGATTCGTTTTTCCCGCCTGCGCAGGCATTGCTTGAAAGCGTGACCAAAGACATCAACGATTTCGAGGGCGCGCTGCGTTCGGCGCAAACCAATCTGGACGGGAAGCAATTCGACCAGGCATTTCAATTCGTGGCTCCGTATCGCGCGTTTGCGGACGAAGAGCCCCGGGTAGCGGCAGTGATCGATGCAGCCTACATGTCGCACATGACGCAGGGAAATACGTTCGGGCGCAGCGGCAACTGGCAAAGCGCAATCAATGAATTCACGAAGGCGGGCAGCGAGAAAGACACTCCCGCGGCCCGGGACGCTTTGAAGAACGCCAATGCTCAGTACACGATTGCGACCGACAAGGCGGCTGCAGCGAAGGCCTTGGCTGACAGCCAGGAATACCAGGGGCAGAAACAATGGATCGACGCGTATGAAAGATTCGACTCGCTGACTCCGGCCCAGCGGGAAATCGACGCCGATGCAATTAAGGCGCTTGAGCCGAACTATATTCAGGCGGCGGCTGCCCAGGCCAAGAAACTCCACACCGGGCACCCCACATTCATTGGAGTGAGCGACAAGGAGGAGAGAGAGCAGGCATACCACTACTACGACCGCGCGTGGCAGCTGAGCCAGGACGATAAGTGGAAGGACCAAAGGGATGCGGAGGGGGAAGACCTGAGCGCATACCTTCTGCAACAGGGAAAAGCCTTTTATGGAAAACCGGGCGGCTCGGGGACAGAATTGGCGTGGATGTACTACGAGGAGGCCGCCAAATACAACGCTGAGAACAAAGGTGCGGTTCGAGATGCGGAGCAGGATGCGAAGCAGAACCACTCGCTGCGCTCGAACTTGTGGATCAGCCTCCGTTTCCAGGACCAGACATCGGGACGGTTCAACGCCGAGTTTTATTCGCAGTTGGAAAACGCCATTATTCACGGACTGGACAGTTCCGCGATTCACGTTAAAGCCATGCATAGCACCGATGTTGACAAGCAGGGGGGCCCGCTGAAGCCTGACTTTGAGTTGAACGGCGATATATTGGCGCACGACGCGACTCCTAAGGTTGACCCAGAGACGCTGGAGTCGGAGTACGTTTCCGACCACCAGGGACAGCCAAATCCGGAATACGTGAAGATCAACAGGGTTATTACAAAGGCCAAGGAGGATCTGGAGGCACAGCAGACGACCCTGGGGATCGCCACAGCGAAGAATAACAAGAAGGAGAAGGAAGCGGCTCAGGCCACCATCGACGCGGATAAGAAGGTGATCGACGACTCGGAAACCCAACTGGCGAGTATCCCCCAGGAGATCAAGGTGCCGATCTTCACGAAATACAATTACACCAAAACAACCCAGGTCATCACATGCAATATCAAGGTGCAGTTCGGCATCGTTGATAACGCGACCGGGAGCACCGAGATGAGGCCCGATCCGATTGTGGTGAGGCCTCCGGACCATGTAGACGTTGTGTTCGGTGACGACGTGAAAGCGGAGGACACCAACCATATCAAGAAATCCGGAAGACTGGCCGATCCGCGAGACATTCTGGCCGATGCTGAAGAAGAGGCCAGAAAAGCGTTAACCGAGCAAGTGAACAAGATCGTGGAACAGTTGCCGGAGAAGTTCTATAACTATGCGCTGGCGAGAGAGAAAGATAACGATCCGAATCTCGCCGGCGAATTCTACCGCCGCTACCTTGAAATCACAAGGGACGATAAGACAGTGGTACGGGACGTCCAAAGGGAACATGCGAGGCTCTTTTTGTCGGAGACATTCGATTTGCCGGCTAAGATCCCCATCAACCCATAACGCATTCCGCGGCCTCCTCCGCTGGTTGGGGCGGGGCGATTAAAGTCTGTAGACGAGTTGTCGGTGCGGAAGACGGGCAGGAGTACGGATCGAGCCAGGCGAGAAGCGAGGCCAGAACGTGGAACCTTACGATAATTCGCAGAACATCATGCCAGACCGAATCGGCAAGTACGACATTCTGGCCAAGCTTGGCGCGGGCGGGATGGGCGTGGTTTATCGCGGCCGGGATCCGCAGATCGGCCGCGAAGTAGCGATCAAGAAGCTCACCGGGAATATTCTTGCGGAACCGAACATGCTTGCCCGCTTCTACGAGGAAGGCAAGCGAACCGGGCAACTGAACCACCCGAACATAGTCACAGTATTTGAAATCGGAGACGAGCACGGCGAGCCCTACATCGTAATGGAATGCGTCGATGGCGAACCGCTGGATAAGATTCTCCGCGCCGGTTCGCAAGCTTCGCTGGCCGACAAGCTGGAGATTCTGGAGAAGATATGTTCGGCGCTGGGATATGCGCATCGCAAGAATGTGATTCATCGAGACGTGAAGCCGGCGAATATTTTCGTTCAGCGCGATGGAACCGCCAAGCTTCTCGACTTTGGCATCGCGCGGCCTGAAAAGCGGGATGGGGACCTGAATCTCACGCGTACCGGAACGATCGTGGGCACGGTCCCATATATGGCCCCGGAGCGTTTGCGAAACGAGACCCTTGATGGGCGATCGGACATCTTTGCGGCGGGAGTCGTACTCTACCAGATACTGACGGGGAAACTTCCGTTCACCGGCCTGGCCGACCCGGAGATCATGTTCAAGATCCTGCGGGAGCCGTTTCCCCTCCCAAGCACGGTCAACCCCGATTGCCCGCCGAGTCTTGAATATATCGTCGATCGAGCCCTGGCCAAGAACCCTGACGATCGCTATCAAACCGCCGAAGAGATGGCCGCCGATCTGTCCACTGCGGTTTCAGAACTGCACCAGGAGCAGATTAACCAACAGTTGCCCGATGCCCAGCGCCTGATTGAAGCCGAAGAGTTCGCTAAAGCTCGGACATTACTTCTGCAACTGCTGAAACTCGATCCCAAACACGCCGAGGTGAAGCGGTTGCTGGATATGGCTGGCCGCCAGGCACTGCAGGCGGGCCGTCGAGAGAAGATCCAGCTAGGCAAAGGCGATGCCGAGAAAGCCTTTGAGGACAAGCATTATGGGAAGGCTCTTGAGATTCTGACAGGCCTGCTGGAAGTCGAACCCGAAAACCTGGAGTTGACCAAATTCAGGGATAAGGTGAAGAAGGCGAAGGACAAGCAGGAAAAGATCGACGAGTTATTGCGCCAGGCCGAGGTGGAGCGCCGCAAGGGCAAATACGAAGTCGCGATTGAGATTCTCAACAACGCGAAAAAGGTTGATAAGACCGACTCAAGGACAAATTCAAAGATAACCGCGGTTTGCAATGAGGTAATTAAAGAGGCGGAACAGGCTAAATTAAAGGCCCAGGCCAAGGCGCTGCTCAAGTCCGCGCGCACTGAAATCTCCGCACGGCACTTTGTCGAGGCCATTGACCTGTTGAAGCAGGTTGAGCCGCTGGATCCAACCAACCCGGAGCTTCCACTTTTGTTCCAGGATGCAAACGCCGGACTGGAACAGATCCGGCGCAGGGAAATCATCACGAGGATCGAAGAAGAGGTTTCGAAAGCATTCACGTACGAGCAGCTGAAGCAGGCATCGCAATCGATTCGCGAAGCGATGGCCTCGATGCCGGCCGAGGCGGCGCTGTTTCAACTGAACGCTCAGGTGGAGCGCCAGATCAAGTCTCAAGAGAATCGAATTCTGGTGGATGAGACGATCCAGAAATGCCGCGACCTTTCTCCGGGTGAGGCGCTGGATCTGATTCGCAAGGCACTGGTGAAGCTGCCAGGCGAAGAGAGACTGATGGGAATGGAGGCGATGCTCGGCGAACGATTCCGTCAACAAAACGTGGACGAGCGCCGCACCGATTACCTGAACAGGGCGCGGGAAGCGCTGAGCAAAGGGGAGTATTCCGACGCCGTCAAGACGCTCGAATTCTGTGAGGCCGAGGGCATTGCCACTGGCGAAATTCTTTCCTTGCTCGATTTCGCGCGAAGCGAGGAACAGGAGTATCGGCGTCAGGAAGTTCTGCGCAACAACCTTGCGCAAGCCCAGGCGCTTATCGGGGAGTCTCAATTCGACGAAGCCATCGAATTCATCGAAGGTGTGCTGCAGCAGGGAGACGACACGACGTTGCACATGCTGCTGGACCAGGCCGCAGCGGGCCGGGAGTCACTTCGCCAGCAAATCGAAACGGCATTGACGAATGCCAGAAAACTCACTCTTTCAGGCAAGCAGGCGGACGCCACACAGCTGCTTCAGATGCAGCCACAGCCTGTCCAGCGTTCGATTCGAGTGCAAACGGCCCTTGCGGCGCTTGAGGAAGAAAGTCAGCAGCCTCTCTATCGGATGATCGGGAGAGCGTACGCGGTTCTGGAGACGGACCTTCCGGCAGGCGAAGCAGTGATGCGGCAAGCCACGCTCTCCGCGAATTCCAACTTCGTCAAATCTGTCACTTCTTCGTTTCGATTGAGGGGGAGAACATTTGCCGACCGGGTGGTCGCCGATGCCATCACCGGATCGAAAGCCATCGTCAAGGAAGATAAGGAAAAGGCCGGACAACTGCTGCAATCGGTCAGCAGCACGATCGATTTCGCGAGCCCCGAACTGAGAACCGAATGGCAGCGGGCAATGAAAAAGATGGGCAGGTCGACAGGGACTTCCCGCTTCACCCGCGTCTAGGGCTTTGCCATCTTCTCCGCGAGTTTCTTGTCGATGTATTTATCGAGCATCGCGGGAATCTCAGTATTCATGCGGTTGACCATGTGGTCTTCGGCGGCCTGCATCTTTGTATCCATGCTGTCCATGCGCCTTTCGAACACACCCATTCTTGCGTCCAACTGCGGCGTCAAGTCTTTCATGGCGTCCTGGGCCTGCCCGTGCATCTCTCGCACCTCGTCACGAGTCTGCCCAAGTACATGGTTTATCTGATAGAGCCAAACGAACAGTCCCAGCAAAAGTACAATGTTGACCGCCAGGATCACCTGCACAATTTTCAATTTGCTTTCCATTTCTCGTGTAGTCACGTTGTCCGCTCCCGTTCCCGTTCCAGATGCAGTTCCAGCTCCCAGCCCAGTTCCCAGCCCTCGCGACGGCCCAGGCGCAATCGGACTAGACATGATTGTTGTGGCCGGGCCGCGATCAGGTCCGGGCATGACGGTAGTTTCCGGGCCGCGTCCGGATCCTAGTCCTGTGGAGACACTACTCGAACCTGTCCCAAAATCCGCCCATCTTGGTCCCGGCGTTGGATTGGAAGCTCCAGGGCGAATCGACGGTGGTGGAATCGGAGTCGATTCCGCTCCATATCCATGCTTCCTCGGAGAACCCATCGAGGGAAACGGCGCCGGACTTACTGTTGTGGCACCTGGCCCGGAGAAATCACGAGGTTCCTGATTGATTACCCGCGTGGGCTCGTAACCCGATGACTGGTCGGCCTCGGGTTCAAGGAGCCGAATATTCAACTCCGGTCCACCTACGCCCAAACGCACCACGTCGCCAGACCGGACTACGGTCCCAGGGCTAGCCGGCCGGTCGTTCAGATAGGTCTCGCTTCCGGAATCGCTGAGGCTCGACACCCTGACCATGCCAAGCGCAATATCGAGCACCAGATGTTCGCCGGACACGGTGGGAAACTGCTTTCCGGGCAGGTTGACTTCGCACTTCGGGTCCCGTCCAATGCGTATGCGGGACTGATTCAAGACCCACTTCTTTGGCTTGCCGACAATTCCTATTTCAATGTCCATGGCTCAACCCATATCTCACAATTTCTGCGGCGACCACAAATGCGGGGTAGCGCTAAAGCTCAGCGGAGCGGTAGACACACCATATCAGGAATACCCGGGATCGCGGCCCCGAAAGGCAGGGTCCCCGATCGGCTCCCTCAAGTACACTCACGCCTACCCCACCCCGTCAGGATAAAGCGCAAGGGTCTTCCCCACCAGCAGAGTATCACCGCTGGATTCGCAAGTGGTAATGGTTTCTTCGAGTTTCTTCCGATTCGGTGCGGGAATATTGGAACGAACCTAAAATGCCAATATCAAGGCTTATTCGATGACGAACATGCGTCGTCGATCGCCGGTGCGCCGCACGCCTCCTCGGCTATTTCGAGATGGTGAGAGACCCAGGATCGAGGGCAACTTCATAATAGCCGCCATCTCCGCCGAGTGAGTGAAAGAGAAGAATCTGCCACTTGCCGGATGAGTGCGCGGAGTCGATGAATGAGTTGAAAGTGCTGGCTGTTTTGCCTGCGGACGCTGTGTAAGTGGGGAGGTCGGCTGGATCGCTCGAGTCGTTGGGAGCTACCTGGCCGCCCCGAACACCACGATTGAGAAAGAAGCGAGTCTTTGCTACATTGTCGAATCCCTTATCCCCATAGGGCGAGGCGGTGGTCCACACGTTGCTGACTCCGTATGTATGGACGATGTGATCGGTGCAGAGATCGTATTCGGCCTCAAGGCTGCCTGCATACGGTCCCCCCCCACCCGGCGCCGTTGGCATGACAGTGGTGTTCGGTGTGATTGCCGAGCTCGTGGCCATCCTTCGCGGCCTGCGCCCACATGGGCGAGTTGCCGTCGCTTGCGCCGACGAGGAAAAACGTCACGTGGACGCCGGTGGCCTGGAGCTTCGGATAGTTGTCGATTTGCGATTGGATCGAGTCGTCGAATGTGTAGGTAAGGGCGGCGTGGAAGCCTGCCCAGTTGAGGACCTTCAGATTGCCCACGGGGCCGGCGGGCTTGGGGACTTTGCTGGCCGAAGGCGTGGGCAGGGGCGGCAAGCTTTGACTGGAGCCGTTGATGGCCAATGCCGCGAAACTACACGTTACGATGCTGAAAACCGCTGGCCGCAATGCATGCATACGAGCTTTCCGCCTATTCGGGATCGCTAGCCATTTTATGAATTCGGCAAGCTGGTTTTAGTGCCAACGAAGTCCGTTACAAATGAAGAATTTGTGATGCGAATGTTGTCGCACTCAGAATTTTCGTTCGCCCCAGTTTGTCAAGCTGCAGAAGGCCTGAGCGCTTATCTCCGGTCACCGCGTAGTCGGGCTGGGCCGCCTCGATCAGGTCAAGCAAGTAGCTGTCTGTCGGGTCAGCCGCATGAAGCCTGCGCGGCAGCGAACCCGGCCAGACGATTGCATTGTAGAGGTGGTTGAGCATGCTGCCTACATGGTGGGGTTGGAGCCTGAATCTGAACTTCGGGGTACGGCAGGCCGTGCGAATTTCGTCGATCTGCTCCTGGCAGGTCAGCAATTGGAAGCCGCCGTTACGCCATTGGTCGACGATACGCGCCGGTGTGCCGTGCGGAACGAGCATGGCGCTGATGATGACGTTGCTGTCCAGCAGGACCAGCATCAGCGCTTCTGCGCACGAGCCCAAGCCAAGGACTCCTCAATGATTGCATCCATTTCGTCGGGGTCCACATCTTTGTTGTGTTCTCGGGCCGCGTTGAGCGCGGTATCGAAGATGTGCTTGTTGACGGCCTCGGCGACAAAGCGGGAGAGATCGCCTTTCTTGCCTCTGCCTTCATTGGCGAGGAACTGGCGCAGGGATTTGTCGAGTTCTTTGGGGACGACCAGATTCCAGCGTGTGGTGGCAGTGGACATGGATGGCTCTCCATCTCCAATATACACCTAAGCAGATAAACACATAAACACCGATCCTGAAGGAGAAGTAGCCGCATTCAGCCCTGGACTCTGACAGAATGCGGCTCTTAATTGCAATTGAAGACTGACAACCTACTTACTTATCCGTCAGGGCTTCTACGCCGGGGAGCTTTTTGCCTTCGAGGAATTCGAGGCTGGCGCCGCCGCCTGTGCTGATGTGGGTGATCTGGTCGGCTACACCGGCCTGGTTGATGGCGCTTACTGAATCACCGCCGCCAATGATGCTGATGGCTCCCCGGTTGGCGGCTACGGCATGGGCTATGGCGTTGGTTCCTACGGCGAACTTGGGAAATTCGAAGACGCCGGCGGGGCCGTTCCAGACGATGGTTTTCGCGGTTGCCACAACGGCTTCAATGGCGGCGATCGACTTGGGGCCGATGTCGAGGCCTTGCCAGTCTGGGGGGAAATTGACGGATGTGTCCCATGGTTGGGTGTTTGCGTCGGGAGAGAAACTGTCGGCGAGGATGTTATCGACGGGCAGGAGGAGATTGACGCCCTTGGCTTTGGCCTTGTCGAGCGCCGCCTTGGCCATGTCGATCTTGTCTTCTTCCACCAGGCTCTTGCCGGTGGTGACGCCAAGCGCGCGCTGGAACGTGTAGGCCATGCCGCCGACGATTACCAGCGTGTCCACCTTGTCCAGCAGGTTGTCGATGACGTCGATTTTGCCGGAAATTTTGGAGCCGCCGATGATGGCGACGAAGGGTTTTTCGGGGCTTTCGAGGGCCTTGCCGAGATAGGTGATTTCCT
>Ga0302319_10006357_pt1 | contig 23469 bp, 27 predicted proteins | sample Bog_T0_2_FD_203319 | JGI IMG/M metagenome (GOLD analysis project Ga0302319, IMG submission 203319) | Peat permafrost microbial communities from Stordalen Mire near Abisko, Sweden - Bog_T0_2 | ecosystem: Environmental > Terrestrial > Soil > Wetlands > Peat | place: Sweden: Abisko, Stordalen Mire...
GTCCGTACCCCCAAACGTTCCGTCCCTGCGGGTTCCAATTTCAGAGATCCTGCCCGCCGGCTTGACCCGGTGACTTGACCCTGGGGGCGGGTTGGTGTTGTTTGCCGCGCCATGCCCGCGACCGCGCTCGAAGCCCCGGCCCCAGCCACCGATCGCGGCGGCCGGGTCGTGCTCCTGGCCTTCAATTCGAGCAACCGGCTCGCGGTGCGGCGGGCCGACGCACGGGCGGTTGTGGCCTTCGCCGACGACGACCTCGCGGGGGCCACCCGAAGCTTGGAAGCCGTTTTTGCGGCGCACACGCCGCCCGCGGAATACTTTTCGGCCGGAATCGGCGGGCGCCTCTGGCGAACCTTCCTGGTGCAGGTGGCCGGCAGGCCGGCCGACGAGGGCGTCGCGTTCGAGACCATCGAAAGGCTCCAGGCAAATCCCTCGGCGCTCTCGCCCGAACTCTCCCGGTTGCTCGCGGGCCTTGAGCCCCACCTGATCGAGGTTCCCTACCTCCACCTCGGCGAAAACGACTTCATCTACAAGTTCCGCCCGGAGAAGGAGCGCAACACCACCATCTACGCGCAGGACACGGCAAGCCGGGCCCTGTACCAGTCCCAGCTCTGCGCGGCCATCAAGGCGCTCGCCCGAAGGCTCGAGCGCACGGCGGTCGCCCCGGTGACGCTCGACTTCGGGGCTGTGCGCTACGTCATCCCGAGCCACTTTGGCTTCTGCCTCGGAGTCAAGAACGCCATCGAGAGGGCCTATGAGACGCTTGCCGAAAATCCCGGCCGGCGCGTGTTCATGCTCTCCGAGCTGATCCACAACCCTTTCGTGAACGAGGATCTCCTCCGCCGGGGGCTGCGCTACCTTCAGACCGACAAGGGCGTGCCGTACGCCGTGGACGGCCGCCCCGCACCGGAAGCCCCGGCCGTGCCGCTGCTTTGGGACGGCCTGACACCCGACGATATCGTCATCATCCCCGCGTTCGGGGCGACCGACGAGGACAAGAAGCGGCTCGTGCGCAAGGGGCTTGCCGTCTGCGCCTATGACGCCACGTGCATGCTGGTGGAAAAAGTGTGGAAGGCGGCGCGGGCCTACGGGCGCGAAGGCTACACGGTGGTCATCCACGGGAAGCACGAGCACGAGGAGACCAAGGCAACCTTCTCCAATACGCGCCGCCATGCGCCGGCCGTGATCGTACGCAACCTCGAGGAGGCGAGGCAGCTGGGCGAAATCATCCAGCTCGACCCGCCGTCGGCCCGGGCGCGGTTTCATGCGCTTTTTGCCGATCGGCACACCCCGGACTTCGAGGTGGCGCGCGACCTCCAGCGGGTGGCGGTTGTCAACCAGACGACCCTGCTCGTGAACGAGACCCGGGAGATCATCGCGCACCTGCGCGATGCGTACCAGGCCCGATACGGTCCGGACCCCGTGGGCGCGCAGGCGCGCGTCGGCGGAAGCGGCCGCAATGACACGCTCTGCTACGCGACGCAGGTCAACCAGGACGCGCTCGCTCGGGCCCTTGCCGAGCCGCTGGACGCGGCGTTCGTGATCGGAGGGCGGAATTCCTCGAACACCTACCAGCTGTACCGCCTTTGTGCCGAACGCCTCGGGGAGAGGGCCTATTTCATCCAGAACGAGGCCAGCATCCTCTCCCGCGAGGAAGTCGAGCACTACGTGTTTCCGGCCAAGGCGGGGGAGACCCCGGGGGGCAGGACCGAGCGGCGCCGGCTTCGGTCCGGCGCCGGGGCGCCCCTGCGGGTCCTCGTGACGGGCGGGGCTTCGTGCCCGGATGGTATCATTCAACAGGTTGTGAGCCGGATCAATGGCTTCTTCCCGGCGGAAAACCTGCGCAGCGTGGAAGCCGTGCTTGCGGACCTCGGAACGTCGTAGGACGGAAAAATGAGTCTTGCCTTCGGGCGGACAGATTGGCCTGATCTTCGGCTTCATTCATGAAAGCCACGATCAAGACGCAGGGCCGGCAGTTCATCGTTTCCGAGGGGGACATCCTCGTGGTGACCCGCTACCCGAACACCGAGGCGGGCTCGACCGTCGAGATCAACGAAGTGCTGGCCGCCGGGGAGGGCGAAAGCTTCAAAGTGGGCCGTCCCACGCTTGCCGGCGCCTCCGTTTCGGCAAAGGTCCTCGAGAACAAGCGGGGCGACAAGATCGTGGTCTTCAAGAAAAAGAAGCGCAAGGGCTACGAGCGCAAGCAGGGCCACCGCCAGGAACTTTCCGTCATCAAGATCGAATCCATCAAAGTCTAACGCCATGGCGCACAAGAAAGGTCAGGGAGCATCCACCAACGGCCGCGAGAGCCATTCGAAGCGTCTCGGGATCAAGCTTTTTGGCGGCCAGACCGTGCTCGCCGGCGGGATCATCGTCCGCCAGCGCGGCAGCAAGCTTCACCCGGGGAAGAACGTCGGCGTCGGGCGCGACTGGACACTCTTCGCGCTGAAGGACGGCGTGGTTCAGTTCGACAAGACCCACCGCAAGGTGGCCGTGGTCACGAGCTGACCCTCCCCTTCGGGATTGGGTTTGGCAGGCAGGCAAGTCCTGCTTTTATCGCGCGATGTCCAGGAACTTCGCCCGCGCAGTGCTTGCCCTGGCAGCGGCGTTTTTCGCGGCGTTTTTCATCTGGCCCATCCTGCTCATCCTGAAGGGCGGCTTCGTGGATGCCGACGGCCGGGTGACCTTCCGTTTCCTGGAGGCCCTGCTCTCGGACCCGATCATCCTGGAGGGCCTGAGAAATTCGTTCCTGATCGCGGCGGCGGCAACCTGCCTGGCGGCGCTCGTCGCGCTTCCGTTGGCCGTGATCACCGACCGTTTCCGGTTTCCTGGGAAGGGACTCTTCGGTTCGCTGGTGCTCGTCCCGATGATCCTTCCCCCCTTTGTCGGCGCAATCGGAGTCCGCCAGATCCTCGGGCAATACGGGGCGGTCAACTCCCTGATTGTGGCGCTGGGACTGCGGCCCCAAGGATGGGCATTCGACTGGCTGGCCGCGAACCGGTTCACCGGGATCGCGGTGCTCGACGCGTTCTCGCTGTACCCGATCCTCTACCTGAATGCCGTCGCGGCGCTCGCCAACGTGGACCCTGCCATGGAGGAGGCCGCCCAGAACCTGGGGTGCACGGGGCTCCGGCGCTTCCGCAGGATCACAGCGCCCCTGATCCGGCCGGGCCTCTTCGCCGGGGGCACGATTGTGTTCATCTGGGCGTTCACGGACCTAGGGACGCCTCTCATTTTCGACTACGACCGGGTCGCCAGCGTGCAAATTTACCACGGATTGAGCGACATCGGGGGGAACCCCTACCCCTTCGCACTCGTGGCGGTGATGATGGCTGCCTCCGTGCTCATCTATGCGCTCGGCAAGGGCCTTTTCGGGCGAAATCCCCATGCGATGATGGCAAAGGCCACCAGCGCCGGCGGGGCCCGGACGCTTCCGGCGGGCCGGGCGTGGCTGTGCACCGCGGCTTTCGCGGCGGTCTCCTTGGTGGCCATGCTTCCCCATCTGGCCGTGGTCCTGATCGCCTTTTCAGGAGATTGGTACGGGCGGATCCTCCCCGGATCCTGGACTCTTGACAACTTTCGCGGTGCCCTGGGCCATGGGATGACCGTCCCCGCAATCGCAAACAGTCTCAAGTTTGCAGGTGCCGCGACCGTCGTGGACCTTGTCCTGGGCGGCGCCATTGCCTACGTCGTTGTCCGGACGAGGATCGCGGGGCGCCAGGCGCTCGACTTCCTCGCCATGCTCCCCCTGGCCGTCCCGGGACTGGTACTTGCCTTCGGATACCTGTCGATGGCGCAGGACGGCAGGTTTTTCTCCTTCATCAACCCGGTGCGCAACCCAACGGTCCTTCTCATCGTCGCCTACTCCATCCGGCGGCTGCCCTACGTGGTTCGTTCCGCGGCCGCCGGGTTTGAGCAGGTGAGCGAGACCCTGGAGGAGGCGGCGCAATGCCTGGGATGCCCGCCCCTTCGGGCCGTCTTCAAGATCACCGTGCCCCTCATCGCGGCAAACCTGATCGCCGGCGGACTGCTCGCATTCTCGTTCGCCATGCTCGAGGTCAGCGACTCCCTCATCCTGGCTCAGAAGCAGGCGTTTTACCCCATCACCAAGGCAATCCTCGAGCTGTTCCAGTTGCTGGGTGACGGGAAGTACCTCGCCAGCGCGCTCGGGGTCTGGGCCATGGTGTTCCTCGGTGCGGTCATCGCCGGACTCACCACGCTGCTGGGACGGAAGCTCGGCGCCGTCTTTCGTGTCTGACGATGTACCTGCTCCTCCTGGCATCGTTCATCTGGGCCTTCTCGTTCGGCCTCATCAAGGTCCGGTTCGCAGGAATCGACCCGGTGGCCGTGACCACCCTGCGCCTCGCGTTCGCGCTCGCGCTCTTCCTCCCGTTCTACCGCCGCCAGGGGCTCAACCGGATCGCCCAGCTCCGGTTCGCGCTGATCGGAGCCGTACAATTCGGCGTGATGTACCTCTTTTACCAGGCTTCGTTCGCCACCCTGGAGGGCTATGAGGTCGCGCTGTTCACGCTCCTTACCCCGCTGTACCTTGCGCTCGTGGATTCCGCAATCGAGCGGCGCTGGCGCAGCCGCAATGCCGGATCCGCGGTCCTCGCCGTGGCCGGTTCGGGGATCGTGCTCTGGAGCCGGGCCCCGAACCATGCGCCTTGGATCGGCTTCCTGTTCGTGCAGGCGGCCAACCTTTGCTTCGCGGCAGGACAGCTTGCATGGCGAAGGGAGCGGGCCCGGACCGGACCGGGGTTGCGCGATGCCTCGATCTTTGCGCTGCCCTTCGCGGGCGCCCTCGCGGCGAGCGTGGCCGTCTCGGCCTTCACAACGGACTGGCCGGCCCTCCACTTGTCCGGGGCCCAGTGGGGCGCCCTGGCCTACCTCGGGCTTTTATCCTCCGGCGCTTGTTTCTTCTGGTGGAACCTCGGCGCCACACGCGTCAACGCGGGCACCTTGGGGGTCTTCAATAACGCAAAGGTGCCGCTCGCGGTGGCTTGTTCCCTCCTGTTCTTTGGCGAACACGCCGACTTGCGCCGCCTGATCCTCGGTGGCGGCCTCATGGTGGTTGCCGTGCTGGTTGCGCAACGGGGAACGGCAAGGGGTCAGGCTGTTAAATGTTAAATCCGCAGCGGATTTAACATTTAACAGCCTGACCCCCGATCGCCGCCTTCAGGCGCTCCAAACCGGCGCGCGTCGCCTCCACCGTCGGCCCCTCGACCAGCAGGCGCAGCTTCGATTCCGTTCCCGAGTACCGGACAAGGACCCGACCCCTGGCCCCAAGCTCGGCTTCGAGGGATCGGATGGCCGCGGTGAGCGCCGGCATCTCCGCCAGGGGCTTCTTCTCACGGACAGGAACGGACTCCGAGGCCTGGGGAAACTTCCGGAGCGTGCGGCGGAGTTCCGAGAGCGGCCGGCCGGTCGCGATCATCACCTCAATCACCTTCAGCGCCGCCACGAGACCGTCGCCGGCCGGGGAGTACTCCGAAAAAATGAGATGCCCCGACGATTCACCGCCGAAGGTGGCCCCCTCCTTGCGCATCAGCTCCACGACATAGCGGTCGCCGACCGCGCTCCGTGCGACCCGTCCGCCGGCGGCCTCCACGGCCGCGTCGACACCCAGGTTGCTCTGGACGGTGACCACGAGGGTGCGTGCTGCGAGCGAACCGCGCGCCAAGGCATGAACCGCGAGAAGGGTCATGATCTCGTCCCCGTCCAACACCCCCCCCAGCTCGTCGCAAAGCACGCATCGGTCGCCGTCGCCGTCGTGGGCCACGCCCAGGCGCGCCCCCGAGGCCAGAACTTTGGCCGAGAGACCCGCCGGGTGCTCGCTGCCGACCCCGGCGTTGATGTTTTGGCCGTCGGGGGTGTTTCCGAGGCAAAGTACCTCGGCGCCAAGCCCCGCAAAAACGGCGGGACTTGTCGTGCAGGTTGCCCCGTTGGCGGTGTCGAGGACGATCCTCCAGCCCCGCAGCGCCCCGACGGGGAGCAGCCGGGAAACGGTCGAGATGTACTCGTCGGCAAATGGGCAGGGGGGCACCACGAAGGTTGTCGCATCCAGGACGGAGGTGCAGGCGATCAGCCCCACTCCAGCCTCAATCCGGCTCTCCTCCTCGTCGGTGAGCTTCCTTCCGTCGGACCGGAAAAATTTGATCCCGTTGTCGGCGGCTGCGTTGTGGGAAGCCGTGATCATCGCCCCAAGGGCTGCCCCGGACCCGCGCATCGCCGCAGCCACCGCCGGGGTTGGAAGCACGCCGAGGTCCCTCGGCGCAAGGCCCGCACCCGCGAGACCGGAGGCTGCTGCGCGGAGGAGCGGTTCCCCGGAAAAACGGGTGTCCCGGCCCAGCAGGGCCGGGCCGTCCCCCCCGGCCCAAATCCCCGCAGCCCGTCCCAGGCGGGCGAAGAATTCCTCGTTGATGACCGGGCCGCCATAGGGGCCGCGGACTCCGTCCGTGCCAAAGTAGATGCGGCTCATGTCGATCGAAAAAACTCCCTCGTCGCCTCGATCTTCCTGCGGACAGCTCCGCCCGAAAGCAGTTCCCGGGCTTGTGCGATGCCGTCCCCGACGCTTGCGGTCCGGCCGGTCATCCAGAGCGCGACCGCGCTGTTGAGGGCGATCGTGTCCACAAGTCCGGCGGGCCCGCGTCCCGCGAGAAGGGACTCGACCAGCGCAAGGTTGGCGTCCAGGTCCCCTCCCTTGAGGTCGGAAAACGGTGCAGGCTTGAGGCCAAAGTCCTCGGCCCGCCAGGTCGCCACCACACCCTTCAGCCTGCCGGCGCCCTGGACCTGGTTCACCCCGGCGGTGGTCAACTCGTCAATCCCCTGCGCGGGACCGAGTACGCCATGCACGGCCAGGCCCGACGATGCGCCCAATGCGTCCAGGGCTGAGGCGAGCCTCGGAACCCAGGCAGCCGAGAATACGCCGAGCAGCACATGCGCCGGGCGCCCCGGGTTGATGAGGGGGCCAAGGATGTTGAAAATTGTCCGGCGCCCGCGGGCGGCCAGGACCTTGCGCACCGGTCCGATGTGCAGGAACGCAGGATGGTAGGCGGGGGCAAAAAAGTAGGCGAAGCCGAGTTCGTCGAGGGAGCGGCGAAGCATCGCGTGCGATGCCTCCAGGTTTGCCCCCAGCGCGGAGATCAGGTCGGCGCTCCCGCATTTGGAGGTGATGCCACGGTTCCCGTGCTTCATCACCTTCACGCCCGCACTGGCCAGCACAAACACAACCATCGTCGAGATGTTGAATCCGCCCGCATGGTCGCCGCCCGTTCCCACGATATCAATAGCCTCCGCCGACCAGCGCTGGACGCCCGGGTCCACCGCCCGGTCGCGAAAGGCCCGGGCAAAGCCCGCCACTTCGGCCACGGTCTCACCCTTCGTTCCCATCGCCTCGAGGAAGGCCTCCTTGTCCGCATCGGGCACCCCTCCGTCCGCGAGCGCCGCCGCCGCCGCCGCGACCTCGTCGGGAGCCAGGTCCCTGGCTGCCAGCAAGGCGGCGGTCAAATCGGTGAGGGGCGACATGGGCGGGAGGTGCCTGATGAGTGACAAGACGCGCAGGATCGGCAAATTAATTTGAGAAACACGCCGGGATCTGAAAGCAAGTCCGTTGTGCGCCCACACGTTCTTCTCCTCCTCGCGGCCCTCTGCATTGTGAATCCGCTTGCGGCCGAGGCCTCCGGCGGCGCCCCTGCGCCGAGGAAACCGATTGCCGAACTCCCGGCCCGTGACGCATTTGTCCTCGGGCTTATCGAGGGGCTCACCGAGTACCTGCCCGTGTCCTCCATGGGACACGTCATGGTCGCCGACCACTTTTTCGGCCTCGAGAGCACGAACCAGCTCCGGGATGCCGAAGGCAAGCCTCTTTGGGCGCGGGCCCCGAGACCCAACCGACCGAGGGAGCCCCTCACCATCAAGGTCGCCTCGGACACCTTCACGGTGGTCACCCAAATCGGGGCGATCCTTGCCGTTGCCATTCTGTTCCGGTCGCGCTTTCGCGAAATCGGCCTGGGACTGGTCGGTCGCAGCGATGGAGGCCGGCGCCTCCTGCTCAACCTGATGGTCGCATTCCTCCCGGCGGGAATCGTTGGATTCCTTTTCAACCACTGGATCCTGGAGCACCTTGTGACGATCGGCGGCATCCTCGTGGCCCAGCTCGTGGGCGCGGCGTTCATGATCTATGCCGAGTGGTGGAGAAAACGCCGCCCTGCCGCGCCCCAGGGGCTGGACGGGAGCAGCCTGTCGGTCCGGGGCGCCCTGGGGATCGGGATTCTGCAGTGCGCCTCCTTCTGGCCCGGGATGAGCAGGTCGATGACGACGATTGTCGGCGGTTACTTTGCCGGCATGGATGGGCGGGAGTCCGGGGAGTTCAGCTTTCTGCTGGGCTTCTTCACGCTTTCGGCGGCATCCATCTACAAGGCCCGCCAATCCGGACCAGCCATGATCGAGGTATTTGGCTGGCCCCACGTCCTCCTGGGAGGCGCGGTTGCCACGCTTGCCGCGATGCTCGCCGTGAAGCTGTTCCTGAGCTACCTCACCCGCCACGGGCTGATCCCCTTTGCCATCTACCGGGCCGCCTTTGCCGTATTTCTGGGCGTTTGGGCCCTCGGCTGAAAATAGGTCCGATATGTCCTATAGGACCTATATTAAGTTAGCTTGACCCCCGGCGCCTCCTGCCCTCAATGGGTCGTTTTCAAGCGGTTGCATGCTCTAAAATAACCCATCGCCATGGCTAATCCCAAACGCAAACAGTCCAAACGCCGCAGTGCTAACCGCCGAGCCGCCAATGCTTTCAAGGCACCGCTATTCGCAAAGGACCCGTCCGACGGCTCCTTGGTGCGCTCCCATCGCGTCAATCCAAAGACCGGCCTTTATCGCGGCCGGCAGGTGATTAACGTCGAGGTCTGATTTTCAGCCCGCCATCATTGGATGGTCATGCCTACCGGTAAACCCGGGTTGATTGCAGTTGATGCCATGGGCGGGGATCTCGGTCCTGCCGAGGTCGTTGCGGCGGTCCATCTCGCTTTCCAGCAGGTACCTGACCTGCGCCCCATCATTCTCGTTGGCGATGAGGCGATTCTGAGTCCCCTGCTGGCCCAGCATGGCTTGGCTCGCGGCGATCGGCTGTCGGTCCTTCATGCCACCGAAGCAGTCACCATGGACGACTCGCCCATGGTGGTCCTTCGCAGGAAGAAGGATTCCTCAATGGTCCGGGCGATCGAGCTCGTGAAGAACGGAGAGGCCGACGTGGTGGTGAGCTGCGGCAACACGGGGGCCCTCATGACGGTCGGGACGCTTCGCCTTCGCACCATTGAGGGAGTCACAAGGCCAGCCCTTGCAGCGGTCGTACCCCGGAAGGGCGGTCACTTCATCCTCATTGATGCCGGGGCCAACCCGGAGGCCAAGGCCGAGCACCTGGTGCACAATGCCATCCTGGGCAGCCACTACTGCCGCGTGGTCCTCGGGGTGCAGGCGCCGCGCGTCGGTCTGATGACGATTGGCACGGAGGAAGGAAAGGGAAACGCCGTGATCTCCGAGGCGAACGAGCTTTTCAAGCGCATCAGCCCGGTCGTGAACTATTGCGGCCCGATCGAGGGCTTCCAGGTCTTCGAGGACCATGTGGATGTGGTGGTTTGCGACGGTTTCGTCGGTAACATCATGCTCAAGACCTGGGAATCGCTGGTGAGCTTTGTCCGCGGCATCCTCCGCGACGAATTGAGCTCCAATCCGGTGCGGATGGCGGGGGCCTGGCTCTCGAGGGGCGCGTTCGAGGCCCTGAAGCAGCGCATCAACCCCGAGCGGTACGGCGGCGCTCCCCTCCTCGGCCTCAAGGGAAACATCCTCAAGGCCCACGGTTCCTCGAACCGGCGGGCGATCCTGAGCGCCATCCGCGCAGCAAATGAGATCATTGCCGCAAAGATGAACGACAGGATCGAGAGCGACGTCGCCAGGGCGAACGAACTTCTGGCTGCATGCCCGCGAACTCCGTAGTCATCGTCGGGACCGGCTCGTACGCCCCCGAGCGGGTGGTGACCAATGCGGAGCTTTCGCACATGGTCACCACTTCGGACGAGTGGATCCGCACCCGGAGCGGAATCCGGGAGCGCAGGATTGCCGCCCCCGGGGAGGAGGCTTCCGACATGGCGGTCCAGGCCGCCAACCGCGCCCTCGCGGACGCGAAGGTCGGTCCGGACGAGATCGACCTCCTGATCGTGGCGACGTTCACGGCCGATCTGCGCATCCCGTCGGCCGCCTCCGTGATCCAGAACAAGATGGGCCTTTCGCCCGCGGCGGCATCTTTCGACCTGAACGCCGCCTGCTCGGGCTACCTTTATGCCCTGGATGCGGGCTGCGCGATGCTTGCGTCCGGGAGGTACCGCCGGGCGCTGGTGATCGGCGTCGAAAAGCTCTCCCCGGTGGTGGACTGGACCGACCGGACGACGTGCGTGCTTTTCGGCGACGGGGCCGGCGCCGCCGTCCTGGGATTGGATTCCGACCCCGGCCGCGGCCTGCTTGGGACAAAACTCGGGGCCCTCGGCAACAGCGTGGAGCTCCTCCATATTCCCGCCGGCGGCAGCTTCATCAAAATGAAGGGCCGGGAGGTCTTCAAGGCGGCGGTCCGCGCCATGGAGGAGATTTCCCGATCTATTTTGGAACAACACGGCCTCGACGGGTCTCACATTGCCCTTGTCATCCCGCATCAGGCGAACCTTCGCATCATCGACGCCCTTGCAGAGTACCTGGAAATCCCCATGGACCGGTTCTTTGTGAACGTGGACCGCTACGGCAATACCGCGTCGGCATCCATTCCCATGGCGATGGACGAGGCGTGCCGCGCCGGGCGTATCAGGTCCGGCGACCTGATCCTGCTTGTGGCTTTTGGGGCGGGCTTGACCTATGGGAGCGCGCTGATTCGCTGGTGACCCTTATTCCCCCTACCCTTCCAAGACGGCAACCCATGGATTATCTCCCCCCCCGAGTCCGAATTCTCCTGCTGGCCGCGGTGAGCCTTTGCCTGCTGGCCACCGCCCGGGCTGACTTGGTATGGACCGCGGGAACCGGCTGGCAGGTTGAGAACGGATCGCTTTCCGGGCTTCGGGGCTCGGATTCCGGGAATGCCCTCGACCTGATGAACAAGGCCCGGTCCAGCGAGGAGGAAGGTCACCCGGGCAGCGCGCTTTCGGGGTATTTGAAGGTCGCACGCAAGTACTCCAGTTCCATTTACGCCCCGGAGGCACTCTACCGGGCGGGCAAGATCTACATGGCCCGCAAGCAGTACAACAAGGCCTTCGACACCTTTCAAAATGTCGTCACCGCCTACCCCAACGTCCGGCGGTTCAACGAGATCGTCGGGTTGCAGTACCGCATCGCGGCCGATCTGGCCGACGGGGCGCGCAACCATATCCTGGGGGGGACGATTCCGATGTTCAAGAACCCCTCGCGGGGCGTCTCGGACTTCGAGTATGTGGTCCTGGAGGCTCCGTATGGAGACTACGCCCCGCTTGCGCTCCTTGCCGCCGCCCGCGGCCGCGAACGCGCCGGCGATGCGGACGTGGCGATCGACCTGCTCGACCGGATGATCAACGAGTACTCCCAGAATGTGCTCCTCCCGGACGCCTACCTTGAGCTCGGGCGTCTCCACTCGGGCCTGGTCGAGGGACCCTACTACGACCAGGACGAGACCAAGCAGGCCATGACCTACTACGAGGACTTCATGATCCTGTATCCCGGCGACAACAGCATTGCGACGGCGGCCAACGGGCTCGACTCGATGAAAAACATGCTCGCCGAGAGCAAGATGAAGATGGGGGACTGGTATTTCTACAAGCGGAGCAATTTCACGGCAGCCCGTGTGTTCTACAACGAGGCCATCACGTCGTACCCGGACTCTTCCGTGGCAAAGCGCGCGAAGGACCGCCTGGTCGAGGTCGATGCCAAGGCGGCCAGGGCAGCCCAGCCCCCGCCTCCCGGAAAGTCCGGCAAGAAACGGTTCTGGCTCTTTTGAGCCGGGACGGCTAGCAACCGGCAGCCGACCATGCCAGCCCGGTCCCGCAACCTTCTCCAGCGCCTCCCGCTGCTCCTGGCATGCCTCGCATGCGGGTGCTCCCACTACCAGCTCGGAACCGAGGGCAAGCTTGCCTTCACGACGCTGTATATTGCGCCGGTGCAGAACAAGGTCCTGCTTCCCCAGGCACAGGCGGTCGTCAGTTCGCAGCTGAGGGAGGCGTTCCTTCGGGACGGGCGTGTGGAGCTCGTGGATTCCCCGGCCGCGGCCGATGCCGTCCTCACGGTGGTGATCACCGACTATCACCGCGACATGATCGCGACCCGGGAGAGCGACATCGGGCTCGCCAGCAAGTTTGCGATCACGCTCGGCGCAACCTGCGCCCTCCGGGACAACCGATCCGGCCGCGACTACTTTCAAAGCCGTTTGATCAATGCCGAGCGCGACGCGTACACCGACAACGGCCAGCCCTCCTCCCCGCTGACCGGGGACCAGCTCCAGGCCGAGTACAACCTGCTCCCGCTGCTCGCCGGATCCCTGGCCGACAAGGTCACGCACTCGGTTCTCGACACATGGTGACGCGCCCCCCCCAGCTCGTTCCATCCCTGCTGGCCGGGGACCACGCGCACCTCGGCGACGGGGCCGCCGCCGTCGCGCAGCTCGGCCTGCCTTGGATCCACCTCGACATCATGGACGGGCACTTCGTCCCCAACCTGTCCTTTGGGCCCGAATTGCTGGCCGCCCTGCGGCGCAACGGTTCACGGCTTTTTTTCGACACCCACCTGATGCTCTCGGAGCCCGGCCGGTATGTGGAGGCGTTCGCACGCGCCGGCGCCGATCTGATCACGATCCACGTCGAGCCCGACTACGAGCACATCCCCACCCTGGACAAGATCCGCGAGCTGGGGTGCCGGAGGGGCATCGCCCTGAACCCTGGAACCCCCGCTGGCGCCGTCGAGGCTCTCCTCCCGCACGTTGACCTGGTGCTCGCCATGACGGTCCAGCCTGGGTTTGGCGGGCAATCGTTCCGCGCGGACGTTCTCCCGAAAATTGCCCAACTGGCGCTCTGGCGGACCCTCGCGAACCTGGACTTTTCCATCGAGGTGGACGGCGGGATCGATGTCGGCTCCGCCGCCGAGTGCCGCGCAGCCGGCGCGGACAAGTTCGTCGCGGGAACCTCGTTCTTCCGGGCCTCGGATCAGGCCGCGTTCGCGCGTTCGATCGAGGCAATGCAGTGACCGGCAGGGTGAAGGCCCCCGGCGCAGCCAGGCCGGCCGCGGCGATGTTCGTCGCGGCGTTCGCCACCATTTACGTGGTTTGGGGATCCACCTACCTGGCCATCCGAATAGCGATCGAGTCCATGCCGCCGTTCGGCATGGCCGGGACCCGCTTTGTCATCGCCGGCCTCGCGCTCTTTGCGGCTCTCCGGCTCCGGGGGGCGCCCTGGCCCCTCCCGAACCAATGGCGCGACAACTTTGTGGCGGGCTCCCTCCTCCTGTTGGGCGGCAACGGGCTCATGTGCTGGGCGGAGCAGACCATCCCTTCCGGCGTGACCGCCCTCATCGTCGGGGTGGGCCCCCTCTTCACCGTCCTGTTCGACTGGCTGTGGGCCAGGACCCAGCGGCCCACGCTGATGACGGTTGCCGGCATGCTGCTCGGCCTGTGCGGCGTGGTCTGGCTGGCGGCCCCCTGGCAGCACGGCCGGGGCGCCCTGGATCCCAGGGGCATGATCGCAGTCCTGCTCGCCTGCGTGTCGTGGTCCCTCGGGGCGATCTACTCCCGCCACGCCCGGCGGCAGGCGGAGCCTTTGGTGGCTTCCTCGGTCCAGATGCTCGGCGGCGGTCTCGCCCTACTCATCACCGCTTGGATCCACGGGGACTTTGCCCGCCTCGAACTTTCCGCAATCACCGGTCGGTCCTGGGCCGCATTCGCCTACCTGATCGTGATGGGATCCCTGGTAGGCTTCTCGACGTTTGTCTGGCTCATGAAGCACAGCACTCCTGCCCGGGTGTTCACCTACGCCTACGTCAACCCGGTCGTGGCCGTATTTCTGGGCTGGCTGGTGGCCGGGGAGGCGGTGAGCGCAAGGATGGTCTCGGCGGCCGTCGTGATCGTTGCCGCGGTCATGATCATCACGCTCAAGGCGGGCGGCCGGAAATCCGAACCCTCGGTCGGGGTGCCCGCGGACCCGGCGGACGCCTGACACAGGCTACCGACCCCCGGCGATGGCCTCCGCCCGCCCGTACTGGCGCCGGAAGGAGGCGGCAAGGTCGCGGGCCATCCGCACTTCCTCCGAGGGGTCCTTGGACTCGAGCGCCCTCCGGACCGGTCCGTCCGCCCGGTCGTAGGTCACGGCCGACATATCCTGAAGGACCGCCAACGCCCTCCCCCGCGCGGGTTCCCTGGCCACCCGGATCGCGCTCCATGCGCGGACCAGCTCGGGGTGGGCATCTTCGGCCATCACCCGAGAAATGAAGGCGAGTTCCCGGAAGAGCCTTCCCGTCCACTCGGGGCGGTAGGTGAAATCCGCGCCCTCCCGGTAGGGATCCACGCCGGGGTCGCTGCGGAGCGGGTCCCACTCGCCGTGCCCGTAAAAGTCCCGCCGCACCGGAAGGCGGCGCAGGGCGTATTCCCCGGGGCCGCCGGGCGCGCCGACCCGGAAGTTCCAAAGCTTCTGCCCTTCCATCGAGAGAACGTATTCGATGAACGCTTCCGCGAGCCTCGGATGGGGCGCCCCGCGCAGCATCGCGATCGGATCCACCGAGTACGCACTTCCCCCGGCCGGGGAAACGAACCCAAGGCGCCCGGGGTCGCCCCTGCGGCGGATCGCCTCCTCCTGCTGGCGGCCGTAGAAGTCGATGCAGAGCCCGGCGGCGCAGTCGCCGTCCGCAACGTCGATCGGCACCTTCTGGGAAGTGTCGGTGAAGTAGCGTGCGTTGGCTCCCATCGCCTGGATCAGGCGCAGGCCGTTCACCCATCCCCCGCGAACGTCCGATCCATCCAGCCGGATCTGCTGCTGGACGATGCTCTCGAAGGCCTCGGCCACGGAACCGCTCCTCGTCGGGTCGGCGAGGGCCACCTGGCCGGCGAGACGCGGGTCGCCCAGGCCAGCCCAACTCTCCGGCGGATGCCCGATGCCGAGGCGTTTCAGGCAGTCGTTGTTGACCAGGATTCCGTAGCAGCTGAGGACGCATCCAATCCACCTGCCCTCGGGGTCCCGGTACACATCGCCACCCTGGGCGGCCGGGATGGCTCCGGGGACAAACCACTCCGGATGCTCGGAGCGGATCCCGGAATCGACGATGCAGCCGGCCAGGGCCTGGCGCTCGAACTCATAGGTGCCGCCCCCGAAAAAAAGGTCGAGCCCGCACCCGGCATCGGACTTGAGGAAGGCCTCGCGCGCTTCCCGTACGTCCGCCGGGGCGCCCCCAGGCAGCCGCCCGTCCAGGAACCCGGACTGCACCGCTGCGCTCCACGGCCTCCCCATCCTCCCGGTCCAAAGGCTTCGGAACGAACCGATGAATTCACCCTGGAGGTAGCGGGTGATGTCGCCTCCGCCGCCGAGCACGCGCCAGTCCAGGAACACTTCCCTGCCGGTCCGCGCCCGGTACCAGGACCGAAATCCCTGCTCAAACTCGTGGCGGATCGCCTCGTTGTGGGGCGTGACGATCACCAGGGTCTCGTCAAAGTGCCCGGCGGCAGGCCGCTGGGGCCGCAGGAGAAACGGGACCGCAACGACCGCCCCGAGCAGCGCGAGGATGACGAGGCTTCTACGCATCCGGGCGCCGCCGGTCACTCCGGCAGGATGACCACGTCCTCAGGGTCCACGCTCGCGAACAGTTCGCCGCGGCCCGCTGCGCCGGCGCCCCGGGGGTTCATCTCGACGATCTTGAACGATCCCCCGCCGGCGCGAAACTCCACCTGCGCGACCTCGCCCAGGAAGACGCACTCCCCGATCTCCCCGCGGACGCAGTTTGCACCGGCCGGACCGGGACCGAGGGTCCAGCACTCCGGGCGGATCGAAAGCATCGCCGCAGCGCCGGCCTTCGCTTGCGCGCCCCCCGCCGGCACACCCTCAAACCGGCCGAGGGCGGTCTCCACGACGGCCCTTCCTCCCGCCGCGGAAAGCACCCTTCCCGGAAGGAAGCCGGTCTCCCCCATGAAATCCGCCACCGTCCTGCTCGCGGGCCGGCGGTACACCTCCCGGGGCGTGCCGACTTGGAGGATCTTCCCGCTCTCCAGGATCGCAATCCTGTCGGAAATCGAGAGCGCCTCCTTCTGGTCGTGGGTCACATAGACCGTGGTGAGCTTGAATTCCTTGCTCACGCGCCTGATTTCCGCGCGCATCTCCAGGCGCAGGCGTGCATCGAGGTTGGAGAGCGGCTCGTCGAGCAGGAGGCAGCGGGGCCGGACGACGAGGGCGCGGGCGAGCGCCACGCGCTGCTGCTGGCCCCCGGAAAGCTGGTTGGGGCGGCGCTCCGCGTACTCCCCCATGCGCACGGATTCGAGGGCCTCGCCGACCTGGCGGCGGATCTCGGGCCGGGCCACCCGCCGCTCCTCCAGTCCGAACGCCACGTTCTCCGCCACGGTGAGGTGGGGCCAGAGGGCGTAGCTCTGGAACATCATCCCGGTGTTCCGCTTGTGCGGAGGCAGGCCGGTGACGTCCTCGTCCCCAAAAAGGACCCGCCCGGAGTCCGGCGTCACGAATCCGGCGAGGCACCGCAGCAGGGTGGTCTTCCCGCAACCGCTGGGGCCCAGGAGGAAGAACAGCTCCCCCGGCTCGATCCGGAGATGGATGCCGCTCAGCGCCGTCGTCGCTCCAAAGCTCTTGGTGAGGTTCTCGATCCGGATGGAGATCATGCGGCCCTCCCGGGATGCTTGCCGACCCGGTCCGCGGCTACAAGGAGGTACTCCTACTTTTTTCGCCTCGATCCCCCGCGGACGGCCTTCTTGTAGTCGCCGGACTTCAGGGCGTTGATCTGGTCGCGGATCCCGGCCGCGCGCTCAAATTCCAGCCTGGAGGCGGCCTCCTGCATCTCCTCCTCGAGCTCCGCGATGACGATCGCCACCTCGTCCGGGCTCTCCCCAACCGCGGCCGTCTCCGTCCGCCCGGCGCCCGATCCGTCGTAGGTATGCAGGCTCGCCTGCGCGGCGCGGCGGATGCCGCGCGGCGTGATCCCGTGCTCCTGGTTGTAGGCGATCTGCCTCGTCCGGCGGTAGGCCGTGACGTCGAGCGTGCGCTGGATCGACGCGGTGATCTTGTCGGCATAGAAGATCACACGGCCCTTTTCATGGCGCGCCGCGCGGCCCGCCGTCTGGATCAGGCTGGTTTCGCTCCGAAGGAACCCCTCCTTGTCGGCGTCGAGCACGGCGACCAGGGCGACCTCCGGCAGGTCCAGGCCCTCGCGGAGAAGGTTGATCCCGATCAGGGCGTCGAAATTGCCAAGCCGGAGGTTCCGGAGGATCTCGACCCGCTCGATGGCGTCGATGTCCGAATGCAGGTACTCCACCCGGATTCCGGACTCCCGGAGGAAGCTCGTCAGGTCCTCGGAGAGACGCTTGGTGAGCGTGGTCACCAGGACCCGCTCCCCGGCCGCCGCCGCCCGCCTGATCTCGCCGGCGAGGTCCTCCACCTGCCCGCGGGCCGGGCGCAGCGAGATCTCCGGGTCGAGGAGGCCGGTCGGCCGGATGAGCTGCTCCGCGACGACGGCCGACCGCTCCAGCTCGAAGGCCGCGGGAGTCGCCGACACAAAGATCGTCTGCCCCGTGATCGCGCGGAACTCCTCGAAGTTCTGGGGCCGGTTGTCGAGGGCCGACGGGAGCCGGAACCCGAAGTCCACCAGCGTCTGCTTGCGGGCCCGGTCCCCGTTGTACATGCCGCCGATCTGCGGCACCGTGGCGTGGCTCTCGTCGATGACCACCAGGAAGTCCTTCGGGAAGAAGTCGACCAGGCAGAACGGGCGCTCCCCCGCCTTCCGGCCCCCGAGGTGGCGCGAATAGTTCTCGATGCCGCTGCAGAATCCCATCTCCTGGAGCATCTCGAGGTCGTAGTTCGTGCGCTCCCGGATCCGCTGCGCCTCCAGGTAGCGGCCCTTCGACTCGAACCAGGCCACCCGCTCCGACAGCTCCGCGCGGATCGTGGCGAGGGCCGGCTGGATCCGGCCGGGGGCGGTCACGTATTGATTTGCAGGATACAGATCGAACTGCTGGAGCTCGCGCCGCACGGTCCCGGTCAGCGGGTCGAACTCGCTGATGCGCTCCACCCGGTCGCCGAAGAACTCGATCCGCAGCCCCTGCTCGAGGTACGCGGGCATCACGTCCACGACGTCCCCCCGGGACCGGAACCGGCCGCTCTTGAGCTCGAGGTCGTTGCGCTCGTAGAGGTTGTCCACCAGGCGCTGGAGCAGCTGGTCGCGCCCCATCTCGCCCCCCGCCCGCAGGGGGATCCGCAGGTCCGTGAAGTCCTCCGGCGACCCCAGCCCGTAGATGCACGAGACGCTGGCGACCACGATCACGTCCCGGCGGCTGACGAGCGAGCTGGTCGCCGCGATGCGAAGGCGCTCGATCTCCTCGTTGATCGAGGAATCCTTGTCGATGAAGGTGTCGCTCGAGGGAACATAGGCCTCGGGCTGGTAGTAATCGTAGTAGCTGACGAAATACTCGACCGCGTTGTCCGGGAAGAAGTTCTTGAACTCCGAGTAGAGCTGGGCCGCCAGGGTCTTGTTGTGGGAGATGATCAGCGCGGGCCGTTCGCAGCGGGCGATGACGTTCGCCACCGTGAACGTCTTGCCCGAGCCGGTCACCCCGAGGAGGGTCTGGTCCCGGTTTCCGGACTGGAGCGAGGCCACGAGGCGCTCGATCGCCTGCGGCTGGTCGCCCGTGGGGCTGAACCCGGACCTGAGGTTGAACAGCATGGGCGCCGCCCGTTCAGGCGTCCGCAAGGGCCGGAAGTTCCGCGAGCGACCGGATGAAGGCCCCCGCCCCGAGCCGCACCCGCTCCCGGGCGGCATAGCGCCCGAAGCCGACAAACAGGTCCACGGCAGGTTTCGCCTCGAGGTCGCTCACGCCATCGCCGACCATGATGACCCGGTCCGGGCGGAGCTCGGCCCGCATGCGGCCGATGATCTCGGCCTTGCCCCCGGACCGGGTCGCCGGAAACGCGGAGTCGAATCCCCCATACGCCCCGTCGGGCCCGAAATAAACGTCCACCGCCTCCACCCGCGCCATCCCGAGGAGCTCCGCCAGGGGGCGGATCGCCATCCGAAAGCCGCCGCTGACCACCACCGGGGTCCACCCGCGGGCGGCGAGGGTCCGGATTGCCGCCAGCGCCGTGGGCTCGACGGTTTCTAGATAGATGCGGCCGATGGCGGCCAGGGCCTCGCGGCTGGGCCGGAGGATCTCGAGGCGCCTCGCGAAGACCTGCTCCAGCGGAAGGACGCCGTTCATCGCCGCAGAGGTCATCTCCGCGACCTCGGAAAATACCTTGGGTCCCCTCAGGCGGGCCAGCTCGTCAATGCCCTCGACGGCGCTCAGGGTGCCGTCGCAGTCGAAGCAGATGAGTTTCACCATGCTTCCTCTCGGCCCGGCCAGCATGTTTTTCAACAGCCTGCTGGGCTATTTCTTTCCGCCGCGCTTGAACTTGGTCGTGAATTTTTCGACCCGGCCGGCCGTGTCGACGAGGCGCTTTTCGCCCGTGTAGGCCGGGTGGGAATCCATGGTCACGTCGCGAACCACAACGTAGTAGTCCTCCCCGTCGATCTTTTCCTTTCGCCCGGACTTCATCGTCGAGCGGGTGAGAAAACGGCGTCCGCTTGCGACGTCGAGGAAGCAAACGTTGTTCAGCGTGGGATGTCCTTCTGCTTTCATGGCAAAGAGTTGGGTCAGCCCTGCCGCGCCTTGTAGCGCGGGTCGGTCTTGTTGATCACGTAGATCTTGCCGCGGCGGCGAACCACCTGGCAGTCCGGGTGGCGCTTCTTCGCGGATTTGATGGAGGACACGACTTTCATAAAGGTAAGAAAGCAGAGTGCGCAGGCACCCCTGTCAACCCAGAAAGCGGCGGGATGGTGGGTCAGTTTGGCGACAAGCAGCCCAGTCCGTGGCATCGAAGATCCGAACCGGTTGCCGTGTGTTTGCGCTTGCGAGGCAGGGACGGGCGGCCCGCCCGTCCCTGCCAGGTTTCCGTTCGATGGGGATCACCAGCGGACCGTTCAGTTCGACTCGGGGTGGTCGGGTTCGTCGGCGAGCATGCGCCACTCGGGGCCCTTCTCCCTCAGGACGCTCCGCCAAAGTCCCACGTCCCCCGCCTGCTCGAAGAGGTCGGTTGGCGCGTCGGCCACGATCCACGTGTGGTGCTCCAGCTCCATCTCCAACTGCCCCGCTCCCCAGCCCGAGTACCCGAAGAATGCCCGCACATGGGTCGCCTCCTCTCCCAGGAGTGTGCCGGCCTTCTCGGGATCGATCCCAAGGTGCAGCTGGAATCCCTGGTCCTGGATGCGCCAGGCGGCGAGGATCAACTGGGTTCCCTCGACAGGACCGCCTTGGAAGAGGGGCACGCCCGAGAGGACGCCGAGCGCAAAGTCACCCCCCAGCTCCGCCAGTTTCTTGTGCATCGGCCGATTGAGCACCATTCCCATGGCACCCTCCGGGTTATGCGTCGTCATGAGCACGACCGTGCGCCGGAAATTGGGGTCCTTCAGGGCCGGATGGGCCACCAGGAGCTGTCCCGCGAGGGACCTCGCCGCCTTGGAAGCCCGTTCTCGCATTTGGCAGGGGATTGGGAAAACACCCGTCAGAGCCGGGAAATCTTCACCCCGGCATCCGCAAGCAGTGGCGCAACAAGGGGATCATTGGAATAGTCCTCCCGGTACCGGATATCCGCGATTCCGGCCGCCGCCAGGATCTTCGCGCAGTTGATGCACGGGTAATGGGTGACGTAGGCCACGCATCCCTCGACCGGGCTTCCCCGTCGCGCCGCGTCGGAGACCGCGTTCTGCTCGGCGTGGACGGTCGCCTGCTCATGGCCATCGCGCACGCGCGACACATGCGGCGTCCCTGGCAGGAACCCGTTGTAACCGGCGGCCACGATCCGGTTCTTCCGCTCCCCGCCCGTCACGATCACGCAGCCGACGTGGAGCCGCTCGCAGTTGGACCGCGACGAGATGAGGACTGCCGTCGCCATGAAGTACTCGTCCCACGAGGGCCGGTGCGAAAACTCGCGGGCGGCGGCGGCAATGAGGTCTACGGGATCGTTGGACTTGCCCACGGTGCGAGGAAATGGGAAAACCGGGCACGCGGAAAGGCCGAAAATGGAAAAAATGACTTCCCGGTGCAGGAAAGCTCGTCAAAGTTCGGATTGCCATGCGGGTTGATCGGCACGGACAATCCGGACAGCCCATGAAAAAGATCGCCATCCTCAACGGCCCGAACCTGGACCGGCTCGGCCTTCGCGAGCCGGAAATCTACGGACGGGCAACCCTCGCCGACCTTGAGCGCGATCTGCGCGCCGAGTTCGGCGCCGCGGCCGAGCTCGAGTTTTTCCAATCCAACCACGAGGGGGCGATTCTCGATCGGATCGCGGCGCTCGCCGACAGGAAGTTCGATGGCATCATCCTCAACGGCGGGGCCCTCACGCACACCAGCGTCGCGCTGCGCGATGCGCTGCTCGGCGCCCATCTCCCGACGGTCGAGGTCCACATCTCCAACATCTACAAGCGCGAGGAATTCCGGCACGAGTCCCTCACCGCACCCGCCTGCGTGGCGGTGATCACCGGGCTCGGCCTGGAGGGGTACCGGGCCGCGGCCCGCTTTCTCCTGAAGGGTTGATGCCATGGCTCCCGCGGACACAAGCAGCCCTCCGGACCGGGCCGCAGCGCCCGAGGGTCCCGCGGCGGACGGACCCGCGGCCTGCCCGTGGCTGGTCTGCCACACCCGGCCCCGGTGCGAGAAGAAGTTCGCCGCGCTGATGGCCGCCGAGGGATTCGGGCACTACCTTCCGCTGGTGCAGAGCGTACGGCGGTACGGAAGGCAGACCAAGCGCTTCTCGAAGCCCCTGTTTCCCGGGTACGTGTTTGCGACCGTGCCCCCGGACAAAAAGACCCGCATCTACCAGCAGGACCTTCTCGCACGGGCAATCCCGGTGGACGACGAGGCAACGTTTCTCGGCCAGCTGGCCGACGTGCGGGCCATGGTCGCCTCCGGGTACGAGCTGACGCTCCTTCCGCTCCTGGCCCGGGGCCGGCGCGTGAAGGTGGTCGGCGGCCCGCTTCACGGGCTCGAGGGATACGTGGACGATCCCACCAATCCCCAGGGGGTCGTGCTCTCCGTGGATGTCCTCCGGCAGGGCCTTCTGGTCAAGGTGCCGGCGGAACACCTCGTGGCGGTGCCGTGAGAAGCCGGCGATGAACCTCCCCAACGCCATCACCCTGTCGCGCATTCCGTGCATGTTCGTCATCGTCGGGTTCATGTACTGTTCCTGGCCGGGGGCGGCGTCCCTTGCATTCTGGCTCTTCATCGCCGCGGCGATCGGCGACTGGTTCGACGGCTACCTCGCCCGCAGGCAGGGAGTCGTCTCGAATTTCGGGAAGCTCATGGACGCGCTGACCGACAAGATCATGGTCCTGGGGCTCGTCCTCGCGTTTGTGGACCAGCATGTGCTCCCGGTCACGCTGGCGCTGATCACCCTGTGCCGGGAGTTCCTGATCACGGGCCTGCGCATGGTCGTGGCGGCCAAGGGGGTGGTCGTGCCGGCCGACCGAGGAGGCAAGTCGAAGACGCTCACCCAGCTGATCGCGCTTGGTTTTCTTCTTGGCGCTCCCATGGCCCTGCGCGACTGGGGAAGGTTCCTTCCATGGGACCTGACGGCGTTCTCGGAGGCGGCCCGTCGCGTGGGCGTCGCCATCTTTGTTGTCGGCACGGCCCTCGCCGTGTGGTCGGGCTGGCGCTACGTGGCGCGGTACCGGAGCCTCATCTTCGGGCCGAACGATTGAATGAAATTCAACCAGCCCGCATGGCCGCGCAGCCTCACCACACCCGTGGTCCTGGGCATTGCCACACTCGGGCCGGTCGGGCGCAGGCTGCCGGCGCCCGGCACCTGGGGAACGCTGGCCGGCCTCCTCTATTTTCGCGCGGCGTTTGCGGGTCTCGGGCTCGCCGGCGGGCTGGCCCTGGGCACGCTTGGGGCCTGGGTGGCCGTTGGAATCTGCGGCGAGGCGGAGCTCCGGCTCGGACGCAAGGACCCTTCCGAGGTCATCCTCGACGAGGTCGCGGCCGTGCCTTTTTGCTTCCTCGGTTGGTCCTCGCTGCACCAGGCGCTGCCAGGGTGGGTCCTGTTCCTGCTGGGGTTTGCGGTTTTCCGCTTCTTCGATATTAACAAGCCTTCGTTCATCAATAAGATGCAGGACCTGCCCGGCGGATGGGGGATCGTGGCCGACGACCTTGCGGCGGCGCTGGCCACGTGCGCGGTCCTG
>Ga0302319_10006358_pt1 | contig 23464 bp, 17 predicted proteins | sample Bog_T0_2_FD_203319 | JGI IMG/M metagenome (GOLD analysis project Ga0302319, IMG submission 203319) | Peat permafrost microbial communities from Stordalen Mire near Abisko, Sweden - Bog_T0_2 | ecosystem: Environmental > Terrestrial > Soil > Wetlands > Peat | place: Sweden: Abisko, Stordalen Mire...
GGGATGGCGGGACGATCTTCTTTTCGCCATCCCTGGTCATGCCTGTGACGTTGACGACGCGGACGTAAGGCTCGATGCGTTTCCAGATGGCTGGGAAATCGGCGACGTCTTCGTGACCGTGGCTGAAGTTGTAGATCATGCCGACGTTGGTGACGCCGAGCTGTTTCAGTTGCTCGATGATGGCGACTTCGTTGTCGGGCTGGCCAAACCAGTTGTTGTGGTTGTAGAGCTCGACCTCGCAGCCGTAGGGCTCGGCGAGCTTGACGATGTCGCGGATGCGCTCGGCCTCTTTTTCCACGCGTTGTTTTTGCTCCTCGGGGGTGGTGGTGGGCGCTCCGCCGCCCATGACCCAGAGTTGCGGATGGACGTTCTGGCGCTTGAAGACTTCGAGGGTTTGGAGGAGGACCGGGTCGTGCGCATTGCCGCGCGACCACCATCCGAGGAGTTCGATACCGTGTTTTTTGAGGGCTTCGATCTCGGCGTCAAAGGTGGGGATGTCCTTGTCGCGCCAATCATAGACGAACCGCTTGAAGCCGAGCTTTTCCAGCATTGCCGCGCGCTCTTCGGGTCCGCGCTTCCTGGCGTCGAAAGGGACGACGCACCAGGCGTGGAGGTTCTGAGGGGCGAGGATGTTGGGATGCCGGGTGGTGGCGGCGGTTTGGGCGAGGGCGGAGGCTAGGGTGGCGAAGGTGATGGCGAGGAAGAGGAGGAGCTTCATGGGGAGATGGAAAATGGAAAATGGGCGACGGCGAGAGCGTGAGGTGCTTTGCGAGAAAGGACGATGGGGAATGCAAGATGAGAAATGAGAAATGCAAAGTGCAAAATGGGAGACGGGGAGTTGCCGTGGGCGTGTGCCGGGCCGGGGCAGCCGAAGAGGGGTTGTCGCGGTGTGGCTTGCAATGCGGGCAGTCGTGCGCATGGTGTGCGGCCCGCTGATGAAAACGATCTTTCGAGTTCTTGCTTATGTGCGCCGCTATCCGTGGATGGCGGCTGGCACGCTGGCGTGCGCGATCGCGGCGACGCTGATGGTGGTGGTGTTTCCCAAGGTGATCCAGCTTTTCATCGATGACGTGCGGGTGGGGCGGAGCGATCGGCTGACGATGCTGGCGCTGGTGGCGGCGGGCTCTTTCCTGGTGCGCGATGCTTTCAATGGGATCCGCATCGTTTTGAACAATACCTTCGAGCAGCAGGTGATCTTTGATCTACGGAGCGATCTGTATGCGCACATCCAGCAGTTGCCGCTGGGCTGGTTCGATAATCGCGCCACGGGTGATATCATGACGCGGCTGATGGAGGACGTGACGGCGGTGGAGCGCGTGTTGATCGATGGAATCGAGCAGGGGGTCATTGCGGTGCTGCAGATCGTGATCGTGGCGGCGATGCTTTTCCACTACTATGCGGAGCTCGCGTGGTTCGCGCTGCTGCCCATCCCATTTCTCGTGGGCGGGGCGTTGGTTTATACGCTCACAGCGCCGAAGCGCTACCGGGCGCAGCGCCAGGCGTCGTCGGCGATGAATTCCCTGCTGCACGATAATCTGGCGGGGATTCGCCAGATCAAGACTTACGTGCGGGAGCAGGAGGAGCATGCCCGGTTCAACGGGGTGAGCGACCGGTTGCGGGCGGCCACGATGCTCGTGATGCGGGTCTGGGCGATTTACAGCCCGGCGATGAGCTTTTTCGACGCCATCGGCGCGGTGCTGGTGCTGTGGATGGGGGCGCGCGCGGTTTTGCACGGCGTCATGACGCTGGGCGAAATGGGAGGCGCTCTCATGCTGGTGGGGCTGCTCTACGATCCGATTTCCAAATTGCATTCGCTCAATCAGCTCGTGCAGGCGGGCCGGACGGCGGGGGAGCGCGTTTTCGAGATTCTGGATACGCCGGCGGAGCCGGGGCTGCACGAGCCGGAGGAGCGGGTGGCGGTGGCGGGGGATGTGCGCTTCCAGGGCATCAGCTTCGCCTATAGCGAGGAACTGCCCGTGCTGCATCAGATCACGCTACACGCGCGGCCGGGCGAGACCGTGGCGCTGGTCGGGCATACGGGCGCCGGGAAGTCCACGCTCGTGAATCTGCTGGCGCGCTTTTACGAGTTCGACGGGGGCGAAATCCTGATCGATGGGAAACCCCTGCGCGACTTTTCCAAGAGCGCGCTCCGGGGCGCGATCGGGATGGTGACGCAGGAGAGCTTTCTTTTTAACGGATCGATCCGCGACAATCTGCGGCTGGGCAAACCGAAGGCGGAGGAAGCGGAGTTTTGGAAAGCGCTGGATGCGGCCAACGCGCGGGAATTCGTGGAGCGCCTTCCGAATGGGCTGGATACTGTGGTGGGCGAACGCGGCGTGAAGCTGAGCGTCGGCGAGAAACAGCGCGTCTCCATTGCGAGGGCGCTGCTGAAAGACCCGCCGATCCTCATCCTGGATGAAGCCACGGCCAGCGTGGATACGCAGACGGAACGGCTCATCCAGGAAGCGCTGGATCATCTGCTGGCGGGGCGGACGAGCTTTGTCATCGCGCATCGGCTCTCGACCGTGCGGCATGCGGATCAGATCCTCGTGATGGATCACGGAAGGATCGTGGAGCGGGGGCGGCATGGGGAATTGCTGGCGCTGGGAGGGGTTTACGCGCGCTTGTGCGAGAGCAATTTTCTGGTGGAAAGAGAGGTTTTGGAAGTGGGGGCGGGAGCCGGAGGGGGAATGACGAAACCAGAATGACAACCGAGGCTTTGCGAGACGCCCATGGCGCAACGGGGGCAAATGACGACTCGGAGCGCGCCTTCCGAGTGCGTCGCTGCTTGTGATTTTCAGCGGTGCATGAACGCGGGGGGCGCGGAAGCTGGGTGCGCCATGCGGGGAGATGTCCTCCGGAGAGGGCCGTGGCGTCATTCGACATTCTCGCCCTCATCCTGGATTTCTTCGACGGACTATCCGCGTTTCCCGCAGATCGCGCGTGGCCCGTAACCAATCCGCCGAGCCTCCCAGGGGAGGTGCTGGCGGCGGCTAGGACAGGGGCGAGCCAATCCGCAATCCGCAATTCCCCCCTGTCGTATCTCGCTTCTGCCAAAGGACATGCCATTGCATCAAAGAAAATCCTGTGAAAGAGCTTGTCTTTCCAGGGTCGATTTGGTTCAAATCGGGGGGATTTGGGTTTACACCCTCTTGAAAAAGCCTGAATCTCCTATGTTATGCCCGCCGTCCTACAGAATTCCGCCGCCCCGTGCTTCACGGGGGAGTTCTGCCATAAGGTGGAGGGGCGCAACAGGATAACGATCCCATCCGACTGGCGTTTTGAGGAAGAAGTGGAGCTGTTCATGATTGCGAAATCCCTCAAGACATGCGTCTCGGTAATGATGAAGCCGGAGCTGGATCGCCTGCGGGCGAAGGCGGACGGAATGTCTCCCGAAGAGAGGTCGGATTTCCTCGACATGCTGGGAAGCAGCCTGAAGCGGGTGACGATGGACAAAGGGGGCCGCATTTCGATCCCGGACGATTTTCACGATCAGCTCGGGTTTCCAAAATATAAGGAGGTTTGGCTCACCGGGTCGATGATTACTTTTAACATTTGGGGAGTTCCCGATTTCGAGGCCTTCAAATCGCAAGACAAACTGCGCAAGGAGGAACTGAAGAGGAAACTTGGAATATGACCGCGCCGCCCGTCTGTTTACCCAGGAAGCGCGCGGGCGAAATAAAAACTGCCGTGAAAAACCGCACCTACGCTTATCACGAATCCGTGCTCGTGGCCGAGACGCTGCGCTGCCTCGCGCCCGCGCCTGGGAAAGTGATCGTGGACGGCACGCTTGGCGGCGGCGGGCATTCGGCCCAATTGCTGGCCGCCGGAGCCCGCGTCATTGGGCTGGATCACGACCCGGACGCCATCGCGCACGCGCGCGCGCTCCTGCGCGGCGCGGGCGAATCATTCGTCGCGGTGCGCAGCAGTTTCACGAAATTGGACGAAGTCCTGGACAGCCTGGGCATCGGCCTGATCGACGGCGGGCTGCTGGATCTCGGCGTCTCGTCGCACCAGATCGATGACGCGGCCCGCGGGTTTAGTTTTAACAAGAATGGTCCGCTGGACATGCGCATGGACCCCTCGGCCCCGTTGAGCGCCGCGGACCTGGTCAACGTCATGTCCGGGGAGCAACTGGAGCGCATCTTCCGAACCTATGGCGAAGAGCCGGCGGCGCGCCGGATTGCGGCGCGGATCGTGCGGGATCGTTTGGCGAAGCCGTTCACGACCACGCTGGAGCTTGCCGAAGCGGTGGAGTCCGTCGTTCCACGCCGCGGCAAAACGCATCCCGCGACGCGAATCTTCCAGGCGTTGCGGATCGCGGTGAACCGCGAGCTCGACGAGCTGGCGCAGGGCCTGGAGCGGTTCACGCGCCGGCTGGCCCCGGGAGGTCGGCTGGCGGTGATCACATTTCATTCCCTGGAAGACCGGGTGGTGAAGACCTTCTTCAAGGCCCGCAGCGCGCAGTGGATCGACCGCCCCGAGTGGCCCGAAGCCCGGCCGAACCCCGATTACATTTTCAAGCAAATCACCGGCAAACCCATCATTGCCAGCGCCGTGGAGCAGCGGGAAAACCCGCGTTCCCGAAGCGCCAAACTCCGCACCGTAGAAAGGATCGTCCATGTCAAATAACAACCACCGCCGTTTCGAAAACGCAGTTCCGATCGCGACTTTTGCCACCTGGGCGCTGATTGGCATCTTTGGATGTGGCGCCGGGCTGGGGTACGTCTGGTGCAAGAACCAGCTCTATGTCACCGGCATGGAGATCAAGAAGCTCGAAGTGGAGCTCGCGCAAACGCAGAGGAAGAATGAGGTCGCGCGCGTGAACATCGCGAAGAACAGCTCCACCCTCAAGCTGAAGGAGCGGGTGGCCAGCGGCATGACCGGGCTCGTCGCGATTCCGCCGAACCGGCCGGACCGGCCGGACCGCCTCGTGATTGTCAGCGGAACGCCCGAAGTTCCCGGCTCGACGGGACATAACGATTTGCGCCCGGTTTCCAATCAGAAGCTGCGAGAATGAACGGCGGAGCCAGAAACAGAGCGTATCTCACCTGCGCTTCGCTGGCGGTTTGTTTCACCGTTTTTTCATTCCGGCTCTCGGACGTCCAGGTCACGAAACAAGACTACTACGCGGAGTTGGCGGGGCGCCAGCACATCGCCAAGCTGAAGATCTATGCCCGGAGGGGAATGATCGAGGATGTGCATGGCGAGACGCTGGCTGAGGATGAGCCCGTGAGAACCATCATCGCGGATGCGACGCTGATCGGAGAGAAGGATCGCGCCGAGGTCGCCGCGCTCCTCTCCGGCCCGCTGGGCATCCCGGAGAGCGAGATCATCGAAAAGCTTGGCCGGCAGGTATATTCACAGTCGGCGAAGCGCAATCTGCCGGCCCCCTACATCGTCTTGAAGAAAGAGACGCCCGAGAGCGTCTTCGAGGAAATCAACCAGCGAATCGCCGAACGGAACGCCGCGGACGAAGCCGCGCGCAAGGCCGCGCCCAAAGGCGCGAAAAGGCCGCCGCAGAACTCCGCGGTGAAATGGCGCGGTATTTTGTCCGAGCAGACGGCGATCCGCGTTTACCCAAACAAAGACATGCTCTGCCATGTCATCGGTTACATGGATCACACCGGAGCGGGCGTGCAGGGGGTGGAGAAAACCATGGACGGGTCTCTCCATGGCACGGAGGGCTACCGCTACATCGAGCACGATCGCATGGGAAACGAAATCGTTCCCTACCGCGGGGACGAGAGCGAAGCGCACGATGGCAACAATGTGCGGCTAACCATCGACATGGGTTTGCAGAATATCGTGGAAACCGAAATCGAAAGGGCGGTGACAGAGTACCGGCCGGTCAGCGCCACCATCATCCTGATGAACCCAAAGACGGGCGATATTCTCGCGCTCGCCAACCGGCCGAACTACAATCTTAATATCCAGGCGGGAGTTCCGGAGGAGTCCCGCCTTAACCGCGCGATCACGGACATGGTCGAGCCCGGCTCCACGTTCAAGATCGTGGCCACGTCCGCGGCGCTCAGCGAAAAAATCGTGCAACCGGATACGACGATCTTTTGCGAGAACGGCAATTTCCTCGCCTACAAATTGCACGACCACCGCGCGTATGGGGACCTGACGGTGAGTGAAATCCTCGTGTATTCCAGCAATATTGGCGCGGCGAAGCTGGCCATCCAGCTTGGGGACCAGAGGTTCTACAACTATGTGCGCGGCTTCGGATTTGGGGAACGGACGGGGGTGAATCTCCCGGGTGAAATCAATGGCAAGATCAAAGTCCCGCACCTCTGGAAGAAAATCTCCATCAGCCGGATCGCCATGGGCCAGGAAGTGGGAGTGACTCCGCTCCAGATGGCAACCGCGATGTGTGCGATCGCGAACGGCGGGACTCTCATGATGCCGCAGATCATCCATGAAGTGGTGGACAGCCACGGGAAGTCCGTGACCGTTTACAAGCCGCAGGAAGTCCGCCGCGTGGCGACGCCAGAAGCGGCCGCCGCGGTGCGCGCGGCTCTGATCCAGGTGGTGGGCCCGAAAGGCACGGCGCCGAAAGCGCAGGTGCCGGGATACAAAGCCGCGGGAAAGACCGGCACCGCGCAAAAGACGGATGAATCGGGCCATTACGACCACGAGACATATGTGGTCTCTTTCGTGGGATTCCTGCCCGCGCAAGATCCCGCCTTCGTGGCCCTGGTCCTTCTTGACGAAGCGCACGCCGAGCACGGCAAGAACTACGGAGGCCAGGTGGCCGGGCCCGTGTTTGCCCGCATCGGCGAGAAAGCGGCGCGGTATCTTGGGATTGAGCCCACGGAGCCGCTCCCGCCCCCGGGCAGGGCTGCCAATGTGAACGATAACTTTCGCGACTAATGAAACTCGAAGCCCTTCTTTCCCATGCGGCGACGATTCAGGTGGATGGACCGCGCGATCTCGATATCGCGGGCATCGCCTATGATTCGCGGCTCGTGAAGCCCGGCACGCTATTTGTCGCGCTCAAGGGCGAGAAGGTGGACGGCGCCGTGTTTATTGAAAAGGCCGTGGCCGCCGGCGCGGTGGCGATCGTCAGCGAAATGGGAGTCCCGCGAACGGAGGTCACGCACATCACGGTGGCCGATGCGCGGATCGCGCTGGCGGACCTCGCGGCGGGCTTCTATCAGAACCCCGCTCGCGCCTTGAAAATCGCGGGCGTGACGGGAACGAACGGAAAGACCACGACCGCTTTCCTGATCAAGCACATCTGTGAAGCCGTGCTGCTGCGGTGCGGGTTGCTTGGCACCGTCCGGTATGAAGTGGGGGATCGTATTCTTCCGGCCGCGCGGACCACGCCGGAATCGCTGGATGTGCAGGATCTGCTCTGGCAGATGCGTTCGGCGGGGTGCAAAGCCGCGGCCATGGAGGTCTCCTCGCATGCGCTCGTGCAGGCGCGGGTGCGCGGCGTGGAATTCGACGCGGCCGTTTTTACCAATCTCACGCAGGACCATCTGGACTACCACAAGACGATGGAGGCCTATTTCGAGGCCAAAAGCCTGCTCTTCAGCGGACTGGCGCAGCAGACCCGGAAGAAGGGGAAAGCAGTGATCAATCTCGACGATCGCTATGGCTCGATCCTGGCCAAGCGCATGGCCAGGGACGTCCCCACCATTACCTACGGCGTAGGGGCCCAGTCCGATTTCCGGGCGAGCAATGTGCGGATCGATTTCCATGGCACGAGCTTCCAGCTCGACGCCGCCGGCCGGAGCTATCTCGTGCGCCTGCCCTTGATCGGCCAATTCAACGTTTACAATTCGCTCGCGGCCCTGGCCGCCGCGCATGCCATGGGCGTGGAGGTGCGCGCCGGAGTGCTGGCCCTGGCCAATGCCCATTCCGTGCCGGGCCGGCTCGAGCCCGTGCCGGCGCAGCGGCAATTCCGCGTCTTCGTCGATTACGCGCACACGGACGACGCTCTGCTCAATGTCATCCGGACGTGCCGCGAGCTGAATCCCGGGAGGCTGATCGTCGTCTTCGGATGCGGCGGGAACCGCGATAAAACGAAGCGCCCGAGGATGGGCGCGGTGGTCGATCAGCATGCGGATTGGGCCATCGTGACCTCGGACAATCCGAGGAAGGAAGACCCGCTGGCCATCATCGAGGACATCAAGCCGGGAATGAAGCGCGGCGCCTACGAAATCATCCCGGACCGGAGGGAAGCCATCTTCAAGGCGATCAGCGGCGCGCAGCCGCGGGACATCATCCTCATCGCCGGCAAGGGCCATGAAACCTACCAGGAATTTGCCGATCACACGGCGCCATTTGACGACGTGGCCGTGGCACGCGAAGCGCTCGAAAGTAAGCGCATCGATACCGCCAACTGATATGGACCCCACCAATCTCGAAACCATCGCCCGCTGGTCCGGCGCGGAGCCGCCCGCGGATGGCGCCGCGGTCGTCGCCAGCGTTGTTTGCACGGATTCGCGCGCCTTGAAGGCGGGGGATCTTTTTGTCGCGTTGCGCGGGGAAAAATTTGACGGCCACAGCTTTGTGCCCGAGGCCGCCCGGCGCGGCGCCGCCGGGGCGATGGTCGAGGAAGTTCCCGCGGAATTGCCGCGCGGGTTCGCCGTGCTGCCAGTGGGCGATACGCTGAAGGCGCTGCAGCAATTGGCCGCGAATTACCGCCGCAGCCTGGCCTTGCAGGTCGTCGGTATCACCGGCAGCAACGGGAAGACGAGCACGAAGGACATGACCGCCGCGGCGCTGGCCGCGCATTTCCAGGTCGTCAAGACCGAAGGGAATTTCAACAACCACATCGGGCTGCCGTTGACCATGCTGCGCGCGCGCGGCGGCGATCAAATCGGCGTGTTCGAGATGGGGATGAATCATCCCGGCGAGATCGCGCCGCTGGCCGCCCTCGCCGCGCCGGATGTGGCGATCATCACGAATATCGGAATGGCGCACATCGAATTCATGGGCAGCCGGGAGGCGATCGCGCAGGAGAAGGGAATGCTGGCCGAGGCGCTGCAACCCAGCGGCACGCTGATCCTGAGCGCGCACGATGATTTCTCCGAATCGATCGCCGCGCGCACGAAAGCGGATGTGGTCCTCGCGGGAATTGGAAAAGGCGATGTGTATGCGAGCGATCTGCGTCCGCACTTCAGCGGCATCCGCTTTCTGCTTCATGCCGATGGGCGCAGCGTGGAGGCGGAACTTCCCGTCCCGGGAGAGCACATGGTGGCCAATGCCGTGCTGGCCGCGGCCGCGGGCCGGGCGTTCGGCCTTTCCCTGGAAGAATGCGCCGCGGGATTCCTCAAATTGCAACTCACCAAGGGCCGCCTCGAACAAAAGGTGATCCGCGGCATCCAGATTTTGGACGATACTTACAATGCCAACCCCGATTCCGTTTGCGCCGCGCTGCACACCCTGGCCTGCATGCCCGCGGCGGGGCGCCGCATTGCCGTGCTTGGGCGGATGGGCGAACTCGGCGGAGAATCGGAGCGCGGCCACCGCATGGTCGGCGAAGCGGCGGTGAGGGAGCACATTGATTGCGTGGTGGGCGTGGGCGCTGAAACGCAGTGGATCACCGAAACCGCGTGGCGCGGAGGGGTCGAAAAAGTGGTGCATGTGGAGACGAACGACGAAGCGACGAAAGTGCTCCGGCAGCTTGCGAAGCCCGGGGACATCGTGCTCATCAAAGGCAGCCGTTCCGCCCAAATGGAGCGCATCGTGGAGGGCTTTCAGGAATCATGATGTACTATCTGCACACGCTGTCGCTGCACTTTCCGCAGGTGGATTTTTTTCGGGCGTTCAATGTCTTCCAGTACATCACGTTCCGCGCGATCGCCGCGGCGATCACCAGTTTTCTGCTCTCGCTGATGTTTGGAAACTGGGTGATCCGCCGGCTGATCTCGCTGAAGGTCGGCCAGCCGATTCGCACGAAGGCGGAAGTCAACAAGCTGTTCGAATTGCACGGGGGCAAAGCCGGCACGCCGACGATGGGCGGGGTGCTTTTACTCGGCGTCGTCGTCGTTTCCTCCCTCCTCTGGGCCCGGCCCGACAACAGCGCTGTGTGGCTGCTGCTCTTCACACTGCTCTACTGCGGCGGCCTGGGTTTTTGGGACGACTACGAGAAAGTGGCGAAGAAGAATTCGAAGGGTGTCAGCGAGCGCACCAAGCTCATCGCGCAGGCCATTCTGGCCGTCATCGTGGCGAGCTACTTCCTGCTCAATCCCGCGCTCGAAGTGCAGGCCCGCGAACTCTTCGTGCCCTTTTACAAGGATCCGGTGGTGCTGAATCTCGGCTGGTTTACGGTGCTCTTTTTCGGGGTGGTCATCATCGGCGCGTCGAACGCGGTGAACCTCACAGATGGCCTGGACGGCCTCGCGGCGGGCTGCACCTGCACAGCCGCATTCACCTACGGCATTCTCGCCTACGTCGCGGGAAACATGAAGATCGCCCGTTATCTCGACATCCCTTTCTATCCGTTCGCCGGAGAGCTTTCGGTCATCTGCCTCGCGATGGTCGGCGCCTCGTTTGGCTTTCTCTGGTTCAATTGCCATCCCGCGAAAGTGTTCATGGGAGACACCGGTTCGCTGGCCATCGGCGGCATGCTCGGCGTGGTGGCGATCTGCTGCAAACAGGAGCTGTTGCTCGTGGTGGTCGGCGGCGTCTTCGTGATTGAAGCCGCGTCCGTGCTCATCCAGCGGACGTGGTTCAAGATCACCAAGCGCCGCTACGGCGAGGGCCGGCGCGTCTTCCTGATGTCTCCGCTGCACCATCACTTTGAGCTCAAAGGCTGGAAGGAGAACACCGTCATCGTCCGCTTTTGGATCCTCTCGATCATGTTTGCCCTCTTTGGGCTCGCCACACTGAAACTTCGCTGAATGTGCCTTACGAAAACCAATCCATTGCCGTGCTCGGCGCCGGGGAAAGCGGGGAAGCCGCCGCGCTGTTGCTTCAACAGGAGAAAGCCATGGTAACTATTCTCGACACCGCGGAAGAAAACAAACTGCGCAAGAAGATCGACGCGCTCGGCGCGCGCGGCATTCGCGTCATCGCCGGGCTCGCTTCGGAACACGAAAGCGCGCACGGGCGCTACCACATGGCCGTGCTCAGCCCCGGCATCGACCCCGCGGCGCCCCTGGTCCAGAATTTCTTGAAGCGCCGCATCGCCATGATCGGCGAACTGGAGCTGGCCTACGAAATGTGCCTGTGCCCGATCATCGGGATCACCGGCACCAACGGCAAGACGACCACCACGCAGCTCGTGGAGCGGATGCTCAACGCCTGCGGCGTGCGCACGGTCGCCAGCGGGAATATTGGCCCCGCGTTTTCCGCGAAAGTCCGCGAGAGCGGGAATCTCGATGTGATGACCCTGGAGATCAGCTCCTTTCAGCTCGAAAGCATCCGGAGCTTCCGCTGCGAGATTGCGGTCTGGCTCGGATTCGCCGCGGATCATCTCGACCGCTACAAGTCCATGGACGAGTACTATCGGGCCAAGATCCGGATCTTCGAGAACCAGACCCCCGACGACTGGGCGATCGTCAACCTCCGGGATCGGCTTCCGGAATTGAAGGCCAAGAAAATCACCTTCAGCGCGTATGAGCCGGGCGGGGATTTTGAACTCCGCGGCGGCGCCATTTACTATCACGGTGAGCGCGTTCTTTCCATGGCCGGGACGAAATTGCGCGGCTCGCACAACGCCGAAAACCTGATGGCGGCGTTGGGCGTCGGGGTCGCGCGCGGGCTGGATTTTGCCGCGATGGCGCCGCCTCTTTCCGAGTACCAAGCGCTCCCGCACCGCTGCGAAGTCATCCGCAGCGTGCGCGGAGTCGAGTACGTGAACGACTCCAAGGGGACCAATCCGGATTCGGTGGAAAAGGCGCTGCATTCCGAGACGCGGCCCGTGGTTTTGATCGCCGGCGGCAAAGACAAGGGGTTTGAGTACGACTCGCTGACTGAACTGGTGGCGCAGCGTTGCCGCGCCGTGGTCGTCCTGGGTGAAATGGGAGACCGGATCGAGGCGCTGTGGAAGGATCGGATCCCCGTGGCGAATGCCGGGTGGTCCCTGGAAAAGGCGGTGGCGCTGGCGCGCGATGCCGCGCAGCCGGGCGACGTGGTCCTGTTCAGTCCCGGCACCTCTTCTTTTGACATGTTTAAAAACTACGCAGATCGCGGCAACCAGTTCCGCGCATTAGTGCACTCCCTTGAATCCGAATGAAAAAGCCCAAACTCCTCACCATCCTCGCCGCCATGATTCCGTCGCGATCGAAGAAGAGATACCAGGTGGCCGCCCGCGCGGCCCGGCCGCAAATCGAAGAATTTGATGACGGCCAGCCGACGACCAAGCTCTCCAGCGCGCTCATCGTCGTGCTCATCCTTCACGTCGTGCTGGTCTGCGGCATTTACGCTTTCAACAGCATCAAAGCCTCGCGCCGCAACCATTCCCAGAGCCTGGCTGCCGCGAATGACGGCGCGGCCCCGACCGTGAAAGCCGCCGGGGACACGGATGCCGTGTCCGCTTCCGCGCCGCTTCCGGCGGCGAACTCCACGAGCCATCCAGCCAGTGCGACGGTCGCGCCTGCGCCAGTGCCGCCGGCGACGGCGACAACCGCGGCGACCGCGAAGCCGGGCGGCCTTCGGCAGTATGTGGTGGCTGGGGGGGACACCCCGGGGAAAATCGCGTATGCGTATCGCGTCACTCCCGCCGACCTGCTGGCGGCAAACGGCTTGAAAGACAATGCGGTGATTCGCGCCGGGCAAACACTGACCATCCCCGCTTCGAAGGCCGACGCGAAGGCCACTCCCGATGCGCACAAGGCCGGGACGCCCGCGAAGCCAACGGACATTCCGCCGACGAAAACCACGCCGGGACTCCATATCGTCAAGAAAGGCGACACGGCGCATTCCATCGCGAAGACTTACGGAATGACGGCGGATGAATTGATCAGACTGAACAAGATCGCCGACCCCAAGAAGCTGCAGCTTGGCCAGGCCCTGAAGATTCCGCCGCGCAAGAGTTGAGGTTCCGCCCTTGAACGTCCATCGCACCAGCGTCTATCTATTGATCATCACGGTCATCGGCCTGATTGCCCTCGGGTTGGTGATGATGTCGAGCACCTCCGCCTATGCGCCGGAGAGCCACGGCGACGCCACCTTTTTGCTCAGGCGGCAGGCCGCATGGCTGGCGTTGGGCGTCTGCGTCTTCGCCGTCGCGGCGGCGCTGGATTACCACCTGCTGGAAAAAACGTGGTGGATTTGGTTCGCGGTGTCGCTGGCGCTGCTCTCGCTGTGCTACATGCACCAATTTTGTCATCTGATTAACGGCTCCCGGCGGTGGATCCAGTTGGGACCGCTGAAGTTCCAGCCGTCGGAATTTGCCAAACTTTCGGCCGTTGCCGCGGTGGCCTGGGTGTTGTCGAGGGAACCAGCCCACGCGCGCCAATTCGTGCGCGGATTCCTGGCGCCGCTTGGATTGGCCGGCGTCCTGATGGGCGTCATCCTTCCCGAAGTGGATCTCGGCTGCACCGCATTGATCGGCGCCACCACCTTTATCCTCATGTTCATCGCCGGAACGCGCCTGCGCTACCTCGTGCCGATGGTGGTGCTTGGGGTCGCGGGAATCTTTGTCGTGGCCATAAAAATGCCGGAGCGGATTGGGCGGCTGATGGCGTATATGAACCCCGATAAATATCCGAAGGAGGCCTTTCAGGGGTTGCAGGGCATGATTGCTTTGGGTTCGGGAGGAGTGGAGGGTCTGGGGCTGGGAAACGGGCGGCAAAAGATGATGTACCTGCCGTTTGCCCACACGGATTTCATCTTTCCCGTCATTGGCGAGGAACTCGGGCTCCGCTGCACGCTGGTCGTGGTCTTCGCCTACATTCTTTTCATTCTTTGCGGCGCGGTGATCGCGCTGCGGGCGCGGGATCGCTTCGGGATGCTGCTCGGGTTCGGCGTGACCGTGATGATCGCTCTCCAGGCGGCGATCAATATCGGGGTGACGACGACCATGCTTCCGAACAAAGGCCTGCCGCTGCCCTTCATCAGCTATGGCGGAACGAACCTCGTTTTCTGCCTCCTGGGAGTGGGCATTCTGGTCAATATTTATCGGCACGGAGTGACGGACAAGGAGGAGAAGAACGGGGGAGTGACTCTCCATGCCAAGGTTCGAAAACCACTCCGCATGGTGCGCTTGTAGAGGCTTATGAAAATCGTCATCGCAGCAGGAGGAACGGGCGGCCACTTGTTTCCGGGGCTGGCGGTCGGCGAGGTGTTGCTCGGCCGCGCGCACCAGGTGATGCTCCTGATTTCGGAAAAGGAAATCGACGCCCTCGCCACGGAGGGTCGCGGGGAATTTCGCATCGAGAAAGTGCGGGGCGTCGGCCTGCAGAGCAAATCCCCGGTCGCGCTGGTGAAATTCGCCTTCCAGTTCCGCGCCGGCCTGAACCAGGTCAAGGCGCTGTTCCGCGACTTTCAACCTGACGCGGTGCTGGGCATGGGCGGATTTACCTCCACGGCGCCGATCCTCGCCGGGCGGTCCCGGAAGATCCCGACGTTTGTGCATGAATCGAATGCGATTCCCGGGAAGGCGAACCGGCTGAATGGGCGGCTGGCCACGCGGGTGCTGCTGGGTTTTGCGGAATGCGCGCGCTTTTTTCCCGAAGGCAAATGCGAGGTCACGGGCACGCCGATCCGCGCTTCGCTCGCCGTGCGCATCGAGAAGGCGAAAGCGCTGGCGGCGTTCGGCCTCGAGCCCGGGCGCCGGACGCTCCTCGTCATGGGCGGAAGCCAGGGGGCGCACGGCATCAACCAGGCGTTCGTGAACGCGCTGCCGGAGCTCGCTGGGCAGCCGTTCCAGGTCATCCATCTCGCGGGGAAGCAGGATGAAGCGATGCTCCGTGAGGCTTACGCCGGCGCGGCCATTCCCGCGTTCGTGGCGGCGTTTTGCCATTGCATGGAAGAAGTCTATAGCGCCGCGGATTTCGCCATCGTCCGCAGCGGCGCGGCCAGCCTCACCGAGCTCTCGCACTTCGCCTTGCCGGCGATCCTCATTCCGTATCCGCACGCCGCGGAAGATCATCAAACTTTCAACGCGAAAATCTTTGAACGCGAGGGCGCCGCCGCGTTATTACAGGAGCGCGAAATCACGGGCGGAATACTTGCCAAAAAACTGCTCTGGTTTTTCGACGATCCGGCCCGCCTCTCGGAAGCATCCAGGCGCAGCGCGAGCCTTGCTCCCAAGCAAGCCGCCGGAACCGTCGCCGATACGATTTTGAAATCTTGCTCATAAAATGGACACGGGCCAAATCCTTGCAGACATCCTTGTCGGCGGTGAATTGAAGATTCACCTGATCGGCGTTGCCGGCTCCGGCATGAGCGGCATCGCCGGTCTGCTTATGGCGCTTGGCCACGGGGTGAGCGGTTCGGACAGGGCGCGAACGCTGGAGATCGATCGCCTGGAAAAATTGGGCTTGAGCTTTCAGTTGGGCCAGCAGGCGGCGAATGTCGCCGACGCGGACCTGATCATTTTTTCCTCGGCCATCCGGCCGGGGAATTCGGAGTACGATGAAGCATTGCGCACCGGGCGCAACATGGTGCGCCGGGCGGATGCGCTCGCGGCGATCATGAATTGCAAGAAGGGCATTGTCGTCTGCGGGATGCACGGAAAAACGACCACGTCTTCCATGGCCGCCCATGTGCTCAAGGTTGGCGGATTGCGTCCCTCGCACTATGTGGGCGCGGAGATTCCGATCCTCGGCACCAATGCCAATTGGGACCCGGATGGCGAGCACTTCGTGGCCGAGGGGGATGAGAGCGATGGCACCCTGGCGCTTTACCATCCCGAACATGCGATCGTGCTTAACATCGAGGAGGAGCACCTCGATTACTACGCCGACCTCGCGGCGATCGAAGCCGTCTTTCTCCAGCTCCTCGCTCAGACGCGCGGCAAAGTCTTTTTCTGCGCGGATGACGGGAATGCCGCGCGGATTTGCGGCGGCCATCCCGGGGCGGTTTCGTACGGGGAGTCGTGCGCGGCTCACTACCGCTTCGACGACGTCCACACCAAGGACTTCCAATCCTACTTCCGCGTGCTTCGCGGCGGGGAGCCGCTGGGGGCCATCACGCTCAACGTGCCCGGCCGGCACAATGTGAGCAATGCGGTCAGCGTCATCGCGCTCGCCACGGAATTGGGCGTGCCGTTCCCGAAAATCGCCGACGCGCTCGAAACCTTCCGCGGCGCGAAGCGGCGCTTCGAGATCAAATACCGCAGCGATCGCTACATGATCGTGGACGATTACGGGCATCATCCCAGCGAAGTGAAAGCCACGCTGGCGACCGCGAAAAACACCGGGCGCAAACGCGTGCTCTGCATGTTTCAGCCGCATCGCTATTCCCGCACCCTGAAGCTGAAAGATGAATTTGGCCGCGCGTTCCATCATGCGGACGTGGCGATCATCGCGGACGTGTATCCCGCGAGCGAAGCGCCGATCCCCGGGGTGACCGGGCAGACGATCGTGGATGCGATGCTCAAGGAGGGGCATGAAAATGCGGTCTTCGAACCGGATCGCAAAAAGATCGCGCTCGAGATTGGCCGGATGCTCGAGCCCGGCGATTGTGTGCTCAGCCTTGGCGCCGGGAATATCCACGAAGCGGCTTCGATTCTCGCGACGGACGTGGCCTTGCTCGACGAATTGCAGACCATCATGGGGCCGGGGGCGGTCAAGCTTTATGAGCCGCTCTCCAAACACACCACCATGCGCGTGGGCGGGCCGGCGCAGTTTTGGGCCGAGCCGGAGACTGAAGAAGGTTTCGCGCGGATGGCCGCTTTTTGCACCGAGCGGGAGATCCCGCTTTTTGTCCTGGGCCGCGGCTCCAATCTGCTCGTGCGGGATGGCGGCATGCGGGGCGTGGTCGCGCATCTGGCGCGCGGCGAATTCAAGAAGATCGAGATCCGGGAGGGCAAAATCCACGCCGGCGTCGGCGTCAAGCAGAAGGAACTGGCCTACGCGGCGCGCGGCGCCCAGATCGGCGGCTTCGAATGGTTCGAAGGTATTCCCGGGGACGTGGGCGGCGCCTTGCGCATGAATGCGGGCGCGATGGGTGGAGAAACCTTCCGGCAGGTCGTGAGCGTGCGCTACATCGATCCGCGCGGAAATTTTCACATGAAGACCCCCGCGGAGATGGATGTGCGCTACCGGCACTGCGGCACGCTCGAGAATAATTTTGCCGTCTCGGCCACCTTCTTTGGCGAGCCGTCCACGCCGGAGGCCATCGAACATTTGATGGAGGTCTCGATGCACAAGCGGCGGACTTCGCAGCCCCGCGAATCCAGCGCGGGATGCATTTTTAAGAATCCGGAACAGTGCCCGGCCGGGAAACTGATCGATGAGCTCGGCCTGAAGGGCGCCCGCGTGGGAGGAGCGAGGATCTCCGAGGTCCATGGCAATTTTCTCGTGAACGATGGCGCCGCGACTGCCGCCGACGTTCTCGAACTGATCGAGAAAGCGAAGGAAACCGCGCTCCGCGAACGCGGCATCCGTCTGGAGACCGAGGTGCAAATCGTGGGCCAGGAGAAAGGATTCCATGACTGATCTCACGCTCCAACCGCCCGCCTTCTCAAAAAGGCTGCAAGAAGAGGCGCCGCGTCCCGTATCCCGCATCATGCATCATCACGCCGCCCCAATGTCCATCGACCTCACACACACGAAGATCGCCGTTCTCATGGGAGGACCCGGTTCGGAGCGGAGAGTTTCCCTCGCCTCCGGCGCGGGAATCGCCCGCGCCTTGCGCGAAAAAGGCGCGGACGTGACGGAGGTTGATGTCACGGGTCCGGATTTCGAGCTGCCCGCGGGCACGGAAATCGCCTTCAACGCGATCCACGGAACCTTTGGCGAGGACGGCCAGCTTCAACGCATCCTGGAAGCGCGCGGGATGCGCTACACGGGAGCCGGCGTGGCCGGCAGCGAACTCGCCATCGATAAAATCGCGACAAAAAAGCGTTTCATCGAGCGGGGCGTGCCGACGCCGGCGTCCGAGACCCTGCGCGATGGCGCCTCGCCCACGCTGCGCATTCCTTACGTCATCAAGGCGCCGCGCGAAGGATCGAGCGTGGGCGTCTTCATCGTGCATGAAGAAGCGCAGGCCGCGGCGCAGCTTGTGGAGGCGCGGAAATTTGGAAATGAGCTGCTGGTGGAGCAATTCATCGGAGGGGCCGAACTGACCGTGGGCGTCTTGGGAGACGAGGCCCTGCCGATCATCGAGATCAAGCCGGCAAAAGACTTCTACAACTTCGACAACAAGTATCCTTTTCTGAATCCGGGCGCCGGCGGCGCGGCGGAGCATCTCTGCCCCGCGCCGCTCAGCGAGGCCGTCACGCGCCGGGTCCAGGAGGTGGCGCTGGCGGCGCACCGCGCGCTCGACCTGGAAGTTTATTCCCGGGTGGACGTGCTTTTGGGCGAAGGGGATGAGCCGTACGTGCTCGAAATCAATACCATTCCCGGCATGACCCAGGTCAGTCTTCTGCCCGAAGCCGCGGCCGCCGCGGGCATCAGCTATCCCGATCTCTGCGCGCGCGTCGTCGCGCTTTCCCTCGCCCGTTATTCGCCATGAAACCGAACTCCAACACCCGCAACAAGCGCGTTTCGAATAAGCGCCACCGCAAGCGGCATGATGTGCTCGAAGTCAAGGTCCGCGAGAGCACGGAGCGCGTCCGCCGGTTTCACGCGGTGACCAAATTTGTGGTCAATACGGTCTTGATCGTGTCGGTCGCGGGGGGAATCTGGTATGGCGGCAAGGAAGGGCTCCGGCATTTTCTCTGGGAAAATCCCGACTATTTCGTGCATCTGCAGGATTTGAAGTTTCGTTCGGATGGCACACTGACCCGGGAGCAGGTGATCACTGCTTCCATGATCGTGCAGGGGGAGAACATCTTCAAAGTGAACCTGGCCGCCACGCGCGCCGCCATCGAAAAACTCCCGCAGGTCGAGTCCGCCGAAGTGCAGCGGCAATTGCCGAATCACCTGAGCATTGTCGTCACCGAGCGGCGGCCGGTCGCGTGGGTCACCGCCCGGGCGGAGGACGATCCGACGACCATGGAGAATTCCTTGTTGATCGACGTCAGCGGAACCGTGATGCGGGCGCGGACCATCCTGCAGGAGTATTACTCCATGCCGATCATCTCCGGAGTGGAGACGGGAAACCTCGTGCCGGGCCAGCGGGTGAATACCTTTGAAATGCAGTCCGCGCTCGAGCTCGTGCGCCTGACTTCCGACAGCAGCCGGTTTCAAGTCCGGAACATCGATCTTGCGAAGGGCTACTGCCTCGTGGTTACCGATCAAAAACGCGCGCACATCACTTTCGGACTCGATCGCCTCGATACGCAGTTGGCCCGGCTGAACCGCTTGCTCGATGTCATCGAACCCACGGGTAAAGAGATCCAGACCGTCAACCTGCTGGTGGAGCGAAACGTGCCCGTGACCTTCTATGATCCGGAAGGCGAACACCCGGCGCCCAGGGAGGAAATCGTGCCTCCGAGACCCGACCCCAGGGAGCCAAGGCCGAGATCCGTGCCTCCGATTGCCCCGGGCAGGCCGCCGTCCACCCCGCCTCCGGCGCAAAAGACGCCTTCCCCCACGCCTTCGCTCAAAAAGAAGGGTCGCTCGCCGGGCAGGAGCCCGTCTCCGTCCCCATCTCCTTCGATCAGAAAACATTTCGAACTCAATCCGTAAATGGGCAGAGAAAACATCGTTGTCGGTCTGGAAATAGGCACGTCGAAAGTCTGCGCCGTGGTCGGTGAGACCCGCGGTGACGGCACCATCCGCATTCTCGGCGTGGGCCAGGCGCCCTCGCGCGGCGTGCGCAAGGGCGAGATCGTCGATTTCGAAACCGCCGGAAAATGCATCCGGGAGGCGCTCGTGGACGCCGAGGAAAAGAGCGATGTGATGATCGGCAGCGTGTATCTGGGAATCACGGGCGCGCACATCGAGAGCTTTAACAACCGCGGCGCGGTCAATATTCCCGAGGAGCGCGAGGAGATCTGCGAAGACGACTTCGAGGACGTGCAGCAGAGCGCCCGTGAAGTCAGCATCCCGGCCCCGAACACCTTCGTGCATTCCATTTTGCAGCATTACTACGTGGACGGAAACGATAGCGTGCTCAATCCCATCGGCATGATCGGGCGGACCCTGGAGGCGGATTTTCATATCATCCATGGCGTCGCCACCCGGATCAAAAACAGCGTCCGTTGCGTGAAGGAAGTGGGCCCGGAGGTGCTGGATGTCGTCTTCAATCCGCTGGCCGCCGCGCAGGTGGTGCTCGATCAAAACCAGAAAGGGCTCGGCGCGCTCGTCGTGGACATTGGCGGCGGCACCACCGATTACATTGTGTATATCGATGGCGCGGTGAAACAGAGCGGCGCGCTGGCCATCGGCGGCGATCATATCACCAACGACATCTCGCTCGGCCTGCGCATTCCGATGGCCAAGGCCGAAAAACTCAAGATCGAGGAGGGGAGCGTGGTCCTCGGAAATACGCGCCCGGGAGAAACGATCGTGCTTAAGGACGAGACCGGATTTGCGGGCAAGGAGATCGAGCGTGAAATGCTCAATACCATCATCCATTGCCGGGTCCGCGAGACGTTTGAACTGCTCAAGAAGCAGGTGGACCGGGAGAATTGCCTGCATTTTCTCGGCGCGGGAATGCTCCTCACGGGAGGATGCAGCATGCTGAACGGGATCAATCACCTGGCGGAGGAAGTCTTCGGCCTGCCCGTGCATATCACCCACGCCCAGACCGTTTCCGGCCTGACCTCGGCCTTCGAAAACCCCCAGCTTTCCGCCGCCATCGGCTTGATCAAATACGCCGAGGCCATGCGACCCGAACGCCCCCGCGGCTTCTTTTCCCGGATCCGCCGGAAGCTTCCCTTTTTCGGAATGCTCTTCTGAGACCGCTCCATGATTTGCCGACTGCAATACCCACCAACCCAGCACTGATCACGTCATGATTCCAATTTACCGCAACCCCCCTTCCGCCTTGTCCGGAGATGCGCGCATCAAGGTCGTCGGCCTCGGCGGCGCCGGATCCAATGTGCTCGATCGCATCAAGCTGGATGGAGCGTCGGGCGTGGAATTGGTGGCCATCAATACGGATCTGCAGGCGCTCACGGGTTCCGTCGCGGATCAAAAAGTGCAACTGGGGCTCACCACCGCGCGAGGGCTTGGCGCGGGTGGCGATCCCGAAGTGGGCTACGCCGCGGCGGAGGAAGGGGTGGACGAGATCAGGGCGGCCCTCGAGGGAGCCAGGATCGTCATCCTGTGCGTGGGCCTCGGCGGCGGAACGGGTTCCGGCGCGGCGCGCATCGTCGCGGCGGTGGCGCGCGAACTGGGGGCCTTCGTCGTGGCCATAGCGACCCTGCCATTTACTTTTGAAAGACAGCGCCGGATGGCCCAGGCGGAAGAGGCGCTGGGCTCGCTTCAGCGCAATGCGGACCTCGTCATTTGCTTTGAAAACGATCGCATGGACGATGCGGTTTCGCCGCTGGCCCGCATCCAGGAAACGTTCGCCATGGCGGACCAGACGATCAGCCAGAGCGTGCGCGCCCTGGCGGACATGGCGCAGCAGCGCGGTCTCGTCCATATCGGCTTCGATGAATTGGCGGTCATGCTCAAGGCGGTGGGCAATCATGCCCCCCGGTGCCTCTTCGGTTATGGCGAGGCTGAGGGCGACAACCGGGCGCATGAAGCGCTCGCGCGTTCCCTGAAGTCTCCCATGATGGACAAGGGCCGGATGCTCGACGGCGCGCGCCATGTCCTCATTAGCGTGGCGGGCGGCCCGAGCATGACGCTCAACGAAGTCCAGATCCTCATGGACGAGTTCAACCGGCATATCAGCGATGACACCCATCTCCATTTCGGGGCCAGCGTGGATTCGCGCCTCGGGCAAAAGATCTCGGTGACGATCCTCAGCGCGCTGGATGGCGTGATCAATGGGGCCGCGACCGCTCCGCCCGCGCGTCCCGCCGTGCGTGTGGAATCGTCGCCCGTGTCCGTTCCCGCCACTCCCGCGGCTCCCGCGGCTCCCGCGGCTCCGTCGCCGCGCCCCAGCGAGCCGGTGGAACTGCCGTTCCGCGCGCTGGAGCCGGAAGCCGCGCCATCCGAGCCAAAGCACGAACCAAAGACTGAGCCGAAGTACGAGCCGAGGATTTCCTTTGTGGACTCGGACGAAGCCGTTTCGCCACAACCCGATCCGGCGCGGGCGCCAGCCACGCCAACGCCGATGCCAATGCCGGTGGCAGCCGCCGCGGGCGCATCCTCCAAGGCTGCCGGCAAGGCCAGGCCGCTGGCCAAGCAGGAGCAAATGCAATTCGAGCCCGTCGTCCGCGGCCGTTTTGAAAAGAGCGAGCCGACCATCGTGGACGGGCAGAACCTCGACGTGCCGACATTCATGCGGCGGAATGTGAAGGTGAAGTAAGTTGCACTCGAAATGGGATCATCCGCGACCGAAAGCGGAGCGCCGCGCGGCGCGTAGTTCTCGCTAGACAGAATGTCATCCTGAGAGCAAAGCGCCGGGAGTTCCACGACCAGAGCGGAGTCGAAGGATCTCTGCTATCATGTGTTGCATCTGAAGCTACGGGTGAGAGGAAAGGCCGCTATTGGTCCCGCGACTGAGGGATCAACTCCGCGGACTTCGTTCAGGATGACAGCGTTTTTTGGACGAGCGCGACTTTCAGGTGTCGGAGCGCGGCCAGCGCCTCGGGGCGGATGATGATGGAGGGGCGGACCTGCCGGAGCAACGCCACCACGTCTTCGACGGAGCCGCATTTTCCGCTCGCGAGCAGATAGGCGCCGACAGCGGCGGCGCTGCGGGAATAGCCGATCTTGCAATGCACATAGACGATGCCCTTTTCCGACTGCTCGCTGATGAAGGCCGCCATCTCGCGCAACTGCTCTTGTGACGGCGCTGTCAGGTCGAGGATGGGTATGTTATGATAAGATATCGCGCGGAAGGCTTTCGCCTCGGAAAACTCGGCGGTAAGATCGAGCACCGCAGTCACTCCGGCCCGGACTGCGGAGGATGCCTCGCGATTGCTAAGCGTCCGGCCGATCCACACTCCCGGCGCGACTTCGTCCCACGGGCGGCATTGGAGACGGTAGTAGAGCAGGGACAGGCGCTGACCCAGCAGGCAAGGACCGAGGGTCCACCAGGTGCTCCAGGGCAATTGGCCATCGGTCTTTCGAAAGATGCCGGGGCCGGCTCCGAAGTAAGCGCCAGCCACGATTCCAAAAGATATCCCGGGCCAAAGTAGCAGGTAACTCCATCTTCGAAAGACGAGGATAATGACGGCCAGGATGAGCGCGCCGATCAGGTAGTAAAAGCCGATGCGGCGATTCGCGATTACCGGGAGGCGAATGCGGTTTTCTTGGAAGGTGTAGAAGCAATATCCCGCGAGGGCGAAGCCGCCCACCAGGTCCATCGTGTGATGTTGATAAGT
>Ga0302319_10006360_pt1 | contig 23458 bp, 22 predicted proteins | sample Bog_T0_2_FD_203319 | JGI IMG/M metagenome (GOLD analysis project Ga0302319, IMG submission 203319) | Peat permafrost microbial communities from Stordalen Mire near Abisko, Sweden - Bog_T0_2 | ecosystem: Environmental > Terrestrial > Soil > Wetlands > Peat | place: Sweden: Abisko, Stordalen Mire...
GCAGCTTGAGGATGGAGATGTCGAAGGTGCCGCCGCCGAGATCGTAGACGGCGATGGTGCCCTCTTTGGCGCGATCAAGGCCATAGGCCAGCGCGGCCGCTGTGGGCTCATTGACGAGGCGTAGCACTTCAAGCCCGGCCATGCGCCCAGCGTCCTTGGTGGCCTGGCGCTGCGCGTCGTTGAAGTACGCGGGCACGGTGATGACGGCCTGCGTGACGGGCGCGCCGAAGAAGCGCTCGGCGTTGCGCTTGAGCTGACGCAAAATGTAGGCCGAGATCTCAGGCGGCGTAAAGCGCAGCTCGCCCAGCGTGATGCGGGGGACTTCACCGGCTTCGACGTCGTCGGCAAGGCGGAAGGGAAACAGCTTGAGCTCGCTCTGGATCTCTTCAAGGCCGCGGCCCATGAGCCGCTTGACGGAGTAGATGGCCCGCTCCGGCGTTTCAATGAGCGCCTTGCGCGCGGTGTTGCCCACGGTCACTGTGGGGCGTCCGCCTTCCGGCGGCGCGGGGTCGAGCGCCACCACCGACGGCACAAGATTGAGGCCGTCCGCACCGGGAATGACCACGGGCGCATCGCCCTGCATGTACGCGACCAGCGAGTTGGTGGTGCCAAGATCGATGCCGACTACGCGGCCGGTCTGGTTCGATTCCGCCATAGTTCTCGTTTATGCTCCCAGGGTTTCGGTCACGTCGCGGACCAGATTGCGCAGATAGCGGCGCCTGTTGAGCAGGGCCACCATGGTTTGCTGCGCGGTCAGGCGTGCTGCTGCGTCGCCCGTATCCCATGTCTGCCATTGGCTGCGCAGGTCGCTGTCCACCGCAGCAAGCAGGGCTTCGAATTTCCCTTGCGCCTGGGCGAGATCGGCATGGAGCGCAGGGTCTTCTTCGCCCATCTCCTTCGCCATGCGCATCTCTTCCAGCTGCATGTTCAGCTCGAAGACCTCTTCGAGCAGATCGGCGGGAACGCGCGACGGGTCGCGCTTGTCTTTGCCGTTCGCCGCGGCGAACTCTTCGCCAATCTCCGCGCCTTCGAGCTTGAGCAGGTACTCAGTGCGGCTGAGCGGGTCTTTGAGCGTGCGATAGGCGTCGTTGAGCAGCGCCGTGTCGGCCAGGCTCCACTGCCGCTCTTTGTCGCCGGCGCGGGCAAAGCGGTCGGGATGCACCTTGCGGCTGAGGCGATGAAACTCATGCTCGAGGGCGGGCAGGTCAAGCTGGAAGCCGTGCGGGAGGCTGAAGACCTGAAAATAATCGCCGCCGGGAGGAGGCTGGATCTTGCTGCAGTGGGGGCAGAAGAGGGTGGAGTGGGTGTGCCCGATGGAGCACGACCAACACTCGATCGGAACCGCGGAATCGATGACGTTGAACATAGTTGAGCTCTTGCAAAGATGGAAGCCCGGCGCAGCGGAACCGGCTAGGAGAAGGACGAACCGCAGCCGCAGGAGCGCGAGGAGTTCGGGTTGATGAAGTTGAAGCCCTGGCGCATCAGCGTCTCTTCGTAGTCGAGCGTCATGCCGTGCAGGTAGACGAAGGATTTGGGGTCGACGAAGACGCGCACGCCGTCGAACTCGTAGATGCGGTCGCGCTCACGTGGCCGCGTGTCGAATTTGATCGAATAGGAGAGCCCCGAGCATCCACCGCCCATCACGCCCAAGCGCAACCCGCCCTCTTCCGGCGAGACGCCTTCCTTGGCCATGGCCACGCGGATGCGCTTGACGGCGCGGTCGGTCACCTGGAGTCCGCCCGCCGCGCCGTGGCTCGAACCTGGCTGCGGCAGCGCCGTTTGCAATCCGGCCGCAGATGCACCTTCGGCGGGCTTCGATTCGATTGTCACCATGTTCGACATGATTGCCTTTTCTTTTCTGGCACCGGGTTCTTGTGGTTTCCCACCCATTCGCAAGAACACGAATGGATGGGGCACGGAGCGTCAGTGCTTATCTGGCGTTTGCTTACTGCGATGCGGCCACGGCTTCCGCCGTTTTGGCAACGCTGTTCTTCTTCTTCCAGTCGCCGATGGCGGCGCGAATCGCGTCCTCGGCCAGCACCGAGCAGTGAATCTTCACCGGAGGCAGCGACAGCTCCTTTACAATGTCGGTGTTCTTAATTTCGAGCGCGTCGGAGACCGTCTTGCCCTTGATCCATTCCGTCGCCAAAGAAGAGCTGGCAATGGCCGAGCCGCAGCCGAAGGTCTTGAACTTGGCTTCTTCAATGACCTGGGTTTCGGGGTTGACGCGGATCTGCAGGCGCATCACGTCGCCGCACTCGGGAGCGCCGACCAGGCCGGTGCCGACTGCGGTAGAGGCCTTGTCCAGCTGGCCAACGTTGCGCGGATTGTTGTAGTGGTCGATTACCTTGTCGCTGTATGCCATTGGTGCCATCCTTCTGCGGGGGAAGCCGCGGGTACCTTTGTTTGATTCAGCAGGCTCGCCTGCCGATCCTTCATTCAGTGCAGTCTTCTTGCCTACCTCATCCTTGAACCGATGGGCGATCGCCTCGCTGAACCTGCTGGTGTTTCGCTAGGACTTTGTCTGAGATTTTTTGCGCCTCATGCCTTCCCAGCTCTGCATTCCAGCTCATCATCCAGACAACCAGACAAAAGAGAGATGAGCCAAGCACCATTCGCCAATCAACAAATCCATGCTTGTACCAGCGGATATATACGCCCCAGAAGAGGAACTGGGAAATCAGTATCCACGCGAATGAATACAAGATTCGCTTCGCCATCTTCCTCGCGAATAGCCAACTTCCCACGCTTCGTGCCTTTCCTAGTGTGCCGCCCACTGGATCTTGGTCAGGTCGATGCCTTCTTTCACCATCTCGTAGAGCGGGGAAAGCTCGCGCAGCTTCTTCACAATGTCGATCACCTTGGCGGCTACGTAGTCGACTTCCGCCTGTGTATTGAAGCGGCCGAGGCCGAAGCGGATGGAGCTGTGCGCCACATCGTCGCCGAGGCCGAGGGACTTGAGAACATACGACGGCTCAAGCGTGGCCGAGGTGCAGGCCGAACCGCTGGAGACCGCAACGTCGTTGATACCCATCAGCAGCGACTCGCCCTCGACGTAAACAAAGCTCATGTTCAGGTTGCCGGGCAGATGATGCTCCATGGTGCCGTTCACCTGCACGTAGTCAAGCTCCGATTCCAGCTTCTTCTGCAGCCGATCGCGCAGTCCGCGCAGATAGGCGGCTTCGGAATCCATCTCGGCGTAGGCGATCTCGCAGGCCTTGCCCAGGCCCACGATGCCAGGGACATTCAGAGTGCCAGACCGCATGCCGCGTTCGTGTCCTCCGCCGTCGATCTGCGCGGCAATCTGCACACGCGGATTGCGGCGGCGAACATAGAGCGCGCCCACGCCCTTGGGTCCGTAGAGCTTGTGGCCGGAGAGCGACAGCACGTCGATGTTGTCGGCGATTACGTTGACCGGAACCTTGCCGACAGCCTGCACTGCGTCGGTGTGGAAGATGACACCCTTCTCGTGACACAGCTTGCCGATCTCGCGAATGGGCTGGAGGACCCCGATCTCATTGTTGGCCGCCATAATCGAGACGAGAATCGTCTTGTCATCCATGGCCCGCCTGAGGTCTTCGAGATCGATGAGACCGTCGGCCTTGACTGGGAGGTAAGTGACGCGGTAGCCGTATTTCTCCAGGCGCTTGCAAGTGTCCAGCACGGCCTTGTGCTCGGTGACCTGGGTAATGATGTGGTTGCCGCGCTCGCGGTACATCTCCGCAATGCCCTTGATGGCCAGGTTGTTACTCTCGGTGGCGCCGGAGGTGAAGATGATCTCCTTGGCGGTTGCGCCAATCAGCTTGGCGATCTGCTCGCGTGCCGTCTCCACGGCCTGCTCCGCCTCCCAACCGAAAGAATGGTTGCGGCTGGCCGCATTGCCAAACTTGGTCGTGAAGTAAGGCAGCATCGCTTCCAGAACCCGCGGGTCGAGCGGGCTGGTGGCGTGATTATCCATATAAATCGGCAAGCTCACGCCTGCCGGCACTTCAACATTGCTGGCAACAGTCGCCATTTCGACTCTCCATCTTCATCTGTGCTCTGCTCCGCTTGATCGCGGAGGGAAAACTTGCATTACAAAGTGAGTGAAACCAGCCCCTGCGCCGCATGGACCCGGTGGGCCGGCTGTTCGTGCTCTGCCAGATCCTGAATGCTGATACTCTTCAGAACTCCGGCAATCGTATCGTTCACCCGCGCCAATGGTTCCTTGATGGTGCAGCTGGGTGTGAGGTCGCAGTTCTTTGCGCCCTTGGTGCAGGAGGTAATGAAAAACGGCCCGTCGATGGCGTGGATCACTTCATAGGCCGAGATCTCGCGTGCATCGCGCGCCAGCGCGTAGCCGCCGTTCATGCCGGCATGGGACTTGAGCAGCCCATTCTTGGTGAGCAGCTGCAGAATCTTGGCCAGAAGCTGCGCGGGAATGCCGTATGCGTCGGCCACATCCTTGGCGCTCAGCGCAGGATTCTCCGGGTGCTCGGCCAGGTACTTGAGCGCCATCAGCCCGTAGTCCGCCTTTTTGGTCAGTTTGAGCATCCGAATATCCGACTTCTTCAGTCCGTGTTCAGTATACGACCGTTTCTGTCGGGATTTCAAGTCCCGCTCTGGAATCGTTTTGGCCGTACGCTCAGGAATCTTGAGGAAAAGGGAAAAGATTCAGCAAAAACCCGTTTCAAATTATGGAAAAGACCGCTACAATCTTGCGGAAAGAGAAGTTTATCCCACCGAATCCGAAGCGATGGCAACCATCTGCAAGCACCCCAGGGTACGTATCGTTTCCCGGCACGAAGACACCGAGTTTGTCGAGTGCCTGGAGTGTGGCGAGGTCTTCGACTCCGAGGAGTTCCGCGACATGGAGATTGAAGAAACCGTCGAAACCGAGGGAGTCACGGACGAAGACTGACACCGGAAGCAAGGGCCTTCACCGACCGTTTGGGCTGCCGATGGGGGAACCACTCACCCGGCGCGATGCGATCCATGCATAGTGGAAGCCAGAGACCACGGTGAGCACCATGGTCGCGCCCAGTGCCACCAGCCGCACCGTCGACACCCAGTTGGCCGCGGTCAGCTGATGCAGCAGCACGGCGGCCACGGCCGCGATCTGGGCAAAGGTATTCGCCTTGCCGAAGATACTCGGGGCAAATTCACGCCGGCCTACAGCCGCGTAAAGCAAGGCGGCAACCACCAGGATTCCGACGTCGCGGCCAAAGACCATGACCGTAACCCTGACCGGAATGAGCCCCTGGTGCATGAGCACCAGGAACAGCGTGCTCAGCAGCAGCTTGTCGGCAACCGGGTCAAGGTAGGAGCCGAGAACCGTGCGCTGCTTGAGGATGCGAGCCAATGTGCCGTCCAGGGCGTCGGTCAGACCCGCGGCCACAAAGAGGCCAAAGCTCAGCGCAAAGCGGTTTTCCAGGATGGCGGCCACGAGGAACGGCGCCAGGCAGATCCGCGCCAGCGTAAGCAGGTTGGGAGCCGTGCGGATGGGGTTCAAGCGCGTGCGCGAAACGTCGGACATGAGTGGTTCAACCTGACCCTGGGCGAAAGCGTTCTGGGACCATCCGCAACTGCCTGAGCCGGCTGCTGTTCGCCGCCAAGGCGTCGCAACCGCTCGGTCCCGATGCGAGCCGGCGGCACGAGCCGCGAGCGGCGCCGTTCCGCTTTCGTGAATGATGGTACAGCATGGGCTGGGTCCTGACACCGTGGCTTTTCCCGCCGCACCGATCCTGATAGACTATCTGAGTTGCACCGCAGGCGCGTAGCTCAGTTGGTTAGAGCGCTTCCTTGACACGGAAGAGGTCGCTGGTTCGAGTCCAGTCGTGCCTACCATAATTTATCGAGAGCCCAAAGCGATTCACCCAAACCCCTCAGCCGCGATCTCCATCCCGCGTTCCCGGCACTTTCCCTGCAAAGCCAGGCAGGTCAATTGGTCAATTGCGGACTGTCACTTGGACGCGTTATGGTTTACATCAAGCATTATGCCGACAAAGAGTCTTGAAGTTCGCCTCGTCAGCCGCCCCCACGGGGAACCTACGCTCGACAACTTCTCCTTCGCAACCGTCGATCTACCCGATCCCGCGCCAGGAGAAGTCCTGGTCCGCAATGTTTGCCTCTCCGTCGATCCCTATATGCGCGGCCGGATGAATGAGGGCAAATCCTACGTGCCTCCCTTTCAGCTTGGGACAGCAATGGAGGGAGCAGCGGTGGGGAGGGTTGTCGCGTCTCAAGATGAGAAGCTGCCGGTTGGAACCTATGTGCAAAGCTTCTTCGGCTGGCGCGAGGCATACGTGGCGCCAGCCTCGAGCCTCAAGACGGTGGACACCAGGCTGGCGCCGGCGTCTGCCTATTTAGGCATTTTGGGCATGACCGGCCTGACTGCGTGGGTTGGGCTGACAAGGATCGCCAACGTCAAACAAGGGGAAACCGTGTTCATCTCCGGCGGTGCGGGAGCTGTGGGAAGCACTGCCTGCCAGCTGGCGAAGATGCGCGGATGCAAGGTAATCGCTAGTGCTGGCTCCGAGGAGAAGGTGGCTTTGCTGCGCGACGAACTCAAGGTGGACTATGCCTTCAATTACCGCAACGGTGAGCCGCTGGAGCATTTAGAAAAGGGCGCCCCGGAAGGCATTGACGCCTACTTCGACAACACCGGAGGGCCGCAGCTGGAAGCCGCACTGTCGTCTCTGCGGAACTTTGGCAGGGTTGCCCTGTGCGGCGGAGTTGCCGGCTACAACACGCCCGTGACGGGCCCGCGCAACATCATCCTGGCGATCGGCAAGAGGCTGCGGCTGGAGGGTTTCATTGTTTCAGATCATGTGAAGGAGATGCCCTTGTTCCTGGCCGAGGCGTTGCCTGCTCTTCAGTCGGGAGCGCTCACCAGCCACGAGACCTTTGTGCACGGTCTGGAAGCTGCGCCGGCTGCGCTGCTCGACATTCTGCACCCGGGAGCCGCGAACATGGGCAAGATGATTGTCAAGTTATCGAATTAGTGCAGTTTCGATACTTATACGACCAGGATGAAGTGAGTGCTACGTGGCTTTTTCATGGGGAAAAAGCCACTGACGCGCAGGCTTACGATCTACAGTAATTCCAAAAAATTCTGCAGTCGTGCTGCCTTGTCCGACTAATTCAACGCGCGAGCAAACTGCCGGGCCAAGAAGCTTATAACCTGCTATGACAGATTACTTGGACTTGGCCTTCTGCGCGGCCCACCGCTTGCGCTGGGCATCGGCAATTCGCTTGCGCGCTTCGGGGCTGAGCACGCGGCGCTTCTTGCCCTTGGCCTTGGCCGCTGTTTTCTTGGCTTTGGGTGCAGTTGCTGCTTTGGCAACTACGCCGGTGTTGGCCAGCAGGGAACGAATCTGCGTCAGCCGTGCAATTTCCGCATCAATTTGTGCAAGGATCGATTCAATAGCCATGAGTGCAGCATAAATCAATATCTGGATTTTGCACAATTACTCCGGTCAACTTGTCCCACTTAGTCAATCAATCTGGGACTCTTCATTCTGCCTTGCCCACCGCTTTGTCCGCATAGGCTTTCTGTAGAGTAAAGAACGCGGCTTTCTTCTGCCCTTGATCGGAGATAAGTCCCTTGCGGTTGAATCCATCCTGAATGCCGGCCAGATTTCTGGTGGGAGAACGGAAATCCATCAGTATCCATGGGCTCATGCCTCTAAGTTGAGGAATCCGGTTGAGCATTCCCAACTGGTGCCGATAGATACTGGCTTGATACTCTTCAGTCCAGCGCTGGTTATCGGCTCCGTGCAGGCCGGCCTTGGCGCCGCCGCCAAATTCGCTCATGATCAATGGCTTCCGATAGTCAATGCGCCATGCGGTGATATCGGCGTCCTCAGGAGCCTGCTCGTACCAGCCCACATACTCGTTGGTCCCGATCACATCCAGCGCTTTGCCCAGCGGATCGTCGACGATTTTTGTATGTCCGTCAGCGCGCACCAGCAGGGCGGCGGTAATCAGCCGCGTGGGATCGAGCTCCCGCGCATGGTTGGCGAGAGTGGTGATAAATTGGGTCCGCGCATCGGTGTTGGGTGTCTCGTTGGCCATCGACCATAAAATGATCGCGGCGTGATTGCGTGACGTTCCGATCTCTTCATCCAACTGCTGCTCGGCCTTGGCTAGCACCTTTGCATTGTCGAATTGGATTGCCCAGTAGACGGGATTCTCCGACCACACCAGCAGTCCCATGCGGTCGGCGGCGCGCAGCATGGTCTCATCGTGTGGATAGTGCGCGAGGCGGACAAAATTGCAGCCCAGCTCTTTGGCCCAGCCCAGCAGGGTCTCCGCGTCTTTATCTGTATGGGCGCGGCCGGTGCGGTACGGCGCTTCCGCATGAATGGCCACGCCGCGCAGAAAGATCGGCTTGCCATTCAGTAAAATTTCGGTGCCGCGCGTCTCAATGGTGCGGAAGCCGATAAGATCCTCGATTGCATCCTGTCCGGCGCTGAGCTTTACCTTGTAGAGCTTCGGCGTATCCGGCGACCACTGCTCCAGGTTTGACGCAACTAAGTGAATCTGCGCACGTCCTTCCGCTGAGAGAACGCCGGAGCCGGCGCTTCTGAGCTCAGGGATCTCCACCTGCACCTTATCGCCTGCATTGCCGCCTTCAACATGAATCCAGCCATCAATGTGCGCAAGATGCAGGGAACCGATGATGCCGAGGTCGTTGCCGTGGGGAGTGATTTTCGTCTCCGGCGCGCGACTCAGGTGCACATCATACTGATCGATAAAAACTTCGGGCACTTCAATCAGAGAAACAGTGCGTGTCAGACCGCCGTAGTTCCACCAGTCGGTCTTGAGCGTGGGCACGCCGTCGGCGAAGCGCGTGTTATCCACCGCGGCCACCACAAAGTTGCCGCCCGCATGAACTGCGTCTGTTACGTCGCAGTTGAAGCTGGTGTATCCGCCTTCGTGTTCGCAGACCTTCTTTCCATTCACCCAGAACCACGACCGATAATTGGCCGCGCCGATGTGAAGAAAGATGCGCGTGTGCTGCCTGGGCTGATAACTGAAGTCGCGTTCGTACCAGATGGGGCCTTCATAGTAGAGCAGCGACTCGCGCTGTGTATTCCAGTCGCCCGGCACCTGCAACGCGGGCGACTTCGAAAAGTCATACTCGATGGGCCTTGTATCTCCGGGCTGCTGTTTCTGGTTGCGGAAGTAACTGGAGAATCCATTCGAGTATGGATCGACAATCGTGTGCCATTCTCCATTCAGCGATGTGGCTGGCCGCATGTCCGCGCCGGTGAGCACGATAGGTGGGCGCTCGAACTGGGGCACAGGCTGTGCCCACAAGGGCTGAGTGGTGAAAAGTGCTGAGCCGGCAACAGCCATCCCCATGATGGCGAACCTTCCTGCGCGAGACGCCGCAAACAGGCGAACAAATACAAAGTTCATTCCGGTCCCTCAACTTTGTGCAATTGGCTGCAAGTTCGCGCGGCATTTCATCGTGCGCATTCGGCTTCTCTCTTCGGACCTGCTATCTTAGCACCGGGCAAACCACCTTCTACATTTACATTGCTGAGCCACATCGCGAAGAACGTGCAAAAGAAAAGGGGACGGGCCCCGATGCCCATCCCCTTCCTTGTTTGGCCCTTGATTGTTTGTCAGGCTCGGCCTATGTTCCCAGATACTCCACATGGACATAGGCGCCGAGACGCACGTTGTAAGCCAGGTACCAGCCAATGTGGTCCGGATCGTCATAGATTACGATGTCGTCGGAGTCCCACAGCCATCCATCGCAGAAGGCAACATCGGCGGCGGCCACATCCCAGTACCATCCGTTGAACCAGAAGCGGCTGGGGCCGCCGCCGCCAAGATGCCACATATGGCCGCGTCCAATCCCGCCGGTAAAGTGGCCGTGCGCCCAGGGATGGTCCATGTGATAGCGCGCGTCGTCTCTGCCCGTGTCGTGGCCCACCCAGGTCTTGCCATCGACGTGGGGGACGTTGGGATGGCCTGCCTTGTCGCTAAAGTTGCGATTCGGCTCCGCCGGGTGCGGGGTGCCCGTTGTGGGCCTGGGGCCCTCCCTGGGGATGGCTTGATGCCCAGCGTCACCTTCCCGATGCTGCGCAAACGCGGGGACAGCAAGAACAAGCAATGTTGCAAAAGCTACCTGAAAGATTTTCATCTCTTCCTCCAATTGCTCTCAGGGGAACCAGCGATTCTGACTTGCCTTTGCCTCCTGGGACGATTTACCACAAACAATTGGATGAGACACGCAGGAGAAAGTTAAGTCTCATTTGTATAAAATTGCACACTCTGTTGCGAGCAACGGCGGGCGGCCTGGCGAACTGCTGGCTACACTTCCACGGCAACGGGCGCGCGCCGCCAGGCATAGAGCGGGAAGCGATTGGCCAGCTCAGCCACTTCCAGGCGGATCCGCTCGAGAGCCGCATCGTCATTGCGCTTGTCCAGCGCCCTGGTAATCCACGCGCCAATCAGGCGCATCTCCGGCTCCTTCATGCCGCGGGTGGTGAGTGCGGGCGTGCCCACGCGAATGCCGGAGGGCTTGAGCGGTGGATTCGTGTCATAGGGAATCGAGTTCTTGTTGACCGTGATGCCGGCCTTGCCGAGGGCCAACTCCGCCTCAGAGCCGAGGATGCCTTTCTGGAATGTGTCCACCAGCATGAGGTGGTTATCGGTGCCGCCGGAGATGATGCGGAAGCCTGCTTCCTGCAGCGCGAGCGCCAGCATCTTGGCGTTGGCCACGGTCTGCGCCGCATAGGTCTTGAACTCCGGCCGCAGCGCTTCGCCAAAGGCCACAGCCTTGGCCGCCACAATATGCATCAGCGGGCCGCCCTGCTGGCCGGGGAAGACTGCCTTGTCGATCTCCTTGCTCAGCGTTTGCTCCGGCTTGGTGCCAACCACAAAGTCTTTGCCCACCAGGATCATGCCGGCGCGCGGTCCGCGCAGCGTTTTGTGGGTGGTGGTGGTGGTGATGTGCGCGTGCGGAACCGGCGAGGGATGTACGCCGCCGGCAACCAGACCGGCGATGTGCGCCATGTCGAAGACATACATCGCGCCCACCTTGTCGGCAATCTGCCGCATGCGGGCGAAATCCCACAGCCGCGGGTAGGCGCTGCCGCCGCCGATGATGGCCTTGGGCTTCTCGCGCAGGGCGATGGCCTCCAGTTCGTCGTAGTCGATGAGCTCGGTATCCTTGCGCACCTGGTAGAACGTGGGCCGGTAGAGTTTGCCGCTGAAGCTGAGCCGGTGGCCGTGGGTCAGATGGCCGCCGTGGGCCAGGTCCAGGCCGAGAATGGTGTCTCCCGCCTGCAGCACGGCCGCATAGGCCGACGCATTGGCCTGCGAGCCGGAGTGCGGCTGCACGTTGACGTGGTCGCCGCCAAAGAGCTGCCTGGCCCGGTCGCGCGCCAGGTTCTCCACCACGTCGGCATATTCGCAGCCACCGTAGTAGCGCCGCCCCGGGTAGCCCTCGGCGTACTTGTTGGTGAAGATGGAGCCTGCTGCCTCAAGCACCGCCTCGGAGACGAAGTTTTCGCTGGCAATCATCTCCAGCCCCTCGTGCTGGCGGAGGGTTTCTTGGTCGATGGCGGCGGCGACGAGGGGGTCGGCCTGGGCGAGGGAAAGCGAGATGCGGTCGGTCATACCACGATTTTAGCCGCTTTCAGCCCTCCGTTGACCAGCGGAAAGTAGCGGTTTGCTGTTGTTTTTGGACACCCGGCGTCGCCTGGCCCGCCGCTTCAGGCCCCTCAACCCAGCACACTGAGTAAACTTGGATTGACGAACTCTGCATTCGTCGGCGAGGCTCATGTGAAACTCCCCCGCAACCCGCTCCTGCTGCCGGCTTTTTTCGCCCTGACCTTTATCCCCCTGCTTGCCCAGGCCCCGGTCACGCCGCCCGCTGCCATCGACCCTGCTCTGCTGTCCCAGGCCAACAGCGGTGACGCAACCGGCGAGATCAAGGCGGCCGACGCTTATGCGGCCGGCAACGGGGCTCCGCGCGATGCCCGCCAGCTGGCAGCCGATTACAAGCAGGCGGCCTTCTGGTACGGCAAGGCGGCGGTGCAGGGAAACACCCAGGCGCAGATCCGCCTCGCCGATCTTTATCGCGACGGCCGCGGCGTGCCGCGCGACATGGCCCGGGCCGCTGCCTGGTACCGCAAGGCAGCCGAGCTGGGCGACGCCGGTGCGCAGGGCACACTCGGCATTCTTTACTCGGTGGGCATGGGCGTTCCGCACGACGACGTGGAGGCCTACTTCTGGCTCGACCTGGCCGCCGGTGTTCCCGGCCCCAATCAGGCCCGCCTCACCACCAACCGCCAGAGCGTTGGCGAACACATCACCACCGATCAACAGTCCCAGGTAGTGGACCGCGTGGCTGCCTGGAAGGCCGCTCACCCGCGCCCTGCCCAATAGCCGCGCAGTTCCAGAGCATGTAAGCCTATATCCTATGCTTGATGCTCGAAACTCCGACCCTTGGATCTCCCCGATTCTTCCGTCTCGTTCGCGCGTGGGGATGGTTGGTTCCGGTCCTCCTGCTGGCGCTTGCTTCGCTCAAATCTCCGGCACAGTCTTCCACCGTCACGCTCACGCCGGCGATTGTCGAAGTCGGCTCGCCGGCGCTGATCTGCGTGAATGCGCCGCAGGCCGCAAGCACCGATTTGCGTCCGGAGGGCGAGTGGATGGGACGCAACCTCCAGTTCTTTCGCGGACAGGGCAGCCAGACCTGGTTCGCGCTGGCCGGCGTGGACGTGGAGGCTGCCGCCGGCCCGTCCACGCTGCGCATCACCGCACGGAGCCCCGGAAGCGCAGGCCTCGATCTTTCCCAAAGCGTGGACATTCTCCCCGCCCATTACCGCACCGGTTCTCTTAGTGTTTCACCGAAGTTCGTTTCGCCTGGGCCGGCAGCGCTCAAGCAGATCAAGGCTGACGCCGAGCTCAAAGCAAGAGTCTTCGCCGCCAGCGCCGCAGAGCCGTTGTGGACAGGCAGCTTTCGCCCGCCGGTGAGCGCTGAGCCGACTGACAGCTTTGGCACCCGCCGCATGTTCAACGGCAAGCTGGCCAGCATTCACAAGGGGATGGACTTCCGCGCCAGATTGGGTACGGCGGTGCGCGCCGGCAACAGCGGGGTGGTGGTGCTGGCCCGCCCGCTTTACTACGAAGGCAATTGCGTGGTCATCGACCACGGCCTGGGCCTGTTCACAATTTCCATGCACTTCAGCCGGATCGATGTCAGAGAAGGGCAGCACGTGGCAGCCGGCGAGCAGTTGGGCCTGAGCGGCGCAACCGGCCGCGTGACCGGCCCGCATCTGCACTGGGCCGTTCGCTGGCAGGACGCATATCTCGACCCCGCCAAGCTGCTGAAGCTGGACCTGAGCGGGGTGCGCTAATTTCAGCCATTTGTGGATGCGGATTCCCCGGTCGTCCGCCGCGGCTGACGAGACCTGGGCACCCACCTCAGCGGGTGACCGCTTCTTCTTCCACGTCGACGGTCGCGGAGCCGGCAAGCTCGGCCGCGGCCTTCTCTTCCCGCAGTGCCTTGAATGCCCGGTAGACAAACCAGCCCAGGTACCAGCCGTCGAGATATTTGTAGGGGGTTTCGCCGGTGGTGTAGTGGCCGCAGGGCAGCACGCGCGGCTCGAAGTTCAAGCCGTAGTGCTGGAACGCTTCAACAACCTTGAGCGAGTACTCCCGAGGGAAGGTGAGGTCGTAGTCGGCGTACACCAGCAGCACTCTCTTCTGCGGGCCAGCGGCCTCGGGTCCGGCAAAGCGTTCGTAGTAGCTGCATGGGCTTACCGCCGACCAGAGTTCCCGCACACGATCCTGGGTGAGGCCGGCATCTTCGAGCGCCTGCTTGACGTGGCGGGTGCTCTGGCCGGCCCAGGTAACGTCTCCGAAAGCAGTGGAGGCGTGGTTGAAGGCGTTGACGCGCAGGCGCTTGTCGAAGGTGCTGGCCAAGAAGCCGTAGCAGGAGCCGAGGCTCGTACCGAGTACGCCGAAATGCTCATAGCCTTGGTCCTCAAGCCAGTCAAGGCAACAGCGGATGTCGACCACTGCCTGCCGGCACGCGGCCAGTGTGCGCCCGATGTTGGCGCTGACCGAGTAGTCTGACCGCTCCAGCTCAGCCGGGCGGCGAATATCGTGGTAGGGCATGGACAGCCGCAGCGCCGAAACACCCATGCGATTGAAGATGGTGCACAGCGAGTTGTGGCTGAAGCCGTCTGAGTTCCATTGCGGCAGCACCACGATGGCCTGCCTGGGCCGCTTGGGATCCTTGTGGGCGGGCGCCGGGAACCAGCGCGCATTGACCTGGTCGTTCTCGGGGTAGGGCGACCGCTCCGGTGAGGTGAAGCGGAGAAACTGGGCCGGCAGCAGCTTGCCCTCCGCTGCCTGCTGTTTGATGTCCGCATCCTGTGCCAGCGTCTCCGGACGCACATTGGTTGGGTAAAGCTGCGGATGCCGCTCTTCCAGCCGGAAGTCGGTGGGCCGCTCGTAGCCGAAGAACTCGTCACCGTGGCGGATGAGCAGCTGGTTGATGCGCACCATGGCCGCTTCGGCCGCGGCCGGATCGTGGACCACATCCATGTCCGGCATGGCGGTTCCAAAGCCGTGCGACTCCAGAAACGGCTCGAGCCACTCGAAGCCCCACTCCAGCGGGCGCACCACGCGGTTCTCGTCGCGCGTGGTCAGCCGCGTCTCCCACTCGTACATCCAGCGCGCGTATCTTCCTTCAAGCATCGTTATAGTTCAAGTTTATCAGCGCGGGCGCGGGATAAAGGCCGACTGAGGGAGAGCTGTGGCCTCGATCACAAATCGATGCGAGGTTTCAGATGGGCATTTTTGCTGGCCGGCCCTTGAATACCCAACCCAGGCTGAGCGCCGTCGTCAGCAGGATAATGCCCAGCGAGGTGACGCAGTAGATGCAATAGACCTCAAGCACATACTTCTCGATGTAGGTGAGATAGAGCGAGAACCCGAGGGCGGCCAGGGCCAGGACGGCCAGCAGACGCCGTCGCCGGGCCAGCGCCAGCGCGGCCATAGCCAGGTAGCCGGCAATGCCTAGCGCGGCCACGGGGATATGCAGGACCTCGGCAAATGGGCTGTGGTTCACGATGCCGCAATCCCACTTGGCATTGATGTCGCAGGGCTCGGTCGTGGTGGAGTAGTGAACCTGCAACGCCAGCGCGGAAACCACCAGGCCGGCCAGGGCGAGAACTGAGATCAGATAGCGCATCGTCTTGCATCTGATGCTAGCAGAGGGGCTTCGAGGCTGGATGCGATTCTGCAGCGGTAGGATTAAACGATGGAGCAGTCTTCGAGCAAGGGCAGGCGCGTGGCCTTCTTTGGCGGCAGCTTTGACCCGCCCCACCTGGGCCATCTGGCCGTGGCGCGTGCCGCCCGCGCCGCGCTCGCGCTGGATGAGGTCCTGTTCGCACCGGTCGGCGCTCAGCCCCTAAAGCCCGCAGGATCAACGGCCAGCTTCGAAGACCGCGTGGCCATGACCCGCTTGGCCATTGCCGAAGTGCCAGGCTTCTCCGTCTCGCTTATTGACGCTCCGAAGCCCGGCTTGGCGCCCAATTACACCTGGAACACGCTGCTCAGTCTGCGCGCCGGGCTGCTGCCCGATGGGTCGCTGTTCTGCCTGATGGGCGCGGACTCACTGCTCAGCCTGCGCCACTGGCACAGGGCGGCGGAGATCCCGTTTGTGGCTCCCCTGGTGGTCGCTTCGCGCCCCGGCCAGCCGCTGGACGACCTGGTGGCCGCGCTGCCGGAAGGCCTGTACCTGGAACCCTCTCCCGGCTCTCTTCCATCCGGTCTGGCATCGTTCGCGGCAGGCATTGAACTGCGCACGGTTTTGCTGCGCAACCCTGCCCATGAAACCGCGTTGCTTTACCTGCTGCCTGGGCTCTACATCGACATCAGCGCCTCCCAAATCCGCGACCAGATTCAAGAGCAATTGCGGGGCTCGGCCGGCTCGGCTCCCCTCGAACCCCGGCTGCTTCCCGCCTCGGTACTGGATTACATCCGCGCGCGTGGGCTCTATCGGTAGTCGTTTCGCCCGTTCCGCGCTTGCCGCCGCCCATGCGAGCGACTACGATTGCATGTGGAGACTGTTTCTTACCGCATGACAACAACTGAAGCCCAAAAGCAAACCCGCATTCTCGTGCAAGCCGCCGCCCAGGCCTGTGAAGACAAAAAGGGCGAAGAGACCCGCATCCTGGAGCTCGACCCCATCGACGCCGGGCTGTCCGATTTCTTCCTTATCACCTCAGCCAGCAACGACCGCCAGGCCATTGCTATCGCCGACGAGATCGAGCACCGGCTGAAGAAGGAGTTCGGCGTCTTTCCCAATTCGGTGGAGGGCCGCCGCAAGGGCGATTGGGTGCTGCTCGATTACGTCGATTTTGTGGCCCATGTGTTTCTCACCGAGCGCCGCGCCTTCTACGACATCGAGCGCCTGCGCAAGTCCGCCCGCCCGCTCACCCCGGCCCAATTTGACGCGGAATTGAAGGTTGCGCTCGCGGCGAAGACCCTGGCGGCGCGCGGCAAGGCCGCCGCCAAAGCCAAGGGGGCCGCTGCGAAGAAGGCTGCGCCGCCGGCCAAACCGAAGAAGGCTGCGAAGAAAACTGCAAAGAAAGTCGGCGCCAAGCCGCCAGCTCGAAAGAAAGCTGCAAAAAAGACCGCCATAAAGAAGAAAACCGCGAAGGCCTGAACGGCTTTCACGGACAGCGTTACGCGCAGAACCCTTCCATAGGAGCGGCGCACGAGCAGCAAAACGGGCACCCGATGCGGGTGCCCGTTTTGCCGGTGCAGGCTGGTTTAGAAGTTGATCATCAGCTGGAACTCGGTGGTGCGTGGACCACCCTGATCGAAGGTGCCCGAGTTGCGTGTGATGCGGAGATTGTTGGTCTCAGCGGGGTCTTCCGGGCTATTGACGTGTCCATCGGGGACCACGCCGGTGGAAGGATCTATTTCGTTGACGTTCATCAGGAGCCCATCCTGAAGATTGTAGTTGCTCATGTTGAAGATGTTGTACATGGCAATTCCGGGAGTGATGCTGAGGCCCTCACGCAGCTTGCTGAACTTGATGGGATAGCTGGCGTTGAAGTCAAAGGAGCGGAAAGCGGGGTCGTTCATGGGGTGGTTGGCTGGCTGAGGTACGATGGCCTGCTGCACGGCACCGAGAGCTTTGAGCTCCGACAGCGTCATGATACCCCCTGACACGAGCGCCTGGCCGGCCGGGGTTGGCGTTCCAGCGTACTTTGCGTTGTAGTTGGCAATCAACTGGTTGAGATTGCCGCCCTTGATCTGGTGCATGTAAGCGCCGGGAACGGTTCCTTGAACCAGGTCGTTGCTGACGCCATCGCCGTTGACATCGGTCTGGAAGATTTGGGCGGTGCTTCCCGAGCTATTGTCGAGCAACAGGCTCACCGGCGGCGCCGAGTAGAAGTGGCCGATGATGCCTGTATGAAGGCCGTACTTTACTTCGACGCTTCCGCCAAAACTCAGTTCGTTGGTGTGATCCAGGCCGCTGCGTCCCATGAGCGAGGTTGGCATGTCGTTGTTCCAGGGGCGGGCCCCGCCGAAGAACTGGTCATTGGTTGCATTCGTACCAGCTAGGGCGGCAGTTGTGGAAACAATCCGCGAGAGCGAGTAGGAGACCTGGAGGTTGCTGCTGTTCAGTCCCGGCAGGGGGTGGGTCTTCTGCTCCTGGACTACGACCTGCAACGCGTCGTAACCGGACCGACCGCCAGGCAGAATGAACAATCCCTCGCCGACGTTGGGGTTGGTGCCAGGGAAGGCTGCGCCGGTTGAAGGCGATGCTCCGGCGGCAGAGGCTGCAACACCGCCGAGGAAAGTGGATCCGCTATCCAGGCCGTTTGAGGCGAAGGACGAGATCGTCGCCCCGTTTGCGATCGCACAGTCGATCGCTGCGGTGGTGAATGTTTGAGGGCACATGGGATAGCCGGGGTATTGAATCGCCGGATTGGGCGCCATTGTCGTGAGGATGGCATTCTGCGCCGCAGCAGTATTCAGCGTACGGGCTGCGCCATCATGGTTGACATCAATGGAGATGGGAACCTTGAGAGTCGCGTTGTGGACGTAGTCGGCGCTGAGGATGATGCCCTGGCCGAAGTCGTGCTGCACGCCGCCGTTGATCTGGATGGAGTACGGCGAGACGTAGGGCCCGGCATAGATGCTGTTGGCGAAGAGTCCGCCGCCCGTACCGATATAGCCTGAGTTGGGTGTGAGCGCGTTTTTCACCTTCGCCTGGTAAGCGGCCTTGATAGCATTCAACTCTGGCGCAGCGTGATCGATGGACTCGCTCAAGATGGTGGAAACCGGGGTGCCGTCCGGGGCTGCGGTAACCGTTGGGATGCCTGGCAGTTGAATGCTGCTGGCTCCCTGGAAGGCCAGACCATAAGCGAAGTACGGCCCGTCAGACTGAATGGACGGGGTGCGGGCGTTGCCGGAGTTGTTGAAGACGTCGCTCTCATAGTAGAGACCGATGCCGCCGCGGACGGAGGTCTTGTGGCTGGAGGGGCTGTAGACGAAGCCGAACTGCGGTCCAAAGTTGGCGTAAGGCTGGTGCGTCTGGACACCCAGTCCCTGCTGATACTGGTCAAACAACGGGGTGTTGCCGGTGCAGCCGGGGAACTGCATGGAGGGGTCAACGCTGGAGCAGAGCGGCGTGGGCAGATCCTGGTTGGCGCGGTCAGTGTCGGTGCTCCAGCGCAGGCCGGCGGTGATGGTCAGGTAGGAAGTGGCCTTCCAAGTGTCGCCGCCATAGGCAGCAAAGCGCCAGCTGAAAGAGCCGCCGCCGGGCAGGTTGAAGCCTGGCCGCTCGGAGAAGAACCCATTGCCGTTGCCAATGACATAATACTCTGCGGCGTATCCCCTCACCGGGTCCGCGGGGCAAGGGGCCGCGCCTACGACATCGTCGCAGGGCACTTGAAGCGAGGCAACGGCTGCCAGTTGGGTATAGAGCGATGGGCCGTAGAAGTCGGCGAAGCCGCCACTCAGGATGCGGTTGAGCTCGCCGCCGAACTTGAAGGTGTGCGAACCCTTGGTAAACGTGCTGTCATAGCGGAACTGCTTGTCGGACTGGAAAGTTCCCTGCGGAGCCAGGAAGTTGGGGCCGGCGTTCAGATCGCCGGAGAGCGTGACCTGGTTGGCAGGACCGGTGGAGGGGTTGTAGATGGAGCTGCCCAGGCCTCCCGTTCCATCGACGAGCAGGTTGTGGAACTTCTCATAGCCGACGCGGAACGAATGAGTCACCCGTCCGATGGCCAAGTCGGCGCCGCCCACCAGAGCCGGTACGTTGTCGCGGTTCTCGTAGACCTGATAAGGGCCGTAGCCGAAGGTGGCATCGTCGGAGTTCACGCTATAGGCCGCACGGGCGAACATGTGAATGTTGTGGGGCGCGGTATAGTCCAGGCGGGTTGTGCCGTAGGTGTCGTGAAAAGGAGCGGGGACCACGGGATACTGCGCAAGGATTGGATTGAAGACCGGATTAGCGCCCAGGGCGATGTCGTCTTCCCACTGCTTGATACGCTCACCGCCGCCGAAGAAGAAGAGCTTGTCTTTCCAGATGGGTCCGCCAACATATCCGCCGAACTGGTTGCGCTGGAATAGGTTGTCCCCCTTGTAAGGAGAGTCGATCCCATTTACTGCAGCGAAGCCTGCACGGGCATCCTGGAAGTTGCCGAAGACGTTGCCGTGGAAGCTGTTTGTTCCCGAGCGGGTGGACATGAGCATTTGACCGGTGGACGTGACTTCGCCGGAGATGTCCTGGGTGGAGCGGTTGAGCTGGGCCTCATCGATGGGGCCGCTAGGGACGTTGAAGATGGTAGTGCCGACGGTCTCGTCAGTGATGTCCTGCCCGTCAAGAAGGATACGCGTGGTGCGTCCGCCGACGCCGCTGACCGAGAGGGCTGAGTAGCCGGCCTTGGTGGGATCGAAGGTCATGCCGGACTGGAGAATGACGCCCGGCTGGAGCTGAGCCACGTCCAGAATGTTGCGTCCGTTGATTGGCAGGTTATCGATCTGCTCCTTGGAGATGTCGCCGGCGACGCCGATCTGGTCGGTGTTGATCTGCAGGGCGCCGGCGTTGACCTCGACCGTCTCGCTCTGGTTGCCTAGGGTCAGCTTTACGCTGCCGGAGGTCACAGTACCGATCTTGACAGCCGTCTTGAGCAGCTCATTGCGGAAATTGGCCGCCGAGACCGCAATGGTGTAGTTACCCGGAATGAGGGGGCCGATGCTGTACAGGCCTGCCGAGTCAGTCTTCAGCGCGCGGGTCTCGCCGGTATCCGTGGCGGTGACGGTGACCGTGGCGCCGGGAATTGCCGCGCCGGTGGGGTCGGTCACACTGCCTTGAATCGACCCGCCGTTGGTCGAGATCGCCTGTGCGCTTGCGGGCGTTGCCATGGGAATCTGCACAATTGCGATGGTTACGGCCAAGCCCACCGCAACCAGCAGCGCGCGAATGTAGGATTGAAACTGAATCATGAGTCTCTCCTGAGCGGTCAATTGACTTTAATAGCGGATGATTGAGTTCGATTTCGAGGCGAAACTTACTTTGAGCCTTTCTGGTCATACTGCATGACGGTTGCCATTCTCTCCGAATGAGGAGGATAATCTGTTTGTTATTGAAAATAAATAGCTTCGCACCGGATAAGGAACACCGCGAATTACCTGCATATATGAAAATGCGTATAACTATCCGGAAACATTCTAGATTTGGGGAGCAGTTCCTGTTTTTGGGAAATCCACTGATTGTGCCATTCCAGCGCATCTGTGCGTTATTCTGCTGCCCATGCAAATAACGCTCACTCATGTTGGGGCGCGCTCTGGTGCCCGACCAGGCGCGAAAGACAGCCTCGATGGGTTGACGCAGGGCTATCTTGAACGCTGCTCGGGATTTGCGCGCTGCCAAGCGGAGGCATTTCGGAGCGAGGCGGCATTCCTCGATTGGCTTCAACGCCAGCATTCGAGAGTGCCCGCGCTGGCTGTGTTGCTCGACAGCCGTGGCCGCTCCATGACGTCCGAGGCATTTGCCGCCTGGCTGGGAGCCCGCCGCGACGAAGGGGTGCAGCACGTCGTGTTCGCAATCGGCCCGGCCAGCGGATGGTCCGATGCTGCCCGGAAACGCGCTGGCCTGTTGCTGTCCCTGGGCCCCATGACGCTGGCCCACTCGCTGGCGCGGCTGGTTCTTGCGGAACAGATCTATCGGGCATTTACAATTCTCTCTGGCCATCCCTACCACACCGGCCACTAGCAGCTGGGTGCGTCTAACTGCCATGACCGACTCCAGACGCGGACTGATTCTGATCAATACCGGCCCCGGCAAGGGCAAGACGACCGCGGCCATGGGCACCGCTTTGCGCGCTGTGGGAAACGGCATGAAGGTGCTGATGCTGCAGTTTCTCAAAGGCTCCTGGCACTACGGGGAGCTGGATGCTGTCCAGGCCTTTGGCTCCAGCTTCATTCTCAAACAGATGGGCCGCGGCTTTGTAAAGGTGGGTGGCGCGGAGACCGACCCGGAAGACATCCGCATGGTGGAGGAAGCCTGGGCTGAAGCGCACCTGGCTATCGACTCCGGCGAGTGGGACATGGTCATTTTGGATGAGATCAACTACGCCATTGGGTACGGCATGCTCGACCCCAAGTTGGTGGCCGAGGCGCTGCGCGACCGCCCGGAGATGGTGCATGTCATTTTGACCGGGCGCAACGCCCACCCTCTGCTGGTGGAGCTTGCCGACACCGTGACCGAGATGCGGGAGGTAAAGCATGCCTATGAGAAGGGCATTCTGGCCCAGCGCGGAATCGAGTACTGACGGGATAGAATAGGCAAGAGTGGTAAGCAGAGTTTGAGAGAGAGTTTCGATGTCCTGGTTCAAACGTGACGATGGCGAGTACGAGTCCGGCTCCGGCTCCGTCGGCCCTGGCGGTGGAGAAAGAAGCGTTCGCACCGAGGGCCTTTGGACCAAGTGCCTGGGCTGCCGCCAGACCATCTGGAAGGCAGAGCTCGAGGCAAATCTAAATGTGTGCCCCAAGTGCCAGCATCACTTCAAGATCGGCGCCCGCCAGCGCATCGGCCTGTTGCTCGAGCCCGGCTATGAGCTGGTAGATGGCGGTCTGCGGTCGACCGATCCGTTGAACTTCACTGACATCAAGCCCTACAAGAAGCGCCTTCGCGCCGCGCAGGAAGCTACCGGTCTGGACGATGCGATTCTCAACGCCACTGGCCAGCTCGGGCATCATGCGGTGGTTCTCAGCGCCATGGAGTATGGCTTCATTGGGGGCTCCATGGGTGCGGTGGTAGGAGAGACCATTGCCCGCGCCGTCGATCGCGCCCGACTGGGGCGCAAGCCGCTCATTGTGGTTGCCGCCTCAGGGGGGGCGCGCATGATGGAGGGGGTGGTGAGCCTGATGCAGATGGCCAAGATCTCCACTGCCCTGGGTCAGCTGGACGACGCCAAGGTTCCGTATATCTGCGTGCTCACCGACCCCACTACTGGTGGCGTGACCGCCAGTTTTGCCATGCTCGGCGACCTGAACATTGCCGAGCCGGGCGCGCTGATTGGCTTTGCCGGACCACGCGTGATCGAGCAGACCATCCGCCAGAAGCTGCCGGAAGGCTTTCAGCGCTCCGAATTCCTGCTGGAAAAAGGGTTTCTCGACGCCGTCGTGCATCGCCGCGATCTGAAAGGCTACTTGATTCGCGCGTTGGATTTTCTCAAGGTGTAGCAAGCTCGACTCAGAAGTGCGCAAGCAAAAGCCCCGGATCGCTCCGGGGATTTTTGCGTGATGCACATGTTTGGGTGAGAGGTTAGAACTCCAGACGCAGGGAGAACTGTCCGACTCGATAGCTTTGCCCGCCGGGTCCAGATTCGGTCCCTGTGATCTGGCCGAACTCGGAAGCATTGGTGACGATGTTTAGGTTGCCGGTGCCGAATACGGGGTGGTTGAGCAGATTGTAGGCGTCGGCGCGGAACTGAAGGTTCAGACCGCTTTCGAGGATGGGGAACTTCTTGCCGAGGCCGGCGTCGAAGAAGAATGCGCCGGGTCCACGGATGACGTTGCGGCTTCCGTACTCGATTCCGATCGGGCCACGGAAATCGGCAAGAGCCTTGGCCGCGCCATCTGCCCCGTTGGCAAACGAGTAGACGATATTGCTGCTGTGGTCGACGTTGACCTTGGCCTTGAGGTCGGCCTTGCTGGTGCCGATGAAGATGGCTGGGTCGGCGTTGTCGAACGAAGCCATGTAGGCATCGGAGTACGCATTGAGGGCGAGGCCGGTGCGGTAGTAAGGCAGCCCGGAGAACGACCAGCTGCCAATGGCCTCGTCGAGCCAGCGGGGAGAGTTGGCGCCCCACTGCTGGCCGCGTCCGAAGGGGAGATGGTACTCGAAGTTGGAGGCGATCTCCTGACGGACATCGAAGTCGGAGCTGCCGCGGCAGGCCCGGGGATGCAGAAT
>Ga0302319_10006361_pt1 | contig 23456 bp, 23 predicted proteins | sample Bog_T0_2_FD_203319 | JGI IMG/M metagenome (GOLD analysis project Ga0302319, IMG submission 203319) | Peat permafrost microbial communities from Stordalen Mire near Abisko, Sweden - Bog_T0_2 | ecosystem: Environmental > Terrestrial > Soil > Wetlands > Peat | place: Sweden: Abisko, Stordalen Mire...
CTCGCCCGTCTCCGAAGCTTCGCCGAGTATCGTTTTCAGCGATTTCGTCACCATCAGATTCGACATAGTGTTTCGAGTCTCCCTTGTCTTAGTCCCTAATCGCAGTTCCCTGCCTCTTCCACACCACGTAGACCGGAAGACCCAGCAGTACCAGCAGCAGTCCCGGCCATGTGTATTGAGGCTTGTACCGCAAGAGTACAACACAAATCCACGTCGCCATCACGATGTACAGCGCCGGAAGCACCGGATAACCGAATGCCTTATACGGCCGCGGCGTTTCGGGCTGGGTGCGGCGCAGGACGAACAACCCCACAATTGTTAGTACATAGAAGACCAGCACCGCGAAGATCACGTAGTCCAGCAACTGGCCGTAGCTGCCCGAGAGGCATAGTAGGCAGGTCCATGCCCACTGCAGCCAGAGCGAGTTGCGCGGCACACCGGTCTTGGCGTCGAGCTTGCCGACGGCCTTGAAGAAGAGGCCGTCGCGACTCATGGCGTAGTAGACGCGCGCGCCGGCGAGAAGCATACCGTTGACGCAGCCGAAGGTGGAGATGAGGATCGCGGCGGCCATCAGTTTCGCGCCGATATGGCCGAAAGCGACCTCCATCACAGCCGTTGCCACGCGGTCCTGTGCTGCGCCGGCGAGCCCGTTCAGAAGCACCGGACTGAGCGGTGGTGGGCACCCTGCGCCCACACACTGCTCTAAGACGATGTGCCCCATCGGAAGCACGCTGAGATAGACAAAGTTACAGGCGATATACAACAGCAGCACGACGCCTGTTCCAATCGCCAGAGAGAGCGGAAGGTTCCGCTTCGGCTCCCGGATCTCACCTGCGGTGAAGGTCACGTTATTCCACGCATCAGAACTGAAGAGCGACCCCACCTGTACGATCGCCACCACGGTCAGAGCCCCGACCAGCGCCGTCCCGCCTCCCAACCCGAAGAACGAACCGATGGTCACGGTGTGCTGAAGGCCGAGGTCTGAACCCCACCAGAAGTTATGCCAACCCGCGCCAAAGTTGTGGGAGATGGCTACCGCGTTGTGGGCCACAAAGCCTATGGCGATGACTCCGAGCAGCGCCAGCACCTTCGCGCTGGTAAAGACGTTCTGCACCGCCGCGCCGAGCTTGACGCCACGGGTGTTCAGCAGCGTCAGCAGCGTGATAATCACGATGGCCGTCAACCCCACGGTGCTCAAGCCCACGTTCCCGCTGCCAACATGCCACAGCCAGTGGGTCTGGCTCACGCTCGGGAAAAACACGCCGAGAAACTTTCCAAACGCCACGCCGACCGCGGCAATCGTCCCGGTCTGGATTACAAGGAACAGCGTCCAGCCATAGAGAAATCCCCAGATGGGACCAAGCGACTCACGCAGGTAGACATACTGCCCGCCGGCCTTCGGCATCATCGCAGCCAGTTCGCCATAGCTGAGCGCGCCGATGACGGTCATCACCGCCGTCACCAGCCATGCGGCAATCAGCAACGCAGGCGAGCCCAGCGTGCGGCTCATGTCCGCCGACACGATGAAGATGCCCGACCCGATCATCGAGCCCATCACAATGGCTGTCGCCGAGAACAACCCCATCCCCTGCACGAAGTGCGGGGTGGCGGGATCGTTGCTTTTCTGGTTGTCATTCCGCGGCGAAGCGGAGGAATCTGGAACCAGAGACTTATCTTGAGGATTCACGTTCCCCCAACCTACCCCAAAATCCGCAGAAAGTCCCGTACGACGTCTGCAACGCTTCTGCCCTCCACAAACAATCCGCCGATCACCGCCAACGAATCCGCCCCTGCATCCATCACGCTGCGGGCGTTCTCCAGTGTGATTCCGCCAATGGCCACCAGTGGCCGGCTGGTCAGCGCCCGCGCCCGTCGTACACCTTCCAGCCCCACCACCGGCTCGGCATCAGCCTTCGTCACCGTCGCAAACACCGGCCCGACGGCGACGTAGTAAGGCCCATTCGAATAGTCATCCTGAGCGACCCCGAGCGCAGTGAGGGGGAGTCGAAGAATCTGCTGTTCGGAGTGAGTCGAGACCCCAACCACACGATCCGTACCCAGCACTCTCTGCGCATCCTGCGGCGACAGGTCCCCCTGCCCCACATGCACGCCCCACCTCAGCAGCGCGGCCAGGTCCGCGCGGTCATTCATCACGAACAGGCACTCGCGCCCCGCAAATGCCGCCGCGAGCGCCGCCGCTCCCCGCAATACCTCCTGCGGCGCTCCCAGTTTGTCGCGATACTGCACCAACTCCACCCCGGCAGCCGCGAGTTCCGCCGCAAATACTGCGACCGAGATACCGCGCGCATCCAACGTTGCCCTGTCCACAATCGGATACAGCCTTGGCAACATCATTCGGCTCAGGCGTCCTTCTCCCGCTGCAGGAACCGTTCCATGAACTTGGTGTCGAAGTAGCCTGCGCGGAATTCGGGGTCGGCGAAGATGCGCTGGTGCAGCGGGATCGAGGTGTGAATTCCCTGCACCACGAACTGGCTCAGCGCGCGCTGCATCTTGTTGATGGCCTCTTCGCGGTCCTTGCCGTGGCAGATGAGCTTGGCGATGAGCGAGTCATAGAACTGCGGGACGACGCCCTCCGCATACTGTGCCGTGTCCACGCGCACGCCGTTGCCACCGGGAAGGTTGTAGACCGTGATCTTGCCCGGCGAGGGCGTGAACTTCTCCGGGTGCTCGGCGTTGATGCGGCACTCGATGGCGTGGCCGTTGATCTTCGGCACCTCGGGCACAATGTCATGCAACTTCTCGCCCGCCGCGATGCGCAACTGCGCCTTCACCAGGTCCACGCCAGTGACCATCTCGGTCACGCAGTGCTCCACCTGGATGCGCGTGTTCATCTCGATGAAGTAGATGGAGCCGTCTTCGTCCATGAGGAACTCAATGGTCCCTGCGTTCCAGTAGCCGATGTCCTTGAGCGAGCGCTTGATGACCTTGCCCATCTCCTCGCGCTGCTTGGGCGTGATCTGCAAAGACGGCGCCTCTTCGATCAGCTTCTGGTGCCGCCGCTGGATGGAGCACTCGCGCTCGCCGAGGGACATCACATTGCCATGCTCGTCGGCCAGCACCTGGAACTCGATGTGACGTGGCCGCTCGATGAACTTCTCCATGTACAGGTCGCCGTTGCCGAAGGCGTTCAGCGCCTCTGTGGTCGCCTGTTGGAAGAGCGCGGGCAGCTCGTCCTTGTTGCGGCAGATGCGCATGCCGCGTCCACCGCCGCCGGCGACTGCTTTCAGGATCACCGGGTACTTGACCGTCTGCGCCCACTCCAACGCGGCTTTTTCGTTCTCAATCAAGCCGTCCGAGCCAGGCAGGATCGGCACCTTGGCCTTCTTCATGGTCTGGCGAGCGGTGGACTTCTCGCCCATCATGCGCGTGACCTCGGGCGGAGGCCCGATGAACTTGATGTTGCTAGCACGGCAGACCTCGGCGAAGTTGGCGTTCTCGCTGAGCAGTCCATAGCCGGGATGGATGGCGTCCGCGCCGGCGATCTCTGCCGCGGAGATCACCGCGGGCACGTTGAGATAGCTGTCCTTGGACGGCGGCGGCCCGATGCAGATGGCCTCATCGGCAAATTTGACATGGAGGCTGTTGCGGTCAGCCTCCGAGTAAACAGCGACCGTGCGGATACCCATCTCCTGGCACGCGCTGATCACGCGCAGGGCAATCTCTCCACGGTTGGCAATCAATACCTTACGAAACATGCTTGGCCTTCAACCCGTTCTCGCCTTCCATTGCGCCCCTTGCGCTAATCATTGCGTCCACTACGTTCGTCTCTCTGCTGGTTCTATTTCACCGCAAACAACGGCTGCCCAAACTCCACCGGATGTCCGGGCTCGACAAACACCTTCACAATCTCGCCAGCGGCGTCACTCTCAATCTCGTTCATCAGCTTCATGGCTTCCACGATGCACAGCACCGTGCCCACGGAAACCTGATCGCCAACCTTCACAAACGGCTCCGCGTCCGGCGCCGGCGCGGCGTAGAACGTGCCGACGATAGGCGACTTCACCATGTGCATCCCGGCATAGGGATCGGCCGCAGCCGCCAGCGTTACAGGAGCAGGCGCCCCGGCAGCGGCTATGGGCGCACTTGGAGCCGGTGCCGCCGCCATGCCCGCGAACTTCAGACCCACCTTCAGGTCCGGCTTCTCCATCTCAAACTCAGCGATGCCGCTGGCCTTGAGAAAATCCACCAACTCGCGCAACTCCTTCAATTTGTCGTCAGCCATTCGTCCCTGCTCCTCAACTCGGTGTTTCTACGTCCCTACTTCTACAACTCCATCCAGGCTTTGGAGCTGGCCACGGTCAGCACCTCGCTGCCCTTTGGGGTAACCAGCACCATATCTTCGATGCGTACCCCGAACTCGCCGGGCAGATACACCCCCGGCTCAATCGTCACCACCATCCCCGCCTCCAGCAACTGCTTCTGTCCGGCGGCGATGCGCGGCCCTTCATGAATCTCCAACCCCACACCGTGCCCTGTGGAGTGGGAAAAGCACTTGCCCAGTCGGGCGCGGCGCAAGACCGAACGCGCCGCCTCATCGACCTCTCCGCAGCTTACGCCGGGCGCGACCGCCGCAACTGCCGCCTGCTGGGCTTCCAGCACCGAATGATACACGTCCCACTCGCGCTGGCTTGCCTTGCCGAGATGCAAAGTGCGGGTCATATCCGAGCAGTAACCGCCCAACAATACCCCAAAGTCAAGGGTCACAAAGCCCCTTCGCGGCAGCCTGGCGGAGCTCGCGCGGCCATGCGGCAACGCCGAACGACGGCCGGCGGCGACGATCGTCTCAAAGCTCATCGCCTCGGCGCCCGCCATCCGGGCCTTAATCTCCAGCGCCAGAGCAACCTCCGCTTCGGTGGCACCCGTTTCGATGTACTCCAGGACCTCCTCGAAGAGACGGCAGCCCAGTGCGGCGGCCCGTCGCAACTGCGCGGCCTCACCGGGGTCCTTCACCTCGCGCAGCCGTGCAACCAGCCCGTCAGCGCCTACAAAGAAGCTTCGCCGCAGCTTGCCCGGCAACGCCTGGCGCATGGCCGCCAGAGCGGCAACGGCGGTCTGCCTGGAGTCGAAGGCAGAGCGCCGTGCTCCGCTGGCCGCGAGCCACTCCACTGCCAAAAGCGCCGGAGACTTCTTGCCGATCACCACACGCATGCCTGGGCATTCGGCACGGGCCTGCGCGCTGTAGCGGCCATCGGTAAAGAGAGCGGCCCGAACGCCTCTGCCCATCGGCGCCAGGATCGCTACAGCCCCGCTCGAGCCTGTAAACCCGCTCAGATAGCGCACGTCGGCAGCGTGAGTGACGAGCAGTGCATCCGCCCCAGTGGCCGCAGCGGCCTGCATTGCTGCTCGCAGTCGATTATTTTCCGGCATCCCTTAGGATTCTACCCGCACGGCTATCATGGACTATGCCTTCGGAACCTGGCCATCACCCTCACTCCAACCCCAACACCATCACCCGCCGCCGGTTCCTCACCGGCGCCTCTGCGGCCGGACTTGGACTGGCAGCTTACGCAGGCACCCACGGACGGCATGAGTTCGAGATCGTGAACCGCATATTCCCCATCGCCAACCTGCCCGATTCCTTCCAAAACTTCCGCATCGTCCAGTTGAGCGATATTCACCTGGTGGAGTTCACCGAGGCCTGGTTCCTGGAAGAGATGGTCCGCCACGTCAACGCTCTGCATCCGGACCTGGTGCTGCTCACGGGCGACTTCGTCAGCCACGGCCCGCGGTCGAATGAAACGTCATGGCGGGCCGCTGGTGTGTGTGCGGAGGTCCTGTCCGGCCTCACCGCTCCCCAGCGCTATGGCATTCTCGGCAACCATGATGTCGGCGTGGGCCCCAGCCACGTTATCGGCCCGCTCCAGGCGCATGGAACCCCGGTTCTGGTAAACAGCCATGTCGCCATCGAGCGCGGCTCCGGCCGCATCTGGCTGGCCGGTGTGGACGCCATCGAGGGCGGTTCGCCCGAGATCGAACAGAGCATTCCCGCAGACCCGCGCGCGCCAGTCCTGTTCCTCTGCCACGAACCCGACTTTGCGGATGCCGTCGTGCGGCACCCGCGGTTCCCGCTGATTGATCTCATGCTCAGCGGCCACTCGCACGGTGGACAGATACGGCTTCCCTTCGTCGGACCGCTGATTCTGCCACCGCTGGGCAAGAAGTATTTCGAAGGGCTCTACCGCCTGGGTCACATGCAGCTTTATGTCAACAGGGGCCTGGGCACGGTGGGCCTGCCCTTCCGCCTGAACTGCGCCCCGGAGATTACCCAGATCACGCTGGTGCGCGCATAAAGAAAGACGGCGCCAGACTCAGCGCAACCGCATGAAAATGTTCAAACTTGTCTAGCGGGCGCGGCTCACCGGCTTCTTGCGGGCGGCATCGACCAAGACCGGCTGCGCTCCGGCGCCGCTCTTCTCGTCCATCCAGCCATCCAGCAGGCTCTTGCGAAACCGCCAGCGATTGCCCAGCTTGAACGCCGGAACAAAACCCTCCGAAGCGTACCGGTACAACGTGTCTCCGCTTATGCCCAAATAGTCCGCGGCCTGGCGAATATCCATCACCTCACGAACAGCGATCTGTCCTTGTGTCGCGGTCACCATCTAAGTCTCTCCATTTCACCGTGAATCTTCTGTATTCTTCAGCGTTGCTTCCTCTTGTACTTGATTTTCCACAGGCAGACAAGGGTATTCCGACGTAGCAGTCCCCTCATCTGCCACTCTTAATCAACTAGTTATTGTGATTGCGTCCAACTGACCAGAAGCCGGGTTATGGAATGCGTTACGTGAGCCTACCCCATTCAAATCATTCATTCTTAGTGGCTTGCATCAGCTTGAATACCAGTCCGAACGCAACTCTTGGCCGAGGATTACCTCGGTTGGTTCCCCGGGCCGGGGCGACCATAACTTCAAACCGTTTGTCTGCGCAATTTCTGTCAGCCTTTCGATCGGCTGGCGCCAGGCATGCAGGGCAAGGTTGAAGAGTCCCCAATGAATCGGCATCAGCAGTCCGGCGCGGTCGTTTCCTCCCATGACTGCAAACGCGCGGGCCGCGCCGTCGGGCCCCAGGTGGATACTGGCCCACAGGGTGTTGAAGGCCCCGATCTCCAGCATGGTCAGGTCGAACCCTCCGTATTGCGCGGCGATCTCTGCCATACCGTCCCAGTAGCCTGTGTCTGCTCCGTAGTACACGCGGTGTTGTGGCCCCTCCAGCACGAATGACGCCCACAGGGTCGTAAAACGGTCGAAGGCCGTTCGGCCGGAGAAGTGGCGCGCCGGCCAGGAGGTAATCCGCACACTGGCGTCCGGGCCGGCGACATCCATACTCTGCGTCCAATCAAGTTCGGTGATGCGATCAGCGGCCACACCAAACCTCTGCAGCCATCGCCGCACGCCCAGCGAGGTCACCCACCGGGCCTCGGGCTGCAACCGCGCCAATTGGCGCACGGTGCTCTCACCCAGGTGGTCATAGTGATCGTGCGAGATCAGCACCACGTCGATGCGTGGCAGGTCCACCAGCGGCAGCGTCGGCGCAAAGAACCGCCGGGGGCCAAACCAGCGGAACGGGCTGGCGCGCTCGTCCCATACCGGGTCCACCAGCACGCGCATGCCGTCTATCTCAATCAGTGACGATGAGTGCCCGAACCAGGTCACGCGCAGACCGCTCAGAGCCGGCCCCGCATACACGGCGGAGTCCGTACAAAACGGCCCCAGCGGCTTTGTCGGCTCAGTCTCTTCGCGCTGGCGCAGGTATTGCGGCAGCACCTTGAAGACGATACGGATGCCGCCCACCGTGGTGGGGACCGGATTCAGAAAGAGGCGGCCGCGCCTCTGTGCAGGATGGAGGAAGGTCATCGAGCCATTGGATGCAGTGCAGCGGAGTGAGGCTCATGCTCTTCCATGCAGACGTTACTCTCCATACATCTCTCGTATGGTGTCCTTGTACTTTTCCACGATGATGCGGCGCTTCAGCTTGAGGCTGGGCGTCAGTTCGCCGGAGTCTACGTTCCACTCGTCGGGCACCACGCGCACCTTCTTCACTATTTCATGCGGCTCCAGGCCTGCATTCATCTTCTTCACAATGCCCTCATACTGCTTCTGGACCGCGGGGTCCTTCACCAGGGCCTTGGGGTTAGCCACATCCACACCGTTCTGCCGGGCCCAGCGCTCCAGCGCGGGAAAGTCCGGCGAGATGAGCACGCTGGCAAACTTGCGCGAATCGCCGATGAGCGCCGCATTGGCTACCAGGGCATCGGACTTCAACCTGCCTTCAATCGGCTGCGGAGCGATGTACTTGCCGCCGCTGGTCTTCAGCAGCTCCTTCTTGCGGTCGGTGATGCTCAGGAAACCGTCTTCGAGCTTGCCAATGTCGCCGGTCTTAAACCAGCCGTCTTCGGTGAACTGTTCTTTGGTAGAGTCTTCCTTCTTCCAGTACCCGGCAAAGACAGAGGTGCCGCGCGCCTCAATCTCGCCGTCCACTGCGACCCGTATCTCCATGTTGGGGATGATCGTTCCCACGGTCCCGATGCGGTAGCCGTCAAAGGTATTGCGTGAGATCACGGGGGAGGTCTCCGTCAGTCCGTAACCCTCGAAGATGCGGATACCCACATCCAGGAACCAGTTGGCCGAGTCCATGCCCAGCGGCGCACCGCCAGAGACGAACAACCGCACGCGTCCGCCGAGCGCTGTCCGCAGTTTGCTATAGACGAGCTTGTCGGCCAGCTTCCACAGCGGCGAAACCGGGTGCTTGCCCTCCATAATCTCCTTGCGGTGCCTCTTCCCTGACGCCAGGGCCCAGTTAAGTATCTTCCTGCGCACCCCGGTGGCTTTGTGTTCGGTGCTCTGGCGGACCTTCTCAAAGACCCGCGGCACAGCCAGAAAGATGGTCGGACGCACCGCCTTCATCGCCCCCACCAGATCGTCGAACCTGGGCAGATAAGCGACGATGGCATCGTTACCATAGAGCGCGTAGTCCAGGTGCCGTGCCAGCGAGTGGCTCAACGGCAGGAAGGAGATCGAAGAGTCGCCGCCGACGATGCGCAGCCCGTCAGTGGAGTGGCGCAGATTGTCGGCGAGGTTGCGGTGGGTCAGCATCACACCCTTGGGGTCGCCGGTGGTCCCCGAGGTGTAGATCAGCGATGCCAGATCCTCCGGTTTGGTCTCGTGCAGGAGCGCATCGAAGTCCGCATCGGGCTCCTCCATACCCGGAGCGCGCTGCATCCATTCGCTGAAGCTGTCAGAGTTGTCAAAGCTGCCCTCGTCGAAGACGGCGACGTGTTCCACCGTCGGAATTGTGCCCGCCGCCACCAGCTTGTTGTACTGCTGTTTGTTGGAGACCAGCACCGCGCGCACCTCGGCATCGCGCAGGATGAACCCCACCTGCTCCGCCGTAGAGGTCTGATAGAGCGGCACATCCACCGCCCCTATTGCCAGCACGGCGAAGTCTGCCACCGGCCACTCCCAGCGGTTCTCACTAAGAATGCCGACGCGGTCGCCGCGCTGAATTCCCCAACTGCGCAGCAGCTCCACCGCGGCGCGCACCCGGCCATACATCTGTTTCGAAGTGATCGGCTCCCACTTACCGCGGTTCAAGGTCAGCACCACGGTCGCATCGCCGCGGTGGCTCATGTGTTCAAACAAGTCATTGATCGTTCGAAAATCCAGCATCCAACTCATCTCCTCAGGTCGCGGCGACACGGCGTCGAAGCCCGGCACCACGCGTCATGCTACTCGATTGGATGCTGTTGCCGCATCGACCACGCTCACTTGCCTCCCGTGGGAGGGTTGGCCGCGGAGTCGCCCGGTGTGTGCGGGAAGTAGCCCGTGCGCGTGCGCACCTGCAGGTTCCGGAAGCCCTTCTCTTTGGCCTCCACGCGGACGGTGCGGTAGCCGCCCTGGGAGGTCGGCTTAGTCGAGCGGTACTCGATGGTGTACTGCGTGCGGATGTCCTGCGCAACCTCGTGGGCGATCTCGTCCACATCGTTGAGCGCGTGCGGAAAGTACGCCGCTCCGCCGGTCTGCTCGGCGAGCTCGGTCAGCACCTCCTTGGAGTGCCGCGCCTCGGAATGGCTCACATCCGTACCGAAGAGCAGGCCGATGCAGTAGATCGCCGGCCCGTCCAGGTCCTGAACGCGGCGGATGGTCTGCTCCAGGGTCGCACTGGAGGCGTTGTCGTCGCCGTCGGTGACGATCAACAGCACCTGCTTGCTGCGCTTGGCGCTCTTGGCCAGGTAGTCCGCCGAGGCGATGACAGCGTCATACAGCGCCGTTCCGCCGCTGGACTTGATGTAGTTGAGACCCTGCTGCAGCTTGGCAATGCTGTTGGTGAAGTCCTGGTCGATGTAGGCCTCGGAGCTGAAGTCCACCAGAAAGGCCTCATCCTGCGGATTGGAGAGCTTCACCAAGTCCAGCGACGCCGCATCCACCGCCGCACGCTTGTCGTACATCGAGCCGGAGCTGTCGATCAGAATTCCCAGCGAAACGGGCAGGTCCTCATGCCGGAAGCTGCGAATCTCCTGGGGCACACCGTCCTCAAAGACGCGGAAGGCAGTCTGAGGCAATGAGTCCACCGCGCGTCCGGAGCCGTCGATGACCGAGGCATTCAACCGTACCTCAAAGGTATCGGTACGCAGAACAAAGCGGCCGTCCTCCTTGGTGATAACGCCGCTCTGCGCAGGCACGACCTTGGGTATTACAGGCGCGGTCGCCGTGTCCGGAGACGGCACAGGGTCGGAGTCCACCGTGAGCGGCGAGACCGCCTGCGGCGTGTCCTGAAGCGGCGTGGACTGCGATGCGGGACGCTGGGACGCGGGATTCTGGGGCGCAGGCTCGGCGGCAGACGGCGTCTGAGCCGACGAGGTGTGACCCACCGGACACGCTCCCCAGAACACGGCCACCAGGCCGAGCCAAAAATACACCCTACTGCGACGGCGCATAGTACCCCTCGCGGTTGTGTGCGGTCAGCTCAGGAAGGCCCGGCGGCGGCAACAATCGCACCTTCAATTTACGCCACGAACCGTCCCTCCTGCGATCCGTGGGCGTATAACCCAGCACGTACTCGTCGCGCAGCTCCTCGCTGATCCGCTCGGCGATGTCGCTCAGGTCGTCAATGTTCAACACCACGAACAGCCGGCCGCCGGTGGCCTCCGAGATGTTCTTCAACAACTGCGGCCCGTTCTGCTCCTCTTCGGTCGGAGCGTAGGCGTCGAAGACGCCAATGGAGAATATCTGCACCTCGCTCTCACGTACCGCGCGGGTCAGCTCGCCCTCGGTATAGCGGCTGCGGTTGTCGCCGCCGTCGGAGATCACCAGCAGCGCCTTGCGGTCGTACTTGGCCTGCTTCAGCTTGTTCACACCCAGGTACATGGCGTCAATCAGCGCGGTGCGGCGCTCCGGTTTCAGCATCACCATGCGGGCCTCCACGTCCTCCACGTCCGAGGTGTAGTCCACGATGATCGCCGGACGGTCGTTGAAGCCCACTACAAAGAACTCATCCTGCGGATTGCAGGTGCGCAGGAACGCGCTGAGCGCCTTGCGCGCCCGCACAAACTTCGACGTCATGCTTCCGCTCAGGTCAAAGACGATGCCGATCGACAGCGGCGCATCCTCGGTGGCAAAGCTCTTGATGGTCTGTCCGGCGTTGTTGTCATACAGCTGAAAATTTTCTTTTTCTAGGCCCGTCACCAGGCGGTTCATGCGGTCGGTCACGGTTACCGGCACCAAAACAAGGTCTACGTTCACGTGGATGGCCGAGCCCGCTACGTGCCCGGGTTCTGGAGTTAGCGCCGTGGGCCGCACATCCTTGGGCGGCGCCGGCGGGGGCGCCACGGTATGAACGTCCTCCAGGGGATTCTCCTGCGCGACACAGAGTCCCCCAGCACCCAACAAAAGGGCCAGTGCCACCGCCGCTCCGACCTCTCTTCGCGCGCACCGCATATCGTGCTCATCCCTCCGGCGACTCTATGATGGTACGCCGCGTCCCGTCCATGCGACATAGAGGAACCACTGCTGCCACAGGTACGCCCCGTTCCTCCGATTGGACGTAATCCAGCCAGCCCGCGGTTACCGATGCCCTAGCCCGAAAAAGTCGCTGCACCGCCCGTGAGACCGTCACAAGTCCGCCCTCAAGTCGCCCTGCACCAGGACTTTAGGCCAAAATGTATCCGGGGGGAGGGGGGAGCCGTCCGCCACAACCGATGGATTGGCGTGGGCCGCGATTCGATTGACCACCCTTAAATGCGTATGCTCTAATTCGCCAGTCTGTCCACTTAGAATTTTCGAATTTAATGGACTGCGGCGCGGCCTTTGCCGCCATTCTTTTTTTTGCGTCCCAGTGGCGCGTTCAGGAGGAAACATCTTCATGCATCTCGGCAGCCTCGCGGCAATGCTCTTCGGACTTCAGGACGCGCCAGCAATCGCTTCGCCCGGCAACGACGCCATCTGGTTGTGGATCGCCCTCGGCGTGGGCGTGCTGGCCCTGATTGCCGCCTTCGTCCTCGCCCGGATTGTGCTCTCCGCCGACACGGGAACCGTCGAGATGCGGATCATCTCGGATGCCATCAAAGAAGGCGCAGAGGCGTTTCTCTCCCGCCAGTACCGCACGATCGGCATCCTCGCCGTGGTGCTGGCCGTGGTCGTCTTCCTGGGCTATCACGCTTCGGCGCGAACTGCGCCGGTAGCCATCAAGACCGTTGTCGCCTTTCTGGTCGGCGCAGTCTGCTCTGGCCTGGCCGGCTTTACCGGCATGTACGTCTCGATTCGAGCCAACATCCGCACGGCTTCTGCGGCGCGCACGTCGCTGAACAAGGCCCTGCAGGCAGCGCTGCGCGGCGGTGCGGTCACCGGGCTGGTGGTGGTCGCGCTCTCCCTGCTCGGCGTCGGCGCTCTCTTCCTCTTCTTTGGTGGACTGCAGAACCCGCAGGCGGTGCCCTACCAGCTGGTAGGCTTCGGATTCGGTGCTTCACTGGTGGCGCTGTTCGCGCAGCTTGGCGGAGGCATCTACACCAAGGCCGCCGATGTGGGCGCGGACCTGGTCGGCAAGGTCGAGGCCGGCATCCCCGAGGACGACCCGCGCAACCCTGCCGTCATCGCAGACCTGGTGGGTGACAACGTGGGCGACTGCGCCGGCCGCGGCGCGGACATCTTCGAGTCCACCGCCGCGGAGAACGTCGGCGCGATGATCCTGGGCGCGGCGCTGTATCCGGTCTTCGGCATCAAGGGCATCCTGTTCCCGCTGATCGTGCATGCCATCAACCTGATTGCGTCCATCGTCGGCGTCGCCATCGTGAAGACGAACGACACCGAAGACCCGATGACCGCGCTGAATCGCGGCTTCTATGTCACGTCCATCCTCGCGTTGGGCGGCTTTGCCTTCGCGGTGTATCACATGCTTAATGGCGTGGGTGTCGCGCCCGGATGGCTGCTGGGCTGCGGCGTGGTGGGCATGGCAACCGCCTTCCTGTTCGTCTGGATCACGCAGTATTACACCGAGAGCAAGTTCCGCCCGGTGCAGTCCATCGCGGAGGCTTCACTGACAGGCCCGGCGACCAACATCATCAGCGGCCTCGCCGTCGGCATGGAGACGCCCGCGATGCCGGTGGTCGTGATCTCCGCTGCGCTGCTGTTGAGCTACTACTTCGGCGTAAGAGGGCTGGCGCAGTTCCCGGGCATCTCCGACTACGCCAAGGGAATTTATGGAACGGCCATCGCGACGATGGGCATGTTGAGCTGCGCGGCCTACATCCTGGCGATGGACACCTTCGGGCCCATCACGGACAACGCGGGAGGCATCATCGAGATGTCCAACCAGCCACACGAAGTCCGCGATAAGACGGACAAGCTGGACTCCGCCGGCAACACCACCAAGGCGCTGACCAAGGGCTACGCCATCGGCTCAGCCTCTCTGGCGGCATTCCTGCTCTTCTCAGCCTACCTGGAGGAGATCAAGACCATCGTCACCGCGAGAGTAACTGCGGCAGGCCCCGCGGGATATATGCCGCCGGGCTGGTCGTTCACCAACATCAACCTCGCTGAGATTCCGGTCTTTGTGGGCGCGCTGCTGGGCGCAATGCTGACCTACCTGTTCTCGTCGATGGCCATCAAAGCCGTGGGGCGCACCGCGCAGATGGTGGTGAAGGACGTGCGCGATCAGTTCCGCGAGAACCCCGGCATCATGGCCGGCACCTCCAAACCCGACTACGCGCGCTGCGTCAGGATTGTAACCGGAGCGGCATTGAAGGAGATGGTGCTGCCCGGCCTGCTGGCCGTCGGGCTGCCGGTTGCGGTGGGGCTGATCTTCCGCAACTTCAGCTCGGTCTACGGCGCGGGATCTGCGGGCCTGACGGCCGGCGGAATCCTGAACGTGCCGAGCATCAACGGCGTTCCGGTGAACCTCGGCGGAGCTTCGGCGGTGGCCGGGCTGCTGATGGTCGGCACCATCTCCGGCGTGCTGCTGGCCATGCTGATGAACAACGGCGGCGGCGCCTGGGACAACGCCAAGAAGTGGATCGAGACCGGCCAGTTCGGCGGCAAGAACTCCGAAGCCCACAAGGCTGCGGTGGTCGGCGACACCGTCGGCGACCCTTTCAAGGACACCGCTGGGCCTTCCCTGCACGTGCTGATTAAGCTGCTGGCGACAATCACCTTGGTGCTCGCGCCACTGTTCCTATGATGCACCTAGGCAATAGGGGCCGTTCGTAAGTCGAACGGCCCTGGATTTTGCCTATTGCTTCTTGTTGAAGCGATCTGAAATTATTTGCATCCTCTCGAAGTCCGTGTCGGTGTTGAACCATAGAGTCCTCTCCTTGCCATTCTGACCCTTTACCTGCACGACATCGAAGTAGTGGTCTCCAATTCTTTGCGAATGTTGCGATTGAACCTGCACGTTCAGCATCATCTGCATGACCAGGTATTCTTCTCGGATGGTCGCTGCGAACCAAGCTGTCTTTGCGCTCTTTCCATCGCCGGAGTTCATGATGGAAGTCATCAACGCCGCCAGAAGCATACGTTCCTTTTCGGCGTCTGCCTGGCGATCAAGCTCAACTAGAGCGCGCCACGCAACATAATGAGCATCCGCATCCGCAATGTTTTGCTCTTCGACTCCGCCGGCAAGCTTCAGCGCATCTTCGAATTTGCCTTGTTCAAGCGCTGCATAGCCACTCTTCACATTTTGAAATTCTTCGGACGCATTCCCGACTTCACCGATGACCGCCGCAACGCGCAGAGCCTGCCAGTCGACGTTCAAATCGCCGGCTTTCACCTTCGTAGCAAGATCCGTATACTTCGTACGGGCGACTTGTTGGTTGTCTGTGGCCAGTGCAGATGAGACGCAGACAGAGGCGACTATCACTGCCACGACGATTCGAATGAATCTCATACAAGCCCTATCTTATGTTTTTGATTGACTATTTTCTATACGTCGTAGCATACCCCGCGCTACCCTCCACACCGTTCTTCTCCCTGAGCGAAGCTTGCGAACTTTTCGCGAGCGCTGCAACAAAATCCGCGCTATTCTTTCCACGCCATCAAATCCCACGCTCCCAAGAACGTCAAGGAGACCTCATGTCCTCTATCCGCCTCCTCATCGGCACCAAGAAAGGCGCCTTCGTACTGACCTCAGACGGCAAGCGCAAAGACTGGAAGATCGCCGGGCCGCACTTCGCCGGATGGGAGCTCTACCATCTGAAGGGCTCGCCCGCCGACCCGAACCGCATCTACGCCTCGCAGTCCTCGGGCTGGTTCGGACAGCAAATTCAGCGGTCGAACGATGGAGGAACCACCTGGACTCCTGTGGACAACAAGTTCGCCTACGAGGGCACGCCCGGCACCCACCAGTGGTATGACGGCACAGCACATCCGTGGGAGTTCAAGCGCGTCTGGCACCTGGAGCCCTCGCTCACCGACCCCGACACCTGCTTCGCCGGCGTGGAAGACGCCGCCATGTTCAAGACCACCGACGGCGGCAAGAGCTGGCACGAGTTGCCCGGGCTGCGCACCAACGCCACCGGTCCCGACTGGCAGCCCGGTGCCGGAGGCATGTGCCTGCACACCATCCTCCTGGACCGCGAGCATCCCGAGCGCATCGTCATCGCCATCTCCGCGGCGGGGGCGTTCCGTTCGGACGACTCGGGCGCGACGTGGAAGCCCATCAACAAGGGCCTCTACTCCAAGATGATGCCCAATCCCACGGCAGAGGTGGGCCACTGCGTCCACCACATCGCGATGAACCCCGCCACACCGAACACGCTCTTCATGCAGAAGCACTGGGACGTGATGCGCTCCGACAACGCCGGCGACCACTGGACGCGCGTGAGCGGCAACCTGCCCACCGACTTCGGCTTCGTCATCGACGTGCATACGCACCAGCCGGAGACGGTTTACGTGGTGCCCATCAAGAGCGACTCCGAGCACTTTCCGCTCGATGGCAAGCTGCAGGTCTTCCGGTCAAAATCCGGCGGCAACGAGTGGGAGCCGCTGACCCGCGGCCTGCCGCAGAAAGACTGCTACGTGAACGTGCTGCGCGACGCCATGAGCGTGGACACGCTCGACGACTGCGGCCTCTACTTCGGGACCACCGGCGGCCAAGTCTACGCCTCACCCGACGGCGGTGAGAGCTGGAGCGCCATCACGCACGATCTTCCGGCAGTGCTCTCCGTGGAAGCGCAGACGCTGCCATGAGCACGGTGCGAGTCGAGCTGCCGCAGCATCTGCGCCAGCTCGCGGGCATCAGCGGCCATGAAGTGGCGCTGGAGATCGATGCTCCGGTAACACTCGCCGCGATTCTTGGCGCGCTCGAATCGCGCTATCCTGCGTTGCGCGGCACGGTGCGCGACCATTACACGCAGCAGCGGCGCGCGTTTTTGCGCTTCTTCGCTTGCGAAGAGGATATCTCCCTGCAGCCGCTGGACGCGCTGCTGCCGGCGGAGGTTTGTGATGGGAAAGAGCCGCTGCTGATCATCGCGGGTATCGCGGGCGGCTAAATCTCCTTCTCCAGCACCACGAAGTGCAGGTCATCGCGCAGCGGCCTGCCGAAGCGCTCATCCCCGTAAGGAAACGGCTCGGTCTCGCCGGTCAGCGAGTACCCGCGCCGCTGGTACCACGCAATCAGTGCGTCTCGCACCCAGACAACCGTCATGCGGATACGCCGGCCACCTCTTACGCGCGCAAACTCCTCCGCAGCCGCCAACAGGTTGCGTCCCAACTGACGGTTTTGCAGGTTGGGCCTGATGGTCAACAGACCGAGATACCACACGCCGTCCTGCTTTGGCTCCAGCCAGACCGTTCCAAGCAATGGACCGCCTTCCTCATCCCAATAGTTCAGCAGATGGACCCTGGGCTTGCCTGCCAGCTCTTCACGCAGCAGCGAGTCATTCAGCCGCTGGCCTTCGATCACGCCGGTCTCGACGTTCCAACTGGCTTGGTCACCGGTGCCGCGATAGGCCACGTTCGCCAGCTCGATAACGGCTGCATAATCGGCTTCCTCGGCAGGCTTGAGCAACATGCGCTCCAGTTTACGCTGCACCCGACTCGCGCATCTTCCGCCTCGCTCCGTACAATCGAGAGATGGCCCGTCTGTATCCGTTCCGCGCTCTTCGTTACGACCCAACCTGCGTCAACATGACCGATGTAGTCACCCAGCCTTACGACAAGATCACGACGGAGATGCAGGAGCGCTACTACTCGCTCAGTCCGTACAACCTGGTTCGCGTGATACTCGGCAAGAAATTTCCGGCCGACACCGAAGAAGGCCCCAACGTTTACACCCGCGCCGCCGCCACGCTGAGTGAGTGGCGCAAAGAAGGCATCCTGAAAGAGGAAGCCGCACCCGCGCTCTATGGCTACGCGCAGACGTATACCGTTCCCGGAACTGAAGAAGTCCGGGAGCGGCGCGGGTTCATCGCGCTGGGCCAACTCTATGACTACGCCGACCACATCGTCTATCGCCACGAACAGACCTTCCCCAAGCACAAGTCCGACCGGCTTGCGCTGTTCAAGGCCACGCGCGCGTACTGCGAGCAGATATACATGCTCTACTCCGACCCGACGTTCACCGCCGAGAAGACGATCTTTGAGAGCGGCACTGCTCCGGAGCTGGAGATTACCGACGAATACGGCGTTCTGCACCGCGTCTGGAAGCTCACCGACCCCGCGCGCATCCGCAAGGTGCTCGCTGCGATGGACGACAAATGGCTGCTCATCGCCGACGGCCACCACCGCTACGAGACCTCCACCGCCTACATGTTCGAGCGCGCCGCGGAGTTGGGCGTCGATCCGAAGTCCGCGCCGCTGACCACCGCCGAAGGTCTGCCCGCGCCCGCTTTCCCTGAGCAGGCAATGATGATGACCTTCGTCAACATGGACGCGCCGGGCATCACCATTCTGCCGACGCACCGCGTGGCTTCGGGCCTCGCCAACTTCAGCGCACAGAGCTTCATCGATGCAGCAAAGACCTACTTCACCGTCGAGGAAATCTCCGGCAAAACCGCACCCGGCGAGCTGATCCATCAACTCAGCGCGACCGATGGCGTTGCCTTCATCGCCGTGACGCGCGACAGAAGCTTTCTGCTGCAGCCGAAGCCGGAAGCCATCGCTCCTCTGATTGCTGGGCTAAGCCCGCGCCAGGCGGCGCTCGACGTCACGCAACTGCACAAGGTCGTGCTGGAGAAGCTGCTGGGCCTGGACGAAGAGACCGTCCGCGCCGGCAATAACATCCGCTATTACCGCGAGGTCTCCGAAGCGGTCGAACGCGTAACCTCCGGCAAGGCCGACGTCGCGTTCCTCATCAAGCCGGTCACGTTGGAGCAGATGAAGGACATCTCGCTGAACCTCGAGGTCATGCCGCAGAAGTCCACGGATTTTTATCCCAAGCTGCTGAGTGGCCTCGCCATGTACACGCTGGACTAACGCGAGATGCCCTCCAGCGGCGAACTCGCGGTCGCATACAGCTTCTTGCCCATCCGCCCCGCGAGGAACGCTTCGCGTCCGGCCTCCACGCCCTTCTTCATCGCGCTTGACATCAGCACTGGGTCCTTGGCAGCGGCCATCGCGGTATTCAGCAGCACGCCGTCGAAGCCCATCTCCATCGCGAGGGCCGCGTCGCTTGCCGTGCCAAGACCGGCGTCCACGATCAGCGGGACCTCCGTAATCAGCTCGCGCATCATGCGCAGCGTGTAAGTGTTGGTGATGCCGAGGCCGGTGCCGATCGGCGCGCCCAACGGCATTACCGCCGCCGCGCCGACATCCATCAGCCGCTTCGCAAAGACAATGTCGTCCGTCGTATAGGGCAGGACGGTAAAGCCTTCCTTCACCAGCACACGGGTAGCTTCAACCGTCGCTTGAACATCCGGATAGAGCGTGGCCTGGTCGCCGATGACCTCAATCTTCACCCAGCTCGACAAGCCCACCTCGCGGGCTAATCTCGCAGCGCGAATGGCTTCCTCGGCGGTGTAGCAGCCGGCGGTGTTGGGCAGCAGGAAGTACCGTTTGGGGTCAATGAAGTCCAGCAGCGACTCCTTGCTGCGGTCCAGGTTCACGCGCCGCACGGCGACCGTCACCATCTCCGCGCCGCTGGCCTCGATGGCCGCCTTCGTCTCTGCGCCGTCCTTATACTTGCCTGTCCCGACGATCAACCGCGACTGAAACGCCCGCCCCGCAATCACCAACTCATCAGCCATTCCTCAATCCTAATCCTCAGGGCTTGTAGATTGACCCGATCACGAGCCCCACCACCGTCCACTCCACAAAGTAAGCCGCGGCCTGCTGCAACGTCAGCTTGCCTCCGATATTCAGGTTGACCCAGTTGTGCACCACAAACGATCCTTCAAAGAACACCCCCACCAGCGCCCCATACTGTAACCCCTGCATCCATCCGGCGCCCGCCGGATACATCTTCGCCCATATCACCGCCAGCACCATCATCGATACCAGCATGGCCACCATCCCCGCCGGCATCAGGCGCATAATGCCCTCGTGCGACCGGTACACCGCGGGATACTTCGCCGCCTCCGCCTTCAACATGGGCAAAGCCGCAAACATCACTCCGCCTGTCGCCATGTAGGCCACAAAGGCGCAAAATCCAGCCAACAAGATATGAAGATAGTTCATAAGATCCACCTTCCCTCGACCGCTAAGAATCGCACGAGCCCAACATCCGCACTATCCTATCGCGCCATCACCCTCAAATTTCCTCTTCGTTATGTCACTTGTTCTTCTTCCACAGACACGAACGGCCCGCCCCATGCGGAGCGAGCCGTTCGGCGGTGAGCTGGGTGGTTTGACCTGAGGCATCCGCACTCTGGATGGGCCTCGGAGTTCGAGCGGCCGCAACTGCCCGCCCGTTTCTTTCTCTCCAGGACTAGAGCGTGGATGCTCTAAGCCTCAGTCACCTCACGTGTTGTACTGCCACAACTTTCCGATTCAATTTTCATAGGCTGGACCATCCTCCTTTCCCGTGTAGCTGCAAAGTAAAGCCGAAACCGCCTGTGCGTCAACTTTTCTTTCCTGCTTCTCGCGGACTTTTCATATCCCACCTCGAGCGGACTTAGCGCATCTCACTGACGCGGCAAATTTTTTTGCGAGGAAACTCCCATCCCATGAAACCCGCCACCATCATCGGCCTTATCCTGATCGTTATCGCCATCGTCGGCTTCGCGGTGGGGGGCGTAAGCTTCACCCACCAGAAGCAGGACGCCAAGCTCGGCCCCATCGACATCTCCCACCAGCAGACCGATACCGTGCCGATTCCACCGATTCTCAGCGGCCTCGCCCTGGTAGGAGGATTCGCGCTGGTCATCGTCGGCGTGAAGGGTAAGTAACGTCTGCCGGCCTCATTTCATATACGCCCGCACAATGTCGATCAGCTCTTCGCCCAGCTCCGGGGTCAGTGCCTTGGCTTTGGGGCCCACCAGGTGCATCCGGATGTGGTCCTCCAACACCTCAGCCATTAACGCATCGATCCCGCCGCGCACTGCGGCGAGCAACATCAGCACGTCCGTGCATTCGCGGCCTTCCGTCAAGGTCCGTTCGACCGTCTCCATCTGACCGTGGATTCTCTTGGCCCGGTTGACCAGCTTCACGCGTTCTCGGTCCATTTTCCCGACCTCTTATTTTCTCTCTTCCTAAATTCCTATACCCTACTGGGGTATATCATAGACACAAGCGGCGCCAGCGGCGCAGAAAGGAGTCTCCCATGAACCTGACCATTCAACTGACACGCAGCTCCCCGGTCTCGGCAACGGCGGCGCGCCCAATCCAGCACCCGGTCCGCCTGACCAGGACCTTCGTGGAAACGGGCGATGAACGTTGTCCGATTGCGGGCATCTGGTCGCGAATCGACTGCGACCCCATCGTCGATGAGCCTGCATTAACCCGGCCCGTCATGCGGAGGCTTCACCCATGGCGGGCATTTCACATTCCGCTCACAATCCGTCGGTACTGTTTTGTTTGATCCCATCTATCTCTACCTCTACGTTCAATGCTCAACCTCCTTGGCAAGATCACGCGAGCCGCACTGATTCCCTGCCTTCTAGCAGCGGGAGCAAGAGCGTGCGCCCAGCAGACTGAGCCACCGCCACCCGGCCCTGCTACTCCGGAACAGCCCGCACCGCAACTCACAGTCTTTCCGCACTCCGACAGCGCGCGCTGGCTGCTCTCCGGACAGGCCAACATCATCTTCCAGGCGCATCCCGGCTTTCACTCGCCGTACTCGGGGCCGAACTCTCTGCTGGCGCGCGGCGAGTACAAGACCTCGCTGGTGGGCACGCTCTTCGCCGGATATCAGCTCGTACGCAATCCACGCTTCGAGACCGACCTGATCTACGACGAGGAGTCGGCCGCCGGCCGCGGCATCTCGGAGGCGCTGGGGCTGGCCGGTTTCACGAACCTGGACGTTGTGCGCAATCCAAACCTGGGCCCGGTGCCCTACCTGGCGCGCGTGGAGGTGCATCAGACCATCGGCCTCACCTCCAAGCTCGTTGACCAGCAACGCTCGCAGTTCTCGCTGGCGACCAAAGTTCCGGAGCGACGCCTCGACCTGCGCTTCGGCAAGATGGGGCTGCCGGACTTTCTCGACGCCAACGGCCCCGGCTCGGACTCGCACCTCCAGTTCATGAACTGGACCGTGGACAACAATGGCGCTTGGGACTATGCCGCCGACACCCGCGGCTACACCTACGCCTTCATCGCCGAGTACGACGACGCTGACTGGTCGGCGCGCTATGCCATCGCGCTGATGCCGACCATCGCCAACGGCATCGACCTGGAGTGGAACCTGCGCCGCGCCAGCGGGCAGAACGTCGAGCTGGAGTACCGCAAGACACCGCTGGCCTTTGTGCTTCCAGCCGAGCGCAAGGGCACGGTGCGGCTGCTGGGCTACGTGAACCACGCCAACATGGGCGACTACCGTGTGCAGAACCTGCTCGCCCTGGCCGCCCGCGCCAAAGGCAATCCCGCCGCCACGCCGGTCATCACCGCTCATCCGTTCGCCACCACGGTCAAGTACGGCATCGGGCTGAACTTCGAGCAGGAGCTGACCCAGGACCTGCGCGTCTTCGGCCGCTTCGGCTGGAACGAAGGCCAGCACGAGAGCTACGCCTACACAGAGGTCGACCAAACCTTCCAACTGGGCGGCGACCTCGCCGGCAACCGCTGGGGCCGCGCGAATGACAAGCTCGGCTTGGTCGGCGTCTCCAATGCCATCAAGCGCGACCACCAGAACTACCTCGCGCTGGGCGGGCTCGGCTTTTTGCTTGGCGACGGCAAGCTCAGCTACGCCCGCGAGGACATCCTGGAGACCTACTACACCGCCCACACCTGGCGCGGACTCTTCACTTCACTAGACGCTCAGCTGATCGCCCATCCCGGCTACAACCAGGCGCGCGGGCCGGTAGCGGTCTTCAGCGTGCGAACGCATGTGGACTTCTAGGGCACATATATCCTTTGGATATATCCCACCCCTCCCCCCACCCTTTTTCCCCTAAGAACCGCAGCACAAAGGACTTAGCGTCGGTACCTCTTCCCCGGAATCGCGGGGAAACAACTGTGCGCCAGCTCCAAAACTTCGTCTCTATTCTAAACCCCGTGTCAAGCTATTTTGCTGCTTCAGGGCGTGCGGCGAGGCGCAGAATCCATCCCAGATCGAAGAGTATCGTCCCCAGGATGGCCAGCCAAATAGTCGTAGCGTAGACACGCCACGCGGTTGCGATGAAGGCCTGCTGGGGGTCGCCGGCAGGCCAGGCGACGGGCAGGCTGGTCCCAGCAGCGAACTCCGGCTCGGAGCGGCCCGGCGCCGCGAGCACCTGCACGCTCACCCCGGCAGGGGTGCGGAAGCGCAGGCGTGGATGGTAGAGCACGCCGCCACCCGGCGCGAAGGCCGCCACGTTTTCGGTGACGGTCGCGGTTGCGTGAAGCAGCCCCCGGCTCAGCCACCAGGAGTGCACAGCGAAT
>Ga0302319_10006363_pt1 | contig 23454 bp, 28 predicted proteins | sample Bog_T0_2_FD_203319 | JGI IMG/M metagenome (GOLD analysis project Ga0302319, IMG submission 203319) | Peat permafrost microbial communities from Stordalen Mire near Abisko, Sweden - Bog_T0_2 | ecosystem: Environmental > Terrestrial > Soil > Wetlands > Peat | place: Sweden: Abisko, Stordalen Mire...
ATCCCATTCGCACCTTCAATTTCTTCAGTCCCTCCCTCTCTTCCAAAAAATCTGCGAAATCTGCGGTTAAAAACTCTCCCGTTTTAAAAACAGGCACCGCCCCCTACTCATCCAGCGTGAACCCCGCCTTCACCGTCACCTGCCAATGCGCAATCGCCCCGTTCTCAATGTGCCCTCTTGTCTCCGTCACCTCGAACCACCGCAGGTTCCGCAACGTCTTCCCCGCCCGTTTGATCGCGTTCTCCACAGCCGCCTCGATCCCCTTCGGCGATGACCCCACCAGTTCGATCAGTTTGTAAGTATGTTCGCTCATATTTCTGCAATGGAATCGCGCCCGAATGCGCCCAAGCGCGTATATCTCTCCCCTCAAATCCGCGAATCTCCGATTTTTCCTGTTGCGACCCTCCCGCCCCGATGCGATAAACACCCTCCCGCACACGCCGGGAACCTTCCCTCAAGGCTGGGTAGCTCAGTTGGTAGAGCAGAGGACTGAAAATCCTCGTGTCCCCGGTTCGATTCCGGGCCCAGCCACCTCTCTAAAACCCTGTATTTATGCGGGTTGCACCATTTATCCAATTTCCCTGGGATCGATTGGGATCGAATGGGATCAGACGGATTAGGTCGTTTTTTGTCCTTGAATTGTCCTTGGATTTTAAGGGGTTTGCCGAGGGTCCGCACCCGCGCTTCCATGCCCCATTTCCCACAACCCGAGCGCACGCTGCCACGCGGCATCGTGCAGAGCGTCCGAAAAAATCAATCGCCTGAACCAGCGACGACTACCACGGCGATTAGCCGGGTTGCAATCCGGCGGCGCGTATCCGTATCAAGCCGCCCGTAATCTCGATTCCAAAATGCCACCCGGCGCCGGACCAACTCACGCCGCCATGGAAAGAGATGGCCCTTTCTTCCGAACCAGGAGTTCGCATGGCAAAAGAGGCGGCTCCTCACCCTTACAGAGACGCGCAAAGGCACGCCTCGCCGACTCTGTCGTCACCCTCACTTCCATGCGCGGACGGCCCTCGTGGTTGCAGGAAAAATCAAGCCACTTGCCCGTGTCCTTGTCCGTGTCCTTGTCCGTGTCTTTAGGGGCATTCCGGGAGGCGTGAATCATCCGCGCGATGATCTTTGAACCGCAGCCTATGAAACGCGCCGCCTCTTTCTTGTTCAGGCCCAACGGATTCAGAGCATTCACGACCGCCGCCATGGGGGGATCGGGATACTGCAGAATATTCAGTTGTGCAGACATATACCTTCTATACTTGTATTATTTTGAAGCGGAAGAGAGGAGCCTTTGACTCCAATAAAAAAAGCAACCAGAGCTCGCTATCCGAGGTGTCATAACACCTTCACTCTGATGCGCAGCATCCAAAAAAAAGGACACCAACTGCCAATGAAAAAAATCGAACGCTCCGCGATGGGTGCGGCTGGATTCGATCATTGGACTAAACATGGGTGCTGCCATTATGAGGTGTATAGAGAACATTTTTTCCGGAAAAATGCAAGAAAAATCTTCTAAATTCTATGGTTTTCCGTAATTTTCATACAACGGTAAGGCTGTCCAATTGCCCCCTCACCCGCGCCAATCGCCGCGCTCGGATTGGTCGGCGAAGACCAGCAGACGCCTCGATAGCCGCCGGGCCGCGGCCAGGGATTTCCCCTGGCACTCGGCATAGCGCCACGGCGAGGTCGAGAACGGGCGAGAGATGGGCACTTGGTTCGGGTGTAAACGAGGTTAAGCGAGCTTCTCGAACCCAACTAAATGGCCTACTCGGATGTGCATAAAAGGGCGAAAATCGGCTTAAACCGCTGATTGGGAGCGGGTTGGCAGGGAGCATGCTTCAAAACTTTGAAGCCCCAAAATCGTCCAACCAGGCATGTTTACCGCGCCCGTCTGCTGTCCGAACCCACTCTGCGGAAACCACGATGCTCCCGCCGGCAAGTTCTACGTCAAGCGCGGGTACTACAAGCCGAGGCACAGCCACCAGCCCGTCCCTCGGTACTGCTGCAAGAGGTGCGGCAAGGGTTTCAGCGCGCAAACCTTCAAGGCCACGTACGGGCAGCGCCGCCCGGAGGTCAATGAGATCATCCGAGAACTGCTCTGCTCGGGAGTCACGCTTCGACGTGCGGCCAGGGTGGCCCATGTCAGTCGTCGCACTCTCGCGAGAAAGCTCCGCTGGCTAGCCGGCGAGGCCAGGGCGGCGCATGACGCGTTCCTGGATTCCGAGGACATCAAAACTTCCTACGTACAGTTCGACGAGATGGAGACCTACGAAGTGAGCAAATTGCTCCCGCTTTCCATCGCCCTGGCTGTCAGGGCCAAGACCGGGCAAATCATCGATGCGCAGGTCGCCGTAATGAATTGCCACGGCCGAATGGCGCCGGTCGCCGCAGGCCGCTACGTGAAAGACAAGGATACCAGGCGGGATGCTTGTCTGCGGGTCATGGGATCAATCAGGCGGGTGGCGAAAAAGGCCGTCACGATTGCCACCGACGCGAAGCAGGCGTACCGTGCGATCATCAGGACGGGCGTTCCGAACGCGACGCACGTCGCGCATAAAAGCCGTATGAAAAGTGGTGGCTTCGACCCGCTTTTTAAGCTGAACCACCTTTGTGCGATGCTGCGCGCGGACCTGGCCCGTCTGAGCCGTCGCACCTGGTCGGCCACCATGGACAGGGATTTCCTCCAGGATCACCTGGCCCTTTATATCGCCTACAACAACGGGTATCCGGTATAGAAGGGCCAAAATCTCATTCGCGCTGGGATGCGGACCGATCTGTCGCGACTGGCGGCGGCAATGCTCTCAACAAGGGACGGCTTTGTTACGCCTGCTTCGCATGAATTTCCCTGGTAAGATGGCAGGGAGACGAGCGCAAAGGGCAGTGTTCGCTAACTGAGGGGCTGGTCTTTTCGGGGAGTCCGAGGTATCTTTGGGTAAATGAAGGATCGACAAAAAGGCCATTTCATAGTGCTTCTGAACGAGGGAGATGTCATCCCGGCGAATGAAATTTATTCCTCGCCAGAAGCCATCGAGATTGTCTCATCAGACGTTCAGACGTCTGTCGATCCCCTGACCGTGAAGGGCATTTACGAACTTTCAGCCCCTGCAAGTTTAGGCCAGATATTGGATTCGTCTCCCACGAATGAGGAAAAGGAGTGTCTTTGCCGCGCGTTATGTGGGGTTTTCGAGGCTGAGAGTTTGCTGGAAGAGTTCAATGAAAAGAAATCGACTCCTGGCGTCTTTGGTTTTCGACTCGTTCTGTTCGGAAGCGCCTCTTTGTGCGTGACGGTATTGCCCGGACGACTATCGCACGACGTTGATATCGCATGCAGTCGGGAGTTCGCCGATTTTTGCGAGCACCTACCGCGAAAGTCCCGAGGTGCCGTACCGGAATTTGTACCTGCCCGAGTTTTGGGTTATCTCGGCTCGTGGGACGAGCGCTCATCGAGCCTTACGGGGATGAACGGTGCGGAGATCCTCGTGTTGCATCCATTGGATACGGTGATGCAAAAGCTGCTGCGGTCCGACATTCAGCGCTTTGATACGAACGACAAGGACGACATCGAGAGAGTCCTGGGAAAATTGCGTCCGAGCCAAGAATTGCTGTTGAATTTGCTGACCGAGAATACTGCGCGGTATCGCATTCCGCCGCAAAAGGAACAGGCCGAGGCGGTCCGCCGTAACACAGAGTGGTTCTTGCAGCGGTTTCTTCCTCAAATGTCCTATCAGGATGTTGTGACGGAAAGCGAAAACCGCGAAGACGCCGAGATGGAGCGCTATGGCTTCCGTCCGCTTCGTGACTTTGGAATCAAACCCGTGAAGAGCCTGCCGTTGGCAGCGATCTTGCGGATCGTGCCGGCGGCATCAACTCGGAGCGGCCAAGCACATGACGGAAAATGATGTTCATTACTGGGACTCCGAGGCGCCGTGGTGGCGGTCACTTCGGATGTGGGAGTCTGACGAGGGCTTGCCGGCCGGCTTGGCCGATGAAATCCATTCGCTGCGCAACCATCCTCATAGTCGCGTGGCTCAACTGTGTTGCGCGCTGGTCGATTTGATACGAGATGAACGCGCGACAACCGCGCGGAATGACAGTCTCGTACGATGGTTGCTGGCGCGCCGCAACACAGCCCGTATCACCAAACTGTATCGGTTGGTTCCGTCTGCCAATGTTGTGTCATCCGCGAGAGCATCCGCTGCTGAAGGCAATGTGTATCGCCAGGTGATCGCCCAAACTGGCCGCGCTTTTGCTTCCGCTCCAAGCTCTTCGGGCGAGCCGTAAAATATTCGCCCGAAGTTGCGCATCCCCGTGATGGGGCATCATCGGCGGCGGAAGTGCCGACCGGTGTGGGCGGCACGAAACCTTCCTCCGCTGCCTGGAAAATGCCGTGAGTCACTTTGGCAGGCGGCCCGCTGCTCTTGCTCACTGATTAGGTGGCCGGCCACCTCACTCCAGAAGACCAATTTTGGAAACGCTGAATATTCAGACTCCGGAAATACAGAGAAGTCGGCAATGTGAAAATGCGAGTTTTTGCCTATTTGCTGCCGTTTGACAATACATAACAACCACAGCGAAAACACCTTGTGTTTTATTCGAGAAAAAGCACACTGAAGTAGGCCATTTAGGAACCCAAAGGGTGCGATGAGGTAGCGGCTCCCGCGATACCGGACGACATCGCCGACGCTCACTGAGCAGCGGTTGGGGAGGGGGTGGAGGTCGTTCTGGCCGTAATAGAAGACAGCTTCCAGGACCTCATCCAGATTGCCGCTGAGGCGATCCTTGGGGACGGTGACGGGGCGGATGGCGCCGCCTTGGAATGCAAGGAGTTCGACTTCGATGGTTTCGGATGCGTTCTCGATCATGGTCTTGATGATGGTGCCAATGTCACTGTTGGGCGGAAGATTTTGGAGCCGGGGCAGCCCGATGCCCATCTGCTCTGCGCTCGGGAACGGCGACGAGCCGGGCAACTCCTTGGCGTGGTCCTCGGCGTTGTGCTTCCAGGTCATTCACAATCGACGTGATATCCGGTGGTGGGCAGCTATTGCCTACGACGTCCATGTTGCAGTCGATCAGAAGCCCGCCGTTTTCCCTGGCGCTAACCGCTTCGAATTCAACGAACCTCTCAAAATCATCGTCCCATACGCGCATGGTGACAAGACCGGCTTCGCCAAGCACGCCCACTAGGCCCGCGACCAGAGGTACGACCTCTTCCCTCAGTGCGTAAAATTGCTTTTCGAGCGCTTTGTCCTGGAAATCGCAAGCGTCAAGCTCGGGGCGCAGGTCTGCGAGTTCTTGGCAACCGGATTTGAGCGCCTCAAAGCTGAGGTCGTCCTCAACCGGTTCGCCAATATCGGCGAAGCCGTCGCTGGATTGCCACAGGGACGGATATTTTTCGATAAGGTAGCTCTTTTCCGCGAGTTCAACCGTTCCAGTGAGACCGACGCCATACTCGCGCCCGAAGGCCGCGGCCGTTGTGCTGCCGGCGAAACCATAGACCACCCTGAATGCATCAGACCAGCTGTCATCCCCTTTCTCGCGCATCGCCCCCTTTTCCAGGACCAGATAGGATGCGGCGCCGCCATCCATGCCTTGAATCATATCGGTAATGACGGCATGACAGCAATCTTCGCAAAGGTCTCCCGGCGGCACCGCGATGGTTACATCCCCATCCCGCCAACCGAAAAAGATGATGGGCGCTTCCAAGTCGCTGCGCGAGACAAGGGCCGCCCCATACCGCATCGCCCAGGCTACCGGGTTGGCGCGAAAGGACGCAAAGTCTGTTTCGCCTTTATCATCAAGAGAACTCGCAACCGACCTGTAAAGCTCGCCTCGTGCTGGGTCGGCAAAGGCAGAATCGCTCCCCTGACGGAGGCTTCCAACTTGCCAGCATTCGGCGGGTTGATCGTGGTGGCAGTGACTGTTTTTTTTGGGTCTATTCATGCGCTAATATGAACACAGTTGTTATGAGAAGTAAAGCACAAAATATAATTTCCATAATCTTCCCGAAGATTCCGACTGCGACCTGAATCACGAACCTTGGGAAAATCGTCAGGCGACCGCCGGATTTCACTCCTGCCGCGGCCAGGTGATATTGCCAGCGTGCATCATGCCTTTCCCGCATCTTCCCGGGTTTCGGCAACCTGGCGGCTCTCTTCCAGTTCGTTCAAGATCGGTGTCAGGTCAGGCGGAGGACAACTGTTCTCGATGACGTCCATGCTGCATTCAATATGGAGCCCGGCGTTTTCAACAGCGCAGAGCGCCGCGAATCCAACAAACTTCTCGACGTCGTCGTCCCATACGCACGTGCTGACTAGCCCGCTTCGGGCAAGCAAATCCACGAGGCCTGCGACCAGGGGAACGACCTCGTCCCGAAGTTCGTTGTACTGGCTTTGGAGCGCTTTATCCTGGAAACCGCCAGCTTCAAGCTCGACTTGCATGTCTGCGAGTTCTTGGCAACCGGATTTGAGGGCCTCGAAGCTGAGGTCAGACTCCACCGGTTCGCCAATTTCGGCGAAGCCGTCGCCGGACTTCCACAGGGACGGATATTTCCCGATGAGATATACCTCATCCCCGAGTTCAAACTTTCCATCGGGACCGACGCCATATTCGCGCACGAAGACCGCGGTTGTTGTGCTGCCGGCGTAACTACGGGTCACCACGAATGAATCAGACCGCTTGTCATCCCCTTCCTTACGCATCGTCCCTTTTTCCAGGACCAAATAGGACGCTACGCCACCATCCTCGTCTCGAATCTTTTCTTCGATGGCTGCACAACAGCACTCTTCGCAGAGGTCCTCTGGGGGGATCGCGATGACTACATCCCCATCCCATCGACCGAAGAAGACTATGGGCGCTTCCAACTTGCAGCGCGAGACAAGGGCCGCCCCATACCGCGTCGCCCAGGCTACCGGGTTGGCGTGGAAGGACGCAAAGCCTGTTTCGCCTTCACCATCGAGAGAGTGCGCAACCGCCCTGTAAAGCTCGCCCCGTGCTGGGTCGGAGAACGAAGAAGCGCCCCCCTGGCGTAGGCTTCCAACTTGCCAGCTTTCGGCGGGATGATCGTGGTGGCGGTGACTGTTTCGTTTCTGTTTTTTGGGTCTGTTCATTTTAATATCTATGCACAGAATTTATGTGAAAAGTAAAGAAGATTTCTAGAATTTCCATAATTTCCAGGCGACGACCTGAATCACGGACCCAGGAAAATCGCCCGACAACCGCCGGATTTCAGTCCGGTCCCGGGTGCTTCTGTACTTGAGCAAATACCCTCGGGAAGCGACAAACGGCATCCATGTCACCTCGCCGGAAGAATTCGCTCCTGGACGACCTGCACGAGATTTTTCTGCACCTGCCCAGTTGGTCTTGCATTCCTGCGGCGATTGCCGCCTTCGTCATCATAGACATCCTCTTTGGGGCGATCGCGGCGAAAAACCCGATGCTCAAGGGCCTGGCCGCGGACGGGCCGCCTCTCGGGGCAATGTCGGCCATTTTGATTCTCGCCGCCGGGGGAACGGCCGCGGTCAAGAAATTCCGGCGCCGCCAACTCTACGATAGGCAAACCGGCATCAATTCGATCCGGTCCCTGTCATGGCGGGTGTTCGAGGCGCTGGTCGGCGAGGCATTCCGTCGCCAGGGATTCCAGGTGAGCGAAACTGGTGGCGGCGGGGCCGATGGCGGCATTGATCTCATGCTCCAAAAGGACGGGGAAACGACTCTGGTGCAATGCAAGCATTGGAGGTCGTTCAAAGTGGGTGTTCGGGAGGTCCGCGAGTTGTTCGGGGTGATGGTTGCCGAGCGGGCGCATCGGGCCGTTTTCGTTGCCAGCGGATCTTACTCCCGGGAGGCGAGGGAGTTTGCGGGCGGCAAGCCGATCACGCTGATTGATGGCACCGCGCTCCTCGATCTGGTCACCCCAGCGCGGGCGCGGCAGCATGTGGAGGTGGCCACAGGGCTCCAGGCGAGACGTCCAGCGACTCCGGCTTGCCCCGTTTGCCGGACGCTGATGGAGGTCAAGACAGCGAAGCGAGGCGGAAATGCCGGATCCCAGTTTTGGGGTTGCCCCAATTTCCCAGCATGCAGGGGCACGAGACCGATTGAATGACGTGCCCCGAGCGTGTTCGCACCGTCAGCGCCCAAGCACCACGGTCTGCCCGGACGCCGATATCTGGAACTCCCCGCCCCGTCTTGCCTGGATCGGGGCCGCGTCCAGGCGAATCTCCTCGGCCAGATCAGGCGGGCAATCCCTCTCGATCTCCAACTCCAGCGACTTGTAGGGCAGGAAGGCCAGCCGCTGGTAGTCGCCGGCCTGCTGCACCGTCCGGTCGGCAAAAACAATCCCGCACGGGTAAATTCCCGAAAAGATGCGTTCCATGCTCATTCCAAGGGCGATTCTGCCAAACCAATGCCAGCCTGTGAAGGGCATTCTGTTTCAACGAATAGTTTCGACGCAAGCGGCTCATACGACGCCATCGCCGATCTGTTATAGGCGACCGCGCTACGGTTTCACGCCGAGGATCATTTGCAGCCACCAGTTTGACGCCAACTCGGTGGTGGAATTCCAGGACTGCGCCTCATAGAGCGAAAGCAGGATTTTCTCGATGAACAACGAGGCGGTTATCAACTGCAAGGAAGTCGTCTGGTAGCCTCGCTGCTCCCAGCCGTCGTACTCGCCAACGGCGAGGGCGGAATTTACGACTTGCACAAGCACCTGGTGCGGATGCGAAGTTTCGCTCGGACTCAGGGACTTAAGAAAGCACCAGGCGGTTTGCACCGGTTCTTTAAGACGCAACACCCCTTTGTCCTGCAGCAGAATGCGCTGCAACGCCTCGGCCGACTCCCGCCTCAGCACCAGGGTCATTTGTTTAAGCGAATCCCGGTTCTCGTGCAGAATCTCCAGCCAGTTGGTGAAGAGGATTTTCTCCCTTTGATTCATAACCGCGAAGATACCGCGGCCTTCGGCACCAGCGAGCGGGGACTCGATGGATGTATGCATGGTGACTTCAGATCCGTGGCTCTTTCGCGCGACTCGTGAAATCCCGGTCCGAGGACCTGCCGCATCCCAAAGCGGCAGCGCGCACAGGGATTTTGGATGCAGAAAACAGGCTGATCGGCTTTCTCAAAAAAAGAAATTTACAACTTTTTTTTGAGGAAGCCAGGCCGCGGCCGGTCGAGACGCGCGCGATACCACAGATTCGAGAAAAACGCCGACTTTCGCCCGCCCGTTGGCAATCCCGACTTTTTGAAGGCATCGTGCCTTTAATTCGCCCTGTGGTAATCCCGCCACATTGCGGAGAAAACAAAACCTCAATGACACAAAACCAATGAAATTGAAATGGCCGCGACCCGTATCAGCAGGCCGCGGCCAAATTCGACCCAACTGCCCGTATTGGATGCTCCCTAGATAGGCTTCTCTATACGGCAGGGCAGGTCGGAAAGCAAGAAAAACGACCATGAATACCACAGTACAACCGTGCCCTGACGCCGAGCCTTCCGCCGGCGTCCCCATCACCAGCGGGGCCCCGTCCTCGCTCCTCATCAGCAACACCGCGGCTGCCGAAATGCTCGACTGCCTGCCGCTGGTCATCAAATACGCCTGCCAGGCGATCGGCGATTGCGGGGTTGTCCCCGCCTGGACCGTCTCACACCTCGCCTGCTCGATCCTTGGCGCCGCTCCTGGCGCCGCTTTCACTGCAAGCGCCGGTGGATCGCCCCAGGCCGAGGCCTTCGGCTCGAACCTCTTCGCCCTCCTTGGGGCGTTCGCCAATTCCGGGTTGATCAGTCTCATTCAGGCCCTGATCGCTCCATTCACGCAGAGGCTGCTGGACGGATACCGGTGGATCGAGCTGTACATCAACCCCACGATCGTCTCCTCGGTGATGCACGAAAACCTGTCCCAGGCGGCCACCAGCCACCTGAACGGCAACGCAGTCCTGATCGCCTCCGCCCACCCCGACGAACAGTCGCCGGAGTGGCTTCTGAGCCCGGAGCAGATGCGCGGCGATTTCCTCTGCGCCCTCTACGAAGGGGATCTGGAAACGACCTCGACAATTCACCTTGGGTGGTGCCCTTCGGTGAGCATCGCCACCACATTCCAGTTCCACCACATGGTGCGCCTTTACGGGACCGGGAACGCGCAGCATTCCGCGCTGCTCACCCGCACCATCCCGGTCCTCCTCCCTGCCAGCACCGTATACGCGGAACCCGCCACCCCGAATGAAGCATTGCTGCGTCCGTATCACGAGCTGATCCAGGCGTTGTTCGCCTGCCGACATCGCCAGTGCGGTGTCGTGATGGAGAGCGATGCGGCGGGGTTGCTCCGAAATTATGCGAACGACTGCATCCGAAAGGCCGGTGACGGAGAGAACTACGCGTTCCTCCGCTTCGCGCAGCATGCCGCCCGCCTGTCCCTGATCTTCCACCTGGCAAAGCACGGCCCCAGCGCAGCGTCCCACATGCTCTCCGCCGAGACAATCGAGGCGGCCATTCGGTACATGCAATACCTCGGTGTCCACGTCCTTGCCGTCTACCGGTACGCCGCTGCGTGCGAGACGGCAAAGAACGACCAGGCCATCGTTGCCGTGCTGAGCACCTGCGGCGCGAAGGGGGCCACGGCACGCCTGATAGCCAGGAAGGCAGCCGACCCTGACTCTCGCTGGGTCTTCCAGCGGCGTTTCCGGTCCGAGACCGCGGCCTTGGCGGCCCTCGTTTCCGCAGTCCAACGCAACGTCATCGTGTCGGGCACCGACAAGAGGTTCCGGCTATGAGTGATTCCATTACGCCGAAAGAAGCGCAGAACGAGACGGCTCCCAGGCCGCGCGGCGAATGGGCGCTTCTGAACTGTTTTCCCGAAACCTTCAGGAAGATCATTCTCGACATTTTTGCCTACTCGAAATTTGACATCGAGGGGATCGCGCTCCTCCTGATGACCAATATCGGTGCCGCCGTCGGCAGCCACGTGATGAACCTGACCCCGGTCGGCTACAAGACCAGGCCGACCCTTCAAACCTTTGTCCTCGGCCCCGTGAGCAGCGGCAAGACGCTGGCACACGAGTACGTGTCCGGTCCGTGGAACATGCTGCAGGCCAGGGCGAACAGAGACTACACCCTGTTCACCCAGGACAAGGAGTCCCACGTATCAGAGGTCGAGCAGGCGATATCGGAAGTCGAACGGGCAATGAACGACAAGCCCTTTGATGGTGAAAACCCCGTGCAGGAGAAGGACAAGGAGCGGCTGGTCGCGCTGAAACTGCAAAAGGCGGCCATCGAACGGCTAAACTGCGGCCCGACCGTCCTGACGGACGACTCGAATACCGCCGCGCTCGCAACCACCCTGTACCGGAACGGCACCTGGGCGGCGGCACACGGCGTGGAGAGATTCTGGCTCCATCACTTCCTGTTCCTGCTGTCCGGCGAGGGGCAGAAAATCCTGCAACTCTACACCGGCGCCGGCACTGTCGATGGATACGCGGACACCACCGTCCTTTGCAAAGGGTACGACTGGGATTCGATGCACGTCACCCGGGTCGGCAATCAGAACGGGATGAGCGCCACTTCGATTTTCAGCGTGTGTCTGCCTGTGTGCGTTGCCGTTGCCGAAGGAATTGCCGAGGACTTTTTGAACTCGAAGAAGCTCCGGGCAGACGGCTCGATATCCCGGTTCAACATATTCTCCGGCACGGCCTGCGAATTCCATTCCATCCTCGACCCGCGGCCTTCCTCCGCCATTGAGGAAGAATACTGCAAGATCATCTTTGCGCTCCACGACCTGAGGAAACAGCCCAAGCAGATTGTCGTGCCCCTGGACCACGAGGCGGCCGTGATCCTCGACGCCTACGGTCGCGTGGTCCATGCCAAGATGCATGGCGGCCCCTGGTCCGATGTGAAGGAAATGGTCGGGCGCTTCGCCCAAAAAGCGGGACGTTTCGCCCTGATTCTCTGCCTGATGAAACACTGGGACGATATCAGGAAGGCACGAATCACAAAGGAAATCGCCGCCGATGCGGTCCTTCTCGCCGACTTCTATCACCAGCACCAGCTTGACCTGTTCGCGGTGAGGCGGACAGCAATGCAGGAAGACAAGATCGAAAAAATCAAAAAAAACCTGATCGCCGCCGGAAAGAGCGGCCTTAAGCCGTCCGAGGCGGCACGGTACGCCGGATTCGGCCCCAAAAAGGAGGACGCGGAGCGCACGTGGAAGCTGGGAATAAAGAAGGGCCTGATCGTGCTGGTGAAATCGTGGAACAAGAGCCAGGAGAACGCGCGCCTGTTCTGGAAGGACTCCAAGTTCGCCGAGGACGCAATCGCGGCAGACAACGAAGTCCGCGAGGCGCGTCGAAAGGAAAATCTGTGCCTGGATCACAGCTTCGATGCAATCTGGCCCGGCCCCACGGCCCCGGAGTTCGCGCAACCCACCGAGACCGATCCCGGCAAAACGGCGCCGCCGGACGGCACCGCCCAGGAAGTGGCGTAACCCGCCGCGCAGGTGGCGAGGTGGCGAGGTGGCGAGGTCAGGTATCGCCGCCTGAATCGCCGGCTTCAGCCTGATAAACACAGGGTGGGACGCCAGGCGGCGAGGCGGCGAGGTTCTCCTTAAAGCAGATTTTAAACATTCTTCTCTTAGAAAACATTGGTTCGATGAGAACCCGAACCCCTTCCGCCCGTCCTCGCCACCTCTCCCCCCCTGCAATCCGTCTTCATAACTTCCTGTTTATCAGGGACATATCACCGTTGAAAGGCAGCGTGCAGGTAGCGTAGGACGTCCTCGCCACCTCGCCGCTACTTTTTGGGTTGAACCAATGCCAGGCGGGGATCGGGACCGAAACCTCGTGGGATGATTCCTCTCCCCTCTCCGCCTTCCCTTCGTGCCACGCCCGCCTGTCCCTTGCAGACACAATCAACCGTCAAATAATCAATCCCATCAGCCGTCATGTTTCCTCTCCCACCCAAGCCGCCTTCGGCGGTGGGAGGAAAGAAGAGGATGGGAACTACGCAGCATGCATAACGCACCTTGCGTAACCGACGAGTCTCAACCCGTCAGATGCAAAAAACCTGCCGCAGACGCACCATGTGCGGCAGCTCCTTGTCCCAAAACTCATCCCCATACTTGCACCGGGCCACCGCGAACGAGAGCCACGTCAGTACGCTTACCTGGCTTAATAGCGCAACGGACAAATAGCCCAGCCCTGATCGCCACCCGCGCAACTCCCATTCCGGGAACCTGTCCACATCAAAGGCACGCCGGTACAGCGCCAGGTACGCCGGATGGAAACGCGGCGGGACGTAAGGATTCAGGCGCTCAAAGAACCCGTGCGTCTCGACCAGTTGCCCCTTCGCCTCTCCGAAAACCTTGAGATCGCATTCGGCATCAAGGCTGATCTGAAAACACCTGTCGGCGGCGTGCAGGCAGAACGCATTGTGCAGACCGATTTCCCGCCGATCCTCCTGTTTGCACGCTTCGACAAGCCGGTACGCAAGGTTAAGCCGGTGGTCGCTTGGCGCTCGTTCCGAAGCCGCCCGCTCGTCGGGGGGATCAGTGTCACCGGGCATGATCGTCAGATACGGATTTCGGCGCATTCCCGCAAAAAAGCATGGTGGAAATATCCAGCACGATCCACGCCAGGCCCCCTCTCCAAACCCCGCGTGTACCTGAGAAAAGATGCACTCCAAGGACGAATGGCTGAACCTGGACCCCGCGAACCGGCTGACTGACGACGAAGTCGCCCTGCTGGAATCCGCAGTTTTTTTCAACTTCCTCGAAAACGGATGGACCGCCATCAACTTCGAGACCCTGGCCGCGGCCGATTTGGCTCCTGACGTGGTGGTGCAGGAGCCGTTCATAAACGCGAGCAGCGGATTTGAAATCAGGCCCGGCGACCTGTTCGACGAAATTTTCCTCCACTTCCTTCGGGGCCGCGGCCCGGTCAGTCGGTGAGCACGGCGGCGAAGATCGCGCGCACCGCGGGCTTGAAGGCCGGGAGCACCTTGCGAAGGTGTTGGAGATGCTGCTCCACGAGGATTTCCGCCACGGTCCGCGGTTCGACTTGGCTGCTGGACATCATCAGCTCCGGGGTCAAAAGGTCCGGTGGAATCTGGTCTAGGTGCTCCTCCTTGGCGGCAATCTGAATCGGCGTAAGGCACTTCGCAGACCGTCCTTTGCTCCAAACCAGCAGTTCGCCCGTCAAAAATCTCTTCAACTGCCAGAGGCTCCCGTGGGCCGCTGCCGAGTGCAGGGGTGTCAATCCTTCCGGATCGGCATGCGTCAGAAGTTCCGGGGTCAGGATTTCCGGCGGGATCTGGTCGAATTCGGCATCCTCCGCGAGACGGTGCAGTACGGTACGATCCAGCGGCCCCTGCTTCCGCAAAAGCTCGTCGGCGGATTTGTATTGGTTCTTCTTCGGCACGGCGCTCGATCTCAAGCGGCACCCCGTAGCGTGGTCAAGACTGATTTCCTGGCAGGTCACGTGCGGTTGAAAAGCTAGGGACGCTTCCCGTGCATATGGTCCCACCAGCCCCTTGAAAAATCGAACGAGTGCTAGATCCGCAGCTTTGATACGCCGATCGCACGCAGGGGGCCCGTTCCGATCCCCTTCGGGCAGCGCCCGAAGAACTGTGCGACGGCGGAACAATTATCCCCGAAAATGTCCCTTGCCGCGGTCCTTGTGATCACATAATTGGCTATCATCCCCCCGGACGGGTGGAAACCTTGCAACACAAAATGAAGACGATCACCGAAGCGCGCGCCAGCTTCCTCAACATCGGTGCCGGATCGACCCACCTGACGGATGCGGACGTCGAGCTATTAAGAGGAGCGGGTTTTTTCAATTTTCTCCAGAACGACTTTGCCTCCATCTCAGTGACATCCCTTCAGGAGGCACGCCTCGGCCCAGAGGTGGATCTGGGCGGAACATTCATCATCAACGTTGCGTGCCATTTCTTTACCCTCAGCTACCGCGGCTTCTGCGGGGAGAAACAGTACGCTGTCTATCTCATACGCCAGTCCGACGGATTGGATGTGGCGGACTACCTGCTTCAACAGGACGATGCCGTGCGAGCCCAGGTGATGGCCGGGATGACCGAGACGGACCGGGCCGCCGCCATAGCGGCCTTGATGCCAGATAGACCGCCGTGGCCGCCATGAGACCCCGATGGCAGGCTTGTTCGTCAGATCCGCGTCAAGCTGCCTTCGGCTTTTCGCAGCGAAGCCTGTGGCCTTCCCCAAGGACGCGGGCGGAGAAGAAAGCCTCCCCTGATGGCAGATCAAAACAGGGGTTGAAGAGGCGATCCGCTCGTCGGCTACCCAAGATGTTTCCCGGCCTGCTGTCGGAATAGGCTCAGTCACCGCTCCCAGGCCGGCAAACCCGGGCCGCGGCCGGGCGGTACCTCACCCCCAAACCGCAAGAACGGGGCGTTTTTGCCATTGACAAAACCTATCATAACTGTTATACTTGTGTCTTAGAAACCATGAATACCCAAACCACTCAATCAGAACCCAAGCACGAGGAAACCCCCGACGGACAAACCGGAAAGCTCTATCCCCTGTTCGCACCCCGCCCTGGCGCCTCCCTCAGTGCGGATTCCATCGCGCGCATTGTCCAACGGGACCGCTTTGCCCGCCTCGTGGTCGAGACGGAAATCGGGCGGTTTCTGGCGTCGGCGCAATGCGTCACCGATTTCGTTTCTTCGCTCGAAAGGGCCGGCGTAGGTGTGGGGGCTGTGCGGCCCACGCTGTACGCACGTCCGCGTCGTACGGCGCTGGAAAAGGAGTGCGACAGCCTGTTCATGGTCCAGGGCGGCACTTTTCTGACCGAAAAATCCTTCCCGCGCTTTCTCCGGCGGAATCCCCATGCCCTTGTCCTTGTCCGTTTTTATAGCGGGCGCCTGCTCGCGCCGGCGCAGAGCGTGGTTGCGCTCATCACTGCGCTCGAAAAGGGCGGGGAGGATGTCCGCGATGTCTCCTATTTTACCGCAGATGGGAGTTGTCTAAGCCTCTGAGCGGAAAACCGGCCATCCCGTGCAAAATCCGAACGCTTTTTTAAGTCCAACCCAAGGGAAGGTGCCGACCACACCGGCAGCTATTCCAAAAATCCGCAGCGTCCTCGCATTTCACCTCTTGCCTGAAGCGAAGGTTTACCCCACTCAGCCATCAAACAGCCAACAGGCAGAACAGGAACCCCTGCCCTGCCCGAAGCTGAAAACCGTCAGTCCCCCAAAAAAATGAAAACACCCACAGAAGAAACCTTGCCATCCATCAACAAAACCATAGCCGACCGCCAGCCACTGAACGCAATGGCCGCGGCCTGGTACGGCGCCCAACTCGAAAGGGGCCTGCCGTATTTCGTCAGCGACGACGGAAACACACCTGTTCAACTCGACGAGCCCTTTGCCTGGGGCGAAGGGTTCGAGACTCTCGAAGAAGCGCAGGCTCAGCTTGCCGACGCCAACTTTTTTCGCCAACAGTTCGAGCCGGGTGAGGCAGGAGCATACGCCGGCGACGGGGGATCGTGCGCGGTCTTCGAGATAGTCAAAACCGACGCCTGCTACATCGTCTATCAGCTCGAAGACCTCGCGGAGACGCCTGCTGTCGGCGCCTAATCCCTAAACTATCCAACCCAAAATCACGGAGAACCGAAAATGTTTGAGACCAAAACCGCAAAGGAAATCAGACGGATAATCAAATCGTGCGAAGACTATCAAATTCTATGCAAGCTCGGTGACGGCGGTCTGCCGATGCTGCTCTTCGCCGGCCATGACGCGACAGGAAAGAAAATCGTGGCATCCACCCATATTGACGAAGGCTGGGTCCAGCATGCCCGCTGCTCGGGGCAATTTGTTGCTCAAATTGTCGACCAAATCCGAGCCCTTCTTGGAAATTCGCCCAAATCGGCGAACGCCGACCGGGCGGCAGTATTAGGTCGGGTGTTCTTGCAGGGGTCGCTCCTGCCTCTGTTGGACAGAGATTAGCCGGCTGATCCGACGCAACCGAGAATCTCGGCCAATTCAGGCTGCCGGGCGTAGGCTTCCGCCAGCGCGGCGCCAAGCCGGCAGAGCGCAGCGTGGTAGCGGCCGTCCAAATGGTCCGGACACGTGTCGTGTCCCAATTCGTGGATGAGGAGCCGGTTAACAGCGGAACGGTCTGGCGTTCCAAAAATGCCGGCGCGCGCGACATTGAAAACCAGCGGGGCTTTCGGTCCGAAGGTGGCGGCAAACGGCCACCCAGGGTCGCTGGTCAGCCGGACCTCGGGAACCCGCCCGATCAGATGCGGGCACACCGCGCGGACGTAGGCCACGACCTTCCGCTGCACCACCGTCCAATCCTGCTCGGCAATGAGGTTCAGCGGCTTCCCGTCAGCGTGGTACGGCTTCGGACTTGGCGTGACCTGGCCCGCGGGTCTGATCGCGTCAGCGTCGCGCAGGCTCTGCCATGCGGCTTTGGAGAGCATTGAGCCATGGACCAAAGTCATTCCCAGACTCACGGCTCGTTTATTCGATTCCGGGTCCGAGGGATCGTAGCTCACCCGCTTCTCCCCAAAACGCAGGTCGGCGAACCGCCGGGCCGCGGCCGGGGCGCAATCCTTGGAGTTGATGGCGGTCTCGGTCCATGCCGCCGTGCTGTCGTCCTGGTTCAGGAGATCGACCGTCGCATTGAACACTGCGGTCCGTACGGCGGCAAGGTAGCCCGGCGTAACATTGTCCCGGTCAAAACCCAAGGGGACCTTCTGCAAAATATTGTAGTGCCAGCGGTCCCCAGTCTCCACCACGGGGATCCCCAGCTCGTACAGGCCGGCCGCGGCCCCGGGGAGAGGGTCGAAAAGCTCAATGACCGTCTTGCGCCGGGTCGGGCGGAGATTGCCGACACCGTCGCTGAGCTCGGTTGGCAGGGTCGCCTCCACGCTCCGGACCAGCGGCCAGGCGGGAATGACGTCGCCATTCAATGACGTTTCGATGCCGGCCGGCGGGAGGAGGGAGCGGATGGTGGAGATCATCTCCTCGTACTCCCCGGCGGTGAGCGGGAGTTCAGCGGTAACGACGGTGCCGGCCGCGGTCTTTTGCGAGGACCTGAACCGCCGGCGCTTTCCTGCGAAGGCGAGCGTGCCGGTCGTCGAACTGATCTCCGCATTCCGGCAGATCGCGAGAACGAGCTTTTCGCCCAGGTTGAACCGTCCGCGTTGAATCGGATTTTTCCTTTTTTCGGAGGGAGCGAAGAGCGTGTATGCTTCCCTCAAATCCCGAAAGCCAGCCGGATCGTTGTCAGTCACGCTCATGCTGGCGAGGCCAGCGTGTGGGGGTTCAATCTCGATATCGACGCGCGTGACCTTTTGGTCCCATGCGTTTTGTACGAGTTCGCAAATTGCAAAGCACTTTCCTCGTCGTTCCAGGATCTGCCGCAGCCCGGCCCGATCTACTTCAAACCAATTGTCTTTTTTCATTGCAGATTCCCATGCCCCTCAGAAGGGGCTCCACGCGGCATGAAAATTTTGGGTCGATTTTACGCAATACCGCGTAGTTATTGTGAATTTTCTGGATAGGAGAGATACCCGTACAGTCTTCCGCCTATGCCGCCGAGGTTTCGGCCTCGATGCTCCCATCGGCGTGGCGCATGCCATATTGCTTGGCCAGCATCGCCTTGAGATCATCCCCAGGAACCCAGTGGATCTCGAAGGCGGGAAGGATCCGGCATTGGACCGAGTGACGGTGCAAATCAGGAAAATTGGAATAGTCCTCGCAGCTGACGCTCCGCCAGATTTCATCCCTTGTTACAAGAAAGCGCGCCCGCCACTGCTTGATGGTGTCGAGGGAGACGCCCCAGGTGTGCCGGCCGTCACTCTTCGTCCGGTTCCAGGGGGACTCGGCGTAATCATAGACGATGAAGGTCCCGTCTTCACACTCCGAAACCCGGCACGGCAGGTCGCAGTCCGGCGGAAGCACTGGGGAAAAGGCAATCGAGAGGTCCACGAATTCGAGGACATCCTTGATGTTGGGCGTCCATTTTTGAGGGTGATCGGCCTCCGCTTCGCGGAGCATCTTTTGCACTGCAAGTTCGAGACTCATGGCAAAAGATACTCCGGCCCCGAATTCGCCCGGGATCGCAAGCATGGGCAAGGCCCAAGGGCAGGATAGCGGACCAGACGCGAAACGCGGCGATGCCCGACAGGCAAACCGTGCCTTCCCTTGCTTTCACAGGTTGCCAGCCGGAGCCATGTCCCGTATCTGGCGTTGTACGATCAGCCAAACCGCGGGGAATCCGCCTCCCAAGGGCTTCAACCGGTCCCGACCTGATACAATGAAGCAACTGACCATCACGCTGAATACCTTCCACGGCTGCGAAACCCATACCGTTCCCGGGGAAATCACACCGGATAGCTCCATCTTCGATGAACCCGGGTACAGCGTCGAGATAACCGAGGCCGGCGCCTCCCGCTTCGGCTGCAAAATCTGCGGCTGCAGGTGTGGCGGCGCCTTGCCGAAAAGCTTTTGGGTTCCGGCCAGCCGCGTTGCCAGGCGGGAAGATGGGCTCCGCGTTGAGGCACGCGGGGTATATTTCCGCGATCAGCGCGTTCCGACTCGCCCGTGAAAAGCCATTTCCTGTCCCTCAACCACCTCTGCTACATCTTCCGATCGCCGGGAGACCGAGATCGTTCTTCATTAATTTGCAGGAGACTTGCCGAAAACTCGGAAATCAGTTTCGGGGAGTAATGCTGGCCGCGAGATTGAGCCAGTTTCGGCGCGTCCATCGCAGCGTCAAGGTCGAGCGCCCCCGCTTCAAACAGGCGTCGAAACAACCATATGGAGCCGACAATCTCGATCCCCTCCTCCATGGCATATCGCCGGATTCGCCGCTCGTCGGCCAAAAGGGCTTGCGCTCGCCCCAAATCTATCAGCGTGCGAGCGAGCACAACGGCCGCCCCATCCACAGCAAGCTTCCCGCTCTCAACGAAGTCCGGATGAATTCGCAGGGTCACCTCATGCGCCCGCTTTTCCTGTGCCGAAGTCAGTTCGTGCAAAACGAGGGTTCCCTGCTGGGTCCACTGCCCGAGCAATGACGGCACATCCACCCGCTTGTCCGCCGGCAATTTCTGGTTTATCCAGCCCAGCGTGTCTTTCCATTCCTGCAATTCGACGGCCGGGATATGGATTTGTTCCAGACACTGCGGCACCTTTTCCAAGCACTCGCCGAGCATCGCCGCAACAATTGGCCCCGTGTTGGCGACCACCACGCGTATCGGCCTTGTCCCTAAATCCTCAGCCATGCCTCGCGCAATTCCGGAATTGAGGCTTCCTCCTCGACAAGCTGCCGAAACGACTCGGGATCCGTGAGAGGCATGACGAGTTCTTCCACGGTTCGCATGCGGTAATGTTCGGCGCCCAGGGGCGGCCTCCCGGCGTCGCGAAGCATCTGGTTGATGCGCTCTTCCGCCGCAAGGTCCTCCGCAAACGGGTAGTTGATCAATTCCGGCTGTTCCTCCATCTGCATGCCCAAATTTTAGGCGTATTCGCTCCCGCCGTCAATGAACGCCCTTCGCAGGATTCACGGCCGCGGCCTTGGGTGCGTTGATCGCCGCCTCCTGTGGGTGATTGGATGAATGGGTCTTCCGGAGAGCGCGCGATGCACATTTTACGCTGCCATCGCCATGGCGAGCGCCCGGGCCTTCCGCCTCGGCGACAGCCGGTCAAAGAAGCCCCTCACCATATGCGCGACTTCGGGATATGTGTGCATCATCCCACCAATGTTGAAGCGCCAGTAATTACGCTCAGTCCATACACACAACCGGGGACGGTATATTAGTTCGACGGGATATTCGAAAAACGTGCCGTCCGCCCTTGCCATGCCCATCGGAATGCGGATACGCCCATTCTCGTCAATGGTCGGCCCGGCCGCGGCCTTTTGCTTTTCCTCGCGCAAATGCTCGCAAAGCGCTCGTACCCAAAAGTCATCCGTCGCCTCATCCAGAATCCAAGAGGGACTCACAACCCCGATGTCGCAGCAGAGATGCAACTCGCGATACTTGCGATACTCCGTACAACTCGAAGCCCTGAACACCGTAATCTCTCTGGCCCGGTCGCCGGACCAAAGGATTTTCGCGCCCTCGCTCATCCAATAACGACGCCGGAGACCGCTGATATGGATGCGCTCCCCCTGTTCCAGCGGATATGCCGCCGCTATGGCAAGCAGCGTTTCGTTGGAGAGCCGGCGCTTCTTTTCAATGCCAGTAGTGTTCGGCTCCCTTTTGATGGTGACGGTCATTGAAGCCCGGGCTCCGGCCAGGTCCATCCGGCCGTCGATCGTGAAGCTTCCTTCGGAAAAGGCCGCCTGCTCGCCTGGGGATATAGATTTTGACATATACTGGGAGGTCTCGTCGCTTTCGTTCGGTCAATTCGTCATTTGGCCCAGGTGTCCGCTACGCGGCCATCTCCCGGGCAAGGATCCGCGCCTTCTGTTTCTCCGGCAGCGCGGCAAAGAACGCATGCGCCAGGTGAGCGACTTCCGGATGTTTCGCCGTGAGGCTGGCAAAAGTGAAGCGCCCTCCAAGGTCCGGATATCCACCATTGGCAACCTCATCCCATGCAAACAGCCGGGGACGAAACTCGAATTCATACGACAAATCGTAAGGGGTGTCCCCCGCTCTTGCCGCCCCCTTCGGAATGCGAATGGTGCCTTGCTCGTCAATGGTAGGTCCAGCCGCGGCCAGGCGCTTCAGCTCCCGCAAGGCCAAGCAATGCTTGAGCACGGCGCGGTCATCCGTCGCCCGGTTCAGAGAACTGCACTCAGTGTAAAGACCAATATCGCATTCGAGCCGCAGATAGCGATCCCCCCCGACGCCAGGAACCGCGTCCTCGCTGACCACAATCTCACGCGAGCTCTCCCCGGTCCGAACGATCCATGCGTCCGCCTGAGAATACGAGTCCGTTAAGATCTCAATCGACTCCCCCTCTTCCAACGGATACGCGGCGGCCACCCTAAGGAGCCTGCCATTGGAGATTCTGCGGTCCTTCCCGGTGATCGCTTCCCGTTGGATGGTGACGCTCACCGGAGCCCGGGTTCCGGCCAAATCAATTCGACCGTCAATCGTGACGGGCTCGATGCCGTCGAGGGGAATGCATTGCTGTGTTTTCATCATTAAAAAGGGGTTTTTTTTTGGAGAAGCTGCAATTCACAACCTACGCGGCCAAGCCCGGCGCGAGTGTGCGCGCCTTCTGCTTCGCCGGAAGCTCGGCAATGAACCACCTCGCCATTTCACCGGCTTCGGGATGTTCTTTTATCAGCGCGCAGAGGTCATACCGCCGATGCAGGTCGTCTTCCCACATGCACAGCCGCGGGTGGTAAGAAAGCCAAACTTCCCGGACGTACTGCCCGCTGTCGGTCTCCATGCCCGCCGGAATAATGATGCTTCCATCCTCGTCCATCCTCATCCCGGCCGCGGCCAGGCTCTTCCTCTTCCGGAGTTCGAGGCAAAGCGAGCGGACCATGCTCTCATCCGTCGCCTGCTCGAACGGGCAGCCCAAGGTCCAACACTCATCATGCTCGAAAACTCGGCAGCCATCCGGCACCCATTGCTCCGGGTAATCGTCGGCCGGAACCCTTGCGTCGCACACCAGATGGAGCAGGCGCTGCTTCCCGACGGTCGGAAAATCCCTCCTCACCTCGATCCTGCGGGTTCTTTTTCCGGCGTATGAGATCGTTGCCTTTTCGCTCCATCGAGAACGAGGTCCCAAACCGCTGACCTCGATTCGCTCACCCTCTTCCAGCGGATACGCGGCAGCGATGGAAAGAAGGACTTCGGTGGAAAGCCGGCGCAGGTTTTCAATGACAGAGGTTTCCGGATCCCGTTTTATGCTCACCGTCACCGGAGCCCGGGTTCCGGCCAGGTCTGTTATGCCGTCAATCGTGGCGGTTACGGCGGTTTCAAAGGAATACACTCTCATAGGGTTCGATGGGGGTTGGTCAGCCAGTCACAGGTTTCACACTCATTTTACCACAGGCAACGCGAGGTTCGCCAACGACCGGCCTCAGGCGGCCAGGGCGACGCCCTCGTTCTCCAAGCTCACCCGACCGCGAAGCTGCCCTGAATATCTGCGGCACAGCCGCTCGGCGACCGCGGCCTGGTGCTGCGTCAGGGTCGGGAGGCTCGCGAGAGCCTTTCCGAACGCGGAGTCGAATTTATTGAAGCCGGAGCCGTCCAATTCATTGGCGCCATCACAGACTGCGGCCAGGTAGCGGATGCCGCCGTGCAGGTTTGCGATCTCCGCCTCTGAGTACGTCTTCTCCTTTTCCGCCTGCTCGTCCCTCTCGGTCGAGACGTACCCCTTGACCGTAACCGAGCTCACCGGCTCGTGGAGCAGAACGAGTTTAAGGGGATCGTCGAGGGCCGCGTCCGCGATGTTCTGCTTCTGGATGACCGTCTCCGCCATCACCTGGTCGAGGCTCCCTTCGAGCACCAGATGCTGAACGAGCACGCTGTC